>Ga0272446_1005425_pt1 | contig 14107 bp, 9 predicted proteins | sample YNPCB0061_FD_194587 | JGI IMG/M metagenome (GOLD analysis project Ga0272446, IMG submission 194587) | Hot spring microbial mat communities from Yellowstone National Park, WY, United States - YNP-CB-006-1 | ecosystem: Environmental > Aquatic > Thermal springs > Hot (42-90C) > Sediment | place...
TCTATATCTTTTTCCACTTCTTTTCCAGATCTAGTATCCTCTTCCTGATATAAATCAACTGTATCCATTAATTGATTTATGTCTTTTATTTGATTTATGTCTTTGTGTTCTGGTTTTAATTTGTTTTTGCGCTTTAATGCATCATACTTTAGTAGAGATGGAATGGCTTTACTCATTACATCTTCAAACTTATTCAATTTACCAGTGGCATATCTTTGTGTTATCCATTTCATGTATGGATCAATGAATTGAAATTTATTTTGTTGACGAAGTGGTGTTTCAATGGCATCCAAAAAGCCAACTATGTTATCAAAATCAGCTGATGAGTCGCTTTCAATTTGCTGTTTTAATTTTTCAGCAAACAAGTTAACAAGATTGGATTTGTTATATTCGAGTAATATAGATGATATTCTCATGTTTTTATATTTATATTTATATTTATATTTATTTTTAATTTTTGGTATTATAACTCAAATATGATTCGTAATTTCATCGTAAAATACCATATAATTATATGATTATGATATGTATATAATTTTTCGGGATTATAACCCAAACAAAGGTTGAGCGGGCGGAGATCGGCCCGCGAGGCCGATCTCACGGCGATTCGGCTGACATCTCCGCCGGTCCGGCAGTGCCATCGGGACCCCCAGGGGATAGGTCGATCTTAGGCCATCGTTCCCTTTGTTTGGGTTATAAGTCCGTAATTTTTTAGTATATTGTTTTTAATGGGCTCTTAAATTATTAATTTAATACAGCGAACCACTAAGGGGCTAAGGAACCCTTGGCTTTAAGAGCCCATGTACTCAAGAAACTTTCACACTTCACAGACACATCACTAGCTAAATCACATGATTCAACCCCATGAGCAAGGTCTCCCCGTGATTGAATTTCAGACGTTTCCACTTTTCATATTTATATTTAAGATGATGTGATAGGAAAATGTATACAAAAACAGGGACAAAGCTACTTTGTATAAAAACCACTAAAGATTGCCGTGTTTTTATATGACAATTTATATAAATTAAATCACACATCGGGCGTAATTTTGATTTTTTGTCGTGATTGCTAAATAGATTTGTGGGGCCGGGAGCATTACGGTTATCGGATAAACTTTAGACTTCAAAACTCCAAAGGAGAAGGTTCAAACCCTTCAAGCATTGAAAAAATTTCAATGTTAACATCGTAAGGCAACATTTGCCCCGCAGATTTATACTATGTTTTTGGGATTTGTTAGAGATTACTCCACTGAAGAATTACTATCCGGCTCCAAAACCGTTTGGGTGAGTGAAAAATTTCAAGATTTTGGTTTATCTGACAAGGATCTTCATATCTGTATGAAAATGGTTTTTGAGTTTGAAAAGAACTCACAACAGAGTGAAGTTCAAATCAGTCACGTACATGATATTGAATTTGAGGGCCAAACTTTCAAAACCATTAATTTGGATTGTGGTAAACAATTTGGTTTTGTTTGGAACAAAAACGAAAGAGTTGGTCACAGAACACGGCAGCATCAACTTTTTAGTTGACAAAAAAATTCAGAAGTTTAATATATAAACTGTTGGACCGAAGTTGAGGGTTATCATAAAACAGTAGATCGTGGGTTCAAATCCCACCCAAATGCCAAAAGCATTTGGTAGCCAAGTGGTAAGGCAATCGTTAAAAGTCCTTGACAACACTTGTCTAACATTTTATTTTTAAAGGTTTTTGACGTCAACGGATAACAACGAATCCAAAAAGGAAATAAAAGGATGGCCAGTCTTCGCGGGTATTACTCAACCCGAAACACCGTGACTCCTCAGACGGAAGCAATTCCAGGCAAGGAGCATCTAATGGCTACCAACAACGCAGGCGGTGTCAGCTTCAAGCTGGACGATTGGAAGCGTTTGGAAAGATTTTTGATTTTGGGAACCGAAGGTGGCACCTATTACGTTACCGAACGCAAGCTAACACGAGATAACGCCAAGACCATCGAAGGTCTGCTAAAGGCCGATGGCTTGCGTGTGATTGAAAAGGTTGTGGAAATCTCCAAAGAGGGTCGTGCTCATAAGAACGACGCGGCTTTGTTCGTTTTGGCAATGGCTGCCGCGGCTGAGGATCCAAAGGTCCGTCAGGCTGCTCTTGCGGCTCTGCCGGAAGTGGCGCGCACTGGTACTCATTTGTTTACCTTTGTTGAATATGTGGAAGGATTCCGCGGCTGGGGCCGTGGCTTGAAGCGCGCTGTTACTAGCTGGTATCTAAACATGGATGCCAACCGTTTGGCTTATCAGCTGATCAAGTATCAACAGAGAAACGGCTGGAGCCACAGAGATCTATTGCGTTTGAGCCATCCCAAGATTGACAATGCTGAAATCAACACTTTGTTCAAGTGGTGTGTGGATGGTATGGATGGTGTGAAGGCGCAAGGTTGCGAACATCTACTACATCGTCAAGTTGTGGCAATGCATGATTTGCATCGCACTGGTGATTTGAAGACTGCGATTGCGTTGATCAAGGATCACGCTCTTCCACGCGAAGCTGTACCAACACAGTTCCTCAACAAGCCCGAAGTGTGGGACGCAATGTTGCCAAGCATGGGTTTGACTGCTATGATCCGTAACTTGGGCAACATGGGCAAGGTGGGTTTATTGGTGGATGGTTCTCAGGCAGGTCAGTTCATCCGTAACCAGCTGTTGGACGCTGAACTATTGGCTAAAAGCCGAGTGCATCCTTTGCAGATCTTGGCGGCACTGTTGACCTACAATTCAGGTCGTGGTTATCGCGGATCAGGCCAGTGGTCAGTGGTTCAACCAGTGGTTGATGCTTTGGATCAGGCATTCTACGCTTCATTCAAGAACGTTCCTGTCACTGGGAAGGCGTTCCTGCTGGGTGTGGATGTGTCAGGCAGCATGAGCTCTCCAGTTTCTGGATTGCCATTTTTAAGCTGCCGAACCGCGGCTGCGGCAATGGCTTTGGTCACTGCCAACGTTGAATCCAACTACGCTATCTATGGTTTCACTGCTGGCAGCGGGGGCTGGGGCTCTCGTGATACCGGTTTTACTGATTTAAAGATCTCTCCTCGCATGCGTTTGGATCAAGTGGAAGCTGTTATGTCCAATCAGGAATTTGGAGGCACTGATTGCTCATTGCCAATGGTATGGGCGTTGAAGAACAAGCTCAAGTTTGATGTGTTTGGAGTTTACACCGACAATGAAACTTGGGCAGGCAACATCCAGCCAGCAGAAGCGTTGCGTCAATACCGTGATGCTTTTGGTCCAGCCAAGCAAGTGGTTGTGGGCATGACTGCAAGCAATTTCACAATCGCTGACCCCACTGATACCAATGCATTGGATGTGGTTGGATTTGATGCTTCAACACCACAGGCTATTGCTCACTTTGTGAGCGAATAAATAAAAGCACCAGAAAGAGTGCTTTTATATAAATCGTCACCTAAAAAATCAGTGATCTTTAGTCGCTGGGATGCAAGGCGACTTCGTCCCTGTTTTTGTATATATTTTCCTATCACATTATCTTGAATATAAATATAAAAGATAGGGCCGGAACAGCCCGAATTAAAGCACGGGGAGACGCCGCTCACGGGGTTGAATCATATGATTCATATGATTCATATGATTCCACTAGTGATGCGTCTGTGAAGCGTGAAAAGTTCTTGAGTACATGGGTTCTTGAAGCCAGGGGTTGTTTAGGCCTTTGGTAGTTCACTATTGCATGTCAATTAAAAAGCTATCGTGGGTTCCGTGACTTGTTAAACAGGAAGGAATAACTTGCTCTTCATGCAAGAAAAGTTTTTTTCTATGTGAATTGTTATAATTGTTCGATGAAGGAAAAAATACTGGAGTATTTGAAAAAATATGGGGAAAATTATTTTATATCCCATATAAAAAGGGATATGGAATTAATGAATTTCATTCATAGAATAACTGAAGATTTAAATTTTGTAAACCTAAAAGAAAAAATTGGCTTTTTAATACACGATCAACCCAACATACTATGTGAAAATGGCAAAAGAAAAAAATATCTTGGAGTCAAACTTGGGTTTGGTTTTTGTGGAAGAGCAAAAATTTGCCATTGCTTGAAACTTCATTTGTCCAATCAAATAACTGAATTAAGCAACACGCGCACACTTGAGCAGAAAAACACAATTAGAGAAAATTGGAAAAAAACAATTAGGAATAGATATGGTGTTGATCATCCCAGTCAAAACCACAACATCAAACAAAAAAAGATAAAGACCAATTTACAAAAGCGAGGAACTCCCACTCCATTTCAATCAGAAGAAGTAAAAAACAAAATCAAACAAACCAATTTGAATAGATATGGATTTGAAAATCCAATTAAAAATGAAAAAATAAAGCAAAAGGCAAAGAAAACAAATCTTACGCTATATGGAAAAGAGGAATTTCTATCTAGCGAATATGCGAGACAAAAGATCAACCAAACGAATATGGAAAAGTATGGTGATCAAGTGGTTTTGCGTAATAAAGAAATTAGAAAAAAAATTAACCAAACCATTAGATATAGATATGGAGTTGACAATATCAGTCAAAAACAGATAGAAAAAAAATATTTGGATACGCTATTGGATGGTGACTTGTTTAAACAAACAGTCAAGGGATTGACATTTCGAGAAATAAAAAGGGTTCTTCCGGTGGATAGAACAACTATAGAATCCTATGCCAACAAATATCAATGCCGTGATTTGATCCTGTGGGATCGAAGTTCTCTACTGGAAGATAAAATTAGAAACATTTGTGATCAAAATTCAATTGATTTTGTACAAAACACTCAGCGAATTATATCGCCAATGGAACTTGATTTTTATTTTCCACAAAGCAATTCAGCAATTGAATGTCATGGGTTATTTTGGCATAGTGAAATTGGTGGGAACAAAGACAAAAATTATCACTATAAAAAATGGTTGATGTGCAAAGAAAAAGGCATTGATTTGTATCAACTTTTTGAAGATGAAATAGAAAATTCATTTGACGTAATCAAAAGCAAGATCCTATATCTGAATAACAAACATCCAGGCGAAATCATTGGTGCCAGACATCTAACTGTTGATTGGTTGACCAATGGAGGCGATGAAGAAATATTTTACAAAACCAATCATTTGCAAGGTATCAGATATGACAGAACGCATGCGATTGGTGCTTGGCATAATGTATTTAATTTAGTTGCTGTAATGAGTGTCAAACTAGTCAAACCCAATCAAATAGAGATTGTTCGTTTTGCTACTGACATCAATAATAGATACCCGGGCGTTTTTTCTAAAATGTTAAACTGGTATATCAAGCAAACCAACTTTAAGGGTGAGGTTGTTAGTTGGAGTGACAATCGCCATTCCAATGGTCATTTGTATAAATCAAATGGATTTGATTTTGTAAGAGAACAAAAGCCAGGTTATTTTGTTACTGATTATGAAAAGAGATGGCGAAGAGAGCACTTCATGAAAAATAAAATTAAGGAAAGACATCCAGAAGTGGATTTAACCAAAACCGAATGGCAATTGGAACAGCAGTTGGGTTTGGATCGCATTTGGGATGCGGGAAAAATGCTTTGGTTAAAAATATTATTTTAAATTTTGAGTATCACTTGTGTATTGAGTGTATAATCAATGAATGATAATGAATGGTTTTGAAAAAATGAATTTTAAAGAACAATTAGATGAAATATTACAAAAGTATTCAAATAAAAAATCTGTAATGTTATCGTTGCGAAATAACATACAAATTTTAGATTGGTTAAAATCACAAGTAAAATATAACACTAAAACAATATCAGAGTTGATATTTTTATATGAAAATCCCAATTTCAATCCCGTTTGTGAACTGGGAAACAAAAGAACTTTTTCAGATGGAAAATATAGACACGGCTGTGGGGGAAAATGCGTTTGCGCTAAAAAAAGTATGATTGAAAATTATAGAAAAACTTGTTTTGAAAAATATGGAAAATCAAGTCCACTTCAAGTTGAATCAATCAAAAACAAGATCAAACAAACATTATTGAACAAATATGGTGTTAGCCATCAAATGAATTTAGATACAACCAAACAAAAATTCAAACAAACAAATATTGAAAAATATGGAGTAGACAATCCATTTCAATCAGAACAAATTAAACAAAAAATCAAAGAAACGTTTTTGAAAAAGTATGGAGTGGAAAATCCCAATAAAAATCAATTAATCAGAGAAAAAATTGAGAAAACAAATTTGGAAAAATATGGTGTATTACACACTGGTCAAAAACATTTGAATGGTGAGATTATTTCAAAATATAATAATTGCAATTGGCTATTTGAACAACATCATTTGAACAAAAAAAGTTGTTTGGAAATTGCCAATCAATTGGGCGTTGGGGTTTCTCTAATTCATAAAAAAATGAATGAATTTAATATTGAAATCAATCGTTCATTTAGAAGTTTTCCAGAAAAACAACTTGAAGCAATGATATTGCTGTTTGATAATGAAATGATTTTGCAAAAAAATACTCGAAAAATCATTGATTCAAATGAAATAGATATTTTTATCCCAAAAAAGAATATTGCCATTGAATTTTGCGGTCTTTACTGGCATTCGGAAATAACCGGAGGTAAAGATTCAAATTATCATTTAAACAAATTAAAATTATGTAATGAAAAAAACATTCGCTTGATTACAATATTTTCAGATGAATGGGAGAACAAACAGGAAATTGTTAAAAATAGACTTAAACACGTATTGGGGTTTGAACATAAAATTTGTTCAGCAAGACAAACCGAAATACGTCCCATATCCAGTGAGTTATACAGTTTGTTTGTTGATCAACACCACATTCAAGGATCAATTGCTTCCAAAATTAAGTTAGGTGCTTTTTACAAAGATCAATTGGTTGCAGCCATGGGATTGGGTGCACGCCGCCGTAATTTGGGAGTTAAAAATACGAGACTTGGTGATTATGAGATGTTGAGGTTTTGCTCCAAGGGTCATATTCCGGGAGTGGGCAGCAAACTATTTAAATATTTTGTTGACAATCATTCTCCCAATCAAGTGACGTCATATGCAGATCGTCGTTGGGGAGAGGGAGAATTTTATCGTCATTTGGGTTTTGAATTTGTTTCTTCAACTCCCCCCGGCTATTTTTATACCAACGATTACAAAAAGAGACACAACAGATTTGCATTTCGCAAGGATGTAATTGTACGAGAAATGGGTGGTGATCCCAACAAAACAGAATGGGAAAACATGCAAGAGATGGGTTGGGATAGAATTTGGGATTGCGGCACTAACAAATGGGTTTGGAATAAATGATTGGTGGATAAAAACAAAATCAATTTTTGTATAAATAAAAAAAAATATAAAATTTATTTTTGGAGCAGATCAATGCCTATTACGAATACAATGTCCAAATTTGGTGTGCCTTTGGCCGATGGCGGGATTAAATTAGGTATTCTTCAACCAAAACCAAAGTTTCGCTTTAGGGTTCGAGTAATTAATTTCGGACCCAACAATTCTCAATTTGAACTAACACGTCAAGTGGAATCGGTTCAAAAACCCACAATTAATCAAGAACCAGTGACAGTTCACAGCTACAACTCCGTGGCTTACTATGCTGGTAAACATGAATGGCAAGAAATTAGTTTGGCCGTAAAAGATGATATTTCCAACCGTGTAAGTCGTTTGGTTGGTCACCAATTGCAGAAGCAGATGAATCATTTTGAGCAAACAGCTTATCCCGCCGGTATTAACTACAAATTTCAAATGTTTATTGAAACTTTAGATGGTGGTAACAGCAAACTATTGGAGCAATGGTTTTTAGAGGGGTGCTTTCTAAAAAGTGTAAATTATGGTGAGTTAAATTATGGTGAAAGTTCCTTCCAAACCATTGAAATGGGTGTTCGCTATGATAATGCTCAGTATTGGGGTGAGGATGGATTCGAGGTGCTCATGCCCTTTGGACCACTCAATGCCAATGGACAATTGGTTGGTATTCAAAATGCTCCAATTGGAGCTCGCACTAGCCCGCAAGTGGGTTAATTTTAAAAAAGCGGATATTGATTTTGTCAATATCCGCTTTTTCTTTGACCTTTTTAGGAAAATCAATATAATAGCAACAAATGAATTTTAAAGAACAATTGGATGAAATATTAAAAAAGTATAATCCAAAAAATTACGGAAAAATTATTAAATCCAAATCTGACTTATATAAATGGCTGAAAGATCAAACAAAACATCAAACCACTTCCTCTACGTCTATAAATGAATTATTATTTTTATATAAAAATCCATATTTTATTCCCATTTGTACAAAAGGAAATAAGAAAAAATTTATATCAATAAACAAAGGATTTGCTAACTGTGGTCCTGCAAATGTTTGTGAATGTACGAGAAATCAAATACAAAAAAACACAAAAAATACAAAATCCAAACTTTCAACTGATGATAAAAAAATTATAAATGAAAAAAGAAAACAAACTTGTTTGTTAAAATTTGGTGCAACTACAAATTTGATTACTGACGAAACTAAGCAAAAAATCAAACAAACCAATTTGAACAAATATGGTGTTGATAATCCATCAAAATCAAGAGAAATAAAACAAAGCATGTATAACACTAATTTTGAAAAATATGGAGTTAAAAACGTTTTTCAAAGTTCTGTTATAAAAACCAAAATAAAACAAACTATTTTAAGAAAATATGGCGTTGATCATCCAATGAAATATGAAAGGTTTAAAGAAAAAAGAAAACAAACAAATTTGAAAAAATATGGAACAATTAACCCTACGAGTTTGGATTTTGTTAAAGAAAAAATCAAACAAACAAATTTGAAAAAATATGGTGTTGAGTTTATTAGTCAAAAAAGAATCTCATTTCATTTGAAAGACATATTACAAAACTCAGATTGGTTACAATTTCAACATCAAACAAATTCAAAACCAATTTATGCTTTGGCTCAAGAAATAGGCGTATCACCTTCATATCTTCAAAAAACATTTCATCAAGCAAATATTTCAATAATTCGTTTTCCACAAAGTTTGCAAGAAAAGGAAATATTGGATTTTTTAAAACAAAATTTTGATTACAATATAAAAACAAATGATAGAATTGAAATTTCACCATTGGAATTAGATATTTTTATACCAGAAAAGAAATTGGCAATTGAATATTGTGGATTACATTGGCATTCACAATTTTCAGGTAACAAGAAACCAAACTATCATTTAAACAAATTAAAACTATGTTTGGAAAAAAATATTCGGTTGATAACAATATTTTCAGATGAATGGGAAAATAAAAAGGAAATCGTTAAAAATAGACTCAAACATGTATTGGGATTTAGTGAAAAAAAATCTTCAGCAAGAGAAACTGAAATACGTGTTATCTCTAATGAATTATACAAATCATTTGTTGATCAATATCACATTCAAGGATCAATTCCTACCAAAATTAAGTTGGGAGCTTTTTATAACAATCAATTAGTTGCGGCAATGGGATTGGGAGCCAGAAGACGAAGTTTGGGAGTGAATAAGAAGGATTTTAATGATTACGAAATATTAAGATTTTGTACATCAGGAAATATACCCGGCATAGGAAGTAAATTATTTAAATATTTTGTAAACGTATACTCACCAAAGAAAATAGTAAGTTATGCAGATCGCAGATGGGGAGAGGGAGAATTTTATCGTCATTTGGGTTTTGAATTTGTTTCTTCAACTCCCCCCAGCTATTTTTATACCAATGATTATAAAAAAAGGCATAATAGATTTGCTTTTAGAAAGGATGTGATTGTAAGAGAAATGGGCGGCGATCCCAACAAAACGGAATGGGAAAATATGCAGAATTTTGGTTATGATCGAATATGGGATTGCGGCACTAACAAATGGGTTTGGAATAAATGAAATGAATTTTCAAGAACAACTGGATGCAATATTAAAAAAATATAAACCAGCAAATTATGGTATTGTAATCAAATCACAACCAAATTTATATCAATGGCTGAAAGATCAAATAAAATATCAAACTGACTCCATAAGTGAATTGCTATTTTTATATCAAAATCCACAATTTAATCCCATTTGTGAAAGAGGAAACAAAAGAAAATATCAAAATGGCAAATATTCTTTGGGTTGCGGTGGACAATGTGAATGTGTGCTTGAATATAACAAACAAATACAAACGCAAAAACACAAAGAAAGAAATGAAGAACAAAAAACAAAAATTCGAGAAAAAATCAAAAACGCCTTATTAAAAAGATATGGATCAGAAACTACATTTGGATCAGAATCAATTAAACAAAAAATTAAGAATAAAAATATAGAAAAATATGGCGTGGAAGTTCCGTCAAAGACATTGGAGATTAGAAATAAAATAAAAGAACAAATCGTAACTCGGTCAGATGAATATAAAAAACAAATCAAAAAAAAATTTACCAATACTGTGTTAGAAAAATACGGGGTTTATCATCCTCTACAGTCTTTAATTGTTAAAAACAAAGTTAAAACAACATTCTTGGAAAAATATGGGGTTGATCATAACTGGAAGAATAAAGAAATTTATGAAAAATCTAGGCAAACATGTGTTGATAGATATGGAGAAAAATTTACACAAAAATTAAAAGAATTTTCAGATAAAATTGTTTCCAGTAGACAAAACTCTATGTTTAAAAAATATGGAGTAATTTCAAACTCGCATTTTCATTTAACACAAGAACAAATTGATTGTTTATATGATAAGGAAAAATTTATTAACGTCATAAAAGACAAAACTTATGCTGAAATTTCACTAAAATATGGATTTGATAGAGAAACAATTGGAAGAAGAGCTGAAGAATTCGGAGTTTTAGACTTAATAAAACAAAATCAATACGAAAGTTCACTGGAATTGAGATTGGAGGAAATATTAAAAGAATATAATATAGAATATTTTAAAAATGATCGAAAAACAATAAATCCTTTGGAATTGGATTTAGTTTTACCAAAATCAAAAATAGCGTTTGAATGTAATGGGTTATACTGGCACAGTGAAGTTGGGGGTAAAAAATCACATTTGTACCATTTTGATAAATGGAGATTATGTAAAGAAAAAGGTATTGATTTATATCAATTTTTTGAAGATGAAATTTATGATTGCTTTGAAATAATCAAAAGCAAAATTTTATACCTAAATAATAAACATCATGGTAAAATTTTTGGCGCTCGATGTTTAACTGTTAATTGGCTTAAAAATTATAGGGACGAAATTGTTTTTTACAAAAATAATCATATTCAAGGCCCGATGTTAAATAGAACTCACGTGATTGGCGCTTGGAACGATCAGTTTGATTTAGTAGCAGCAATGAGTGTTAAACAAAGTGAACACAAAAATCAAATTGAAATCGTGCGATTTGCCACTGACATAAACAATAGATATCCTGGAGTTTTTTCAAAAATGTTAAATTGGTTTATTGGACAAACTAACTTTAAGGGCGAAGCATTGAGTTGGAGTGATAATCGCCATTCAAATGGAAATTTGTATAGATCAAATGGATTTATTCCAATAAAAACACAACAACCAAGTTATTTCATAACTGATTATCAACATCGCTGGCGAAGAGAACATTTTATGAAGAACAAGATCAAACAACGTTATCCAGATGTGGATTTGAATAAAACTGAATGGCAATTGGAACAGGAATTGGGCCATGATCGCATCTGGGATGCAGGTAAGATTCTTTGGCAAAAGACCGTTTGAGCTTATATTTTTGAGTTAAACTAGCATTTAAATATTTCGCTAAATATTCTTATGACTCAAACATTTTTGCGCGACCCTAGATTTGCATCCAAAGTTTATAAGATGAAGGATACAAATCTAACACGCTTGCCGCGTGCAAAATTTCTATTTTTTGTTCGTTTTCAAAGAGGCGGCGGACAACTGCCTGGACAATTTTCAGTGAGTGAGTCTCTAAATGATATCAACACGGGTATTTCGTTTTTGGCCAAAGTGGCTGAACGTCCCAAAATAAGATTCAACACCGAAACTCTAAACCAATACAACAAAAAGCGAGTGATACAAACACAAGTGAAATATGAACCAGTGAGAATACAGTTCTATGATACTGCTGATGACAGAGTGATTTTGAATTTTATCAATTATTTTCGTTGGTATTATGGCGATCCCAAGGCAAAAAATACCTATCCTTGGGCTCAAGACTCGGTGGAATCCAAATTTAGCCCATTGGATGCAGGTCAGGATATAAACATTTGGCCAGGATTTAATCCCACAGTAACAGGCTCAGCGTCTGGGCAAAGTTTCAGTGAATTGATAGGTCAAGGAAGGTTTTTTACTTATATTGATGTTATTACTTTTGGTGGCAATACATTAACAGGATATAGATTGGTTAATCCAATCATTACAAGTTTTGATCCTGATGAGATGGATGCAACAAGCAACGAACCAGCTACCGTAGCTATGACTTTTGATTATGAAGCAGTGATTTGGCCTGAAGAATTGCCCCCTCAGAGCTCTCTGGCTTCGGTAAAGGGCATCAGCGGACCCAATGACAATCTACAGCTTACCACTTTGATTCAAAACGGTGAAAATCCCAAAGGCACTAATTCGGCGTATCTTCCCCCTGAGCAGACAGTTCAAATCAATGACTATTTCCCATTTAAGAATCCGCAAGTTGATGCGCCTATTTCTGACGCAGCTATCGCAGGATTTAATAGATTTAGACCCAATTTGAATTCGAATACAAAGCAACCATTGGAATCTGTTGTGAGACAGACCCGAGGCACCTCTGTGTTTGGCGGTGTGAATTTTGGTACAGTTTCTGGCAACTCCCAAACTCGTCCTCAACAACCAGGCGTATTGGATGCACCATCGGGCAGTTCCATACCCATACTAGATCTTCCCCGTCAATTGTTTTCAACTTTTGGTGGCACGTCTTCCAATTTTAATGTGCCAGGCACTGGCATGAGTTCAAACAATCTACAGATTCCAGTGGGCAATGATTTGACTTTTCAAACAGATTTACCAGTGACGCAACCCAAGTATATCAATCAACAACAAACTGGCGGAACAAATGGACTATGGTTTGATCATGCTCGTGGTTTGATACAAACTTTGGGCTTTACTTCGCCTCCCATTGTAAATGCATTGGCTCAAAGCTTGCTTGAATCCAGCGAAACGTATGGAATATCTCCCACAGAAATTGTCAAAGGATTTGCTGCCACATCCAAGGTTGATCCCACAGTTTTAGGTGTTATATCAGCAGCCGCTATCAATAGCACTAGAGACCCATCTGCACAGTTGGGCGCTTTGGGACCATCTCAATATGATTATTCATGGAACACACAATTGAAGGCTGGATCCACATTTGCAGGCTATAACAATCAGGGTCAACCAGTGAATTCTGTAGGGCAACGAATTGATGGTTTGGGACGAGCAACAGATGTGAATGGCAATCCAGTGGTAAATGTTTCCATGGCAAATCAACCCACAGCCGTAGTGGGCCCGCAAATCAATCAAGTGATTTGGTCCAACAACATCGCCACCACTGACTCCGCCAATTTGGCAGCATTGGTTTTGAACAAAAATGTCTAAAACTTTCAAAGGCAAGTATGTTTTACAAAACCCACAGAAATATGTGGGTCAAAATCAGCCCGTTTATCGTAGTTCTTGGGAACAAACTTTCATGAATCATTTGGATCGCCATCCCAATGTGGTGGCATGGGCCAGTGAATCTATTAAGATTCCTTATAAAAACCCATTCACAGGTAAAAATACCATTTATGTTCCTGATTTTTACATAATTTATGTGGATAAATCAGGACGGAAACATGTGGAAATAATTGAAATAAAACCCTTAAAAGAAACTTTTATGGAAAAAGCCAAAAGTAAAAAAGATCAATTTTCGGTGGCCTTGAACACTGTTAAGTGGCGAGCCGCCAAATATTGGTGCGATCAACGGGGTATCAGTTTTCGGGTGTTAACTGAAGAACAGTTGTTTCAAAAATAATAACACTCGATAGATAAGTATTTGTATGACAAACAACATAGATGACACTTTAGGATTACCTAGACTCAGCGAGCTTTTGAAGAGTGAAGCAAATCAACAAATTGCTGAACAGATGCAAAATCTACCCGAAACC
>Ga0272446_1005426_pt1 | contig 14102 bp, 13 predicted proteins | sample YNPCB0061_FD_194587 | JGI IMG/M metagenome (GOLD analysis project Ga0272446, IMG submission 194587) | Hot spring microbial mat communities from Yellowstone National Park, WY, United States - YNP-CB-006-1 | ecosystem: Environmental > Aquatic > Thermal springs > Hot (42-90C) > Sediment | place...
GGGGTGGACATGATGGGGAAGACGCCGCGCAACTTCTTGGCGCCGGCCGGGCCGGCCAGAGCGAGCGCCGGGAAGGTCAGGCCGGCCAGGAAGCCGCGCCGGGTCAGGGAAGCGGGAACGGATGACATGGTTCAGAAGATATCACTCTCCGCCGCCGGGCGGGAAGCAGGCAGGTGGAGGGCCTGCGCGCCCCCACCCGTGCCCCGCCGGGTAGTAGGTGCTTTCCGGGCTGGGCGGCTAAGGTGAAAATTTCCCTAAAGTTTTGTCGCCTCCTGACGATGGACGGGTGATGGACGGCGCAGTCAAACTCCTGTGGGTCTCTTCCGAGCCCCTCCCCGATGCTCTCTCGAGGGTCCCCTGGCTCTCAATCGAATCCGTGTCCAGCGGCCTGGAGTGCCTGGGCTGGTTGCGTTCCCGGCGCTTCGATGCGGTCCTGGCCGGGTTCCCTCTTCCGGACTGGAAGGCCGAAGAACTGCTCGATGAAGTGCACCGCATCGATTCCACGCTGCCCTTCTTTGTGCGCGATCCGGGGGCGACGCTGTCGGACGCGGTCCGCCTCGCCCGCCTGGGGGTCCAGGATGTCATTGGCGGCGATTTTGATCCGGATGACCTGGCGGCACGCATCGACGCGGCTGTCCAGTATCGCCGTGGCCGCGAGCTGGCGCTGCTCGGCGATGCGCTCCACGCCGAACCTTGGCGCAAGATCCTGGTAGGAAAGAGCCGCGCCTTCGAAAACGTCTGCCATGTGGTTCGTCTGATTGGGGCCAAGCGTTCCACCGTCCTGATTACTGGCGAAACCGGAACCGGCAAAGAGATGGCGGCCCGGGCTCTGCACATGGCCAGCCCTCGCAGCCACCTGCCCATGGTGGCGGTCAATTGCAGCGCCCTGCCGGAAAACCTGCTGGAAGCCGAGCTGTTCGGGCACGTCAAGGGGGCCTTCACCGGCGCCTGGAACCAGCGCGTGGGCCGTTTCGAACAGGCCCACCGCTCGACGCTGTTTCTGGATGAGATCGGCGATCTCCCCTTCGAACTCCAGGCCAAACTGCTGCGGGTCCTTCAGGAGCGGGAATTCCAGCGTATCGGCAGCTCGGAGACGATCAAGGTGGACGTCCGGGTGGTGGCCGCGTCGAACTGCGATCTGGCCCGGCGCGTCGAGGAAGGCCGTTTCCGGGAGGATCTGTATTACCGGCTGAACGTGGTGCCCCTGCACATGCCGCCGTTACGCGAGCGGGCGGACGACATCCCTTTGCTGGTCCATCATTTCATTGAGAAGGTCTGCCGCTTTGAAGAGATTCCGCTGAAAACCGTAACCCGGGAAACGCTCCTGCGGCTCCAGCAACTACCCTGGCCGGGGAACGTGCGCCAGCTCGAGAATGCCGTTGAGATGGCGGTGGCGCTGAGCGGCGACCGCGAGACCTTGTTCCCGGCGGATTTTGCCGCCGTCGCGCAGTCCAGCCAAACCCGGCCCGTGCCGGTTCCCGTAGCCGCCCAGGTCGCCCTTCCCGAAGAGGGATTGGATTTCGAAGCGACCGTCAGCCGCTTTGAACGCGCCATTCTGGAGCAGGCCCTGCGCCGCACGGCCGGAAACAAGAAGCAGGCGGCCGACATTCTCCGCCTGAAACGAACCACGCTTTCGGCCAAACTGCGGAGTCTGGGCGCGACGGCCTAGTTGGCCGCCGGTTCGCCGACCGAAGCCAGGGCGATTTCCGTGGTCCCTCCCCGTTCGTGAATGGCGATGATGCGCTTGTACCCGCCCTCGGTGTGCTCGATGCGGAAGTGCCCGTTGCGCTTGCGGCTCAGGATCCAGTCGGGCAGCTCCCGCCGGTAGTACTCGACCACTTTGCTGGCCGGATCGGTGGTTGTGTACCGGGCGGCGAGGACGCTGATCTCCTTGTGTTCGTTGCCGAAATCCCATTCCAGGCCGGCCATTTTGCCGTCGCCGGCCGACAGCGCGGCGCCCGGGTAGATGGGAATATCCAATCGCCTGGGATCGGCAGTGCCTTTCTGGACGCGCAGGGCTCCCACGGGGGTCTCGATCTTCACACTCTCGCCCTGCTCGCCGCTGCTCTTCTCCACTCGCACGCTGCGGGCCACGAAAACTCCCGTGAACACCAGTGCCGCAACCGCCAGGACGGCGACCACCAGCACGCTGATCAGCACGGCGGCGACAACCCCGCCTTTCTGAACATTCCGCATCATCGCTCGGCCTCGTAGTGCATACGCGAACAGCACGCGAAAGGTTCCCGGATATTTTTCGCCCCGGCGCCCTAAACTTTGGGGGTTCCGCGTCCGATTAGTCTAGCAGCGTCATGTGAAGGAGAAGCAATGGCCGTGGACGTTTTGATCGTCGACGATTCAGCGGCGATCCGGAAGATTCTACAACGAGTCTTGAAACAGGCCGAAGTCCCGCTCGGGAAGATCTTTGAGGCCGGTGACGGAATGGAGGCCCTGGAGATGCTCAAGAGCGAGAGCGTCAACCTCATTCTGTCGGACATCAACATGCCGAACATGGATGGTTTACAGTTGCTGGGACACGTGAAGGCGGATTCCCGGCTGGCGCGCGTTCCGGTAATCATGATCACCACCGAGGGCGGGCAGGCCAAGGTGATGGAGGCTGTCCAACTGGGAGCCGCGGGCTACGTCCGCAAACCCTTCACGGCGGATCAAATCAAGGAAAAACTAGTCGGACTGTATTAGGGGGCAGGGGAAAGAATGATCGACCAAAGCATCATTGTCAAGTCAATTTGCGCCGCGACCGAGGAGGTCTTCACCACCATGCTCGGCATGGAGGTCAAGGCCGGCGCGCCTTACCAGGCTAAGAACCGGACGGATCCCATCGACGGGGTCGTTTCCCTGATCGGTCTGGCAGGCGCCTGGGTTGGCACCGGCAGCATCTCTTGCAGCGCGCCGTTTGCCTGCCAGCTCTCCGGGCGCCTGCTGATGTCTGAATTCCAGAATGTCGATGAGGAGGTTCTGGACGCCATCGCCGAAATCACCAACATGATTATTGGCAACTTCAAGACCTCCATCGAAGAGCGCCTCGGACCGATGGGGTTGAGCATCCCCACTGTGGTTTTCGGCCGCAACTTCAGCACCCGGAGCATCGGCACCGACGACTGGGTGGTGGTTCCCTTCGAGTGCGAGGGCGGCTGCCTGGAAGTGCGCGCCTGTCTGGCGCCGGCCCGAACTCCCCAGCACGTCCGCCACGGCTTCGTGCAGGCCACGCCCGTAAGCACATAGCCCGCCAAACTCTCTCCGCCGCCGCGGCCTGCTATGATCGGTACCTCGGAGAGAGGTTCATGCGGATCACCGATATCAACACTGTGGTTGTCAACGCCGAGATGCGCAACTGGGTGTTCGTCAAGGTACTGACGGACCAGGACGGGCTGTGGGGATGGGGCGAAGCGTCGCTGGAGTGGAAGACGCGGGCCGTTGCGGGCGCGATCGAGGACTTCAAGCCCATGCTGGTGGGCGAAGATCCGACCCGCGTCGAGCACCTGTTCCAGAAGCTGTACCGGCAATCATTCTGGCGCCTGGGCGTGATCGGAATGAGCGCTATTTCGGGCATTGAGCAGGCCTGCTGGGACATTCTCGGCAAATCCCTGGGGGTGCCGGTTTACCGCTTGCTGGGAGGACGGGTGCGGGACCGCGTGCGGATGTACACGCATCTGGGTGGGGGAGAGATGCGGGCGGTTTACGAGACCTTCGATCCCGAGCCGCTCATTGATCTGGCCCGCCAGGTAGTCGCCCGCGGGTACACGGCCGTAAAGGTGGTCTTCGTACCCTACTCCGAGCCGCTCATGGGCGTGAACTACGTCAAGAGGTTCGCTTCGCTGATGGAGCGGCTGCGGCTGGCTGTGGGCGACTCCATCGACATCATGATCGATTTCCACGGGCGCACCTATCCGGCTATGGCCATTGAATACATCAACGCGGTGGCTGAATACCGGCCCTATTTCTGCGAGGAGCCGGTGCCTCCGGAGAATGTGGATGCCTTGCGGCAGGTGCGCGAAGCGGTGCGCGTTCCGATTGCCACGGGCGAGCGCCTGACCACGCGCCACCAGTTTCGGGAGGTCTTCGAGAAGCAGGCCTGCCACGTCATTCAGCCCGACCTGTGCCACTGCGGGGGGCTGATGGAAGGCAAGAAGATCGCCGCCATGGCCGAGACGTATTACATGGGCGTCGCCCCCCATAATCCGCTGGGACCGGTCGCCAACGCCGTGGCTCTGCATTTTGCCCTCTCGACCCCGAATTTTTTGATTCAGGAGGACATGCTCACCGACGTTCCCTGGCGGTGGGACGTGGTCGAGCACTCGCTGGAGACCCGGGACGGCTACTGGCAGGTCACCGATCAACCGGGGCTGGGTATTGTGGTCAATGAAGCCCAGGCGGCCCGGCATCCCTTCCGCCAGGAGGTCATCCACCCGACCACGATCCGCGCCGCCGACGGAGCCATCCTGGACTGGTAGAGACGCGGGTCGGGCCGCCGCGATGCGCCCTTACCGTACAATGATCGTTTGTCGGAACTGCCGCGGATTCTTCTGGGCGGTCTTGCCCCGCTCGCGATTGCTTACTCGCTGGGTGCGCTCTGTTTCGGTACGCTGGCCCTGCCCCGGGTAGTCCTGCTGGCGGCGGGGACGGCGATAGAGAGCACGCTTCTGTTTCTGTTGCTGCTGGCCGGGCGGGCGACGCCGTCCGTCTTCGCGGCCTTCGCCATCCTGGCGATGGCGCCCTTGCTATGGCTGCGGCCGCGGCGCCCCGCCGACCCGCCCGCCCGGCCGCTGAACCGGTCCTGGCGCGTGCTCTTCATTGCCATCTTCGCCGCCTACGGTGTCTTGTACCTGGTCGAGGCGCTGGCCCCCGAAGTCGAGTTCGACGGCTTCACCTATCACCTCGGGCTTCCGGCCGAGTATGCCCGGTTGGGTGGATTCCCGGACCGTGTCGGCTTCTTCGAGATGCTGCCGCACGGCATGGAGATGTTGTTCACGCTGGCTTTCGCCATCGGCCGGCACCCGGCCGCCAAACTCTGCCATTTTGCGTACCTGGCCGCGACCCCGCCGCTGCTGCTGGCGATTGCCCGCCGGCTAGGCCTCGCCGCCACGGCCGGGTGGGCCGCCGCCGCGTTCTATGTTTGCGCTCCGGTGGTGGGTCTGGCCGGCACGAGCGTGCACAACGACGCTCCGCTCGTCCTCTTCACCCTCACGGCCGGTTATCTGTTGCTGCGGTGGCGCCAGGAAGGCGACAGCCGGTATCTGTGGCCCGCCGGACTGGTGGCGGGTTTCTGTTACGCCACGAAACTGCCCGGACTCCTGGTTCCCGCCCTTGGGGTGGGTCTCGTCCTGCTTCAAGGGCGCTGGAAGCCCGTGCTGGCCGTGGCGGCGCCTGCCGCCGCAGCGATTGCCCCGTGGATGCTGCGCGCGGCGGTGCTCACCGGGAACCCATTCGCGCCGTTGCTGAACCGGTGGTTCCCGAACCCCTGGTTTCACATCAGCGCCGAGCAAGACCTGGTGCGCCGGTTCAGCGGCTTCAGTGGTTTTACGTATTGGAACGCGCCGCTGGAACTGGCCCTGGGCGGGCGGCTGGAAGGCATCTTCGGGCCGCTGCTTCTGTTCACTCCGCTGGCGCTGCTCAGCCTGCGCTACCGGTCCGGCCGGTGGATTCTGGCGGCGGCGGGACTGCTGTCCGCGCCCTGGTTTCTGAATCATGGCGCGCGGTTTCTGATGCCGGCCATGTCCCTCGGGTGGCTGGCCCTGGCTCTGGCGTTGCCGCGGCCGGGTCTGTGGGCGGCGGTGGCTTTTCATGCCGTCGCGAGCTGGCCGCAGGTCATCCCCTTCTACGCGCAGCCCGGCACATGGCAGTTCAAGGAATTTCCCTGGCGGGCCGCCCTGCGCCTGGAACCGGAAGACAATTACCTGCGCCGGGTCATGCCCGAGTACCGGGTTGCGGAGCTGTTGAACCAGACCCCGCCCGGGTCTCGCACCTTTTGTCTCACCGGCACGCCCCGTGCGTATACGGACCGCCCGTTCCTCGAATTCTGGCACTCGGCCGAAGCCGACCGGCTCATGGACGCCCTCCGGGCAGGCGGCATGAACCGCGAGCCGCTCTTCAACCTGCGTGCGGAGTGGCCGGAGCAGGACTTGCGGGCGCTGCGATTCCGGCTCCCCCAAGGGCGCCCTGCGGAGTGGTGCATTCACGAGGTGGAACTCTACGACGGGGAGCGCCGGCTCCCGGCGAGCCGCGGCTGGACCCTCGACGCCTGGCCCAACCCATGGGAGACCCCGGCCGCATTGGACGGCAATCGAGCTACCCGCTGGCGCACCTGGGAGCCGATGCGGCGCGGCATGTACTTCGAAGTGAATTTCAACCGGCCCACGGCAGTCACGGGGGCGCTGCTGGTTTCCCCCACGCCCATCTATCACGTGCCGGTCGAGTTTCACGGCTTGGGCCGGGACGGCCGCTGGCATCTGCTGAGCGTCGAGTCGTCCGGCCAACAGCGTGTCCAGGAGGATCTCCGCCGCCCGGCCATCCGCGCGTTGCGCCGGGCTGGCTTCCGGTATATCCTTGCGCCCGATGGCCCGGACGACGCCGGACCGCTGGGCGCAGCCATGGCCGGCCACCTGTTCGAGTGGCGTCTGAGCGAGGTGGCGTCCCGGGAAGGACTGCGCCTGTTTCGAATCCCGTAAGTGTGGAACCCTGATGCGCGGCTGGCTGAATATCCCGAACCTGCTGACCTTACTGAGGCTCCTGTTGGCGCCGGCAACGATTTGGGCGATCGTGGCGGGGCGCCATGCGGCCGCGCTGGCAATCTTTTTGAGCGCTGCGGTGACCGACGGTCTGGATGGCGCGCTGGCCCGGCGCCTGGGGGCCATAACCCGGCTGGGCGCCTATCTGGATCCGGTTGCGGACAAAGTTCTGCTCTCCGGTACCTACCTTGCCCTGGCGCTGAGTGGCCGGGTGCCACTCTGGTTCGTCACGGTGGTGTTCGGCCGGGATGTGCTGATCCTGTGCGGCGCCCTGCTGCTGGCCTGGGCCGGGCAGCGCCGCTTTCCTCCCACAGTCTGGGGCAAGATCAGCACCCTGCTGCAAAGCCTCTGCGCCCTTGCGGTGCTGGTGGCCGGGGCGGTTCCGTGGCAGCCATTCGTGTGGGCGGCCGGAGCGCTGATCTGGCCGGCGGCTGCGGCTACGCTGTGGAGCGGCCTGCACTACGGCTGGCGATGCCGGAGCTTGCGCCCAGCCGATTCATAGAGACGCCTGCTTCAATTCGGGACAGACTTCGAGCAGACCCTCGGCCTCCCTGCGCAGGCGAATGCGCAACCTGGATCGCGCCGCTGCGGCCGCGTATGCCTGGGCAGCGTACTGGTAAGCGCGTTCGGCTTCCTCCCGGAAAACCGGCGCGCCGGCCGGCGATCGGAGGTTGATCAGCCAGACCGGACGGGGCGCGAGCGCGGCGACCAGGTGGGGCAGGTCATAGCGAGCGAGAACTCCGGGGACGACGGCTTCAAAGACGCCCCGGTGAATGGGGCTTCGGACCACGGATTCGTAAGAGAGCAGACCGCCCTCGATCACCAGTGCCTGGATCCGCCGGTCAACCGTGGCAGCGTGCAGCAGGTCGACTCCAGTCAATCCCCGGGCGATGCCGATCACTCCTTCCGCCCCGGCCAGTCCCCGCTCGGAGAGCACATCGACGGCCCGGAGGATGTCGGTCGCGCGGAGGCCCGTCAGGGGCCGGCCCACCATCAACGCCAGCCAGGCAATCTTCTCCTGCCCGAACCACTCGCTGCTGCCCGAGGGCCAGCCGCCCGCCGTCTCACCGATGCCCGCCGGGTCGATCGCCAGCACGGCGTAGCCTGCCCGGGCCAGCTCATCCGCGATCCCTCCGGCGCCCAGGCCCGCGCTTTTACCTGCCTGGTCGACGTACACCACGGGACGCGGACGCGGCCGGGCAGGGACACACAGCAATGCCGGCACGTACCGTCCGGGTGCGGTATCGAAGAGCAACCGTTCCACGCGGTAGCCCTCCCGGAGCAGTTCGCCGCGGGTGCGGAGATTGAGCGCTCCCCGGGAGCCGTCCAGCCGCAGCGCCGCGGTGACTTCAGCGGCCATCTCCACGCGCAGCCGCTCCAATTCTGCTACCGAACGCACGGCGCCCCGCACCGGTCGCCTGCTTGCGAGGCGCTTAATGTTCAGCGAGCTTGCGGTCTCACCCCCCAACGATGTCGTCACCTGCCCGGTGGGAGTCACATTGAGGTCTTCTTCGTACTCGGTGGTGAAAGGCGGCTCGGCGGCGGCAGACAGGTCGTTCTTCAGCCAGCGCTTCATCCAGGCATACACCGCTTCCCGGCCCGCTTTGGCGATGCCATGCGGGCCCGGTTCATAGAACCAATCAATTCTGCCGGCGGCGTTCGCAAGCGCGTAGAGCCGCTTGACTTCCTCGTAGGTCTGGCGCGCCCCGGAGAGCGGGAAGAAATCCTCCGTGCTGGAACAGATCAGGTACGGCTTCGGGGCGGCGGCGAGAATCAGATCCGCGTGCCCGATTCCGGCCACCAACTGGTCGGGAAACTGCTGTTCGGCGTCCTGCGGACCCGTCCCCTTAAGCTGCTCCTCCCAACTGGTGATGTAGCAGGATGGAGCCGCCACTTGCACGCGCGGGTCTAAAGCGGCCAGATAGGCCGTCAGGGTGCCGCCGCCCGAGCAGCCGGTCACCCCGATCCGCTTGCCGTCCACCTCGGGGAGGGACTGCAAGACGTCGATGCCCCGCATACCGTCCCACACCATGTAACGAGCCACGCTCTCCCCGGCCAGCAGGCTCTGGATGCCGGCCATCGAGTGCTCGGTCGTGGTTGAGCCGCCCAGTTTCGAGGTTTCCAGCTCCCGGTCATAGAAAATGCGCCTTTCGCCTTGACCGATCGGATCGAACGTGAGGACGACGAAGCCGTGCTTGACGAGGCCGATCGAGAGGGTCTGGTAGAAGGCGCGGTTCTTGGCCGCGACACTGTGGCCGGTGGGATGGAGCACCGCCGGGAAGGGTGGCTTGCCCCGCTGGGGGATGTACAGGTTGGCGGTCACATAAAAGTTCGGGAGCGACTCGAAGACAATCTTCTCGACGCGGTAATCCCCACGGTCCAGGCGGCCTGTCCGCTTCAGGTGAAGCGCCTGGCGTTCTTCCGGGAGGCCGCCAATCAGTCGCAGAAGCGCAGCCTGGACGTCCGCCTTGCGGCGTTCCATCTGTTCCCGCGTCCGGATCCGGGCAACCTCGGCGGAGCGTCTGGCCAGCAGTTCCGAAGCGATGCCGTGCAGGTAGGAACGCAACATCCCGGCCGGCGGCGGGCTGTTTTCCGAAGCGGCGACGCGGAGATCGCTGTCCGCGGCCTGGCCGGCCAACAGGAGGCCGCAGGCGGCGCCCAGGGCAAACAAAACGGCGGGTCTCATACAGCTATTGGGCGCCGTCGAAACGGACGTAGCCCCAGTGTTCCGGACGGTGCATGTCAATCGCCCATTGCGGCGACCACACCCAGTTGTCCTCCCTCACGCCCGGCACTTTTTGGTACTTGCCGCCGGCAATCTCGAATTTCCATTCGACCCGCGAAAAGTTCACCCGCCACTCGTCGTTTGCCCTGGGTGGCACGGGCCGGTTGGCGTGGGCCCTCAACGCCGCCCAGGGGATGGCAATCTCCACCGACCAGCCGCGGTCCGTGTCGGCCGGGTTGTTCAGCGTGCCGTCGATGTGAACCGCCGTCTTCAGGCCCGGTATTTCCCAGCCGTTATCGGCCTTGCCTCCATCGCGGTAGGCTTTCGGGAGGAACAGGTCCCAACCGGTGTTCAGGGCGTTCATCTCGAACTCGTAGTAATCGGCGGCGTTGCCGTCCGGGTCGATAAAGACCTCAAAATCGTTGTCCATGCAGATGACCGCGTCGTGCTGGGTCAGAGTTCCCCACACGTGCGGTTCTTCCAGTTCGGCGGCCACATAGAAGTAACGGTCGTCCCAGAGCATTTTGGCTCTGGTCCGGAAGCGCGGTTTGGGCTTGGCGGGCCCTTCGATGTCGACGAAATCGGCGGTCCATGCGGCTTTGCGCCAGGCGGGCTCATCCGCACGCCCGTCAATGGTGATGCTTCCGGCGGCGCGGCGGCAAACGTACCGCAAAGGCGGCGCGGGGGCCGCAGGCGGGCCGGACAGGCCGGTCAGTGCGCCGGCGACAGCGAGCCCGGTCATCTTCAGCAGGATCCTATGCATCCCCCAGTTATACGATATTTCCGGCCGCAGGCCGTTGCGATTACCGAATGGCGGTTTGGGGCTGCTACAATCTCTCGAACAGGAGGCATTGATGCGTTTGACGCTCGTTTCTGTGCTGGTCGCTTTGTTCGTGCTGATCGTGTTTTCCAGTCTGGGAGCCGAAAAGGGCCCCGACAAGCTCGTGTTCGCGTCGAAGATGGGTGATGTCACCTACGATCACGCCAAGCACGTGGAGCGCGTTAAAGGGGATTGCAAGACCTGTCATCCGAAGCTCTTCCAGCAGTCAAAGACCGCTCCGCTGAATTTTAAAGCGGGAATGCACAAGCCGGCCGAGGCGAACAAGACGTCTTGCGGCGCCTGCCATCACGCGGGAGGGACGGCGTTCGAGACCAAAGGCAACTGCAAGAAGTGCCATGTGAAGGCATGAGAAGGCATGAAAGCGCGTTTTGACACCTTGGTGAATTCTGGTATTATGAAAAAGATTCGCGAGTAGTTCTTCTGCTCCCGGCTACCCCTGTGGTTTGTCGCAGGCCGTCCGGGGGCCGGCCCCGAGGTCTTCGGTGAAGCGCCGCAGTTCATGGGCGCTGGAGGGCATGGGCCTGTCCGAAGCGATTACCCTCGCAAGCGTTGCCGGTAGGTTCTGAAGGAACGTGGTTGCGTGTCCGGGCCTTCAGGGGATTTGGCCGGCCGCCGACTTTTTAGGAACTTTCGGATCAAAGGAAACGTTCGTGCCGACATTCAATCAACTCGTGCGTAGAGGGCGGAAACCGCCGCGCTGGAAGACGGCCAGCCCGGCGTTGCAGAGTTGCCCGCAGAAGCGCGGGGTCTGTACCCGCGTGTACACGTCGACGCCGAAGAAGCCGAACTCGGCGTTGCGGAAGGTGGCGCGCGTGCGCCTGACCAACGGGATCGAGGTCACTACCTATATTCCGGGCGTCGGGCACAACTTGCAGGAACACTCGATCGTGCTGATCCGCGGCGGGCGTGTGAAGGACCTGCCCGGCGTGCGGTACCACGTCATCCGCGGCGCTCTGGACACCGCCGGGGTTGCCAACCGCAAGCAGGGACGGTCGAAATACGGAGCCAAGCGGCCGAAGTCGTAAAACACCATGCCACGCAGAAGACAAGCCGAAGTTCGTGAAGTCCCCCCGGATCCCGTGTTCAACTCGACGCTGGTCGAGCGATTTGTCAACTCCATGATGTGGGACGGGAAGAAGACGGTGGCCCAGCGGATTTTTTACGGATCGATGGAAAAGATCCGGGAGCGCACCGGCGACGATCCGCTGAAGCTGTTCAAGAAAGCGGTGGAGAACTGCAAACCGTTGCTGGAGGTCAAGACGCGGCGCGTAGGCGGCGCCAACTACCAGGTGCCCATCGAGGTGCCGCAGAACCGCCGGACCAGCCTGGCGATCCGCTGGCTGATCCTCAACGCCCGGTCGCGCCCGGAAAAGGGCATGGCCGAGAAACTGGCTAACGAACTGACCGACGCCGCCAATTTGCGCGGCGGCGCAATCAAGAAGAGGGACGACGTCCATCGCATGGCTGAGGCGAACAAGGCCTTTGCCCACTATCGCTGGTAAGAGATTATGCCCCGCGCCGTACCGCTCGAAAGGATGAGGAACATCGGCATCGCCGCTCATATCGATGCCGGTAAGACCACTACGACCGAGCGCATCCTGTATTACACCGGCCGGACCCACAAGCTGGGCGAGGTCCATGACGGCACGGCGATCATGGATTGGATGGAACAGGAGCAGGAGCGTGGCATCACCATCACCTCGGCGGCCACCACCTGTTTCTGGCGCGACATCCAGATCAACATCATCGACACGCCCGGCCATGTGGACTTTACGGCCGAGGTCGAACGAAGCCTGCGTGTGCTGGATGGCGCGGTGGCGGTCTTCGACGCCGTGGCGGGAGTGCAGCCCCAATCGGAAACGGTTTGGCGCCAGGCGGACAAGTACCGGGTTCCGCGGATTTGCTTCATCAACAAGATGGACCGCGTGGGCGCGGACTTCTTCCACTCGGTGGAGACCATCGTCACCCGCCTGAAATGCCGGCCGGTTCCGATCCAGATCCCCGTGGGGTCCGAGGACCAGTTCAAGGGAGTCGTCGACCTGGTCAGCATGAAGGCCGTGTTGTGGCGCGACGAGACCCTGGGAGCCGAATTCGACATCGCCGAGATTCCGGACGATCTGCTTCCCCTGGCCAAAGAGTACCGCGACCGGATGATCGAAGTGGTTTCCGAGTACGACGACCGGCTGTTTGAGAAATTCGTCGAGGGCAAGCCGCTGTCGGAAGAAGAGATCCGGGCGGGCATCCGCAAGGCCACCATCGAGCTGAAGATCTTCCCGGTCATCTGCGGATCGGCCTTCAAGAACAAGGGCGTGCAGACGATGCTGGACGCGGTGGTCGACTACCTGCCGTCACCGCTGGACGTGCCGCCGGTCGAGGGCGCGGCCATCGACGCGCCCGGCCAGGTGATCGAGCGCAAAGCGTCGGATAGCGAGCCGTTCGCCGCCCTGGTGTTCAAGATCATGACCGATCCCTACGTGGGGCAGTTGGCGTTTTTCCGGGTTTACTCCGGGCATTTGAGCGCCGGCGACTCGGTCTACAACGTCGCCAAGCGACGCAAGGAGCGCATCGGGCGGCTGCTGCGCATGCACGCCAATAAGCGCGAGGAGATTCAGGAGATTTACGCGGGCGACATCGCTGCGGCGGTCGGATTGAAGACCGTTTCGACCGGAGACACGGTGTGCGACGACAAGTTTCCCATCGTCCTGGAGTCGATTGAATTCCCGACTCCGGTGATCCAGCTCGCCGTGGAACCGAAGACCAAAGCGGACCAGGAGAAACTGGGCATGGCCATCGGCAAGCTCGCCCAGGAGGACCCGACCTTCCGGGTTTCGACCGACCCTGACACCGGCCAGACTATCCTCTCGGGCATGGGCGAACTGCACCTGGAGATCATCGTCGACCGGATGATGCGCGAATTCGGAGTGGGCGCCAATGTGGGGAAACCGCAGGTGGCTTACCGCGAAACCATCCGGCAGCCGGCCCAGGGCGAGGGACGGCACGTCCGGCAAACCGGCGGCCATGGCCAGTACGGGCACGTCAAGATCCGCGTCGAGCCCCTCCCCACCGGAAGCGGCTTCGAGTTTGTCAACGAAATCGTGGGCGGCGCCGTGCCGAAAGAGTTTATCGCTCCCGCCGAAGCCGGCATGAGGGAGGCCCTCGAGGGCGGCATTCTGGCGGGATACCCGATGTCGGATCTCAAGGTCACCCTGTACGACGGCAGTTTCCACGAGGTGGATTCCTCGGAGATGGCGTTCAAGATCGCCGGTTCGCTGGCGATGAAGGATGCCGCCCGGAAGGCCAAGCCGGTCCTTCTGGAACCGATCATGAGCGTGGAAGTGGTGGTGCCGGAGGAGTACATGGGGGACGTCATCGGCGACCTGAACTCCCGGCGCGGGCGCATTGAAGGGATGGAATTGCGCGGCACCTCGCAGATTATCAAGGCCATGGTGCCGTTGTCGGAGATGTTCGGATACGCGACCGAACTCCGGTCGCGGACGCAGGGCCGGGGCAGCTTCACCATGCACTTCGGCAGATACGAAGAGGTGCCGGCCTCCCTGGCCGAGGAAATTATTAATCGAGTTCAAGGCAAGGTCACAAGATAAGACGCGGCGCCGCGGACCGGAACCGGATCGGGCGGCGCGGCGAAGATCGAGGAGACAGGCTCTAGCATGGCTAAAGAAAAATTCGACCGCAGCAAACCGCATGTCAACGTAGGCACGATCGGGCACATCGACCATGGCAAGACGACCTTGACGGCGGCGATCACCAAGATTCTGGCGAAGCAGAACCCGAA
>Ga0272446_1005427_pt1 | contig 14100 bp, 12 predicted proteins | sample YNPCB0061_FD_194587 | JGI IMG/M metagenome (GOLD analysis project Ga0272446, IMG submission 194587) | Hot spring microbial mat communities from Yellowstone National Park, WY, United States - YNP-CB-006-1 | ecosystem: Environmental > Aquatic > Thermal springs > Hot (42-90C) > Sediment | place...
CTTCGCTGGCGCACCGCAACGCCAACAACATCCCCCCCTCTCCCAGGCTGGGAGAGGGGGGAGGGGGGTGAGGGCAAGCAGCGCATCAGGACGCCATCCGCCAGAAACTCTACCCCTGAAAAGGGAGACCGGGGCGTCAGGGCATTGGCGGCAGCTGATTCGGGTAGTTGATCCCGGCCTCGACGCCCCACTGGTACCAGTTGTTCACGAAGTCGGGCATCGAGAGGAAGACACCGATCGCGCCGGTGACACCGCAGAGCCAGGCGAACCAGAAGGCCCAGAGGTGGATGGAGTAGGCATTGGCGTTAAAGCCCATACACCAGCGCCAGAAGAGCTGGGCGCGCTCGGTGCCGGTGCCGGGCGCCTGGAGCTCATTCCACTCCTCGTGGGCGGCATACTTCTCCAGCGCCCAGATCGTACCGGCGTGCATCGCCAGGAGCACCGTCGAGCCGAGCAGGAAGAAGATCGAGAGCATGTGGAACGGGTTATAGTAGAAGTTCCCGTAGCGCACACTGACGTTATTCGTCCAGTCGAGCAGGGCCTTGAGCCCGTGGGGCGGCGCCTCGGACCAGTTGCCCATCCACATCGGGCGAATAATGTAGATCACCAGATAGAGGATGATGGCACCGGTGAAGCCATAGGCCAGATACGGCTTGATGCCCAGCGTTTTGGCGCGGGTGTAGAGATGCATGTACCAGGCGAAGATCGACACCGTAAGGAAGAAGGTGGAGATCAGCCACCAGCCGCCCTGGGCGAGTGGTGGGAAGCCCAGCCCATAGAAGGCCGGGGGTGGATCGATCTGCAAGACGAAGAAGTACTTGGCGAACGCGATCGGGTTCCAGCCCACCTGTCCGGCCATCACGACCAGCCAGATGAAGAAGAACATCCCCCCGGTGACAAAGGCGGTAATATTCCAGAAGCCGAGGAAGGTCGGCCCGATCTGGCTATCGAGCCCGAAGTTCTCCAGGACAGGCAGTTCGATTCCCTTGCCGATCCGCCCCTTCTCACGGGGCCCCAGGTTCAGATCGCCGGGTGTCGGGTTCAGCGTAGCCATAGTCATTCCCTCTAGGGTGCTCAGCCATCAGCCTGCGAACCAGTGCCGCCGGCCGGCCCTATACCCCGCTCCACCAGGGCAGCGTATTCCAGAAGTTCCAGAAACTCACCCAATCCTGCACCGGCCAGCCCGAGAGGAGGATGCAGAGGTTGGCGGAGAGGACGCCGCCGCAGGCGAAGATGAAGCCGAGGCGGTGGATGCCCGACTCGCCGATCGAGTAGACGATCGTGTCACGGAAGAAGATATTCTCGATATCACCGCCCTCCGGCCCGCGGTACTGGGCCGCGCTGAGGATCAGCGAGCCGTGGCAGGCCAGCAGCCAGGTTGAGCCGAAGAGCCCGGTGATGCCAAGCGCGTGGAAGGGGTTGTAGAAGAAGTTATTGTAGCGATAGCCGAAGTTCGACACCCAGTCCAGGTGCGGCATCACCCCCAGCACGAAGCCCTCGTGCCACTGACCGAGCGCGATCGGGCGGATGATCTGCAGGGTCACCCAGGAGGAGAAGACCACGCCATAGGCCACCGCGATGTGGTAGCCCATATCGAGCTTCATGCTGATATCGACCTGGCGCATCATCCAGCCGAAGAAGGCAATGGTGGCGAAGAGCACCGTCATCTGCCAGGCGAAGCCGGGCTGGCCGGGACTGACCAGGGCCAGGCCCACCTCCGCGGGCGGCGGATCGATGCGTCCGGCGAAGAAGTTCTGCGGGTAGGAGTACGGCCCCTGCAGCACTGTCGCATTGAGGTAGAAATACGAGCCGAAGACGATCCCGAACACCGAGACGAAACCCCAGAAGCCGACGTAGAACGGTCCCACCCAGAAGTCGAACGGGTCGGTCTTAAACAGGGAACTGAAGGTGGTCCGGCCCTTGATCTTATACTCGGGCTCCATCTCCTCGATGGTGCGACCGCCTGTTACCCGCGTGGCGCGGGCCCCCTCCAGGACGGTATAGGAGAAGTCGGGGAAACGTGGGTCCTTTGCCTTGGCTCTGCTCATAGCCCGCTCCCTTTCCAGAAGGCTCAGTCGTGCGGGGCGCCTGTGGCCGCGGCCAGAACGTGGAGCGACACGTCGCCGGGGCCGCCAGAGCTTTGGTGCGCGCGTGGACGCAAATTGCAGAAAATACAAAAAGGCAAGCGTTCAGGCAAAGTATAATACGCCGTAATCGGCTTGTCAAGCAACGAGATTCTGGCATCATTCTTCACTAGAACGCGCAAAAAACGTCTCCGGCGACCGAATCGGTCGCCGGAGACTCCACCAGTCTGGATTGCATATAGACAACCATTGTCCAGGCGCCGCAACCAGCGAGCGACGCCAGCGCCGCGCTGCCAGGGTCGTATCAGGAGACCTGGGCCAGCGGGCGGCGGGCGGCGCGGGCAGCCAGCCGCGCGGCGAGCAACTCGCCATAGATGGCGCCGATGCGCCGGGCGATCACATGCCAGCCAAACTCTGCGGCGCGGGCGCGGGCTGCCGCGCGCATGGCTGCCGCCCGGGCCGGCGCGCCGAGCGCGTGCGTGATCTGGGCCGCGAGGGCCACGTGGTCATCGGCGGGAAAGAGCAGACCGCTGCGCCCGTCTTCCACGGTGAGCGCCAGCCCGCCGGCGTTGGCGGCCACCACCAGTGCGCCGCTGGCCAGCGCCTCGAGCGCAACCATGCCGAAGGACTCGTAGTGCGAGGGCACCGCCACCACATCGGCGGCGGCGTAGTAGTCGGCCAGGCGCTCCTGGGGCTGCGCCCCAAGAAAGCTCACCTGCCCGGCCACCGCCAGCGCATGGCGCAGCCCGTCGAGGCGGCGCTGCTCGGCATTCCAGGCAGCGGGCCGGCCCTCTGGTTCGCCGCCGATCAGCAGCACGCGCGTCGGGACACCGTCGGCGCTCACGAGCGGGAGCGCGCGGATCAGCGCGTCCATGCCTTTGAGCGGCTCCATGCGCCCGACGCAGAGCAGCAGCCGCTCAGCGGGCGGCAGGCCCAGCCGCCCGCGGGCCTCAGCCTGTGGGCGCGGCTGGAAGCGCCGCAGGTCCACACCACAGGGCACCACACGGATGCGCTCCGGGTCGGCGCCATAGTGCCAGACCATCTGGGCCCGGTCGAGGGGGGTGGCGGCCACCAGCGCATCAACCTCGTGCATCAGGCGCCGCTCGATCGCGATGCGCTGCCCGGTCTCGGTCTCTTCCTGGCTGCGGGCCACGCGGTTCTTCAGCGCGCCGAGGGTGTGGAACATATGCAGCACCGGCGCGCCCCAACTGCGGCGCAGGCGCAGGGCCGCCTCGCCCGAGAGCCAGTAGTGGCTATGGATCACATCGTAGGAGAGATCCTCACCATCGGCGAAGCAGCGCACCCGGCTGACGAACTCGGGCAGGTAGGTAAGCACCCGGTTCTTGTCGTAGGGCACGGCGGGGCCCGTGTGCAGATTGACCACCCGCACGCCGCAGCCCAGCGGCTCAATGGTCGGCGCCGCGCGCTGCTGGCTCCGGGTGAAGATATCGACGGGGATGCCGCGGCTGCCCAACTCGCGGGCCAGTTCGCGCACATAGACATTCATGCCGCCCGCCTCTTTGCCGCCCAGACGGGCCAGCGGGCTACTATGGACGCTCAGCATCGCGATGCGCACACATTCACTCCTCGCGTTCGCCAGTCGCCCACGGCGCAACTGGCGTTCGTGCATCACAAAGGGCGGAGGCGGCGGGGCACGGCCCGCCACGTCCGCCCGGCGTCGGGTTCCTGGTTTACAGACAGAGGCGCCGGCAGCGCTGGCGCCGCCCGCCTGCCGTGGAGTGTTATACCACCAATGGATGCGTCGCACAAGGCCTGGCGCTGGCCAGGCAGGGCTGGTGCGACGATCCTGCTGGCGAACCTGGGTACGCGGGCCTTCGGCCCGCATGCGGACGGAACGTCCGCGCACCCGGCGTGGGCAAAACGGCGTTTGCCAGCAGGATCGTTGCACCAGCCCTGGGGTGTGGCTGGCCGCTCCGGCACCGGGCGCAGTCCTGGTAGCGCCCTACTCGGCGAGGCGGTAGCGCAGCAGGGCAAGAATGGCATAGAAACCCTGGCTGGGTTTCATCTTCTTGCCCTCCTCGTAGGTCCGGCCGATGTAGCTGATCGGCACCTCGAGGATACGATGGCCGCGCTTGAGCACCTTGGCAGTGATCTCGGGCTCGAGGCGGAAATCGTTGCTCTCCAGGTTCAACTCACGGATGATCTCGGTGCGCATCACCTTGTAGCAGGTTTCCATATCCGAGATCCAGCAATTGAAGAGAAAGTTGGTCAGGAAGGTCAGCCCTTTGTTGCCGATCGCGTTCCAGAAGTACATGCCGGTATGGCTGCCCATAAAGCGACTGCCATAGACCACATCGACGCGGCCCTCGACGATCGGCTTGACCAGGGTATAGTAATCGTTCGGGTCATACTCCAGGTCGGCGTCCTGGATAATGGTAATCTGGCCACGTGCGTGGGCCAGACCACTGCGCACTGCGGCGCCCTTACCGCGGTTGGTCGGGTGGCTGATGACCGTCAGGCGCGGGTTACGTGCCGCCTCCGCCTGCAAGACCTGGAGGGTCGCGTCGGAGGAGTGGTCATCGACGGCGATGATCTCCTTATCGAGCGCAACGGCATAGACCCGCTCGAGGATCTGCGGCAGCGTGGCCGCCTCGTTATAGCAGGGCATGATCACCGAGAGCAGTGGCCGCTCCATGGCAACGATGGACTCCTCTATGCCGGCCCTAATCCGAGGCGGCGGTACGGTCGGCGGCGGGCCCGCCGCGGGGGGTACCCGGGGTTGCGGCGGGGCGGCTCACCTGGCGCACGATCTCGCGGGCGATCACCACACTCACCGCGAGAAAACCCACCAGCAGCGCCGCAAGCACCGCGTTGCGCAGCAGCAGGAACAGCAGGGAGGGTGGGCGAACCGGGCCGCTCCCCAGGTAGCGCACATTGACACTGGCGGTTGTGCGCGCGATCACCTGCTCGTCGCGTTTAGCCTGGAGCACCGCGAGCGTATTCTGGGCCAGGTCAACCGTCTGGCTCAGCACGCGTTGCTGGGTAAAAAGCTCGGCCAGCCGGCCCTGAGCGGCGGCCAGCTCGCGCTCATAGCGTGCCCGGGCTTGCGGGTCGACGCCGACGGCGGAGGTATCGCCGGCAGCAATCGCGGCGGCAATCCGCCCCGTTTCAGCCACAACCCGATCGCGTTCAGCCTGGAGCACCGCGATCAACTGCTCAAGCTCGCCGAGCGTCGCCTCACGTCCGGCGGTGAGGCTCTCAGGACTGCCGACACTCAGATCGACGGGCAGCTGCTCGCCGCCGGCAGCGCGCAGGCGCAGCACCAGAGCGGCCAGCGCATCGCCAGGCGCGCCAGCGGGGCTGGACTGCAGCTGGGCGCGCAGGGCACGGGCGTCCTCGAGCACCAGGTTCAACTCCTGCGTGCGCGAGAGATAGCTCGTATAGAGCGCCTGCTGGGACTCGCGTGACGTCTCGAGCAAGCGTTGCAGGCGGGAGACTTCCTGGTCCGCCTGCACCAGGTCACCCTGGCGGAGGAAGGCATCAAGGTCGCGGCGGGCCTGAGCGTGGCGGGCCTGGGCTTCTGCCAGTTCGGTCTCGATCTGCTCGACACCGAGATTGCCGCCGCTGTAGAGCTCGGCGACGAGCTGCTCATAGGCCTGGCCCCAGGCCTGGGCGAGGCGCCCGGCCTCGGCAGCATCGGGGCCGCTGGCGGTAATCGTCAACAGGTCGCTGGTAGCGCTCACCTCGACGCGCCGGAGCAGATCGCCCGGTTGTGTCTTACTGTCACCAACGGCGGCGATCACGCGCGCCTCGAGCACCGGGCTCTCGGCCAGGTCAAGCAGGGCCTGGCGCCGGGTTGTGGCACTGCTAAACAGGCCGGTATCGCGTTCGCTGAAGCGTGCATCGAGCACGACCTGCGAGATGAGCGGGTCGATCAGCACGGTGGCGCTGGCCCGGCTGGCGCGCGGCTGAGCGAGGGTGAAGGCCACCGCGGCGAGCAGCGCGATCAGCACCGCGCCGAGGATCCAGCGCCACTGGCGCAGCACCGCCTGCAGATAGGGCCGTAGATCGATCTCTTCTTCCATCGTTCCGAACCGGATCCGTGTCGAAAGAACGCCCGGGCGATTGTAGCAGATGGGACACCGTGCGTCAACGAAGCTACGGATTGCGTTCAGAACCACCGGTACCGGCCTGCCACACGAGGAGCACTGTTCGTAGCAGCAGCACGATGAATCCGTAGGCCAGCAGCGCATAAAGCGGTGGCCAGCCGACCAGACCCGGACGGCCAGCAGCTATACGAGAGATCGGCAAGATCAGGTCGAAGATTCGAACCTGATAGCGGGGTAAAAAAGCTGGGGTCCTCCCTTCACCGGCAGGGCCGCAGCCGCTCTTGAGCCCGATCTTCGCTTGCGATCCGGCCATTCGCACCTCAAGCTGCACTCGCAGGGTGGTCGTCAGCGCGGGGGGTGACTCCATCATCCATAGTGGAACGAAGCGCAGATCAACGGTCTGGTGCGCCTCCACAGCAACCAGGGGTACGACCGTCTCGACCAGCGTGATCGCGGGTAGGTCGGCGTGACTGACCTTTGCTACGAGTTCAGCCTCAGCGACAGTGGGCTGATCGAGCCACAGGCGGAAGCCGCTAAGCCCTGGGCGTTCGGCGGGAAAGACCCATGCCACAACTGCCCCCTCGGTAAGGAACACGGGGGGGCCATTGTCCGGCGGGAGACCAATGCCGGATACATCGACGGTTAGCGTGGCGGCGAGCAACACCAGTGCGGCGCCAACGACGACTGCAGTGAGCCACCAGATTCGTGGTGGGTGCGTGGTCATCGGTAGTAGTAGTTGACAATAGTCCCGAGCCAGGCAACCGTGCTGAGGCAGACAAAGAGCCCGATGAGCGCATAAGGCACAGCCTGGCGCCATCGCGGAGGAACTGCCGAGACGAGGCCCAGAGCGAGAAGTGATACGTTCGGCACGATCGCCCAAAACATGTAGCGACCCCGCGGAATATAAACCGGTGTTTCGAGCGGTGGGAGGGGATGGAGGCGAACGAACAGACTGAACCATGCGACGATCACGGCAACCAGAAAGAGCCAGCGGCAGCGGCGCTGCCAGAGCGGCAGGTCAGCGCGGACACCGAGCGGGCCGGCAAGCAGACCAATGGTTGCGATGGCAGACAGACCGGCCATCAGCCAGATCCAGGCGGGGTGCAGTGCTGGTTTACCCCAGCCGAAATGCCCCCAGAAGCCGCCAAAGCCAACTATCAGCAGAGACTCGTAGCGGCGACCGATCAGATCGGAGTCGGTAAACGAGCGCAGAAGCGCATCCACATTGACCCGCAGGTAGGTTTCGGCCAGTGCTGCGAACCACGGTCGTGCGGCAAAAATGGTGTGGGGCCCCGATGGACCTTCCACCACGGTTGGTTCAAGCAAGACCAGAGAGAATAAAGCGAAACCGGCGGCCGCGATCAGCATCAGCGCCCACCAGCGCACCTGCTCGCGCCACACCGACCAGACCAGTGCCAGGCTAAGCGGAATACAGGCGACAACTGCAACTCGCTTCACCAGTATCGCCACCAGGATTCCGAGGAGTGTCAGGGCTAGGGGTACAGGGCGCGGTCCGTCACGCACCAACAAGACCGCGCCGAGCAGGGCTACGGTGACACTGAAATTAAGCAGCACGTCATTGTTGACGGCGGTCATAATATCGGTAAATGCCGGTGCGAGGAGCACAAGCAGCGGAAGCGCCAGCTGCAACAGCGGCTCCTCGGGCATCAGGGCAAGGGCAATCCGCCAGGCCGTGACGACGGTGAGCACATAGAAGCAGAGGCTGACGGCCCGGCCGAGGTAGAGTTGCTGCTCAATTCCCAGGGCGCTCACGGCGCGCAGCGGCAGAGCAAGCAGCGCGTAGTAGAGGGGAGGATGCACCCGCTGGCTGATGCCGACCAGAGGAGCCTGGGGGCTGAACAGGTCGGGGCGCACCTCGGGGGTGAAGAAGCGAAAGCGGTACATCGAGTCGGCGATCTCGCGGCTGATCGCTGCCGATGCAGGCCCAGGGACTTCACGCTCGCCAGCGGCGATCTCGGCAGCGTAGAGGAAGTGGGCGGTCTCGTCATAGTGCTGCCAGGGCGGGACGAAAAGCATGAAGATCAGGCCATGGAGCAGTGCCAGGGGCAAAAGCCAGCGTAACACTGCAGCGGAGCCGACGTTCCTGGCTCTGGCGCAAGTAGCTCCCGGCACGTCACTTGTCACAGCCATTGCTCTATACCGAGCGCTCTAATACGCACCCCGACCCTGGAGGACAACAAAGACAGTCCTCAGCAGGATCCGGAGGTCGAGCCAGAATGAATAATTCTGAATGTAGTAGAGATCGTCGTCGGTATTCAGATGCATGGGCTTATCGCTGCGCCCATTCACCTGCCACCAGCCAGTGATGCCGGGCGGTACCCGGAAGCGTTGCCACTGCCAGGGCTGGTACTCAGCGGCGATATAGGGCATCTCGGGGCGTGGGCCGACCAGGCTCATCTCGCCGCGCAGCACATTGATCAGTTGAGGCAGTTCATCAAGGCTGGTGCGACGCAGTTTCCGGCCAAGAGGCGTCACCCGCGGGTCATCCTCCCGTTTATGGATCAGGTTACCTTGCTCGTCCCGTATTGCCACCTCATTCCAACGTCGCTCAGCGTCCTGGTACATACTACGGAACTTGATCATTTTGAAGCGACGGCCATGCTCGCCGATCCGCTCCTGGAGGAAGAAGACAGGACCAGGCGACTCGAGCTTTATTAACAGGGCAATAGCGAGCAGAATCGGCGACAGCACAACGAGGAGCAGTGCGCTGGCAGCAAGATCGAACAACCGCTTAATGAGCCGCTGGGAGTCAGTCAGTGCGGACTCGCGGAGGCTAATCAGCGGGATACCCCCGACGGTCTCGACCGGGGTGCGGGCAAAGGACAGATCGAGGATGCCGGGGATCACGTGAACCATCACCGGCTGCTGGAGCAGGGTGAACGAGAGGCGTGCGACCTGCTCGTGCTGTTGTGGATGCAGGGCAAAGATGACCTCATCGATCTTGTGCTCGGCGACGATCTGAGGTGTAGCGGAGATAGACCCGAGGCGCTGAACCCGTGACGGAGCATCGAAGGCATCGCTGGTATACCCGACGACTGCCACACCAGCCCAGGGCCGCCGTGCGAACTCGTCGGACAAACGCTCGGCAGCGCCAGGCTCACCAACCACGAGGGCGCGTCGCTGCAAACTGCGCCGGTTGCGGTAAAACACAAACGAACGCACCAGCAGATGTACGACGAGAAGCGCCCCAAGGTTCAGAGTCGCGAAATAGAGGAATTGCAGGCGCGAGACATCGCGGAACGACAGATAGAGCAGGCCTGCGAAGCTAGCTGAGGCCAGGACGACCGCGATCAGCAGGCGGCCGATGGCCTCGAGGAGACTGCGCGTGAAGATAGCGCGCTGGGGGGTAAGCAGAAGAAAGACAGCGAGCCAGATTGTCACCACTGCTATGTAAAGCGCCAGTGGCCACTCCACGATACGTTCGGTTACATCGAGCCCAAGCTCAAGATTGAGCCTGAGTGCGGAGGCAGCCTGGAGGCAGAAGAGTGTAACCAGCAGATCCCAGAGCAGGATGCTCCCAGCGATACGAGCCCTCAGTCGTTCAAGCATAAGCACCCTTTTTGCCTGTCTGGCGTACGCGACATATCACCAGTATCGTGGGCAAGTCGGCGAGGTCATGTTCGGCAGGGTCAGGCCCTTAGAGGCGGTGCCGACTATACCACAAGCCAGAGCAACTGGCAACGTATACCATTCCACCCGGGTCAGGTCGCGAACTCCCAACCACCGTAGACAATAAACGACTTTGTCAGCCCGAGCACCCGCTCACGGACCAGCACCGCCCCTGGAAAGAGGGCGCGGAGTTCGTGAACGTTGAGGAGACGATGCTCATCCACTAAAGCCGTCGCGGCGGTCGGATCGGGCTGACGCTTGTACCACCCCATATTGAAGTGCTGGACCATTGTCACCTGCAGTGGCCTTGGCAAAAACTGGAACCAGGGGAAGAGAAAATGGGGCTCGAGCGGAAAGGCGCGGTTAGGGGTCTGGACAAAGTAGCACCGGCCAACGCGCTGTACCTCAGCGGCCATCCGTTGCTGGCCCTCGAAGTTGCCCATATGCTCGATCACCGAGTTGGAGAAAACGACGTCGAACTCGTCGTCACTGAAGCAGGCCATATCACGTGCATCGCCGGCGAGACTGCGAAAGTTCGCGTGGAACACAGGCTCTACGGCCAGGTTGAGCAGCGTGATCGTGAAACCAGGGCGATCAACGAAACCCATTAACTCCCAGAACGCCTGCACGCCGCCGACATCGAGGATGCGCACCGGAGGTGGGAGGTTCTCAATGAGCGATCTGAACAGTGCAAAGCGACGCTGACGCATCCGGGTGGCCAGCGAGTCGCTGCGCCGATTATCGTAGACGCGTCCGAGGAGGCGCATGGCTGTCCTCACGTGCCGGCAACCACCCCAGTCGTTGACGCACAATGCGCAACAGAAACAGCGGATTGCCGATAAGATAACGGCGCCACAGCCGGCCCGGCTCAATCACCAGCCGTGAGAGCCACTCAAGGCCATGGTTGGTCATCCAGCGCGGCCCCCGTGGCACATTACCGGCCAGGTAATCGAGAGCCGCGCCAACTGGTAGGACAACCCGCACATTAAGCCGCCCCCAGTTCTGCCAGAGCCAGCGCTCCTGCAGAGGCATGCCAAGTCCGAGTAGTAGGATATCGGGTCTAGCACAGTTGATCAGCCGCGCCACCTCCTCAGTTCCCGCGCTGCCTGGGCTATGATCGAAGTAGCCGTGGTGAGTACCAGCGATGTGCAGCCCAGGAAATTGTGCAACGAGCACGGTAGCCACCTGCTCGGCGACTCCGGGTGCTGCCCCTAGTAGAAAGAGCGAGCGCCTCTCTCTGCAGCAACGTTCAGCCAGCGCAGGGATCCAGTCGGGAGGTGTGAAGCGCTCAGGAAGGTGATACCCGAGCAAGCAGGCGCCCCACTTGACTCCAAAGCCATCACAAAAGACCACGTCGCTCTGGTTCAGGAAGGCGCGAAACCACGGCTGATCCCAGGCAAGGTTCAGGGTGTGAACATTTGCATAGGCCAACAGCGCCCTTCGCCGATCCTGATCTGCGACGGTCTGCATAATCGTGTCGAGCAATTGATCAAGCTGGATCACATCAATCTTGACGCCAAGGACCTCAACTGTAGTGCGAGTCTGCCCCAAATGACGATCACGCTGGACTTGCTGGGTCATATGGCTCACCCCGTCTATCGTCTTCATGCGCCCCGCTGACGTATTCAGGCACGCGTATACTGCGACACGCCGACGAGGACTCTGCTGTAGACGTTGACCGTACGCTCCACCATCGCGTCCGGGCTATAGTCGCGCACGGCGACCTGGCGGCCCCTGGCTCCCATCACAGCCATCAGTGCTGGGTCGCCGAGGAGCTCAATCACTGCAGTAGCCAGCGCCACCGGGTTACGCGGCTCAACCAGACGCCCCGTCTCTCCGTCGCGCACCAGGTCGACCAGCCCACCGACGCGGGTTGCGACTACTGGCAGGCCCAGGTGCATCGCCTCGAGGGCCACAAGCGAGAAACTCTCTGCCACTGAGGGTACGACCACCAGATCAAGCTTGCTCATAAGGGCGAGCACGTCATCACGCGAGCCCAGCAGCAACTTATCGGGGTCAAGCCCAAGCTTCTGCGCCAGCGAGCGGATCAGCCCGTGCTCAGACCCATCACCGACCACGATCGCCTGGAGGTCAGGCACTGCCTGGCGTATCAGAGGCAAGCTCTCGACAAAATAACGCGCACCCTTCTCTTCTGAGAGCCGGCCGATATAGCCGATCATTGGCGGGCGTCGGCCAGCGCGCGACCAGGGCATGGGCGTCTCTGGCAGGGCGATAGCGTTAGGCACAACCGTGATCTGGCCAGCGGGAATGTTATGAAACGATACCAGGTGATCGCGGAGGGCATTACTTGGAACGATCACCGAGTCGCTTGTCCAGAAGCTTGCCAGCCTGGCCCAGTTCGTCTTGAATTCATGGACCGTAACCACCAGAGGTCGCCCGGTCAGGCGGGCGACGAAACCTCCGACAACGGTGGTGAAGCGATGATGGCTGTGCAGTACCTCAACCGTACTTACACGCACAAGGACGCTAAGGCGCAGTACAGCACGAAGCATGCCGCTTAGCCGCGAGGGATAGAGCTCGGGGACAATGAGCAAACTCGCTCCGGCGGCGGCGACACGTGGAGCCATTGAGCCGCCCGTGGTCGCCATCATGACGTTATGCCCCCGCTGGCGCAACCCGCTAACGAGAAGCACAAGGTGGTTAGAAACACCACCAAGCTCACACTGGGGCCGCAGCATCAGCACGTGCATACTGGTTCTGTTTCCACTTGTGGATCACTACCCCTGCGTGGCCGACAGCGAGGCCGAACATCACCCAGGAGAAACCACCCCAGAAGAACGAAGAGAACTGCGAGGTAAAAAAGAGCCCGATCAGGGCCAGTAAATAGCCGAGCAGGACCCCCCGATCCTGGGGCTCCGTTGCGCGAAAGTAGCCATACCAAGTGTAGGCCATCGTACCAAGGCATATCCACAGCATACAGATAAGCCCGAAAATACCGCTGTCATGGAGGCTCTGCAGCACCGAGCTAAAGAGCCACCCTCCAATGTAAGGAAACGAGAGCGGGCCGTTGCCGATCCATGGGTGCTTGCGCCACGCATCGATGGCCAGATCCCAGACCATCGTGCGTACCGCGGCCGAGTCACTTCCCACATCGACTATCTGCAGGAACCGGTTAAGCAACCCGATCTCGTAGCCAGCCATACTGAGCAACATTAGCAGAGCCAGGAGGCTGACAGCGGCAGCGGCCAGAAGAGCCGCAACGACGCTGTACCGTGCAAGGGCGCGCCTTGTACCCCTGGTGACGACGATCACGGCTAGGACTGCGAGCAGCAGGCCAAGCCCAAGCCAGGTGCTGCGCGTGTAGCCGAGCAGCAGGCCAATCAGCCCGATCAGTCCGGCCACTCCGAGGAATCGCAACTGACGTGTTGAGGTGTACAGGGCTATGCCGATCATGATCCCGATCACGCAGAGCACAAATACCCCGTACAGATTTGGTTCGAGGAAGAAGCCATTCACTGAGAGCGAGCCACGACCATCCTGGTTATAGTTAACCAGTGGCGTTGGCAGGATCGGGTAGAGCAACACAGCAATGATGCTCGCCAGAGTGTGGCCAATGAGCAAGATGATGAAATAGACTGGCAGGCGTCCGCGCACCTCGGGTGTGTGGCGAACCGCCATCACAACCAGGAAGAAAGTCGCGACGCGGCCAACAAGGATGGCGCTTTGGACCAGACTAGTCCGCGGCACGGGCGAATGAAGCGCCGCGGCGACGAAATTGGCCGCTAGGAAGCCGATAGCCGGGAAGAGGAACGGGTATGAGCTCGGGCGCAGGTAGCGTGCCGGCGAGTGTAGGAGTAGCACCAGGCCCAGCAGAGGAACAATCACAGCGTCAGGCTTGAGGAGGATGCCGAAGTTGTCGCCCTGGAAGGTAACGCTCGCCATCAAGAGGGCGAGAAGGTAGTGCGTGGCATAGCGGATGCGCAGCAGCAGTGCGGCGGACCCGATCACCAGGAGTGCCACTGTCGGCACCAGGAACCAGACGAACACCGTTGCGCGCGCAAGGAAGGTTAATCCCAGCAGCACACCGATGGCAGGAAAGAGCCCGAGCAGTAACAGTAACACGCCCGGGCTAACCCTGAGGGCGCGCTCCTGATTCAGTCTCTCATTCACTGGCGGTCCACCTCTGGCTCAGACAACTGGTCCGGCACCTCTACCCGCTGCATCTTCACCAGACTCATCTGGTAACGCCACCAGCGATGGAGGGCCACCGTCGCACGCATCGCCGGCTCACCGGCAAGGCAGATCGCCCAGAGCAGGTACGGCAGAGGTTGTGAGGGGTCGAGGCATGAGGCACG
>Ga0272446_1005429_pt1 | contig 14091 bp, 13 predicted proteins | sample YNPCB0061_FD_194587 | JGI IMG/M metagenome (GOLD analysis project Ga0272446, IMG submission 194587) | Hot spring microbial mat communities from Yellowstone National Park, WY, United States - YNP-CB-006-1 | ecosystem: Environmental > Aquatic > Thermal springs > Hot (42-90C) > Sediment | place...
TCTCAATGGAAGATTTTGAACAAGCACTCTCTGCCTACGATTACGAATTTCAACGGGGCCAAGTGGTTACGGGTAAACCCATTGGCTATGACACGAGTGGGGTATACGTGGATATTGGGGCTAAAGCCGCAGCCTTTTTACCGATTGAGGAAGCGAGTTTGCGTAAGGTGGTGGATCTGGCGGCGATCGTTCCGCTGAATGAAGATCGTGAATTTCTGATTATTCGTGAGCAGAATGCCGATGGTCAGATTACGCTCTCCCTACGTCAGCTCGCTTTTAAGAAAGCCTGGGATCGACTTGCTGAAATTCAGGAAGAAAATCGCAGTCTGCAAGTACGGGTGACCGGTGTAAACCGGGGTGGCGTTACTGTTGATGCCGAAGGGTTACGAGGGTTTATTCCGCGATCGCACCTGGTCGAGCGCAATGACCTGGAAGCGCTGGTGGGGCAATCGCTCAGCGCCACTATTTTAGAATTAAACCGCACCGCCAAGAAGCTGGTTTTATCTAACCGGCTAGCCACCCGCTCAGAATCGGTCAGCCAGTTTGAGCTGGGCCAACTAGTGGAGGGTACGGTGAGCGGCATTAAACCCTTTGGAGTCTTTGTTGAATTGGCCGAAGGCGGCACAGGGCTTCTCCATATCAATCAAATCAGCAAAAACTATGTCGAATCCTTGGAGTCAATTTTTCAGGTAGGGCAACCAATCAAGGCCCTGATTGCCGATATTGACTCTGGCAAAGGTCGCATTTCTCTCTCAATTAAAGTGTTTGAAAAGTTTGCTGGCGAAACCCTGGAGCAACTTCCCCAGGTAATGGCAGAGGCCGAAGAACGGTATGAAAAAGCTAAAAAAGCCCTGGGACAAGGGTAAAAGCGAGAAACGTAGGGAAGAAATACAGAATAGGGCATGAGCCGATGACAACCATCTGGGAACTGGACTATTACTCACGCCCAATTGTGGATGAGCAGGGCAAAAAAATCTGGGAGCTATTGGTATGTGAGGGGGCAACGCGGATTGATTGCGACCCTGCAAACCTTTATCGTTTTGCCCAGTTTTGCCCTAATCGCGAAGTCAATTCTGCCTGGCTAAAGGAGGCTTTATCAGCAGCGATCGCCCAGGCGCCCAACCCCCCCACCAAAATTCGGTTCTTTCGTCAGGCCATGACGAACATGATCACCAGAGCCTGCGAAGAATTGGGGCTAGCGGTCGTGCTCAGTCGGCGCACCCCTGTCCTCGATCAGTGGCTGACCCAGCGCTATGCAACCGTCTACCCCCAATCACCCGGCTATCAACCTGGCACTAATCCTAGTGTGGTGTTTCCAGTCACACCGCCCCAACCCTTACCGGATGCCCTGATGGGCGAAAAGTGGCAATTTGTGAGCCTCGCCGCTGCGGACTTCAGCACTATGGGAGAGTGGGCGATCGCCTTTGGTGAAGCCTTTCCCCTGGGTTTGGTTGATTTAGCGCCAGATACGGCAATTCCGGGGTTGTTAATCATCTCGACCCGAGCCGTCCCCTTGGCCGCCTGGATGTCGGGGTTGGAGTTAACCGCTGTGACGGTTTCAAGCAGTCCGCCTGCCCGGCTCTTGCTCGAAACAGGGGTCAATGATCGCTGGATCCTGGCTTCGCTCCCTAAACCTGCTCTGCAACAAGAAGCACAGCAATTTGAAATGGCTAAACAGGCGGCGCAGGGGTTACATTTCTTGGCGATTCAGGCGAATCCGCAAACCGAAGCATTTGCGGGTTTTTGGCTATTACAAGGGATCAATTTGGCGTAAAGTGAGTCTAAGCAGTGAACTCGCCTGCATCAGTCCTGAATCTTTCACCGCAAATGCCCTGATTTTCCTGGGAAATTTTCAAGGTAAGGGGCGTTGTCAAGCAGACGAGCGGGTAACAACCTTACCCTTCTTCTGTTGGCTGTGGAGAAGTCGCTGAATCAGCGCAATTGGCATCGGGGGGTTATGGGTTTAGATAGCTTAGAAAACAACACGCTGGCCGAGCAATTACTGGATTTGGCCGCAAAGGCTGGGGCTGAAGCTGCAGAGGTGTTTCAGTCGCGATCTCTGTCACGCCCTGTCTTCTTTGAGGCAAATCGTCTCAAGCAACTCGAAAGTGCCCAGGCAGAAGGAGTGGCCCTACGCCTATGGCGCTCAGGTCGTCCTGGGTTAGCCGTGGCCTATGGCCCGGTAGAGTGTGAGCGTTTGGTGGAGTGCGCGATCGCCCTGAGCGACCTAAATGAAGCGGAAACCATTGAACTGGCTGCGGCTTCAAAACAGTTTTACCCAGATTTGGGTGAACCCGTGCCAGTAGAGCAACTGGTGGGGTGGGGCAGAGCGGCGATCGCCCAGATTCGAGATGCTTACCCGGAAGTGTTGTGTACAGCCGAGTGGGAATGTGAAGCCGAAACCACCCGCTTGACCAACTCAAATGGGTTAGATTGCGGCTATACTGACACCACCTTGAGTTGCTACGTGTCTGCTGAGTGGGTACGGGGAGATGACTTTCTCTATGTGGCCGATGGCCAAACCGAACGCAGTCAACTTAACCCCCAGGCGATCGCCCAACAAATCTTGCAACGGTTGGATTGGGCCAGGGAAAATGTCTCTTCCGTTGGAGGCCGCATCCCGATCCTATTTACTTCGAAAGCAGCCGATATGTTGTGGGGCACGGTGCAAGCCGCTCTAAACGGCAAGCAAGTTCTAGAGGGGGCCTCCCCGTGGAGCGATCGCTTGAATGAAGTGGTTACCTCGACAGCCATCACCCTTTCCCAGGAGCCAGCGATTGGCCCCTACAGTTGCCCCTTTGACGACGAAGGCACTCCCACTCGACCTATTACCTTTATTGACAAAGGGGTGCTCAAACTGTTTTACACCGATCTAACAACAGGTCGGGCACTTAGCAGCGGCACTACAGGTAACGGTTTTCGCTCTGGTTTGGGGAGTTATCCCGCACCTGGGTTGTTTAATTGCCTGATTCAACCGGGAGAGCAATCCCTCGACGAGCTGATTGCGACCCTGGATGATGGCTTGATTGTGGATCAAATGCTGGGAGGAAGTGCAGGCATTTCTGGGGATTTCTCCATTAATGTTGACCTGGGTTATCGGGTCAAAAATGGTCAGATTATTGGCCGCGTTAAAGACACGATGGTTTCTGGCAACGTCTACAACGCTCTGAAACAGTTGGTTGCCATTGGGCAGGATGCCGATTGGAATGGAGCCTGTTACACGCCATCGTTGATCGTTGAGGGTTTATCGGTTACAGGCCGAGGAGAATAGGTCAATCAACCCATCTGGAGGATTGACTCAGGTAAAGACGCGGTTAAAATTAGGATTCCTCTGAATCTTGCCTAATGTGTGGGTGCGGTTGTTCTCGGCTCTCCTTTAAACTCATGCCTGCTCTGCTGAGCACGCCTGTTTAAGCAAAATGGTCGGTTTACCCTTCCCCGCTACAGCATCAAGAGGAAGTTATCGCGATCGCCCTATTTTTCGCGGCGATCGCCATGTCAGAAAGCCTATCCAGCATCGCCGTTTGAGCGATTGGTTTGGGTTCTAAGCTTTCTGACCAAAACTCTATCTAGAACCCAACCGGAGTTTAACCCAAGGGGTTCTGGTTCTCTTGCTCACAAGGTATCAAAGCGATGAGTCGAACTTCTAATGGTAAAGTCCAGGCAACATCGGCTAAGACTCCCCGTCGATCGCGCCCTAAACTGCCCCAGGAAACATTGGGAAACTATGCCTACGAACTGATTCGCAAACAGTATCAAACCCTGACCAAGCAAGAAAAAAGGGTTTTGGCCGATCGCGATCCAGAAGGTTTGCATGACATGCGGGTGGCTTCTCGACGCCTGAGAACGGCCCTTCAGGTATTTGAGCGGGCAATTGACCTACCCAAAGCGGCCAATAGCAATCGCATTCAAGCGATCGCCAAAGTCTTAGGCAATCTGCGTGATCTCGATGTGCAACTGGCCGCCTTAAACAATGAATACCTGCCCTTGTTGCCCTCTGCAGAGCAAAGGTCTTTAGAAGAAGTTGTACAAGCACTGCAACAGGAACGTCGCAAAGCCTTTGCAGCTACTGCGGATATACTTGGGCGATCGCGCTACCGCGATCTAAAGGATGCCTATGACACCTGGCTGCACCAGCCGCGCTATACAGCCCTGGCTGACTTACCCCTGATGTTGGTGCTCCCAGACCTGTTAACTCCCCTCCTCTCTGACTTACTGTTACACCCCGCCTGGCTAATACCGCTGAATCAGGCCGCCGAGTTGAGCGAAACCCTGCACGATCTGCGTAAACTCTGCAAGCATGTGCGCTACCAGGCCGAGTTCTTTATCGATTTCTATGGCCCAGATTTTCGAGCCTGGGTACAAGAAATTCGCACTATCCAGGATGCTTTAGGCCAACTACAAGATGTGCAGGTTCTACAAGAGCTACTGGCCGAGCATTTGCCCAAGGCAGTGAAATTGCCCAAATTTCAGCGGTTGATTCAAACTCGGCAAAACACCGCTTTGCAAGAGTGGGAAGTTTTGCGGCCTAAGTATCTGCTACCTGACTTTCGTCAGCAGCTTCGGCAACAACTCCTGAACTGCCAAGCACCGGCTACCTGATCATTAGGCACCTAATCATATTAGGAATCGATAGACAGAGCCTGCGCCCGGAGAATATCAAAGGTTGAGGGGCGGCGGCGGTGTGTAGCGTGGCGTAAAACACGAAGCGTCTGCATGAGGCGACCCACTCAATCGGTATTTAAATACTCCGCAATGCTCTTACCCATGCCAGTGTTTGCCAAATTACTGATCAACCCATGTCAAGATGTTATAACAAGAATCAAGGCCAAGTGGAGTGAAGAGCTAAATTGGCTGGGAATTATAAGATTGTAGACTCGATTTAGCCAGTCAAACCATGCAGAAGTTGCATAGAGTTGATGCAGTTACATCATGCCTGGGAGAGTCTTTTTCCCTGGTTTAGGGTTACAAAGGATCTAAGGAGTATCTTGGTAGCAGATGTTATGAAAACAGCAAAAGAAAATAAAGAACAGGAATCAGTCATTCAGCCAGCCCATCTAGATGGGTTTGATTTTGAGCAGTGGGCGCGTCAAGTTCGCCCCTTACTGTTGGCCTCGGTGCAAAAGCGGGGTTCTCGTTAGGCTTTGCATGGCGTCTCATTGCTCTATAAGAAAGCCTGATTAAGAAAGCCCGATTAGATAGATAACATCGGATTGCTCACAATTCAGATGACGAACAAGTGCTGGGTTGAGCATTGGCTTAACCCAGCTTTATTGTTTACAACCTGCATAAGTTTCCATTAGGCAGCGTTTAGCCACAGCGGTAGACTGTCTCAAGGCTCTGTAAACGCTTACTCTAATAGATCTAGTTGACTGACAAATCCTTTCTCCCAGGCGGTTAAAACCACAGCGAGGCAACCAACCCCCGCCTTCGCGGGTGACGGCCCCTGGATAGACCGAGTCTGCAGTGGCGGACTTCAGCGGTGTAGGCGCGACTTTCGTCGCCAGCCATGAGCACAAAGTATCGGGGGGTTCTGTTGTTTTGGCAGGCAATTAGCTAATAGGCTTCACCCGTCGTTGGGGGCTGTTGCTGCATTCGAGCTTTGGCCTTGGCGGCGCTCTTTTTCAAAGCATTAAGGCGCGACTCATAGCGCGATCGCAGCTTCTTCTTGGGGGATTGCTCAATCAGCACCTTCAGCGCGCTCCCCAGGCTCTTGTACGCATTCGGCAGTGAATAGCCAAACCGCTGAGCCAAGGCGATCGCTCGCTCATCCGCCTCAATCTGCTCCATCAAAACCTTATCACTATTATTTTTTTGCCAGAGTCTCCAACCCGATACACCGCAAAGGGTAAGGGCTAACACCAGTAATAGTCCATCCTGTACCCATAGCTCACCCACAGCTCCGCCCAGCCCAATAGCCAGCGCCGCCATTTCCCATCCATCCCTGGGGATCGTGTCATTTTGAATCCGAGCGACTTCATGCCAAAACAAGAGATTGCGTTGGTCTGTGGCCAGTTGCTCCCATTTGGGCATGTCAATTTGCACCTCCACCTCATCTTTGCCAATCTCTTCGCAGGTAATTAAAGGGGGATTAACCACGGTGGTGCTTTCAACAGTGACCCAACTTTGTAGCTCTGGCGGCAGCAACCCCCGCAGGCGGCGCAGCTCACTCATCTCGGCCTTGGCATTTGAAGATGCGTACGATGTCATTGCTTAATCCTAGACGCTCCGATTAACACCTATCACTCACTCCCTGTTAGCCCATGGACTTTCCTACCGGTAAAGATTTCATGGCTAAACTGGGATACATTTAGACCTTACCCAATCCAGGCGGTTCACTTTGCGACCGGGCAAATAACCGGTCTTGAGCTGGCCCAGGTTCAGGTCTATCTTGATCATAGCGATCGCACCCCAATGTGGGGGGATATTGCTCACTCTTACCACAAAACCTGAAAAAAGCGATCGAGCCTGCACAAAGCCACCCTAACCAACCCCCTGCTCTATACCCAAAGAGCAATACCCACAAGCTTTTGACCTTCACCCCAGAAACTCAGGGCCGATCTGACAGTGAAAGCTTGCGATCACACTAGTAACGCCCCGTAGAATGCAAGATATAACTGTACGAACTCCGGTTAGTATGGAATAAAGGGGCGAAACCCTTCTCTGGTGTGATCGGTTCCACATTCCCCTTTTACCTGAACGTCCTAACGTTCAGGCATAGCTTAATCCCCAATGTAATCCCCAATGTACCGTGAAAAATTCTCAGTGCATCCGTAATGCCAGCGGCCTGGTTTCAAGCCACCTGATCAGTCACTGGGGTGTACTAGCGTTCTGCATTTGGAGAGGAATAGGGAGGCGTAGAGGGTAAACGAGCAGGCTCAGAATAACGGTTTACAATCATCAGCGGCAGAACCAGCGTTAAAAGCGCAATCATCGTGCCAAGAAAGTTGCTCAAATAACTTCGAGGTCGCTCAAGCGAACTGCCAGATAAACTATCAGACTGCATATTTCCTTTTATCAACAAAAGCCATAGACGAGTTTGTCATGGTTAAGCCCGCACAGCTTTACTTGTGATGGCTTTCCGTCCATAAATTTTAACGAAACTCTAGAGATTGTCACTATCCCCCGATGTTGGGTTTTCCCTACTGACGCTCCATCAGCAACTGTCGAATCGCTCCCAACTCTGTCAGGATTTCTTGTAGCAACTCTTGGGTGCGATCAGGGGGAATTTGCTTTAACTCTATCTTCACATCACGAATTTTCAAAACATGGGTAGCAAAGCGAGCAACCTCGTTTGGATGAAACAGAAGGGGATCATCTTTGCTATTCCGCAGTTCAGGATTTAGCCGCTTGGGGTCATAGGGCAGGTTCAGCTCTTTGGGGTCGGTATTAGCGTAGCGATACACCGAAGCCCGCGAGCGATTAATGGCCTTTTGCACGGCTTCAACATCTAACAAACCATCGGGACGCTCAACAGTAAAGTCCATGCGGATGCGATTGGATCAGGTTCAACAAACTAGAGTCTTACGAATCTTAGCATGAGATTTAGCTCCTGACACGAGATTGGCTGGTGCGCTGGGCGATCGCTGAACCCATTCCCCTGAAAAAAAACTGAACTCTGACCACTGAGCTTCTGATAAAGTACCTGTACTATTCTGTATCGACACGGCCACGAAACCTTCTTAAATGAGAGTTCATCCCAGGCCAAGCCAAAACCAATCCCTGCTTGCGCTGCCAATTGGCCTGATGAACTGGGGAACTGGGTTCATTCTGAAGGGTTCGCGTCGCCTATTGCTGCGTAATGGATTCAATCTGGCTCACCATCACCTTTTACAGGAGCTACCCAATGACAGAAGCGTCTCCTTTTCATAAAGTGGTCAAGGCAGAGGATGCCGAAGTAAATCGCCGCATTAAGAAAGCCGATGCCCAACTTGAGCGGTGAAAAACCTTTGTTAAGGATGTCTCAATTTTTGGTACCGCAGGGGCGATCGCCCTAGCAATTGGGGTCACAAGCTCGGTAACGATGATTGATGCCAACGCTAAACAAAACGATAAAAACTGGGCTAAAACGACTCTAACTTCAATCCTGAGTGGCGCAGCAGGTTTCTTGTTTGGTAAACACGAATCTGGAAAAAACTTAGCTAACAAAACCGAGGATCAGGAGTAGGAGATGAGGAAGATTGTACCCTGAGACCTGTCAAGCTCAGGGTTGTAGACTAAGCCCTGCTCCAGATGAGATACAGTGACGCGATGGTTGCACTGCCTGGCGATTGGGGTTGAGTAACTAATCACTACCCACCTGTTTGAGATTAGGGACTCGCCGAAAAGCAACCTACCCTCTGAGCAGGCTTTCTCCGATGGAGATGCTACGCGTTTCGTTGCTTTGCGAAACGACTGCACTCAGCCCTCAACCGCCTTGTGGTTCAGCACTAATTTGCAGATTCCCTTAGGGCTGCACTAGCTACCGGTATAGAAATGCAGACGACTAACTCCTAGGAATTGACCGCGCCCCCTTTCTCCTTTAGGAAAAGCGGTCACACCAAACAAATAGACTCCCCCATAGGTTGGATTGCGTTTGGCATGGAGGGCGATCGTAATTGTGCTTCCCGGAGCAACGGGCTGGTCGAACACCAGGGTAGCCTCTCCTGGCGCAGGGGCCTCGCCGCCCACACTCGCCAGGGGAATTGCGGCTCCCAAAGCCCGCTGCGTGCCATGAAAAGCGCGACTCTCCTGGACAACAAAGTCAATCACTTCGGCATTCTCCACTTGCTGAATTCGCAGGGCTTGCAAAGGTTCCCCTGCATTTTCAGGAACTGTGATGGTGAAGTAATAGGTTGACGCCACTGAGCGTTGATTAAAGCTGGGTGACGCATTGACCAAAACGGGCGGGCTGTTGAAAGCGGTTTCACCATTGGGAAACTCTACCGAATGGGCGGGTTGAATTAGTGCAGTCAGCGGCAACGCCATAGATAAAATGAATGCACTAGTGGACAAAATTCTGAAACTCACTGTTTGAGTAGATTGAGTAGACATACAACAAACCTCCAGGCTTGATAGGGTGATGATTTTGAGTAAGCGTATAGATGCAAACTGTTGCTAAGTCCAAGCAGACAGTTTTATCTGTAGAAAAGCACCAGATGGTGCACCAGGTTGGCTTGAAACTGTAACTATTGGTACGCTTGCGGCTTTTTAACTCCTACGGCATGACCCAAGCGTGTTAGAAGACTTGATCAATAAAGAGGGGCTGTGGTGAAAAGCCCCTATCCAGGGGGCAAACCCCTGGGTTCTGTCCTAACTTTGGCTTGTGCTGCTATGACTCTCGAGGCCAGAGAGGTAGGAGCAAGTTTTAGCCGCAAAACTGGTTTAAGGCAGCCATGGCCCTAATTTGCTATCGAAGAGTGCCTTTTCGACACGGGTTTGAGGCTGCCGTTGTGGCACAGAATGCTGTGGAGTAGAAATTGGAGCCGCTGCTGGTACAGCGCGAACTGTCGCAGACTGGCCTGTCAGGGTAATAGAACGAGTTGTCGTTGTTGTCTTCGACGGCCAAGCACCTCTCTGGCTATCGAAGAGTGCCTTTTCGACGCGGGTTTGGGGTCGTCGCTGAGGTAGCGTTTCAGCAACGGCTGGGGTTGATAGGGCGATCGCGAACAAGGCAGGGCTGAGGAGCAGGATGAGACGTTTCATAAAATTTCTCCAGGAATTTTTAGGGTTGTAGTTTCATCCTGATGGGCCAATATGAGTCAGACATGAAAGCCATCTAATAAGCACATAAAGCCTCCTACGTCCGTGTTCTTTTTTACAAGAAGTGTTGTTCTTTTGCCTCAGAACTCGGAAAAACAAAGAGTTGAGGTAGGGCAAAGAGCGTAGCTCTGCTTTTTTTCTGAGGACTTCCGCCCGTTTTGGCGCAAACACCCTTGTTCTAATTGAGCGGGCCAAAGCGATAAAACCTGCGATCGACTACCAGCTAAAGTGCTGCTGCCACTGTCTGCGGGTAAAGGGTTGATGCAGACTTATTTCTCCGATCCACTCTGTGATGGGATATCCAGCAATGAGGATGGTCACCTGGGCCTCTGGTACTATCTCTGTAACCGTGTAAACCACCTGAGCAATGCGAGTTGCTAAGGTCAAGGGAGTCCTTTGACTCAGAAATTCAGGGGATAGGTTAAGCCTGATCTGGTTGCCGCTGATGGTCAGATCCAACAGTTGGGTGTGGGCTGGGATTGTGGTCATCCTGTCTTGAGGTGGAGCGCCTGCAAATAGGAGCGTGAGAGCCTGGGTCAAACGCTGCGCTGGTTGACGGCTTAGGGGAAAGCTCAGGGGGGTTGATTGCAACCCAATTTGATGGCCAGTAGCGTTGAGCCAGTAGAGCTGTAAGGTTTGGCTCTGGGGAGGAAGCCCTGGGGGGTGTAAGCGCCGATTTTGGGCTATCGACCCGACATCCAATTGATGGGCTGCATCTGGCGGAGCCTGAAAGGTTTTGGCAGCATGGGCGATCGCCCCCAGGCTAAGCAACAGGGAAACGCCCCAACGCCAATGAGCGAATGCCCCGTGGGAGGAGCGCAACCTGAATGAGTGATACATCGATACCCTCAAAGCCAATACCCCACACTTTTCATCCGTTACGCCAGCGTTTCAGGATGTTTTTTGCGATTCAGAGGGATACCAGATGGCCTCAATTTGCTCGGCGATCGCGGCGGCGGCGGCCCGTTCGGGGGTCGATAGCAACGCCGTGACATGCCCTAACTTACGCCCAGGGCGGGCCTCAGCTTTGCCATACCAATACACCTGAGCTTGGGGAATTGCCGCGAGCTGCTGACGTTTTTTCTCGTAGTCACTCTGGGCGCTCTCGTAGCCGAGCAAATTGACCATGACCGCCTGAGGGCAGCGCATTACCGGATTGCCCAGGGGTAACCCTGCCACGGCACGCAAATGTTGCTCAAACTGGGAGGTTTCGCAGGCATCCAGGCTGAAGTGTCCAGAGTTATGCACCCGGGGCGCAATCTCATTAATGAGAACTTTCTGGTCAGAGGTGAGAAATAATTCAATCGCAAGCACCCCAATTGCATCTAAATGCTCTAGTAAGGTGCGGGCGATCGCTTCAATTTGAGCCGCCAAGGTCGGCTCTAACCGAACGGGGGCAAATACCCGCCGACAGACCTGATCAACCTGCTGGGTTTCGACGATAGGGTAGAGGGCAAACTCGCCACTGGTAGAGCGGGCCGCAATCGCCGCTAGCTCTCGCTCAAAGGGGATAAATTCCTCCACCAGCAGGGGGCGATCGCCCAGGTTGGTCAATGCTGTTGCAAGCTCCTGAGGGTTGCGAACCACAGCCGTACCGTAGCCATCGTAACCATGACGGCGGGCTTTGAGTACGGCTGGGTAGGTGATTAACGAATCTGGGGAAAACTCAGCAAACTTTGGGGTGGGCAATCCCAGCGCTTGCAGATACTGGCGCTGATGCAGCTTATCAAGAAGAGGCGTCAACACTTCTAAGCGGGGACGAAAGCGCACACCCCGCTGGGCTAACTCCTGGAGTGCGGCTAAATCAACAAACTCATTCTCAAAAGTAATCACATCGGCTAAACAGGCCAAACGCGCTGTAGCGGCGGCATCATCAATGGCTGCAAACACCCGATCAGTCGCGATCGCCGCCGCTGGATCAGTCGCTAGGGGAGTTTGCACAGCCAGCTTTAGCCCCAACTTCCGGGCTGCGCTTGCCATCATCCAGGCCAATTGCCCCCCGCCAACAATTCCCACACAGCGGACATGGTTTGGGGAGACCGGCCGCCAGGTCATTGATTCATTCACAGCAATTCGTTTGCTAAATGGGCAAAAGGCAAGGGGCCAAAACCATTCCAAAGGGCATTGATTCCAGCAACGATGCAATCATCTCCAGGACAGAAAACAAACGCAGTATAATCGGCAACGATGAGTCTTGCCGACAGCTAAACAGCCATGCCAAAAGGTTTGAGTCGGGTATTCAGCCACCTGCTACAGCTTATTGTAAGAGGCTTGATGCCCTTTACAGACAATCGCGGCGGCGGAAAAGTTGCCCTCTATTTGCCTAAGGGGCAGGTTTATCGGGTTAGCGACTACTGTGGCCATCTCCACTTCAATGTGGATACAACCTATCCGATTGAGGGAACTATCTGGCTTTCAGGTGTTTACGATATTCGCACAACCCGGTTTCTCCAGCGGTTTCTCCAGCCTGGAGATATTGTCTTAGATGTCGGGGCGAATTGCGGTGCCCTAACGCTCGTCGCAGCCCAGCAGGTTAACCCAGGCAAGGTTTACGCCTTTGAACCCGCTCCAGACATTCGTTCGCGCCTACAGGCTAACCTGGCACTGAACCCCGCCTTACAATCTCAGGTTGAGGTTGTATCTGCGGCTCTCGGCTCAACCCAGCGGCAGTTGTTTTACCAAGCGGATAGGGGGTGTCAGGGAAATGGGCGGTTAGCTGAAACCAGTGGTCTTCCAGTGGAAGTCATGCCCCTAGATGATTGGCTAGAGCAAGCAGCGATCGCCCGCATTGATCTAATCAAGATCGACACAGAAGGAATGGAGTTTGATATTTTGCAGGGGGCACAGCGGGCGATCGCCCAGTATCATCCCACCATTCACTTTGAAACCCTACCTGCCTTTTTTGCCACTACACCCTACACCATTCAGACCCTCTACGAGTTCCTGGCAGGATTTGGTTACCAGATCCGGAACCCAGAACCGCCCTATGCTCCAGTTCCGTTCACAGGCCCCTATCCGCCAAACTCGGCAGCGATTCACCCCAGTCGATTGAAACAGCTTCAAATCTCGTTTTGAGCAGGGTCACCGAAAACGCCCCGACTCACCGGTTAGAGAGCCTTGCTTGCGCCTGTTTGAGTTGCTCGTCAGCCTTGGTAGCCCAGGGCGTATTTTTCTGCTGACGGTAAAGATCCCTGGCATATTGCAGCACTTTTACTGCATCTGTGTACTTTTGTTGCTGCATAAAAACCAGCCCCGCTCCATAGTAGGCATTGGCATAGTTGGAGTTGGCCTGGGCCGAGCGTCGATAGGCATTGAGTGCCCCTTCTAAATCTCCCTGACGAAAGAGAATTGAACCGATGTTGTAGTGGGCTTCGGCGTAACTCGGGTAAATCTTAATCGCTCGCTCAAAGGCGGCTCGCGCTTCTTTTGGTTTATTTTGTTGTAGATAAATTAGCCCCATGTGATAGGTCGGCTCTGGCGCATTGGGGGTTAGCTCCGCCGCCCGCCGAAAGCTAGTCAAGGCCCGCTCAAAATCACGCTCTTGCTCTTGCACCAGCCCCAAATTGTAGTGGGCTAAGCCCAGCTTAGGATCCAGTTGAACCGCCCGTTGCAAATAGTCCTTCGCTTGTCTAAGGTTGTTGCCCTCTAATAGAGAGGCTCCCAGGTTCGCATAGGCCAGGGCAAAGCGAGGATCTGCCTGGGTGGCCTGATAAAAGGCAGTAGCCGCCGCTTGTAGCTCGCCCTTTTGCCGCAGGGCTAACCCCAGATTGTAGTGAGCCGCCGCCAACCGAGGGTTTATCTGGGCGGCTTTGCGAAAGGACGCGATCGCGGCATCCAATCGTCCCTGTTGAATCTCTTGCAACCCTTGATTCACCATAGCCTCAGCAGTGGCCGCCTGGGCAATTAAAGAGGCTCGAGCCGACAACGCCATCGGTGATAGAGGCAAAACCCCTACCCCACTGCCAAAAATCACCAAACCAAGCAAGGCCTGGATTTGCCGCTGCTGCCAACCAAAAAGCATGGTTACTCAAACAAATGGGAATTTTCTCGCCATTCTACAGTCAGAATTCAAAACCAACGCAGAAGAAATCATCTGCCAGTTTGGTCTGGGCATCCTCAGCGAGAGTCCGCACCAGTGGACTTTATTCCTTATCGTTGCGGTTTTGCCTATCCTGCGGGTTTAACTCTCAAGCCCTTTGCAAACGTCCTCTCAGCATGCTCGTATAGCAGGGCAAACCAAGGTTAGGACAGGGTCAAGGGACAGAACCCTGGCTGGAGGCGAAGCCCCTATCCCCTCCTTTTACACAAATATCCCAACCCGCTGACGTGGCTCTACAAAGCAGACTGGCT
>Ga0272446_1005430_pt1 | contig 14091 bp, 12 predicted proteins | sample YNPCB0061_FD_194587 | JGI IMG/M metagenome (GOLD analysis project Ga0272446, IMG submission 194587) | Hot spring microbial mat communities from Yellowstone National Park, WY, United States - YNP-CB-006-1 | ecosystem: Environmental > Aquatic > Thermal springs > Hot (42-90C) > Sediment | place...
ACCGCGACTTGCCGAACTTCGTCTTGCGGATCATCAGCCCGTCGTCGCTCACGTCGGACAACCGCAGCGAGATCGCCTCCGACAGGCGCAGGCCCGTCGTGGCGATGAGCCCGAACAGCGTGCTGTAGGTCTTGCCGAGGAGGTCGCTCTTGCGCCGCACCTCGCTGGCGGACGAGACGATGCGAGCGATCTCGTCATCAGAGAAGATGCGCGGCGTCGGACGGGACGGGCTCGACGCGAAGAGCCGAGCGGGTGGCAGCTCGTGGCGGGGATCTTCCGCCCGCAGGTGCTCCGCGAACCGCGCCACCGTGCGCAGCCGCTCATAGCGACGCCTCGGCGTCTTGGTCTGCGAGGCCCACTGGATCGCCGTCGTCGATCGAATGCGTCGGTCACCACGAGCCTCCGCGTAGGCGACGAAGCCGCGCAGCATCTCCTCCGTGGTGCGGAACTTGAACCCGGTCGCCTTCCGCAGGGCCACATAGTCGTCGAGCAGCTTGGTCAGCATGCCGCCACCCCCAGCCACGGCGTGGCGATACTCCGCGTGTCGATGACGGGCGCGCGTTTCGAAGGCTCCGGCCACGGCATGGCGAGCTCCAGCAGCAGATCGCGATCGACCTTGGCGTAGTGGAACGTGGTCTCGATCGATGCATGGCGCAGCAGGGCCCCGATCTCCTCCAGACTCGCCCCCGCGCGCAGCATGCGCACGGCTGCGGAGTGGCGAAGGACGTGGGCGCCGTGCGCAGGAGAGGAAACGTCGGCGCGTCGGATCGCTCGCCCGACGACGGTCGACACAACCCACCGGCTCATCGGCACGATGGGTGCGAGCAGGGTGAAAAACACCGCCTCACTTCGTACGCGAGGACGCGCGCCCTTGAGGTACGCGAGCACGGCGTCGCCCGCATCCTGCGGGAGTGGCAACCAGTCTTCGCGTCGGCTTTTGCCGGAGACGCGGACCCGTGCCTCTTTCCAGTCGAAGGCGTCGAGCGTGAGCGCGGCAACGTCGCCAGCGCGAAGGCCGAGGCGCGCGAGGAGCAGCAGCACCGCTCGGTCTCGAAGCCCGGCTGGCGTGGCGAGGTCGCACGAGGCGATCACGCGCTCGACATCCGACGGCGCCAGGTGGCGCGGGACGTCGGTCTCCTTCCACGTGGCGACAGCGGGCACCGCCGCGACCAACGCGGCGTCGCACTGCCCCGATGCGACGAGGTAGCGGAGGAACACCCGCGTGGCGGTCACGATGGAGCTGGCGCGCTGGTGTCTGTGGCGACCGGCCCGCTCAACGACGAACGCGCGGATGCGGCGCGCAGTGAGCCGCTCGATGTCGCCGCCGATCGCGTCCAGCAACTCGACGACGATCGGCGCGTACACGGCGACAGTCGACGCCTTGACGCCGCGATGCTCTCGCATCCAGTGACGGAACGCGGTCACGACCTCGGGCTCGGCGGGCGGTGGTGACGCAGAGGCGATCACGCCCTCCGCGCGCAGGTGCGCGAGCACGTGGCCGACGCTCTGGCGCAGCGTCTTGCGCCAGGCCTCGGAGCATCGAACCTGCTTCAGAAAGCGCGCGACCAGCGCATCGTCGACATCACCCACGGCCAAGCCACGCCTGCGAAGCCACTCGCCGAACGTGAACGTGCCGGAGAGCACGCCCCGAATGGTGTTGGCGGCGTAGCCCTGGGCGGCCAGAGACGTGGCCAGCGCGTCGACGTGCGGGCCGAGCAGCCCAGCCCGGTGCCGCTGCGTGAAGAAGGGAACCTCGTACAGCTCTTCGATCATCGGTCAGTCCTCCAAGGTGAGGGCCGACCCGGACCGCGTTATGCGGACCTCGGCGAGCGACGGGATGTCATCGGCCCTCGTGGATGTCGCCCGAGAACACCGACCTGCGCAAAACGCTCCGCATAAAGCGGCGCTCCGCATAAGGCCAATTGGGCTGGGACATCACTAGGACCTCGGCGTCCGGGTCCTGCTCCTCCAAGAGCTCGATCAGCTCACTCACCTTCATGTCGTCGTCTCCGTCGGGGTGGTTCGTGCGGTGCGCCCCGTTCGCGACGACATACAGGCTTCCTTCTGGCGACCTTCCAAGGCGAAGAAGCGAGAATTCGACCGGCGCGCGGAAGCCCGCGTTACCTCGCGAGAACTCCGCGCGCGGTCCTCACGCAGCCTTGTCGTGCATGTCCTCGATGGCGTCCTTCAGCGCGACGAGTGCGGCCTCGACCTTGGTCATGGCCTCCGTCTGCGCGCGGCCCATCTCGGCCACCTTGTCGAACAGCTCGCGGAGCTGCGCGTCCTTCTTCTCGTTCACCTTCCAGAATGCCCAGCCCAAGACTGCGACGAGCCCGTAGGGGCCGGTCGCCTGGAGCCACGTCGCGACGCTGCTGAAGTTCTCCATCTCGTTCTCCTCGGCTCAGGACACGGCGTGCGTGGGCAGTAGGTCTCGGACGTCAGCGCGGCGCACGCCGGTCGCGCGCCGCACCGCTTCGTCGAACGCGACGTCGGGCGCGAGCCCGGCCTCGATACGCAGCCACGCGTATAGGACGAGCAACGAGCCATCGGCGTGCCCGAAGTACTGGTGCGCGAGCACACCCGGCAGCGGCGCCTTCGCAGCAGCGTCGACGAGGCCGAGTGCGAAGCGTCCGTCCCGGAGCCCCGGCCAGGCGCGCGGCACGGCGATGCCCGGGGCGGGCGCGCTCGTCGTCCAGCGCACGAGCGTGGCAACCGCCTCAGCCTGCGCGGGCGTCGGCAGCACGTACTGGCGCTTGTGCGCCCACGGCGCGTTGATGACGCGCGACCACGGCAGGCCCGGCTTCAGGTAGCTCGCGTAGTACGGGTTCACGACCTCGACGCCGAACGACGCGCCGTTGTGCTGGCTCGCGTGCCAGAGGACGTCCGTCGCGAGGTCGCCGTGCTGCGTGAGCGCGCCGTCCGCGCCCATCACGAGGTGTACGCTGAGCCCACGCTTCTTCAGCACTACGATGGTCGAGTCGACGCTGCGCGTGACGGTCTCGTGGATGACGAGCTCGACGGCGCGCGCCCGCTTGCCCTTCGGTGCGAACCGATGGACGCCGACCTCGGCGAACGTGCGCATGGAGAGCCCGTCGACGGGGCACGTCGTAACGCCGCTGACGATGAAGCCGCCGCTCACTGGCCAGGCTCCTTCGCTCGTGCCGCCTCGGCGAGCCGAGGCTCGATCTTCAGTCCCTGGGGGAACCAGCGAGCTCGCTCCTCGGCGGCGACGGGCTTCGCGAGCTTCGGGTCGACGCGCCCCTCCTTGTCCTTGAGCAACGGGATGACCTTCCTCCGCTTCACAAGCTCGGCATGCACCTCGTCGACGAGGAGCCGATGGAGGTGACCGAAGCTGCCAGGTGCCGGGTGTGTGGGTTCATCGTCGGGAGAGCGAAGGAGGAACTCCGTGGAGCGGCAGGTCGGGCACGCTGGAAGCGGGACCACGCTCGGGTCGGTCTGCTCGTCGCGAGCAACGCCCACCTCGAGCGCGTCGAGCGCGATGCGGTTCTCCGCGGCGCACTTGCCGCAGCGCTGGAGGACCTCGGTGCTGTTCATCTCGTGGATCGACATCGGTTCTCCTCAGGCGACCGCCGTGTACGTGCCGAACCACCAGACCGTCCCGAAAGCGGGGATCGACTGGTAGCTGAAGTAGCCAAAGCCATCGCGGTCGACGGTGAACGTCGATGGGTTGCCGGAGAAGCCGCTCAACTGGCTCAGCGAGGAGAACGTGATCGACGACGGCGACGCCGGGAACCGGTTGCGGAAGTTGGTCGCTCCCCCACCTGCCAGCGTGCGCGTCGCGGTGTCGGCGTTCGAGTACTCCATCCCGAGACGGCCGACCTCCTGGACGCTGCCCGTCAGCTCGAACGCGGAGTTCGTGGTGCTGCTCATCGGCAGGTTCCACGAGCGGTCCCACGTCGTGAACGTCGCCTCGTTGTTGAAGTCGTGCAGGAACTCGAGCGAGTTCCTGCCGAAGCGGAATGCCGCGGAGTTGTAGAGCGTGCTGTCGCGCGCCCAAGCCGAGCCGGTCCACGATGCGTTCAGCGTGAACCACACCGAGTCCGTGTCGGCGTAGATGCGAAGCCGAGTCGACGCGGAGCCCGACGCATTGGAGTCGAGCAGGAGCGCCTTCGAGCCGCCGAGCGCCGGCTGCCGGATCGTGCGGTGCTGGCCGGCGTTCGCCTCGTTGCCGCGGAAGTGGTCGCCTTCAAGCGCGTCGAGCACCTCGGCGAGCGCGGTCTCCACGTTCACCGCGTTGAGGTTGCCGCCGGCGTCGGCCACCGAGATGGCGCTCGCGGCGTGCGCGCCGCTCGCCTGGTTCACGTGACCGTTGAGCCCACCGAGCAGCGTCACGAGTGCGGCGCGCAGCGTGCCAGCCGCGATCGCGGTGGGCGCACCGGCAATCGCGTCCACACCGACGAGCCCAACGCCTGGCGCGGAGGCACCCGTGGCGAGGAGGTCGGTTACGATCTCCTGGAGCTGCGACTGCACGTTCGTGCCGGCGACGTTGTTGTGAGGCGTCGCTGCGATGGCCGCCGCGTTGTGCGCACCGGTGGGCGCGCTCACGTGCGTGTTCAGGAACCCGAGGAGCTGCGCGAGCTGGCTCTTCACGGAGCCTGCGGGGAGCGCGTTCGGGGCGCCCGCGGCCGCATCCACGCCAACCCGCGAAGCACCGGAGCTACCCACCGCCCCGGTCGCGAGGTCGTCGATCAGCTCGTCGACGGCGGCCTGCACGTTGCCCGCGCCGACGAAGCCGTGCGGCGCGTAGTCGATCGCGGTCGCCGCATGGCGCCGCGCGACCGCCGTGAAGTGGTCGCGCAGCTCGGCGTCGGCCTCGTCGAGCGCGGCCTGCACCGTCGCAGCGAGCGGCTGAAGGATGCTCCACGTCCCGGTGGTCACGGCCACCGAGGTGCCCTGCGCGAAGATGAACGCCTGTCGGCGAGAGGTGTCGAGGTCCGCGACGAGGATCTGCGTCTGCCCGGGTCGGCGACGGACGTCGCACAAGAGGAGCTCATCGGCCTGCAGCGCGGGCTTCGGCGCGACGCCGATGGCTCCCTCGGGTGCCTGCCGCACCACGAGCTCGAACGACTCGTCGCGCCGGAAGAACACCTGCTGCGAGTTGCCGTCCGTGCGCGGGTCGGAGAGCTGGCGCTTGAAGCGAAGGAAGATGCCGAGCCACCGCTCGTTGCCGACCGTGGCGACATCGGTCGGGATGCCCACGAGGTCGACGGCGCAGTCCACGGTCTGGCCCGTGCCGAAGAACATGCGCTGGCCGAGGTTGTCGTACGCCCGCCCTGGCGCGGTGAGGTCCACGGTCAGGTCGGGAACCGGCGAGTGCGGCGACGGGACGGCCCCGGAGACGATGCCGTAGATGTTCAGGTCGGCGGCGAGGTCCCGGTCCGCCTTCTCGAGCAACGCGAACGCGAGGTCGAGCTCGGCCTCGGTGACGCGCTGGCGGAAGTAGAAGTCGACGCGATCGGCCATGTCCTTGCCTCGGAGCGCCCACTTGGCTCTCCACGGAGGCAAAGCCGCCGGGCGCGGGCCTCGGGGACAGGGGTGGCTTCGCGGTTTCCACGGCCCGGCTCCTGAGCGACAATCCGAAGGCGGGCCCTGCCGCCCCGCCGTGGAGAACGCGTGGACAGTCGACCGAGCCCGAGAGGCCATCCCCGAAGCCACCAGCGAGGCGATGCCTACCGCCGCGCCCTCGACGAGTGCGCACGCGTCGCCCGAGAGGAGTTCGGCGTGGCCACCGAGGCCCTCCATGACGCCGAAGAGATTGGCCTGCGCCTGAAATCAGCCGTGGGGTCCGTGGCACGCCGGGCGCCGGCGGACGGTGCTGCGGTCGAGGATGCCCGAGCGCGCCTCCAGGAACTCGAGTTGAAGCTGGAGACGACCCTCGCGAGCTCGCTCCGGGCAACGGGGGCAGCCCTCCGTGCGAAGGAAGCTGCGCTGAACCGCTTCACGGTGACCCTGTTCGGGCGGACGATGGCGGGCAAGAGCACGATCCGAGAGGCGCTTACCCGCGGCGACGGAGCGACGATCGGCAAGGGCGCCCAGCGCACCACGCGCGACGTGCGCGAGTACACCTGGAATTCGCTCCGCATCATCGACACCCCCGGCATCGGTGCCTACGAGGGCGACGAGGATCGTGCCCAGGCGCTGTCGGTGATCGATGAGACCGACGTCGTCTTGTTCCTCGCCAGTTCGGACGGCATCCAGGAGGAGTCGTTCAAGGGAATGCAGGAATTGCGGCAGCAGAACAAGCCGCTCCTGTTCGTGCTGAACGTGAAGCGCGATCTCGAGAAGCCGGTGAACATGCGCCGGTTCCTCAAGGACCCCCGGTCGGTCTTCGATGACAACGAGCTTCGAGGTCACTTCGATCGCATCCACAAGCTCGCCGGCGAGTACCTGGGGATGCGCGACATCCGCATCATTCCTATCCACGCGCAGGCCGCCTACCTTTCGACGCGACCCGAGCACGAGGAGCACGCCGATCTGCTCGTCGAGCACTGCCGACTCGGCGACCTCCTCGACGAGCTCAAGTCCGAGGTCGCGAGGCGCGGAACCGTTCGCCGAGTGCAGACGATCGTGGACGGTACACAAGTCTCTCTGCTCGACCTCCAGGAGGAGCTGGGCGAGCAAGCGAAGACGGTGAGGCGCGCTGCGCAGTACCTCGAGGACAAGTTCAGCGAGCTCGACGTCTGGCTGGACGGGTTCGTTCGCGCGACCAACGCTCGCGCGGAGACAGAAGCAGCCCAGCTCGTTCAGCCCCTGCGCGCTTCGGTATCGTCCTTCATCGACGAGAACATCGAGCGCGAGGACGTCGGGCATCGATGGAACCGGAAGGTCAAGGCCTTAGATATCGAGGGCTGGCTCAAGCGACAGCAGACGGCCATCCTCGATGAGCTGCGCGGCCGCCTCGTCGAATTCTCGCGTGAGATGTCGGTGGAGTCGAAGCTGATCGGCGAGTTCGACGCCGCCAAGCCATCCCAATTCGATCCGTGGGATGTGAAGCGCTCCCTTCGCTGGGTCTCGGCCGCGGGTGGCGCGCTCGCTGGCGTCGCCGCCGTCGCGGGGTACTTCGGCGCAGCCAACTTCTGGAACCCGGTCGGTTGGATCGCTGGCGGCGTGAGCGTGATCGCGCTTGGGCTTTCCTGGCTCTTCGGTGATCGCGAGAAGAAGCTGCAGCGGCAGAAGGCGAAGGCCACGTCACAGCTCCGGGAGAGCATCGACAAGCTGGAGCACGAGGTCGCAAACGGCCTGAAGAAGTGGTTCTACGACAGCGTGACGAGCCGACTTGTTCGAGCGATCCGCAAGGACACGAAGCAGCTCTACAACGGCATGCGAGACGTCTCTCGCTCCCTTGACGACGGAGCGCGCCAGGTGGGTGCGATCGTCGAAGGACTCAATCGGCGTCTCCTCGTTCGCGCCGGGCAGTTCGTCGGGGCGCCTGTCGAAGAGGCGCGCATTGCTCGCGTAGTCCGTGACCCAGGCGTACGGGCCAAGTTCCTTTGGCGCGACAGCATCGAGAACCCTGCCTTCTGCAAGCAGGTGGGCCTCGCGATCGGCGAATGGGTCGACGGGATTCCCGAGGGGCCCGTCGTGCAGAAGGTCGCATCGTCACTGCGTCCGGCCTCGGTGTCGCCGACAAGGGTGTCCATCTCGGCACAGACGGCGATTGTTCGGGTCTCGCAGCAAGAGGTGGGACGCGCCATTGGGCGACGCGGGAGCAACGTCTCCCTTGCCAGCCGCCTCGTGGGTATCCGAATCAAGGTGATCGGCGAGGAGTCACACGCACATGGCTGACAGAACTTCCTTCGAGTTTGGCGAGATCCTCTCGGCCACTCAGCATCTTCAGCGGGACCTTCGCGCGGCCACGGCGCGCTCGGACGACCCCAAGGTCCGAGCCCTTTCGCGCGAGCTGGACGAGGTGCGCATCGTCGGGGCGTCGAGCGATGCGCCTCCCCTCACGATCGCGTTCGTCGGCCAGTACAACGCCGGTAAGTCGACGATCCTTCGCGTGCTAACCGGTCGTGAGGACATCGTGATCGACTCCGATGTCTGCACCGACACGGTTACGGCGTACGACTGGAACGGCGTGAGGCTCCTCGATACGCCCGGCGTTCATGCTGGTCACCCGGACCACGACGAGAAAACCTACGCGGTCATCGACCGCGCCGACCTCCTCGTGTTCGTCGTGACGAACGAGCTGTTCGACGACACGATCGGGCACCACTTTCGCGAGCTCGCGTTCAACCGACAGCACGCGAGGCGCATGCTGCTCGTCGTCAATAAGATGGGCCAGGATCCGGGCTCACCCGAGACGAAGCGCCCGGACATTGAGAAGGTGACTGCTCCACTCACGGTCGCTGACTTTCGAGGCGTGTTCATCGACGCGCGTTCGTGGCTCGAGGCGCAGGGCGCCGACGACGAGGACCGCGCTGACTTGCTCGAGATCGCCAACATCGGGGCGCTTACGGAGGCGCTCAACGGGTTCATCGCTGAACGCGGTCTCGCAGGCCGCCTGTCCGCGCCGCTCTTCACGATGCGCGGCATTGCAGAGCAGGCATCGGCGCTGCTCTCGACGGACTTCCCCCAGGAGCGCGCCGCGCTCGAGCTCCTCCACCGGAAGCGGAGCATCCTGCTCGCGTCGCGGGGCCGCCTACGTACCACGATGAGCGGCGTCGTCGCGCGCGCCGTAGCGGACATCGGGAAGTACGGAGATGAGGTCGCGGAAGCCATCGAGCCCGGCAAGACCGAGAAGGATGTCGAGGCGCTGCACACCGCAGCCCAGGCTCGGGCGAGTGCTCGCAGCGAAGGACTGTCCGATGAAGCGCGTCGATGCGTCGAGACCGAGCTCGGTGAGCTTCGTCGGCAGTTGGAGGCGTTGCGCGATGGCGTGCTCGCGCGCGAGCTGACCGGACAGGTTGAAGGCGGTGCTCCCAGCGACGTTGCGCTCGGCGACTTTGCCTCCCCCGCATGGCAGGCGCGCTCGAAGGAGGAGGTCCTCGCCGACTGGCCTACCAAGGCGAAGAAGGTCGGAAACGTCGCAAAGGAGATCGGCAACTGGGCTGCCCGATGGGCCACGGGCCCGGCGGCCGAAGGCGCCTCTGCCTTCGGCGCTGCCGCTGCTCGCGGGAGCGACGCACACAAGGCCGTGTACAACGTCGGCAAATTCTTCGGAGTGAAGTTCCAGCCTTGGGGAGCCGTGAAGGTTGCGAGGGCGATCGGCAACGCTGGCCGCGTGATCTCCGCTGTTGGTGGTGTCCTTGCTGTCGCCGCGCAGATCGCGGAGGACCGTCAGCAGGAGCAGTACCGACTCCAGCTCCGAGACGCTCGCGATGGTGTCCGCTCCGCGTACCGAGACTCGGCGCTCTCTGTTCAGGCTGCGTTCTGGGAGCAGTTCGAGTCGTTCCTGGCCGACTTCTACGACTCCGAGCTGCTCGCGATCGACGAGATCGTCGAGGACCTCATCGGCAAGCGAAGCGAGCGAAAGTCAGGAGCCGACTCCTTCCAGTCGCTGGAGCAGCGCGCGTCGAAGCTCATCGATCAGATAACGACGAAGAGGCTGATGGCGCCCGCGGCGTAACGGTCTCCGACGCCGAGAAGACGTTCCGCTAGGCCTGAGTACGGGTCAGTGCAGGTCCGTCGTCTCCCCGAGATCGCTGAGGCCCAGCTCCCAGTGGCTCGGGAGCACCGGGGGTAGCGGCTCGACGAGGTCGACGAAGTGGGTGTGCGCGGGCTTCAGGTACTCGACGATGGCGCGGAGCTGGCGGCGCTCGCGGTCCGTGAGGATGCGCGCGACCTCGACGTTGAAGGCGTAGCGGGCGAAGCGGTCCGAGGGGCCGAGCACCCAGTCGACGCCGAGCAGCGATTCGCCGAGGTAGAGCGTGTCGGCGTTGAAGGGCGAGATGGCCGAGATGTCGATGCCGAGGAAGAAGCGGATCGCGTTCTGGATGCCCTTGGCCGTCCCCTTCTGCCGGTACATCTCGACCAGCACCGACGCGAGCCGCCGCTTGCCCATCGCGTCGAGTTCGAACGGGAACGGGTTACCGAGGTCGCGCAGGATGAGGTCGACGAAGGCCTCCGGCGCGCGCTCGAGGTCGAAGATGTCGGGCCAGCGATCGACGTCTGCGAGGAGGAGGTCCGTCACCTCCTGCAGGCAGGCGATGAACCGGAAAAGGTCGCCGGTGCGGTCGTCGCGCCGGTTGTGCTTAGGCAGCATGCGCCACAGGTCGAAGCGGCGGGTCGCAGGGCGCGCGGGCCGGAAGCCGGTGAAGCTCGCGCGGTCATAGGGGCCGAGGACGGCGTTGCCGAAGAGGTCCGTCACGCCGATGGCCACGACCTCGTGAAGCACGTCGGGCGTCATCTCGGTGTCGAGTGTGAGGAGGACGATACTCCCCTCGACGTTCACACCGGCGACGGTGACTGAGACGGCCGGCGCGCCCTTCGGCGTGAGGAGGAAGCTCGCCCCGCTCGGGACCAGCACGGGCTCGTCGAATCCCACGCGCACGGTCCTCTGCGCGAGCGCCTGTGCGCCGACGACACGCGGCGCAGTCCGATCCTCGACGACGAACGAGTAGACCTCGTCGCGCGAGGCCGCGCCTCCCACGGTCTGAGCGAGCACGCGCACGTGGACCGTGTCCAGACTCGCGAGCGGAACCACCGGATGCAGCACGACGCGCAGCGTGTCGGTGGTCTGCGTGACGCTGGCCAGCGGGCCCGCGAAGGCCGGGGCGAGCTCAGGCACGGCGCTGCCGTCGAACGCGAGGACGCCGTCGATCCACACGCGCGCGGTCGAGCGCTCCACGCCGTCCGGCCCGGTGTCGACCAGCTCGAGGGCGAGCGTCGCGTCGATGGGCACGCCGCTCTCGCCGGGGCTCGGGTCACGGTTCACGAGCACGAGCCTCGGCGTCGTTGCGACGAGCGCGACCGAGTCGACGTACAGCGCGGGCAGCTCGATGGTGCTCATGCCGGGCTCCTCACGCAATCACCAGCTCGAGCCGCACCCCGGTGGTGTGCAGGCCCGAGAGCTTCGAGACGTTCGCGGCGAGGTCGGTGACGAGGCGCTCGCGGCCGGGCTTGGCGCGCATGGCCGCGAGCTTGGTGCCATCGACGAGGATGCTGGCCTCCCACGCGAGCCCCAAAGGGGTCGACGCGGGCACGCGCAGCCGAAGGAGCGCGCGCAGCAGCATCACGCCAGTGAGGTCCGTCTGCTGCGTGACCTCGGCGTGGTCGCCGGGCGCGAGCTCGAACATGCGCCCAGGCTCGGCGTCGCCGAGGACGAACGCGTACTCGCCCCCCGTCGCCTTCGGCGTCGCGAGGCGCCCCTGGCCGCGCCCGAGGCGACTGGTGAAGGCGGTCAGCGCCATCGCTCACACCTGCCGGAACAGCTCGAGATGGTCGAAGTACGCGCGCCGCGTGACGTCCTTCACGGAAAAGCCGAAGCCGCCGCGCCCCGACGTCAGCGGCTGCGAGCCGGAGTTGATGCCGAGGTGGTCGTCGATGAACTCCACCATCCCAGACACGGGCTGCCAGTCGGGCGGCGTCCCGAGTGCATGCAGCGCGAGGTCGTTCTGGAAGACCTTGAGGACGACGTCGCCGTTCGTGTTCACGATGACGTCGAGCCGCAGGTGGACCCACGTCGCCTGCGCGAACGAGGCCGCCGACTTGAGGAGCACGCCGGGCCCGTCCGCCGTGGGAATCCCCACCGTCACCGCGCCCTTGCGGAGCACGACGCGGTGCGGATCGTCGTCCGAGAGCCCGAGCAGGTACGCGCTGTCGTTGACCGAGTTCCCCTGGCAGCAGAGGAACAGGAACGGCGAGAAGCCCGTGGGCCCGCCGCCCGGACCGCGCTGCAGAACGCCGCGAATCGAGCCGCCCTTGGCCATCGGCGCGAAGCTCGCGAGGTTGGCGAAGAGGCCCACCGCGCCCTCGACGGCTGCGAGCGAGTTGAAGGCGTAGAGGAAGCTGCCGCCGCCCGGTGGGCGAGCGATGCCCGCGGTCACGCCCCGGTCCACCGTCGCGATGTCGAGCCCGTCGTTGAGGTAAGTCCAGTCTGCTTCGGCCATCGTTGTCTCCTCAGAGCGTCGTCATGCTCGTCCAGCCGTTGTTGAAGTCCTCGACGGCCTGGGCGCCCGCGTCGAACATCGCGGCGCTCGAGGTCACGGCCGCCCACGTCCAGGCGTAGAGCTGGTTCGAGCGCCACTGGTCCTCGAAGTCCTCGCGCGGCTCGCCGTCGAAGACGCCCGTCGCGGCGACGACGTCGGCCCACTTCCGCGCGTAGGGCACGTTGCTCCATCCCGTCTCGCACTCCTCGGCGGCGAGCCCGTCGAAGGTCGCGGTGACGAGCTGCGCGGGCGGCAGGTCGTAGAGGTAGACGACGTTGGCCCAGCCGCTCTCGAACGCCTCGTAGCCCTTGAGTGCGCTGTCGAAGAACGCGAGCACGACGACCACGTCGTCGATGGAGTCGAGCAACTCGAACCACCGCTCGAAGTCCTCCCATGCCTCCTCGGGCGCGGTGCCGAAGCCCGCGATCTCCTCCAGGCTCGTCACCGCCGCGAGCGCCCAGTGCTCGGCCTCGCCGGGGAGCGTGCCCGCGTCCTCGAAGCTGGGGTTGAGGATTGCCATCAGAGCAGCTCCCCCGTGTCGCCATTGGTCAGCGTCACGGTCCGCAGAACCGGGAACTCGCGCACGTTGAGGCGTACGTCAGCGGGCAGGCCGTTGAGCGTCAGGTCGAGGCGCGAGTCGCCCATCTTCCGCACACCGGGTGTGTCCCGGATGACGTTGAAGAGGTCCGACCAGGCGATTTCGCCGACCGGGTTGCCCTCTGCGTCCTTGATGTTGAAGCCGAAGTCGACGAGTGGGTTCGGCGTCCCGTCGGGCTCGTTCACGCGGAAGTACGCGGCGAGGTTCGCGCGCACGCGGTCGCGCACGTCGTTCGGCGCGTAGCCTTGGCGCAGGAAGATGCGCGCGGCGACGTCGACGGTCTTGTAGACCGGGTCCTGCACGCTGACTTGGAACGTGAGCGTGCAGGGGTAGACCTCGGTCACCTGCTGGAGCACGAGGTTCTTGAGCGCGGGCGTAGGGATCGCGCCGGGCGCCTGGGACTGCGGGATGACGTAAAGGATGCCGGTGTTCTCGGCGATGGTCGGGTCCTCGTTCGACGTGAGCATCAGCGAGCGGGCGACGCCGGAGAGACGGCGCGCGTTGATCTCGAAGTCCTCGCGCGCGACGGTGCGCGTAAGCGCGCGCAGGCTCTCGGGCGCGAGCAGCTTCGCCGACGCGACGGTCTGCCGGTCCGCGCCCCCCGAGGCTGGCGCGGGGTTCCTTACCGAGACCTGCACCGCGTTGCCGTACGCGTCCTTGAAGGCGCCCTCGATGACGGCGATGCGCTCGGCGTCGACATTGCCCACGCTGCCGCCGCCGGTCTTGTAGGTGACCGAAACGGTGCCGCTCGGTGGCATGCCGCTCACGCCGTTGCCGAAGCGCAGCGTCGCGCGGTCGTTCTGGTCGACGGCGACCACAAAGTGCCGGTCGTTCGGGCGCGAGTCCAGGAAGCTGTCAACCTCGGTGAACGCACCCTGCGGCGTCGACACGATGGCCGAGTCGTCGAGGTACGGGGCGAAGTCGAGATGCAGCTCGAGGTCGGCGAGCCCGCGCGCATCGAAGAGCTGCGTGTGCGTCTTCGAGTTCTCCACCAGCGCGAGGACGCGCGGCGGGTCGGCGGCAGCCGCGACGACGGCAGGAGCGAGGAGCTGGAAGCGCACCGGCTCGGTGACCTCCTGCGTGCGCAGCACCGTGCCGGCCGGGATGGTGACACTCGCCACCGGCACACGCGCAAGCTGGAGCCAGACCTCAGCGGTCGCCGCCTGCGCGCCGTGGAGCCGGTAGCCGAGCATCTTCGCCAGCGCCATGACGCTCTTGCGCTGCGTGGCCGTGACGAGGCGTGACTCGCGGGCGAGGTTGTCCTGGTAGAAGGTCAGGACGTCGCCGACGTAGGCATAGAGCTCGACGAGCAGGTTCCCGAAGCTGGCGACGTCGAAGTCGGTCCAGTCCGGGAACACGCTCTTGATGAGCGCGATCAGCCGC
>Ga0272446_1005431_pt1 | contig 14088 bp, 6 predicted proteins | sample YNPCB0061_FD_194587 | JGI IMG/M metagenome (GOLD analysis project Ga0272446, IMG submission 194587) | Hot spring microbial mat communities from Yellowstone National Park, WY, United States - YNP-CB-006-1 | ecosystem: Environmental > Aquatic > Thermal springs > Hot (42-90C) > Sediment | place...
CCCGCCTTCGCTCCGGAGAAGGCGCGCGCCCGCGCGCTCCTGCTGCGGTACCTGCGCGATGGGCTGCGGCGCAAGTTCGTTGCCCACGAGACGACGCGCCTGCTGCGCGGGCAGGTCCGGGAGTCGCAGCAGATCGTGAAGCAGTCGGGCTCTGGCGCGATGCGCGTCGAGTACCTCAGCCCTCCAGCGATGCGCGGGGAGATCGTTCTTGTCGTTGGGCGCCGGATGCTGCGGTACTCGCCGTCGGACGGGGTCGTGAGGGAGAGCCAGGCGCCTCCAGCCGGCGCCCTCGGCCGGGCAGTCGCTCTGATGGAGGGGATACGCTCCGGCGCCGTTCGGGTGCAGGTGGTGGGACAGGAGATGGTCGCCGGCCGCCAAGCGGCGATCGTGGAGGTGCGCGGGGCCGGCAGTGACGGCTTCTACAAGCGGCTGTGGATCGACGTGCAGTCGGGGGTCCGGCTGAAGATCGAGGACGCCGACCCGACGGGTACGGTGGTTTCGACCAGCTACTTCACGCGCATCGACCTTGACCCCGAGCTGGACGGCCGCGAGTTCCAGCCCGAGTCGCTCCCGGCTCGGGAGCGCCCCACACGCCGTTTCCGCGCCGTGCCGTACGCGTCCGTCGCGGAGGCGCAGCAGCAGGTGGGGTTCGCGATCCGCGAGCCGGCACTCCCTCCGGGGTACCGGCTGCTGGGAGTCTGGGTGGCCCCCGCGCCGGGCGGTGGTCAGACCGTCCTTCTGCGCTACACGGACGGGGTGACCTCCTTCACGCTCTCTCAGCACCCCGTGCCGCCGCGGTGGGGGCTGCGGCCTCCCGATCGCCTGCCCGGCCGACGCGAGGAACCCGGCGCGGTGCGCTGGGTGTCGGGCGGCCGGATCTATGTGCTCCTCGGCAACCTGCCCTCCGAAGCGGTGGACCGCATCGTCTCGTCGCTCCGCTAAGCCTCCACGCCCCCGCCCCTCCTCGGACAGGAATCGCGCCTGCCCGGAGCGGAATGCTCCTCTGTCGCGCACCCACCTTCCAAACCACGCGCTCCAGGAGGCGTACCGTGACGCTCGCTGTCGCCGCGCTTCTGGCTCTCCAGTCTCCTTCCCCAACTATCGCCGTTCAGACGGCCCCCTTCACGGATGCTCTGGTGGGCGCCGCCGTCCAGCGGCTTACCAACGCTCGCAGCGTCCCAGGTCCCCTGCGGACGCAGGGCACGCTCGGGCAGGGTATCCGTGTGCGCGGTGCGTGCCGTCTCGACGGCGTCGCACTCAACCCTGCGGAAGGGCTGCTCTCGGTGTGGGTCCGGCCGCACTGGAGAGGGGACGATGGGCGGCGTGTGCGCCTTTGGGCGACGGCAGAGAGCGGCGGCCGGCGGCTAGAGCTCTCGAAAGCCGCGAACGGGCTTTTGCGCGCGGAGGTGAAGACGCCGCGCGGCAGGACCGTCGCGCGGGCGGACGTGAGCCGCTGGATGCCTGGCGAGTGGCACCATATCGGTGTTGGCTGGATCAGCCACCGGGGTCGCAACGTGGGCCTTGCGCTGTGGGTGGACCGCGTGTGCGTGGACGGGCCGGTGACGCCCGATGGCGTGTGGGACCAGGCGGCGACACCAGCGACGATCGAGTTGGGGGACCCGTCGGCGGTCACGGATTTCGACGAGCTCATCGTACGCCCCGATCTGAGCGCCGAAGGCGGGCACGGCATGATCGCGTGCGTCTATCGTGACTACTTCCGCACGGCGCCCTACGACGCGGTTCGCGTCGACCGCGCGCCCACCAGGGTTCCCTCCGATGCGCGCGCCGTCGCCGGGCTCGAGAAGGTCTTCGGACTGCAGGCCCGACGACAGGGCCGCTGGGAGCCTGTGACGGAGCAGGTCGTGCGGTACAGCCAGTGGGCCTACTTCGACGCGAAGCCGCTCATCCGCTGGAGCGTGAGCGATGCCCGTGTCGCCACCATCGACGCAGCGGGCCGCCTCAAAGCGCTCCGGCCAGGGCGCTGCCTCGTGCGCGCGGAGTTCCACGGTCTGCGTGCCGCGTACCCACTCGAGGTGATCTCGCCAGAGCGCCCGGACCTCGGCGTGATCTGCATCGAGCTTCTGCCGCGCTACCGCAGTGACGCCGTCAAGGACCGGCCCGCGCCGGGAGAGCCGGTGACGGCGCGCGTGCGCCTGGGCAACTTCGGGCTTGCGGCCCTTCCGCCGGGGGCGCTGGTGCGTTTCGAGCTGATCTCCGAGAGGGTTCGCGACTGGCGCCTCTCCCCATCGGAGCGGCCAGTGTCCGTGCACCATGCCGGGCTACCCAGCGGGCTCGCGCCGGGTGAAGAGACCTCCGTCGAGTTCCGATGGCCGTTCCCGAAAGAGCCCACGTGGATGCGCCTGCGGCTCGATCCTGACAACGCCATCGACGAGCTCTGCGAGGCCAACAACGAGATCGTGGAGCTCACCACTGCCCGACCGGTGCAGATGGGTTACGATCCGAAGGTTCTGGCGCGCTGCCTGCGCGACCGGCAAGTGAACCACGTAGGGTCGCTCAGCTACTACGACTGGCTCCGCGCGCAGAAGCTGCGAATGGACGTCATGCTACGGGAGGCGGTGTGGCCCACCACGGGCCCGTATGGCGTGGAGGAGGCGTACCGCATCGACGCGTTCACCGCGCTTCAGGGCGGGGAGTGGGAGAAGGAGCCGTACAACCAGCAGATGGTCTTCTTCGACGGGGGGTTCCCGGTGAACGAGCCCGTGGACCTGATGGCCATCGACTGTGCCATCATCCACGAGTTCGGTCATACTATGCTGAGCCAGCCCGATCTGTACGGCTACCCCACAAGCGCCCGCAACGTGTTCGTGACGGATGAGGCGGGACAGCCCATCGCCGGCTCGCCGGAGTGTCCGGTGGTGCGAGGGGACGACACGCTGCCGGCCTCTCCGGGGGTGAACGTACCTTGCGCGGTCGGCTATCCCTCGCTGATGGACGGGTGCCAGCTCTGGCTGCATCCCTCCCAGGCCGGCCACGTGATGCACTACCGCGGCTACCGCCAGGACCGTTTCTGGGGCACGCAAGGCCGCCTCATCCCGACTCGCGCGAACTGGCTGCTCATCACGGACGTCGACGACCGGCCGCTGGTGGGCGCCGCGGTCTACGTCTATCACGTGAGCCAGGCGCCGGTTCAGGACAGCGGCGCCAAGTACTTCGCCGACCGCCCCAAGTTCGTGGGTCAGACCGACTCCGAAGGTCGCTTCGTCTTCCCCGACCAGACGGACGAGGACTGGGACGACCCCGAGACCGACCCGGTGGACGGCGCCAAGCCGGTCTGGAACCCGTTCGGTACGGTCGCCAGCGACACGGCGTTCACTCCGAACGTGTGGGAGGTCGAGGGGCTCCTGCTGATCCGCATCGTCTCGGGCAGCCGGTCGGAGGTCCGGTTCATGGACCTGACGCAGTTCAACACGGCCTATCTGTCGGGGGACACGGTGCGTGGGGTCTACCGGCTGGCGACCAGCCTGCCGTCGCACCCGGAGCCAACCCCTGTCGTGCGCAAGCCGGTCCCGGAGGCGGTGCGGAAGACGAACCTGGCGCCCGTCGCGGTGGCACCGAAGGAGCTCACGGTGAGATGCGGCGAGGAGTTCGCCATCGACGGCTCCGCAAGCCACGACCCGGAGGGCCAGCCTCTCCACTTCCGCTGGAATGTCGGTGGCCAATGGCTTGCGGGGAGCCTGTCGCACGAGAGCGTCGTGCGGCTGACCGCGCCGAAGGAACCTGGCGAGAAGGAGTACCGGCTCTGGGTCCTGGACGGCGTGCGTTGCTCCGAGCCCGCCACGATCAAGGTGCGGTTCGTGCGGTGATCTGCGAGCGCCTATCGGTTGGCGCTGTTCGCGACGCGGAAGGTGAGGATCGCGCGACCGCGCGTCTCGAGAGGCCCTGCCAGTGCGACGACGCGCGCCTCGTGAACGCCTGGGGAGAGCCCCGCGGGGTCGAGGATGAGCGTCCGTCCCGGCTCCGCCGAGGCGCGAAGCCGCCCATCGATGTAGAGCTCGTACCTCTGCACGGGTCTGCCGCCTACCGCCGAGGGTGTAATCCGCAGCGCGCCGCGCAGCGCTTGACCGTCGCGAAGACCGGCCACCTGCACGCGCGGCGCCGTCGCCCAGGGCTGGCAGAGCGGGTCGCCGACGAGAAGCTGCTGATAGGGCCCCGGCACGGAGGAGTAGAAGGCCTCGGCGAGAGAGAGCCCCGCGGCGTAGTAGACGTGCAGGAAGGCGGACGGGAACTTCGCCGGTGTGTTGTAGGGCTCCGTCACCGTGCCGCTCGACCCGGCGGCGCCGTGGCGGATCCATTCGCTCAAGAGCGTCTGCCCGCCCCCCTTCATCACTCCGGCGAAGCTGGTGAGGTGCTCGCAGAACGCCCCTGGCAGGATGGTGCTCCCGCTTGAGGGCCAGGCGAACGACGCCGCGCCCACGACGGCGCCCGCTACATCCGGTTTTCCAGTCGGCAGCACGCCCTTGAGGACCTCTGCGCGAACGCCCATCTCCTCGAGCGCCTTCGCGACGGACGGGAACGACCATGCGCGAGGCCCTGTGCGGGCTTGATCAGTCGACTCCATGAGGTACACCGTGCCCCGCGGTCGGGTGCCGTCGGCCGCCGCGCTGCGCCGGAGGCACGCCAGCACCTCCTCAAGCGTGTTGGCCTTCTCACCGACATACCCGAGCATGACGGAAAGGAGATAGTGCCGGCCTGCTCCCGAAGTGTCCGCTTCTCCCCGGGAGTTCCAGGCTGTCGTTGCGCGGAAGGGGCGCGGCGCTTGCGAGCGGATGACGACCGACCCCATCCGTGTGAGCAGCGCCTGAAACGCTGGGCGCGCGCGCAGCGTCGCAAGGTCGGGGTCGGTCCGCGTGAGCGACGCGTTGTACCAGCCGGCCCGTACGGCGGCCTCGAGCTGCTCCATCGCCTCGTCGTCGCGCCCGAGAAGCGCCGAGGCGCAAGCGAGGTTGTAAAGGAGCTCCGCGCTCCCCTCGTGCGACGCCCGCAGCCCTAGCCCGATGCGGCGGGCTTTCTCGAGTGCCTCCGTCGAGGTTGCCGGCGGGATGCGCTTCTCGACCGCAGCCTTTCGCCGCTCCTCCGCCGCCTGCTGCAGCAGGTTCTCCATCTCGGTGCGCAGACGCAGGTCGTCGGGCGTCCATGCCGGCTCCCTGCGCGGTCCCGCGATCCGCCGGGCGTACCAGTTGGCGTCGAGCGCAAGGTAGGAGGCGTCGCGCGAGCGCACCATGGGGGAGAAGTAGGTGACCCCGGTCAGCGACGCCGGGAGCGTGATCACGCGTGGAAGCGCCCGTCCGGCGATGTCGCCGCGGACGTCCACGGCGTAGGGGAAGCCTGCGGAGTAGGCCACGCAGTCGATCTGCGCCTGAAGGCCGCGCGCGCGGATCGCGTCCATCACCGGTCCCAGAATGCGCTCGCGGAACTCCTCAATGGCAATGGAGGTCCCCGATGGCACCTCCGTCAGCCGCACGATGTTGCAGTCCGGCACCCTGCGCAGCCGAGCGTACTCCTCGGCGATGGCCACCGAGTCGGGGCTCGCGGCATTGACGACGACGAGCACGTTCTCGGGGCCGAGAGCGCCGCGCGCCGGCGCCCCGGCGCACGCAAGTGCGAGGAGGGCGAGGCGGCTCAGCAGTGCGAGCGGAAGGCGGTCAGGTAGCGTTCGGTTCATGCGGTAAGGGGCCTTTGGTGGTATCTCGCGGGTCCGTCTACACGGCGAGCGGGTAGCGGCCCCATGTGCGGCAGGCGTCGTAGAAGGCCAGGATGTTCTCCACCGGCGTCGCGGGAACGATCTCGCTGGAAGACCCAATGAAGAGGCCGCCGCCGTGCCCCGCGGCGCGCAGGCATGCCTTGGTGGCCTCGACCACGTCCTCAACCGACCCGAGAGGGAGTACCTGGGAGCAGTCCACGTTGCCCACGAGAACGAGGCGTTTGCCGTAGCGGCGCTTCAGGAGCCCAATGTCCATGCCGGCGATCGGCTCGATCGGGTTCAGACCGTCGATGCCTGCGTCGAGCATGTCGTCGAGCACGTCCATCACATACCCATCGCTGTGAAAGATGACCTTGAGCCCGGCCTGTTTCACCGGTTCGATGCACCGTCGCAGCGATGGGATGAAGGTGCGCCTGAGGAACTCGGGCGAGAAGAGCAGCCTGCCCTTGTACGCGATGTCGTCGCCGATGAAGTAGATCGGCGATACCTTCACCTCCGCGGCCACCCTGGCCATCCGCACGGCGCTCTCGGTCTGCACCTCGAGCAGCCGCTCCACGTCGGCGGGGGCGTCGTAGATCGCGTAGGAGAAGAGCTGCTGCCCCATCATGCCGTAGGTCGCGTGGAAGCCGCAGCCGGCGCACGGCACGTGCATCGTGTACGGCTCGAAGCGGTCCCGCTCGCGAAGCATCCACGGCGCCCACTCCTTGCGGAGCCACTCCTCGGAGGTGGGCTCCATCCGGTAGGCCTTCAGCTCCTCGATGGAATTGATGGGGTAGTGAGTGACCCAGGCGGACTGTCCCGTCACGCGGTGCGCCGCGCCCTCCGCTGTGTCCTCCTGGTTGTCGCTCTCGGCGTAGGAGGCCCCGTAGCCCCTGCAGAGGTCGATGCCCAGCGTGTGGTAGACCGTCACCATCGCGGCGTGGTAGTCCGTCCAGCCCGGGCACAGGTAGTCGACGATGCCCCGGTTGTCGAGGAAGTCCCAGATGGGGACCCGGTCGCCTTCTTCATGGTTCAGCGCGCGCAGGATGCGGCTCTCGACGACGGGGTCCAGCAAAGCGCACCTCCCGATCAGTCCTTCAGTCTCGTCACTTTGGCATAGCGAAGGGACACACCGTCCGCCGCCGGCCCGAACAGATCCAGCGTGTCGGACGGCGAAGAGCCGCCGCGCTCGGTGGCGGTGTGGAACGACCAGAGCGGCTTCTCCAGGGGGATGCGCCGGACCCGAACGATCTCCGGATCGGTCTCGATCAGCACGTTCTCCGGTCCGTTCGTGCCCGCCTGCGAAGCGACGATCATCGCCCGCCGCCCGTCCGTCGAGTGGTAGCGGGCATACCACGGCGTGGGGCCTGTCAGACCCTCTCCCGCCTCGATGAGATCGGCGGTTCGCTCCAGTTTGCCATCGCGCAGAATGGCGTGGCGCAGCGTCTCGCGAATGACGACGCCCGGCAAAAAGCGGTCGCGCACGATGGGGGTAGAGGTCCGCCGCAGGTAGAGCGCCTGCACCGCGCCGGACGGCGATGCCCACAGATCGAGGTTCGTGATGTGGCCCGCGGTAGCGTCCACATCGTCCAGGAGGATCGGTGCCGAGAAGGGCTGGCGGCGCAGATCGGGGGTCCACGCGTAGTAGAGCTTTCGGAAGACGTAATCCCACTCCCTCCCTGTCTGCTGCCGCTTCCACTGGCGCCACTCCTCGACCGGCTCGACGATGTCGCCGATGGCCAACACGTGAGCGGCCCCTCGACGCAGCAGCACCTGCGGGTAGCAGGAGCGGATCGGAAAGGCCAGGCGCCCCGTTACGGGCCACTCGCCGCGCGCATTGCGCAGTGCCCAATGGTACGTACCGGTGGCTCCATCGATGTGCAGCAGGAGCAGATCACCGGTGGCGGCGCACACGCCGATGCCTCGGTACGAGTGTTCTGTAAACTTGGCGCCGTCCGGCCAGCGCGGTGCTGACCGCTCCGGGCGCTCGAACCTCGACCGCGCGAACCGCAACAGATGCGGATCGCATTCGGCGTACTGCTCGCTGGGCGGTCGCGTGGAGGGGTTCACCGAGAGCAGGATGTCCGAACCCACACCAACGAGGGGGCAGGGCTCGCGCTCGCGGAAGCCTTCCGGCTGCCAGGCAAGGCGCCAGCTCTCAGAATCCCGGCGCGCGAACACGCGTGGGCGTGTGTTGCAGAGCTTCGGTACCCCCTCACCGGTCTCCATGGCCGACAGGTATACCCAGCGCCCGCGCCGGACCAGGAGCGGAGCTCCGTAGCACCAGAAGGGTCCGGCGCCGTTGTCCGGCGGCTTGCACTGGCCGACGACCTCCTCGACCTCGACACGCATCGCATGCTCCTCTGGGGGGAGGGCTCAGCCGCGCAGGACGCGCGCGATCGCGCGGCAGATGACAGGCAGATTGCGTGCGTTCATCGCCGCGACGCAGATGCGACCGCTGTCCACGATGTAGAGGCTGCTCTCCGCTCGCAGGCGGTGCACCTGCTCCTTCGTGAGGCCCGAGAACGAGAACATGCCCTTCTGACGCGCGATGAAGCTGAAGTCTCGGTCCACGCCCTCGCTGGCCAGGCCAGAGACGAACCCCTCGCGCATCGCCTGAATGCGCTGGCGCATGGCCTCCAGCTCCTCGACCCAGAGCGCTCGCAGCTCCGGGTCGCCCAGCACCAGCGCGACGGTTTGCGCCCCGTGCGAGGGCGGGTTGGAGTAGTTCGTACGAATGACGCGTTTGATCTGCGTGAGCAGCCGGCGCGCCTCCTCTGCGCTCGCCGTGACGACCGAGAGTGCCCCGACCCGCTCGCGGTACAGCGAGAACGACTTGGAAAAGGAGGTGGCCACGAGGAACGGGAGCCCGGCGTCCGCGAACGCGCGCACAGCGTGCGCATCTTGCTCCAGGCCGTCGCCCAGCCCCTGGTACGCGAAATCGAGGAAGGGGATCACGCCACGCTCCCCGCACGTCCTCACGATCTGCGCCCACTGCTCCCGGGAGGGATCCACGCCGGACGGGTTGTGGCAGCAAGCGTGCAGGACGACGATATGGCCTGCGGGGATGGCGACGAGCCCCGCTATCATGGCGTCGAAGTCGAGGCTATGCGTTGCCGGGTCGTAGTAGGGGTATGTCTCAACGGGGAAGCCTGCGGCCTCGAAGAGCGCGCGGTGGTTCTCCCAGCTTGGCGCGCTGATCCAGACGCTCGCCTCCGGGTAGAAGCGGCGCAGGAAGTCCGCCCCCACTTTCAGCGAACCCGTGCCTCCAAGGCCCTGGATGGTCACCACGCGCTGCTCCACGAGCAGGGCAGCACCGGACCCGAATACCAGTTGCTGGACGGCCCGGTTGTAGTCCCGGAGGCCGTCGATGGGCAGGTAGCTCTTCGTTTCCTCCCGCTCGATCCAACGCTTCTGTGCCTCGCGGACCGCCGCCAGCAGCGGGACGCGACCGGTGTCGTCCTGATAGACGCCGACGCCGAGGTTCACCTTGTTCGGGCTCGGGTCCGCGTTGTAGGCCTCGGTAAGGCCAAGTATCGGGTCCGGCGGAGCGCTTTCGATGCGGGCGAAGATCGAGGGAGCGGGCATGGCGGGGTCCTTTCCGTCGCGCACGAGAGCGACAGGGTGCTTGCCGGCTCAGTATACGGCGCGGCGCTCGTCGAGGTCAACGCGCGCGCAGGGCCGCGGCAGCTCCGTACGCGAGGAGCCGCGGCCCTGCGCTTACCCCGGAGCGGTCGCTACGGCGACGTGACGGTGAGCGTGCTGTACCAGGTGCTCGCCTCGTAGACCGCCGAGCCCGCGTACGTCCCATCGATTCGATGTGGCCCCACGGTCATGCCCGGCGGGACGGTGTACGCGTGCGTCACGGTACCGTCCGCTCCGGTGACGCCGGTGTAGACGTTCGGGTCACCCGCGATGGTCCAGGAGACGGTCTCTCCGGGGATGCCGGAGTTGTCCTTGACCAGCAGAAGGTGGATGCGGATGTTGACGACGCTGCCCTGCGCGGCGGTGTAGTTGGTGAACCAGATCTTGGTGGCCTTCTTCGCCGTCACCGTGATCCAGTTCTTGTAGGTGCTCGCGGCATACATCGCCGACCCGGCGAAGGAAAGGTTGATGGCGTGTTTGCCCGGCGCCATCCCTTCCGGAACCGTGTAGGTGTACGTGATCGAACCGTTCGATCCGGTGACGCCGCTGTACACGTTGGGGTCCCCGTCGATGGTCCACGTGACCGTCTGCCCGACGACCGGCGTGTTATCCAGCAGGCGCAGGTAGATCTGGAGCCGGACGGGGTCGCCGACGGATGCGGTGAAGGAGCCGACCCACAGCTTCGTGGGGGTTTGGACGTTCATCGCGCCCGAGGCGTCCGAGCGCTGCAGGTCCTCGTTGCCGTCGAAGACCGCCCGATACGTGTGGGCTCCGAGCGCCAGTCCGGAGGGAACCGTGTAGGCGACGGACGCCCACCCGTCGGAGTTCGTGTCGGCAATGCCGAGCACCGTCTCGCCCAGCACGATGCTCACGGGCGCGCCTTCCACGGGCGAGTTGTCGGATGCCCGGGTCAGCCGGGCGCGGAGCGTCGCGACGGCGCCCCGAGCGGTGTTGACGGTCGGCGCGGTCAGGTTGGACTTCGGCGCGCCGACGTTGAAGTCGATCCCCGGCCTATCGCAACCGGCCGTGACGACCACGGCGGGCCACGTGGTCTTCTCACCGAACACGGAGGCCGTGACGTTGTACGTGCCCGCCAGGGCGCCGATCAGACGGTAGGCGCCGTCGATCCGGCTGGCCGCGCTCACCTTGCGGCCCGTCGCCACGTTGACCGCGTCGATGCGCGCGTTCATCACGGGCGTGCCCTTGTAGAGCACCTGCCCGACGATGCCGCCGGAGAGCGCGCTGCGCGGGTTGGGCACGGCGTCCAGGTTCAGCGTGCGATCGATGTCGACGATGCCATACCCGTAGTACATGCTCCAGGTGCGGCCCCCCACGGCGGCGCGCTGGAGCGCCTGCCATATTCTGGACGGTCCGCCGAAGGTGTTCTGCGCGATGCCCTTCTGTCCGGCGTAGAGTGCCGCTGCCCCGGCCACCTGCGGCGACGCCATCGAGGTGCCCTGCAGATAGTCGTAGTTGAGCGCGGCGCCGTAGGTGTCCGGGTCGTTGATTGTGACGTAGTAGGTGGGCGTGGTGCTGTACACGCCGAGGAACCAGTTGAGGTCGAAGTCCCAGTCTCCGCCTGGCGCCGCGATGCAGACCATCGGTCCGTAGTTCGAGTACTGGGCCAGAACGCCGGTGCGCGCGACGGCGGAGACAGCCATCACTTTGGAGAGAGCGCCCGGATAGTTGGGCTGCAGGTTGTTGCCGTCGTTGCCGGCAGCGGCAACGACGAGGGTGCCGTGGCGCCATGCGTAGTTGACCGCGTCCTGCTCGGCGAAGGAGTACTCGTAGCTGCCCAGGGAGATGTTGATGATCTGGGCGCCCTGGTCGACGGCGTACACGATCGCCTCGGCGACGTCGGTGTCGGTGCCGTTCCCCTCCGCGTCGACCACCTTCAGCGAGAGCACCTCGCTATGGTAGCCGACGCCGGTGGTGCCGCGGGCGTTGTTGGTGGCGGCCGCCGCGATGCCGGCCACGTGGGTGCCGTGGCCGAACTCGTCAGCCGCCCCCTCCTCGACGACGCCGTCGAAGATCGTGCGGTCGAGGTCCCACAACAGCTGTCCGCCGGATGCTGCGTCGGTGGAGGTACCCCCCGCATTCATGAAGTCGGGGTGGCCGTAGTCGATGCCCGTGTCGATGACCGCGATCCGGACCGCTTTGCCGTTCTTCCCGGAGGTGGTGAAGTAGACGTTCGGCCATCGGCTCCACCCGGGAATGCAGTTGATCATGTGGGCGTCCCACTTGTACCACGTCGCCGCCGTGGGGTCCCAGCCGAGACTCCGATCGATGAGGTTGTAGCCCGGATCGTTCGGGTCGGCCACCAGCGGGTAGCGCAGGAGGCGTGGCTGGGAACGACGGACGCGCGGGTCGGAGGTGAGCGCCTGCACGGTTGCCGGCGGCGCGTGGACGACCACGAGGCCGAGCTTCGGCACCTCGCGCACGATCCTGGCTCCCGCGGGCAGCGCGGTCCGCGCGAAGTCGTCGGTTCGAACGCCAGCGGCAAGCTTGAGCGTGTACTGGTCCGGCACCCGAGATGGGCGGTTGCGACCGAGGTTCAGCGCCGGCAGACCCCGGCTCGGCCGCAGGGTCGCGAGGCCGGTGAGGTAGCGAGCGAACGTCGGGGTTGGGGCGCCCGGGCGCTGGCCGGAGGAGGACTGGGCGAGCGTCGCGGGTGCGAGGGCGGCGGTGACGAGCAGCGACAGTGGGAGCACGCGCGCTGCCGAACGGAGACGCATGATAGCACCTCTTCTTCGGAGGTCGGGCGCGGGCGGCCAGCCGGGGCTGTCCTGTCACCCGCGCGGTCGCTTCGTGGGCCTGCGCCGGCCGTCCGAAGACCGGCAGCCGGCGCGTCTGCGGCCATCAGCCAGGGACGAGGAACTGCTCAGGGCGTCGTTACGGTCAGGTTGCCGTACGTCGAGCTCGGCGCGTAGACGTCCGACCCCGCGTAGGAGACGTCGATCCGGTGCAGACCGGGCGTCATGTCGAGCGGGATCGTGTAGTCCTGCCGCACCCAACCTGCCGCGTCCGTGACGCCGGAGTAGACATTCGGGTCGCCTGCAATGCGCCAGGCGAGCGGCTGGCCCGGCACGCCGGACAGGTCGCGTACGAGGCGCAGCAGGAAGCGCATCTGGACGGTGGCGCCCGGAGGACCGGTCGGGCTCTGCAACCACAGAACCGTCGCGGCCTGCTCGGTGACCGTCAGCGTGTTCACGAACCGCGAAGTGGCAAACGTTGTGTTGCCAGCGTAGTCTACCGTGATGTTGTGTGGTCCGATGGCCATGTCCTGCGGCACCGTGTAGGTCCACGCGATCTTGCCGTCGGGGCCCGTCGTGCCAGAGTAGAGTGTCGGGTCGCCCGCAACCGTCCACGTCAGCAGCTCTCCGGGCATTGGCGCGTTCGTATCGAGCCGCTTGAGGAGTAGCGTCATCCGCACGGGGTCGCCGCGCGAGCCTGTGTAGGAGCCCACCCAAGGGCGCGTGGCCACGCGCACGTTGATGGTGTTGTACGTCGAGCTCGGCAGGTACGCCGGCGAGCCCGCATAGCTCACCGTGATGCGGTGCGGACCGATGGCCATAGTGGCGGGGATCGTGTAGTACCGCGTGACGCGGCCGTCGCTTCCGGTAACGCCGCTGTAGTCCGTGGGGTCTCCGTCGATTCGCCACGTGATCGTCTGACCGGCAACCCCGGCCCCGGACGACGCCAGGCGCAGGTACATCTGCAGCTTGATCGTCTCGCCTACGCCCGGCGCGAAGCTGCCCACCCAGCAGGTGGTCATCCGGGCGGTGGTCACCGTCAGCGTGCCGGTCTTCTGACTGGGGCCGTACTCGCCGCGACCCGCGAACCTCGCCGTGATGGTGTGCGGACCGAGGTCCATCCCCGCGGGCACGGTGTAGACGAACGTGATCCTGCCGGCGCTGTCCGTCGTGGCGCTGTAGACGTTCGGATCGCCGTCGATCTGCCACTCCAGTCGCTCGCCCTGGATCTTCACGCCGTCTCTTGAGCGATAGAGGTAGAAGTAGAGCCGCACCGGATCGCCGACGGCGCCCTGCGCGGAGCCCACCCAGCAGGTGGTGTTCACAGTGTGAATGCTGAGCGTGCCAGAAGCCGAGCAGGGCGTATGCCCGGGCGAGCCAGCGAAGCTGGCGGCGATGGACCGGTTTCCGAAGGGCGTGCCCGCCGGAATGGGGTACGGGACCGACGCGGTCCCGGAGCCATCGGTCACCCCCTCGCCCACCGGCTGGCCATCCACCGAGAAGGCGACGGTCTGCCCAGCGATCGGTCCGGTCTCCGCTGCCAGCGTAGCCGTGAGCGTGGCGGTCGCGCCCGCCATCGCATGAACGTCCGGCACGGTCAACGTCGCCGTGAGCCGCGCGGTGAAGGCCTTGAGGCAGACGTTGGCGCGCGCGTAGGCCGCGAACGACGTGAGATCGTCGAAAGCGGCGCCATCCGGCGAGATATAGCTCTGGCCGGCGGCCGCACTGGCCGCGCTGCTGTAGCCGCTGAACGGCATCTCGACGGGTATCGGCCACGAGGTGGTCGGGCACGTCGCGCGCACCACCACCGAGAAACGCTCGCCCGCGTTCAGCTGGACTGGCTGGGGCAGCCGCAGAGTCCAGTAGCCCGCTGCGTCCACCGTCGTGGTGAAGGAAACCGCCGGGCCGGAAGACCGGAGCGGCCCGTTGTCCGGGCTGCGGTGGACCTGCACGTGAACCTCCGACCCCGGGCTCTGGACGAACAGCCCC
>Ga0272446_1005432_pt1 | contig 14086 bp, 14 predicted proteins | sample YNPCB0061_FD_194587 | JGI IMG/M metagenome (GOLD analysis project Ga0272446, IMG submission 194587) | Hot spring microbial mat communities from Yellowstone National Park, WY, United States - YNP-CB-006-1 | ecosystem: Environmental > Aquatic > Thermal springs > Hot (42-90C) > Sediment | place...
GCCATAGCCGCCGAAGCGGCCGCTGAACCCGCCCAGAAGGGCGATGACGAGCAGGATGATGAGGATGGTGCTGAGCGGCATGGCGGCGTCTCCTTGCAAGGTGGGGCGGCAGGGCGGGGGTGGCGCTTGCGGTCGTTACCGCTCCTGCACCGAGATCCCGCGCCCGCCGATGCTGATGTCGACGCCCGTCCGCTGCCGGTCCTGGGAGACCCAATACCCGAGCGCGGCGACGCCGAAAATCATCATGCCTCCAATGAGGAATATCGTATTTCTCTTCACGTAATCTCTCCGTTATTCGGATATGAGATCGGCATGAATGCACGTATGAGAGGTATTTAGGTAAAGTTTATTTTTCAGTTGGGGAGTTGCATTTCGAGTCCGGCGTGCATGTCCGAGCCTGCCGGCGGCGGCCGCGGACCGCCGGGCCAGCCCCGGCCCCGTTGCGGAGGGCCGATGGGCCGTGCCCGGGCCGAAGCCGGAACGGCGCGCGAAGGCGCGGCCTCGAGAGGGGGGCGCCCAGGCCGCGGGCGCCCGTCGCGGCGTCAGCCCGCCGGCACGTGGAGCCCCGCCGCGCCCGCCGCCTGCGTCGCGAGCCGCGCGCAGAGTTCGAAGGTCGGCATCGGCACGCCGGCCTCGGCCGCCATCTGCAGCGGCACGGTGAAGAGGGCGTCGATCTCCATCGCGCGCCCCCGTTCGAGGTCCTGCAGGATCGAGGGCTTGTGCGCGATCTGCGCCGAGCGGCGGAGGCGCGACTCGGCCGAGGTCGCGAGGTCGTGGCCGTAGGCGAGCGCGAGCGCCGCCCCCTCCTCGGCGATGCGCAGGCCGGCGGCGAACAGCACCGGGTCGGCGAAGGTGGTGCGCATGTCCTGGCGCGAGAGCAGGCAGAGCGGCCCGGAGGTGAGGTTGCCCATCAGCTTGCCCCAGACGCGGTGGCGGATGTCCGCCACCACCTCGGTCGGCATGCCGCCCGCCCGCAGCGGTCCGGCGATCCTGCGCGCGCGGTCGCTGAGGGTGCCGTCCGGCTCGCCGAGGAAGAGGCGCAGATCCGCGTGCTCCGAGGTGACGACGCCCGGCGCGATGACCGTGCTCGCGGAATAGACCACGCCGCCCAGGGTGCGGGCGATGCCGATGCGCTCCTCGATCACGCCGCCGGGGTCGAGCAGCGGCAGGCGGCGGCCTTCCATCGGCCCGCCATGGCGCAGGAAGTACCACCAGGGGATGCCGTTGGTGATGAAGGCGACCGGCGTCTCCGGCCCGAGCAGCGGGGCGATGGCGCGGGCGACGGCGGGCAGCGCCGGCACCTTGGTCGTGACCAGCACCGCATCCACCGGGCCGATCGCGGCGGGGTCGGCTTCGGCCCGGACGCGCACCGTATGCACGCCGTCCTGCGCGCGCAGCGTGATGCCCTTGGCGCGGACGGCCTCGAGATGCGCCCCGCGGGCGATGACCGCGACCTCCGCCCCGCCGAGGGCGAGGCGCGTGGCGAGGTGGCTGCCGATCGCGCCGGCGCCGAAGACGCAGAGGCGGGTCATGGCGCGTGGTCGCGCAGGGTCGCGCAGAGCGCCGCACCGGCGGCGATGAGGCGCTCGGCGATGGCCTTGCCATGCGCGGCGTCGGCCCCGCGCGGGTCGGGGGCGGCGACGCCGCCGGGGGCGACCTCCTCGACCCACATCGGCACCGCGAACTCGACGCCGTGGCTGCGGATGGCCCCGAAGCCGGTGGGGGCGAGGCCGAGATAGGACCCCGCCGGCTGCCGCGGCCGCGCGCGATCGGGGCGGCAGAGGTCGGGGCGGAGATGCATGGTGACCGAGGCCACCGGATCCCCGCCATGGCCGAAACTGTCGGGCCGGCCGCCCAGTTCGGCGTGCAGCCGCCCGGCCTCCCGCCACAGGTGCAGGGCGGGGATGATGACGCCGTGGCGGTGGCGGATGGCGCGCGCGGCGGCCTCGGCCGGGGCGATGGTGCCGGCGTGGCCGTTCACGATCAGGATCCGCCGCGTGCCGGTGCGGATGAAGGCCTCGGCCATCTCCTCGATCACCGCGGTCAGGGTGCGGACCGAAAGCGTGATGCCGCCGGCGACACCGGCGAAGAAGTCCTCCCCGCCGAAGGGGATGGCGGGGGCGACCAGCGCATCCGCGCCCTGCAGGCCCGCGGCGGCGGCGATGCGCGCGGCGATCTCCTCGGCGACCAGAAAGTCGCCCATGGGGAGCGCCGGGCCATGCGTCTCGAGGCTGCCCATGGGCAGGATGGCGACGGCGCCGGCGGCGAGGCGGGAGGCGACCTCGGGGGCGGTCAGTTCGGCGATGCGGTGGGTCACGGGGGTCCTCTGTCCTGGCATGCGGTGGCGGAGGCGCCTCGCCCCTCCCCTCCCCACCGCGCCGGAGGGAGGACGGGGGCGGGAGGTCCCGTCTCTGCCGCCCCTTCAGCGCAGCAGCTCGAGCGCGGCGCGGGAGAGCGCCTCGACGCCGAGGGCGATGCAGCGTTCGTCGGGCTGGTAGTGCGCGTTGTGCAGGCGGTCGTCCCGCCCCGGCGCGCCGGAGCCGATGCGCAGCTGGAAGGCGGGCGCGAGGGCCGCGAATTCGGCGAAATCCTCGGCACCCATGGAGGGCTCGCCCGCCTCCGGCGCGACGCCGAGCTGGCGTTCGACCGCGGCGATGACGGGCGCGAGCACGCGGTCGTCATTGACGAGCGGGGGCACCTTGCGCGCATAGGTCATCTCGCAGCGCACGCGCATCGTCGCCTGCAGCCCCTCAGCGAGGCGCCTGAGCGCCGCTTCCGCCGTGTCGCGCGCGTCGCGGTGCAGGGTGCGCACCGTGCCCTTGAGGTGCACGCGCTCGGGGATGATGTTGTAGGTGGTGCCGCCCTGGACCATGCCGATGGTGACGACGGCGGGATGGAGGGGGCGGATCTCCCGGCTGACCACGGTCTGCGCCACGGCGATGAACTGCGCGGCGGCGACGATGGGGTCGACCGCCGCGTAAGGGTGCGCGGCATGGCCGGACTTGCCCTGCACGATCAGGTCGAAGCGGTCCGAGGCGGCGAGGCAGGCGCCGCGCACATAGCCGAAGCTGCCGACCGGCATCTCGGGGTGGTTGTGGAAGCCGAGCGCCATGGCCACGCCCTCGGCCGCGCCGTCGGCGATCATGGCGGCGGCCCCTTCGAGCACCTCCTCGGCCGGCTGGAAGATCAGGCGCACGGTGCCGGCCATCTGCGGCGCGAGGTCCTTGAGCACGGCGGCGACGCCGAGCAGCGTCGCCGTGTGGATGTCATGGCCGCAGGCATGCATCCGCCCCTCGATGGTCGAGGCGAAGTCCACCCCTGTCTCTTCGTGGATCGGCAGGGCGTCCATGTCGGCGCGGATGGCGAGCACCGGGCCGGGCCGGCCGCCCGGGATGTCCGCGACGACGCCGGTGCGGCCGATGCCGGTGCGGGGTGCGAGGCCGAGGCGCGCGAGTTCGGCGGCGACGATGCCGGCGGTGCGCGTCTCCTCGAAGGCGAGTTCGGGGACGCGGTGGATGTCGCGGCGGATCTCGATCAGGCGGGGCGTCGCCGCCTCGGTGGCGGCGCGGATGGCGCGCTGCGGGTCGTTGGCGAGCATGGCGGATGTCCGGGCGATGGGGCGTTGCCGGCCAGCATAGGTGAGCCGGGAGGCGAGGCAAGGCGGGCGCTTGCGGCGGCCGGAGGCGCATGCGATAGGGCGGGAAGGAAGACTCTGGGGAGGCACGATGTCCTGGACGCTCGGGCGGCGCTCCGTGCTGGCCGCCATTCCGCCCTTGGCCCTCCTCGGGGCGCGCGCCGCGCACGGGCAGGCGTGGCCGTCCCAGCCGATCCGCCTTGTCGTTCCCTTCGCCCCGGGCGGCACCACCGACATCGTCGCGCGCCTGCTCGCCGCCGGGCTGCAGGAACGGCTCGGCGTCTCGATCGTGGTCGAGAACCGCGCCGGGGCGGGCGCGACCGTGGGCAGCGAGGCGGTCGCGCGCGCCGCGCCGGACGGGCACACGCTGCTCGTCTCGAACATCGCGAGCCACGCCATCAGCCCGCATGTGTACGGCAACCGCGTGCGCTACGACCCGGTGCGGGACTTCACGCACATCGCGCTGATCGTCACCAACCCCACCGTGTGGGTGGCGAACCCCAATGCCGGCATCCGCACGCTCGCGGATGTCGCGGCGCGGGCGCGCAGCCCGCAGGGGCTCGACATCGCGACCTCGGGCGCCGGCTCCTCGAACCACCTCATGGTGGTGCGCATGGGCCAGCTCCTCGGGCGGGAGCTCAACCACATCCCCTTCCGCGGCGCGGGCCCGGCCATGCAGGCGGTGATCGCGGGCCAGGTGCCGATGATGTCGGACAGCCTGCCTTCGGCCAGCGCGCATATCCGGCAGGGCTCGGTGGTGGCGGTGGCGATGGCCGCGGCCGAGCGCCATCCCGCCTTCCCCGACGTGCCGACCTTCCGCGAGCAGGGCTATGACCTCGTGAGCGAGTCCTGGTTCGGCCTGTCGGGGCCGGCCGGCCTGCCGGCGCCGATCGTCGAGCGGCTGAGCCGCGAGACGCGCGCCGTCCTCGCCACCGATGCGGTGCGCGCGCGCTTCGCCGAGCTCGGCGGCACGCCGGGCGCGATGTCGCCCGAAGATTACACGGAATTCGTGCGCCGGGAGCTGGCCGCCTGGGCGCCGCTGGTGCAGGCTTCCGGCGCGCGAGCCGACTGACGACCGGGACTATGGAGGTGGAAGGATACGCATGAAACCAAACACGAAGGACCTGATCTCGGCGGGCCTTCTGCTGAGTTTCGCTCTGGTCGGGCTGCTGATCAATGGCGGCCTGTTCGGGCTGGGCTGGGAGCAGCACACGCTCGGCTCGGCGCGGCGCATGGGCCCCGGCTACATGCCGATGCTGGCCTTCTGGATCCTGATGGGTCTCGGCGTCGCGGTGCTGGTCAGCGGCCTGTTCAACGGTCCGGATCCGCTGGAGAAGTGGACGAAGAACGAGATCGTGTACCTGATCGCCGGCGCCATCGGCGGCACGGCGACGGGCATCGCGGCATCGTACATGCCCGGCTGGATCGGGGCAGGATGGAACCCGCTCGGCATCGGTCTGTTCGTCGGCTGCCTGATCCCGAGCATCATCGAGAGCTGGCGCCCGCTCTTCCTGGTCAGCGCGGCCTTCACCCTGTTCGGGCTGGTGCTCGAATCGCTCGGCTTCATGCTCGCGATCGCGCTGTCGGTCGTGCTCTCGGCCTTCGCGGACAAGACCCACCGGCCGCTCGGCGTGGTCGGGCTCGTGGCGTTCCTCTGCGCCCTCTGCTGGTTCGTCTTCATCTGGTACCTGGATATCCGGGTGCCGGTCTGGCCCGAACTCGGGCGGTAAGGAAGCCCCGCCATGGATCTCATCGCCAATCTGGGGCATGGCTTCTCGGTCGCGCTGACCTGGAACAACCTGCTCTTCTGCCTGATCGGCTGCATCATCGGCACGGCGATCGGCGTGCTGCCGGGCATCGGCCCGGTGGCGACGATCTCGCTTCTGCTGCCGATCACCTTCGGCCAGCCGGCGACGACCGCCATCATCATGCTCGCCGGCATCTACTACGGCGCGCAGTATGGCGGCTCGACCACCTCGATCCTGCTGAACCTGCCAGGCGAGGTCAGTTCGGTCGTCACGACACTCGAGGGCTACAAGATGGCCCGCAAGGGCCGCGCGGGCGCCGCGCTTGCCATCGCGGCGATCGGGTCCTTCTTCGCCGGGTCGGTGTCGACGGTCCTGGTCGCGGCCTCCGGCCCGCTGCTGACCCAGGTGGCGCTGTCCTTCGGGCCGGCGGACTACTTCTCGCTGATGTTCCTCGGCCTGATCATCTCCGCCGTGCTTGCGCAGGGATCGGTGATCAAGTCCATCGGCATGGTGATCTTCGGCGTGGCGCTCGGCATGGTCGGCACGGACGTCCAGACCGGGCAGCAGCGCTTTACCTTCGGCATCCCCGAACTGTCGGACGGCGTCGGCTTCGTCTCGATCGCCATGGGCATGTTCGGCATCGCCGAGATCATCATGAACCTCGAGCGGCCGGAATCGCGCAACGTGATGTCGGGCAAGGTCGGCTCGCTGATGATGACGCGCGATGAGTTCAAGCGCTCCATGCCGGCCGTGCTGCGCGGCACGGCGGTGGGCTCGATCCTCGGCATTCTGCCCGGCGGCGGCGCGGCGCTCGCCTCCTTCGCCTCCTACATGATGGAGCGGAAGGTATCGAAGGGCCGGCACGAGTTCGGCACCGGCGCGATCGAGGGCGTGGCGGGGCCGGAATCGGCGAACAACGCGGCCGCTCAGACCTCGTTCATCCCGCTGCTGACGCTCGGCATCCCGGCCAACGCCGTGATGGCGCTGATGGTCGGCGCGCTGATCATCCAGGGCATCCAGCCCGGGCCGCGCATGGTGGAGGCGCAGCCGGATCTGTTCTGGGGCCTGATCGCGTCCATGTGGGTCGGCAACCTGATGCTGCTCATCATCAACCTGCCGATGGTCGGGTTGTGGGTGAAGCTGCTGTCCGTGCCCTACCGCCACATGTACCCCTCGATCATGATCTTCTGCGCGATCGGCGTCTATTCGCTGCAGAACAACGTGTTCGACGTCTATCAGACGGTGTTCTTCGGCATCTTCGGCTACATGTGCTCGAAGCTGCGGCTGGAAGCGGCGCCGATGCTGGTCGGCTTCGTGCTCGGGCCGATGATGGAGGAAAACCTGCGCCGCGCCATGCTGCTCTCGCGCGGGGACTGGTTCGTCTTCCTCGAACGCCCGATCAGCGCCACCCTGCTTGCCATCGCCGCCATCGCGCTGGCCGCGATGCTGCTGCCCAACATCCGCAAGGGCAAGGACGCGGCGCTGGCCGAGGGCGGCTGAACCCGCCCGCCCGGCGCGAGGGCAGGAGGCGGGCCTCCCGGCGGGGCCCGCCTTTCGCGTTTCATGACCCCGGCGCGGCCATGGCGAGGTGCGCATCACCGGCCGCCCGCGCGCCCCGGCGGCCCCACCCCCGGCGCGGCGCAGACGGCGCGGCCCGGCCGCCCGGCCGCCGAAACGCCTTCCCTTTGCCGCCTTTGCGTTGCATCACGCCCCGGACCCGCAGCGACGACCGGACGACATGAGCACGACACCGACGCAGATCCTTCCCGTCATCCTCTCCGGCGGGACCGGCACGCGCCTCTGGCCGCTCTCGCGGGAGGGGTATCCGAAGCAGTTCTGGCCGCTGGCCTCGGCCCGGCCGATGCTGGAGGAGACGGCGGCCCGCGCCGACGGCCCGGGCTTCCTCCCCCCGATGGTGGTCTGCAACGAGGCGCACCGCTTCCTGGTCGCCGAGCAGCTGCGCGGGCGCGGGGCGCGCATCGTCCTCGAACCCGTCGGCCGCAACAGCGCGCCGGCCATCGCCGCCGCCGCGCTGCTGGCCGAGGAGGCGGGCCCCGGCACGGTCATGTGGATCATGGCCGCCGATTCGGCGGTGGCCGACCTGACGGCGCTGCATGCCGCGCTGGAGCGCGCGGCGGCAGGCGCGCGGGCGGGGCGGATCGTCACCTTCGGCATGACGCCGACCGCGCCCGAGACCGGGTATGGCTACATCGAGGCCGGCGGCGAACTGCCCGGCCTGCCCGGCGTGCAGGCCATCGCCCGCTTCGTCGAGAAGCCGGATGCGGCGCGGGCGGCGGAGTTCGTCGCCGGCGGGCGGCACCTCTGGAACTCCGGGATGTTCGTCGCCACCGCCTCGACCCTGCTCGCCGAACTCGAACGCTTCGAGCCCGCGCTGCTGGCCGCGGTGCGCGCGGCGGTCGAAGGGGCGAAGCGCGATCTCGACTTCGTGCGCCTCGATCCGGCGGCCTTCACCGCCGCCCCCTCCATCAGCATCGACTACGCGGTGATGGAAAGGACCCAGCACGCGGCGGTGGTGCCGGCCTCGATCGGCTGGTCGGACATCGGCTCCTGGGCCGCGCTGTGGGAGATCAGCGCCAAGGACGCCGCCGGCAACGCGGCCGAGGGGCCGGTCGAGATCCTCGACAGCCGCAACTGCTTCGTGCGCAGCGAGGGGATCGTGACCGGCGTCATCGGCCTGACGGATGCGGTGGTGGTGGTCACCGACGATGCGGTGCTGGCCATGCACCGCGACCGCGCGCAGGACGTCAAGAAGCTGGTGGACGCGTTGAAGGCGAAGGGCCGCAAGGAGGCGACCGAGCACCGCCGCGCCTATCGCCCCTGGGGCCATTACGAGGGCCTGATCATGGGCGAGCGCTTCCAGGTGAAGAAGATCCAGGTGCGGCCCGGCGCGAAACTCTCCCTGCAGAAGCACTTCCACCGCGCCGAGCACTGGGTGGTCGTCTCTGGCACCGCCATCGTCCGCCGCGACGGGGAGGAGATCCTCCTCCGCGAGAACGAGAGCGTCTACCTGCCGCTCGGCTGCGTGCACCGGATGGAGAACCCGGGCCTGATCCCCCTCGTGCTGATCGAGGTGCAGTCCGGCTCCTATCTCGGGGAGGACGACATCGTCCGCTTCGAGGACACCTACGGCCGCGCCTGACGGCCCGCCCCGACCGGCGCGCGCGCGTCCTTGATCCGGCGCAAGGCGGCGGGCCGCATGGCGCGGAATAAGAGCCAAGAGATGCAACTGCCACGAGAGGCGACACCGTGAACCACCGCCACCGCAAGGTGCTCCAGGCGCTCTTCGCCCATCCGGTCAGCGCCAACATCGACCCCAAGGCCGTGCATGCGGTGTTGCAGGAACTGGGCGCGGAGGTCACGCACAATGGCTCGGGGCGCGTGCAGGTGAAGCTGAACGGGCGGACGCACGCCTTCCCGGATACGCGGCACAGCCTGTCGAAGGAGGAGGTCGTCGCGATCCGCCACTTCCTCACCGAGGCGGGGGTCGATCCGGCGGGGTATCCGGCCTGAACCGCGCCGCGACGGCTTGATCCCCTCCCGCCGTCCTGAGGTATCCTTTGCCCCATTGGCCGCGGAGACGCCGCGGCCGAGGGAGAGGATACCGCCGAGATGACGCTCAACCGCCGCGCCCTGATGGGTGCTGCCGGCCTCGCCGCGCTCACGCCGCTTGCCGCGCGCGCGCAGACGCGATGGCAGATGGCGACACCCTATGCCGATGGGAACCTGCACACCCGCAACATCCGCGCCTATGTGCAGGAGATCGAGCAGGCCGCGGCGGGCCGGCTCAGCATCCAGGTGCACAGCAACGGCTCCCTGCTCAAGATGCCGGAGATCAAGCGCGGCGTGCAGACGGGCCAGGTGCAGATGGGCGAAATCCTCCTCACCGCCTACGCCAACGAGGATCCGCTCTTCGACGCGGACGCGCTGCCGCAGCTGGTGACGAACTTCCAGCAGGCGAAGCGGCTGGCCGACCTGCAGCGCCCCTTCATCGAGGCGCGCTTCGCCCGCCAGGGCCTCGTGCTGCTCTACATGGTGCCCTGGCCGCCGGCCGGGCTCTATTCGCAGCAGCCGGTCACCAGCCTCGAGCAGCTGCGCGGCGCCCGCTTCCGCACCTTCTCGCCCATGACCAACCGCTTCGCCCAGCTCATCGGCGCGCAGCCGACGCTCGTGCAGGCGGCGGAACTCGCCCAGGCCTTCGCCACCGGCGTCGTCGTCGCGCAGATCACCTCGGCCGCCACGGGTGTGGACACCCAGGCCTGGGACTATGCGCGGTACTTCACCCCGCTCGGCTTCTCCATGACCAAGAACGCGGTCTTCGTCTCCCGCCGCGCGCTCGAGTCCCTGCCGCGCGACCTCCAGGACGCGATCCGCGCGGGCGCCGAGCGGGCCGAGGCGCGCGGCTACCAACTCTCCGAGCAGGCGACGCGGGAGGCGGAAGCGACGCTCGCCGCCCGCGGCATGCAGGTGACGCCGCCATCCCAGCAGCTGCTCGACGAGCTGGCCCGCGTCGGCCGCACCATGGCCGAGGAATGGGTGCAGCGCGCCGGCGAGGACGGGCGCCGGCTGCTCGAGCAGTACCGCGCCGCGGGCTGAGGCTGCGCGCGGGGCGGGCAGGGCCGGCCCGACCGGCCCAGGACGGAGGCAGAGGGCGCTGCGGCCGGCGCATCCGGCGCCGCCGCCCCCCTTGCCGCCTGGCCGCGCGGCCCTGAAGATGCGGCGCACCAACAACAACGATCTGGGGGCTTTCGCATGAGCGTGATCTCTCGCCGCGGCCTTGTCGTGGCCGGTCCCGGCCTCGTCGCCGCATCCCTGCTGCCCGGCGCGGCGCGCGCCCAGACGCGCTGGCAGGTCGCCACCGCCTATCCGGACGGCAACTTCCACACCCGCAACCTGCGCAGCTTCGTCGAGGAGGTGCAGCAGGCCGCGGGCGGGCGGCTGCAGATCCAGCTCCATACCAACGCCTCGCTGCTCAAGATGCCCGAAATCAAGCGCGGCGTGCAGACGGGGCAGGCGCAGATGGGCGAGATCCTGCTCTCGGCCTACGGGAACGAGGATCCGTTCTTCGAGGTGGACAGCGTGCCGCAGCTCGTGACCAGCACGGCGCAGGCGCGCAAGCTCGCGGAGCTGCAGCGTCCCTATGTGGAGGCGCGGTTCCAGCGCCAGGGGCTCTCGCTGCTCTACTGGGTGCCCTGGCCGCCTTCGGGGCTCTACACCAACGCGCCCGTCGAGAGCGTGGACTCGCTGCGCGGGCTCAAGATGCGCACCTTCAATGCGCTGACCAACCGCTTCGCCACCCTCGCGGGCGCGACGCCGACGCTCGTGCAGCAGGCCGAGGTGCCGCAGGCCTTCGCCACCGGCGTGGTCAACGCCATGGTCACCTCGGCGGCCACCGGCGTGGACGTGCAGGCCTGGGATTTCTGCCGCCACTTCACGCCGATCGGCTTCACGCGCACGAAGAACGCCGTCTTCGTGCAGACGCGCGCCCTGACCGCCCTGCCGGCCGAGCTGCAGCAGGCGATCCGCGCCGCGGCCGCGACCGCCGAGACGCGGGGCTGGGAGGCCTCGGACACCGAGGCGATCGAACGCCAGAACATCCTCGCCCAGCGCGGCATGACCATCGGCACGCCGACGCCCGCGCTGATGGAGGGCCTCGCGCGCATCGGGCAGACCATGGCCGAGGAATGGATCGCCAAGGCGGGCGAGGAGGGCCGCCGCCTGATCGAGGCCTACCGCGCCGCGATCGCATGACCCGGGCGGGGCCCGCCCCGGGCGGGCCCGCCGTCTTGAGACCATGGAAGACCGCCGCATGACTGCCGGGCGCCCTACGCCATGATCCTGCTCCGCCGCGCGCTGGATGCGCTCTATCTGCTGGGCGGCGTGCTCGGCGCCGTCGCGCTGGCGGCGATCGCGGGCATCATCGCCGCGCAGGTGATCGGCCGGCAGTTCGGCGCCACCGTGCTTGGGGCGGACGACCTCACGGCCTTCGCGGTCGCCGCCTCGGCCACGCTGCCCCTCGCCTACGCCTTCCGGCACGGGGCGCATATCCGGGTGGACCTGATCGTGGGCCGGCTGTCGGGCGCGCCGCGCTTCGCGATGGAGACGCTCGCCCTGCTGCTGGCGGCGGGGCTCTGCGCCTTCTTCGCCTGGTCCATGTTCGATCTCGCCACCGACAGTTTCGAGTTCGGGGACGTGGCGCAGGGCTCGGTCGCCTGGAAGCTCTGGATCCCGCAGGCGATGGTGGCCGGCGGCGTCGGCCTGTTCGCGCTCTGCCTGCTGGATGACCTCGTGGTCCACCTCGCGGGCGGGACGCCCTCCTACCGCCGGGCGGCCGAGGTCTCGGCGCTCGAGCGCGCGGCGGAGGAGGTGTGATGGAGCTCGCCCAGACCGAGGCGGGGCTTCTGATGCTCGGCCTGCTCTTCCTTTTCCTCGGCCTCGGGGTCTGGATCGGGCTCGCTCTCGCCCTCGTCGGGCTGGTCGGCGTGGTGGTGCTGCCCATGCTCATCCCCTCCATGCCGACCATGCCGCCCGAGAAGGTGATGGGCACCGCCATCTGGCAGTCGCTCGCCTCCTGGACGCTCGCGGCCCTGCCGCTCTTCATCTGGATGGGCGAGATCCTGTTCCGCACCCGGCTGTCGGAGGACATGTTCCGCGGTCTCGCCCCCTGGGTGCAGCGGCTGCCGGGGCGGCTGATGCATGTGAACGTGATCGGCTGCGGCATCTTCGCCGCGGTCTCGGGCAGCAGTGCGGCGACGGCGGCCACGGTGGGCAAGATGTCCCTCCCCGCCCTCATGCAGCGCGGCTACCACCTGCCGATGGCGATCGGCAGCCTTGCCGGCGCGGGCACGCTCGGGCTGCTCATCCCGCCCTCCATCGTCATGATCGTCTATGGCGTGGCGGCGGAGGTCTCGATCGTCCGGCTGTTCATCGCCGGCGTGCTGCCGGGGATCCTGCTGATGGTGCTGTTCAGCGGCTACATCGCGCTCTGGTCGCTGCTGAACCCCGACAAGACCCCGCCGCGCGACCCGCCCATCCCCCTCCGCCAGCGCCTGCGCGAGAGCGCGACGCTCCTGCCGGTGATCGGGCTGATCCTGTTCGTGATGGGCAGCATCTATTTCGGCTTCGCCACCGCGACCGAGGCGGCGGTGTTCGGCGTCGCGGGCGCGCTGGCGCTCTCGGCCTATGGCGGGACGCTGAGCTGGGCCTCCTTCACCGCGAGCCTGATGGGCGCGGTGCGCCTGTCCTGCATGATCAACCTGATCCTCGCGGGCGCGGCCTTCCTGACGCAGGCGATGGCCTATTCCGGCATCCCGGCGGCGATGGCGGCCTGGGTCGGCAGCCAGGGCTTCAGCTCCTATGTCATCATCGCCGTCCTGACGGTGATCTACCTGGTGCTCGGCTGCTTCATCGACGGCATCAGCATGATCGTGCTGACCGCCTCGGTGGTGCTGCCGATCGTCCAGGCCACGGGCTTCGACCTCCTGTGGTTCGGCATCTTCATCGTGCTGGTGGTGGAGATGGCGCAGATCACCCCGCCTGTCGGCTTCAACCTGTTCGTGCTGCAGGGGCTGACGGGCAGAGGCATCTTCGAGGTCGCGCGCTTCACCTTGCCCTTCTTCCTGCTGATGGTGACAGCGGTGGCGATCGTGACGATCTTCCCCGCCATCGTCACCTGGCTGCCGCAGACGATGCTGGCGCGCTGAGGCGGCGCCGCACCCCGCCTAGCCGGTCGCCGTGCCGCCGGCGGCGCGGCGGCGCAGCCAGACCTGGCGCGCGATGAAGAGGACGACCGTCGCCGCGGCGAGGCCGCAGATGGTCCAGAACAGCCGCTCGACGCCGAGCCAGGCCCCGAGGAACCAGCCCGCGGCGACGAAGCTCCCGGCCCAGAGGCCGGCGGCGATGAAGTTCAGCACCGCGAAGCGGATCCGGTTGTAGCCCGCAAGGCCGCAGACGACCGAGGCGACATTGCGGATGCCATAGAGGAAGCGGAAGCTCAGGATGAACAGCGTGCCATAGCGCTGCAGCAGGGCATCCGCCGTCTCGACCTTCGGCCGGGACCGCGGGAAGCGCCGCAGCATGGCCGGGCCGTAGCGGCGGCCGAGGTAGAACCATGTCTGGTCGCCGCAATAGGAGCCGATCCAGACCGAGACCATCAGGATCCACGGGTCGATCATCCCGATCGTCGCGCCGATGGCGGCGGACGCCAGGACGAAGGTCTCCCCCTCAAAAAAAGCCCAGAGTGCGGCGCCGAGATAGGCGAATGCACCCCATTCGGCCCAGAACTCGGCCAATCGGACGCCCCCTTGTCGTTGGCGACACCTTGCCCTTGCGCGCGACGGAAGGGAATGGGCAAGAGCGGCGGGAGGCCGCCGCGGCCCGTCCGCCCGAGGCGCGACGGCGCGGGCGTGATGCGGCCGCCGTCGCGCGGGGTTCGACAGGCCGCACCGGGCCGGCCCGGCTTCCGCCCCGGATCAGCCCGGTGCGGGCCAGTCCGGCCGGTCGAAGCGCTGGATCTCGAGCGTGTAGCCGGCCGGGTCGCGGAAGAAGAAGGAGGTCACTCGGTAGGTCTCGGAATGGGCGGGGGCGGAGGCGATCTCGACGCCCTTCGCCTTCAGCCGCGCGTGCCAGCCTTCCACGTCCTGCGTGACGAAGGTGATGACGGCGCCGCCCTGCACGCGGGGGTTGT
>Ga0272446_1005433_pt1 | contig 14081 bp, 10 predicted proteins | sample YNPCB0061_FD_194587 | JGI IMG/M metagenome (GOLD analysis project Ga0272446, IMG submission 194587) | Hot spring microbial mat communities from Yellowstone National Park, WY, United States - YNP-CB-006-1 | ecosystem: Environmental > Aquatic > Thermal springs > Hot (42-90C) > Sediment | place...
GCATCGCCCACAACCTGCATGCAGGAGCCGGGCAGACGCTGGCGGCAATCAAGATCAATCTGGAACTGATCCAGGCCCTCATGCCCGGGCCCCCGGAAGACGTAGCCACCGCCCTGGAACGTATCCGGTTGCTGACGGAAGAGGCCCTGGGCGAAGTGCGGGCACTGTCGCATCGTTTGCATCCTCCCGACTGGCAACGCCTGCGCCTGCGCGAAGCTCTCGAGTGGCTGTGGCGGACTTCGGGAGTAGACGCCAGATTCCAGGCCACTCTCGAAATCGGTTCGCTCTCCCGCGAGCCGTCACACAGCATTCGGATTGCCGTATACCGGTTCTGCCAGGAGGCGCTATCCAACGCGATCCGGCACTCCGGCGCCGCCCGCATCGCGGTACGTGTCCAGGAACGGGATGGTTGGATCTGGGCCGCCGTGGAGGATGACGGTCGCGGGTTCGACCCGGATGCCATTCTGGCTGGAGACGGCGGGCCCGGACCCGGATACTCCGGCATCGGTTTGCGCGCCATCCGCGAGCAGGCGCGAGCGCTTGGCGGCCGGGTCTCGGTTCGCTCCGGATCCACCGGCACAAGCGTGGAAATGCTCTTGCCCCCCAGCGAGAATCCATGAGAATCAATAAGCCCGTAACAGTTGTCCTTGCCGATGACCACGCGATTGTCCGCGAAGGAATCGCCGCGATTTGCCAGACCCAGCCCGACCTCCAGGTCGTCGGCCAGTGCTCCGACGGACTGGCTGCCGTCGAAATGATCGAGAAGCTGAACCCCGATGTGGTGATTCTCGACCTGAACATGCCCAAGTTGCACGGCCTCGAGGTGATCCGCAAGGTGCGCTCCTCGAATCACCGGGTGAAGCTGGCCGTGCTGTCGGTGAGTCACGATCACAAGATCGTGCTGGACGCGCTGCGCAGCGGCGCCAACGCGTTTCTCCTGAAGGACGGACCTTCCCGGCACCTGCTGGACGCCATCGGCCACATCCTGGATGGCGGCGTCTATGTATCGCCTCTGATCGAAACCAGCCAGTTGTTCGCGCCTAAGGGCCGGGGCCGCGCACTGGATCCGGTCGAGTCGCTGAGTTCCCGGGAATACGAAGTGTTCTGCCTCCTGGTCGAAGGCTTCCGGGCCAAAGAGATCGCGGAGCGGCTGGACATCAGTCCTAAAACGGTCGATACCTACCGGGCCAGCCTGATGCGCAAACTCGACATTCACGATCTTGCCGGGCTGGTGAAGTTTGCCATTCAGCGCAATCTCACTTCGGTAACTTCGGCTGCCGATCCGGGCGGGCACGCCAGGTAGCGGACCGCGCCCTGCGGCTATTACAGATTATTTACAACTCCTTTGCGACTGCGCCTGGCGCCTGAGGCTACCATCGTCATCGAGGGCGCTCCAAGCGCACGTTCGAAAGGAGAAGACTTTGACACGATCTATCATTCTGACGCTGTCCGCGTTCGCCGTTCTGGGCGCCGGGGCCGTCGATCAACTGCTGCCGCACGCCAAAGGGGAGGATGCATCCGGATCCAGACTCGAGAACCGGAATCTGGACCGAAGGCAAAAGAGGATCCTGCAATTCGACACCATGGCCGGCGTACCGCGGCCTTACACAGGCTCGGCCAACGCGATTCGCGGCGTTCCGGGCGGCGGCCTTCCGTGGGTGCTGTCGGCGGTCAGAGGGGAACTGGCTGCCGACGGCCACCTGGAACTGGCGGTCCAGGGCCTGGTGTTCGATCCGAACGATCCCACGGTAATCGAGCGCGGCCTGGCGAACCAGAACACGGTGCCGTTCTTTCGGGCCATTGTCAGTTGTCTCTCGAAAGACGCAGGGGGTGCGCCCAGCACCGTGAACCTCATGACCGACTTGTTCCCGGCTACTACCGGGTATGCGGATGCGGGCGGCGGCAACTCGCGCATCGAAGCTCACCTGGCGCTGCCGAGTCCCTGCATTGCTCCCATTGTCTTCATCACCAGCCCATCGGGAGCGTGGTTCGCCTCTACCGGCCAGTAGCTCCTCTTTCGTGGATGCAAGGGCGGTGCGAGCGCGGCTGGAACGCAACACCGCCCGGCTCATCTCAGGACGCCCGGATCCGCTCTGTAGCTGGGTTACACTCGGATCAGTATCCGAGGAGGGCGATGAATCCCGGTCTCACATTTCTCCTGATGCTTTTGGGTCTGGGTGGGCGCACCCAGGCACTCCCGGCCCGCGCCAATCCGGCCTCTCCAGGCAAGCAACAGTTTGAATCGCTTTGCGCGGGGTGCCACGGGATGGCCGGGGCCGGCGGCGAGCGCGGACCCAGCCTCGTGCACCCGCGCAGCAGCCGGGCCCGCACAGCCGAGGGGCTCCGGGAACTGATCCGCCATGGCAACCCGGGCGCGGGCATGCCGGCATTTCCGCTGCCTGAGCCTGCCCTCCGTGGCATCTCCGCCTACCTGCTCTCACTCCAGGCCGCGGCGGGAAAGCAGGAGGCGCCCGAACGCAGTGTGACCCTGCGGGATGGCCGCACGATTCGCGGGCGGGTGAGAAACGAGAGCAATTACGACCTGGCGATCGAGGCCTCGGACGGGAAGTTGTACCTGCTCGCACGGGATGCCTCCGGGGAGGGCTGGAATCCGGTGCCGCCGGATCCGGAGGGGGAATGGCCCACCTATCACGGACAGTTGAGCGGAAACCGGCACAGCCCGCTCAGCCAGATTCACACGGGCAATGTGGCGAACCTTGCGCCCCGCTGGATATTCACCATCCGAGGTTCCTCCAAACTGGAAGTCACGCCCGTGGTGGCGGACGGCGTTATGTACGTCACCTCCGTCAATGAGGCGTATGCGCTCGACGCCCGCACCGGGCGGCAGATCTGGCACTACCAGCGGCCGCGCACCCGGGGCCTTTCGGGCGATGCCGCGGGAGGCATCAACCGCGGCGTCGCCCTGCATGGCGGCCGCCTCTTCATGGTAACGGACAACGCTCACCTGATCGCGCTCAATCGCATCAACGGTGAGTTGATCTGGGACGTCACCATGGCCGACTACCGCCAGAACTACGGAGCCACTTCGGCCCCGCTGGTGGCCGGAGACCTGGTGATTTCCGGGACCTCGGGGGGCGACGAAGGCATACGCGGTTTCGTGGCCGCCTACAGGGTATCGGACGGCCGGCGCGTGTGGCGCTTCTGGACGATCCCGGCACCGGGCGAACCGGGATCGGAGACCTGGACCGGCAAGGCGCTTGAACACGGGTGTGGTTCCGCCTGGCTGACCGGAACCTACGACCCGCAGTCCGGGACACTCTACTGGCCCACCGGCAATCCCTGCCCGGATTACAACGGCGACGAGCGCCTGGGAGACAACCTCTACACGGATGCGGTCGTGGCGCTGGAGGCAACAACCGGGAAGCTCCGCTGGTTCTACCAGTTCACCCCGCACGACCTGCACGACTGGGACGCGCAGCAGACCCCGATGCTGGTGGACGCGGACTTCGGCGGCCGCCGGCGGCGCCTGTTGCTCCAGGCCAACCGGAACGGTTTCTTCTACGTGCTCGACCGCGTGAATGGTGAATTGCTGCTGGCCAGGCCGTTCGTCAGGAAGCTGACCTGGGCTTCCGGTATCCGGGCGGATGGCAAGCCGGACGTGCTTCCGAACACGGCGCCTGAGCCCCAGGGTGTGAAGGTGTGCCCGGCGGTGGAAGGCGCCACCAACTGGATGTCCACCGCGTACAGCCCCGGGACGGGGCTGTTCTACGTGATGGCGCTCGAAAAGTGCAGCATTTACGTAAAATCCGCGGCGGTCTGGGAGCCCGGCAAGTCGTTTTATGGCGGCGGCACGCGCGACGTGCCCGGAGAACCCGGCAGGAAGTATCTGCGCGCCCTCGACATCCACAGCGGCGCCGTCGTGTGGGAATATCCGCAGGCGGGCCCGGCCGACACGTGGGGAGGCGTCCTGTCAACGGCTGGCGGTCTGGTGTTTTTCGGCGACGACAGCGGCGCCTTCGCGGCCGTGGATGCTCGCACGGGCAGGCCCCTCTGGCACTTTCACACCAGCCAGACGTGGAAAGCCTCGCCAATGACCTACCTGGCCGGGGGCCGGCAGTTTGTCGCCGTTGCGGCCGGATCCAACATTCTCTCCTTCGCGCTCCCGGACGGCCATGAATGAACCTGCTACACTAAAGGTCTTTCCCCTCACTGCGATACGGCCCCCACGGCACGCCGTGGGCGGAGAAATCGAGTAGAGAACCGCGAAAACCGATATGCTGTGGAGCAAGCTTTTCATTCCTACCCTGCGCGAGGATCCCGCCGAGGCTGAAGTCATCAGTCATAACCTTCTGCTGCGCGCCGGCTACATCCGCCAGTTGGCCGCCGGTATTTACAGTTACCTGTTTCTGGCGCAGCGCTCGCTGCTGAAGATTATCGCGATTGTGCGCGAGGAGATGGACGCCATCGGCGGCCAGGAAATGCTATTGCCCGCGCTGAACCCGGCCGAGCTCTGGCAGGAATCGGGGCGCTGGGACGTGATGGGCGACAACATGTTCCGCCTTAAGGATCGCTGGCAGCGCGACCTCTGCCTGGGCATGACCCACGAGGAGGTTATGACAGCCATCGCCCGCCGTGAGCTGCGCAGCTACAAGCAGCTTCCCCAGCTCTGGTATCAGATCCAGACCAAGTTCCGCGACGAGGCGCGCCCCAAGTCGGGTCTGCTCCGGGTCCGCCAGTTCATCATGAAGGATTCGTATTCCTTCGATATCGACGCCGCCGGGCTCGACGCCGCCTACGAGAAGCACTATCACGCCTACTGCCGGATCTTCGACCGCTGCGGTCTGAAGTACATTCCGGTGGAGGCGCACTCCGGGGCCATGGGCGGCAGCCAGTCGCACGAGTTCATGGTGATCTCCGACGCGGGCGAGGACTACGTGGCCCAGTGCCCGGGGTGCGGCTACCAGGCGAACCTCGAGAAAGCGGTCTCCATCCCCGCCCCGCCCGCGGCGCCGGATCCCGAAGGCGACTTGGCGCCCGAGGAGTTTCCCACGCCCGGCCGCAAGACCATCGCCGAGGTCTCCGAGTTCGATGGCAGCCCCGATACCTCGCACATCAAGAGCCTGGTGATGGCGATGGACGGGGAACCGCTGCTGATCCTGCTGCGCGGCGATCACCAGTTGAGCGAAACCAAGCTGGGCAGCGTGATCACCGCCGCCGAACTCCGTCCCGCCCACCCCGCCGAGATTCAGGGCTGGATGGGCGCCGGGGCCGGTTCGCTCGGACCGGTGGGCCTCCCCAAAATGCGCATCCTGGCCGACGAAGCGCTCAAAGGGCGGCGCAACATGATCGCCGGCGCCAACCGCGATGACTACCACCTGCGGAACGTCACTCCGGGGGAGGACTTCCAGGCTGAGTTTCACGATCTGCGCCAGGTCGCGCCGGGCGACCTGTGTGTGCGTTGCCGCCAGCCCCTCAACCTGCACAAGACCATCGAAGTCGGCCATATCTTCAAACTCGGCTACAAGTACTCCGACGCGATGGGCTTGAAGGTGCTGAAGGCCGACGGCTCCGAGGAGCGCGTCATCATGGGCTCTTACGGCATCGGCATCGAGCGTATCCTGAGTGCGGCCATTGAGCAGGGCCACGACGCCGACGGCATGGTGCTGCCCCCCTCGATTGCCCCGTTCACCGTGGTGGTGACGCCCGTCAACAGCGCGGACACCAGGCTGATGGAAGCCGCGCGCCGCATTTATCAAGACTGCCTGGCTCTGAAACTGGACGCGCTGCTCGACGACCGCGACGAGCGCGCCGGGGTAAAGTTCAAGGACGCCGACCTGATCGGGATTCCTTTCCGCATCACAGTGGGAAAGAGACTGGTTGCCGGGCAAGTCGAGATCACCGAGCGCCGGGGCAGGCAGAAAACGGAGGTCCCCGTCGAGTCCGCCGCCGCGCAAGTGGCCGCGCGAATCCGATGACCACCGACTGGAAGGCCGTTCGGGCCGAGTTCCCGGCGCTCGAGCAGTGGACGTATCTCAATACCGCGACCATCGGCCAGGTTCCCCGCTGCGCCACCGAGGCCGTGCGCCGCCACTTCGAGCGGCGCGCCGCGCTGGCCTGCACCGATCTTTTCGACTGGTTCAACGATGCCGACGGCATCCGGGCCGCCGCCGCCCGCCTGATCCATGCCGAAGCCACCGACATCGCCTTTGTGCCCAATGCTTCCGTCGCGCTGTCGCTGTTGTTGGGCGGCCTCGAGTGGCAGCCCGGCGACCGCGTGGTCACCCTCGAACACGAGTTCCCCAACCACTACTATTTCCCGCAACTGCTGCGCTACCGCGGCGTGGAGTTTGTCGAGACCCCATGGGAAGGCTTCTACGGCGCGATTACGCCGCGCACGCGCGTGGTGGCCATCAGCGCGGTGAACTACACCACCGGTTTCCGCCCGCCGGCCGAAAAGGTCGCGGCCTTCCTGCGCGAGCGCGGGGTCCTGCTTTACCTCGACGGCACCCAGGGACTGGGAGCGTTGCGGTTTGACATGCGCGCCATCCAGCCCGACCTGTTTGTCGCCGACGCCTACAAGTGGCTGCTCTCCCCGAACGGCGCCGGCTTCATGTACGTCAGCCCGGCGCTGCGCAAGCGCTTGCAGCCCAGCGTGATTGGATGGCGCAGTCACCGCGACTGGCGCAATCACGAGAACTTGCACGAAGGCCTGCCCGAATTTTCGCCCGACGCCGAAAGGTACGAAGGCGGGATGCTCGGCTTTGCGCCTTTGTACGCGATGGGTGCGTCCATCGACATGATGCTCGGAATCGGACCCGAGGTCATCGAGCAGCGGGTGATGGAACTCACCCGGGCGGCCCGCGCCCTGCTGCGCCGGGCCGGCGCGGAGCTGCTGTGCGATTCGTCGCCTGATTACGAGTCGCCGGTGATTGCGGCCCGCTTTCCCGCCTCTGACGCCTCGCGCCTTGCCCGCGAGTTGAAATCCCGGCGCGTGCTCGTGTCGGCGCGCCACGGCTTCTTGCGAGTCTCAGCCCATTTCTACAACGATGAGAGCGACCTGGAGCGTTTCGAACAGGCGCTGCGGGAGGCGCTCGCCCGGAGTGCGGAGGGGTGATGGTGAAAGGCCTGGAGCCTGGTCCCGGGCCTTCCAAACCTGTCCCCGCTCTGGTGCTACCATGTTGCCGACATGCTCCGCACTGCCCTGGTTTTGCTCTGGTCCGCCGTGGCGGCGGCCCAGCCTTCGGTTTCTGAACTGCTGGAAGCCAAGACCCTCGAGCAGTTGAAGAAATGGGACTGTTCGTTTGACGGCGCACTGGGCGTCTCCGTCGTCGATGTGAGTACCGGCCGGCGCTTTGCCCTGAACGGGGACACCGCCTTTCCCCAGGCCAGCGTCATCAAAGTGCCGGTCATGGTGACCCTGTTTCAAGCCGCCCGCGCCGGCGCCTTCCGGCTGTCCGACAAAGTCGAGGTCGCTCCCCGGGAGCTGATCGCGGGCAGCGTGGTTCTGGCTCCCCTGCTTGCGAAGGGACCCGCCGCGCTGACGGTTTCCGAACTCCTGCGGGCCATGATCGAGAAGAGCGACAATACCGCCACCAACAAGCTGATCGCGCTGCTCGGCATGGAGCGCGTCAACCGGGCCATGGACGGTCTCGGCCTGAAACAGACCCGCCTGCGGCGCATCATGCTCGATTCCGCCGCCGCCCGGCGCAATGAAGAAAACGTCTCGACTCCCAACGAGATGGCGCGCCTGTTCGAAATGATCGCCACTGCGCGGGTGGTGGACGCCGAAGCGTGCCGCGAGATGATCGACATTCTGCGCCGGGTGGATGGGGGCTTCCGCGAGGGCTTGCCGCTCGACACCGATGCGGCGGTCAAGGTGGGCGCCATTCCCGGCTCCCGCAGCGAGTCCGGCATCGTGTTTGTGAAAGGCCGGCCATTCGTGCTCAGCGTCATGTCGGCCTTTATCGACGACCGGCGCTCGCCCGTCGCCGAAGTGACCCGTATCGTCTACCCGCTGTTTGAAAAGCTGGCCTCGAGCAACCAGTACGGCCAGCGCCTCCAGTGACCTCAGCCCTGCGCGGCTCGCGACACAGCGTCCGATACCGGCCCCAGCAATCCGTCGCGCGATTGCGCGGCCGGCTTCGTCGTCAGCAGCACGCACTCGGTCCCGGATTTCGGATCGGCCCATGCCACCGTGCCGGTGGCTCCGTAGTGGCCGAAGGTCGCCGCTGAGCAGGCTTTCCCGAAATTGCCCGGTTTCACCATCCAGCCGATGCCCCACGGCGTGTTCAGGCCGGGCGTCTGATTCGTGACCATCTGCCGGGCGGTTCCCGGGCGCAGAACCCGCCCGCCGGGTTTCAGGAACAGATCCAGGAAGCGCGCCACCTCGGGCGCGGTGGAATGCGCGCCTCCCCAAGGCGCGCCCAAATCGCGCCAATAGGGGCTGTTCCAGTCCCAGTCGGTGTGCTCGGGAACCTGGCACAGCACGGTGTCGGAAATCCGCCGGCCGCCCAGCCCCAAAGACGTCTTTTCCATACCCAGCGGCGCGAACACCTCTTTCTTCAGATAATCGCGCAAGGGCTGATGCGTCACCCGCTCCACGATCTCCGCCGCCAGCAGTATACCCATGCTCTGATAGCGCACCTGCGTGCCGGGCTTAAAAAGCAGCGGCGTCTTGCAGACGCCCGCCACAAAATCCTTCAGCGGCGCGTGGCGCTTCCGCAGTTCGGTGTTCTCCGGCAGCATGTCGGGAAGGCCCGAAGTGTGGGTGAGCAGATGCCGCACCGTAACCAGCGCCCGGTCGCCGCCGCGAAACTCGGGAATGAACTTGTCCACGCGGTCGGTGAGTGAGACGGCTCCGCCCTCCACCAGCGTCATCACCGCCGTAGCCGTCATCGGTTTGGTGATGGAAGCCAGCAGGTACACCGCATCGGGCGCGGGGGAGCGGCCGAAACCGCGGCTCAGGGTGAATTCCCCCTGCCGTACGTAGAGCGCGGCCGACCATACATCGCCGGAGCGGGTCGCGGCCTCAATCGCGGCGACCGCCTCAGCGAGCTTGTCCTCCTGTATGGCCATGGCAACTGCGCCCGCAAGAAAGCTGCGACGCGTCATGGTGTAGATTGTAACCCGCGGACGCTCTTGCGTCCCCGGCCCTGAAGGTGAAATCATCGAAATGATATCCCCCGGGAGGCGGCCGACATGACTGAGAAGCCCGCGGCGGAAGCCCGGACCAAGGCTTGGCTTGTGGCCCGCTCGGGTCCGTCAGCCGGAAGCCGCTACCTGCTTCCCGGCGGGACAGCGCGTATCGGGCGAAATCCCGCCAACGAGATCGTCGTGCAGGGTCCCCAAGCGGCGGTCGTGTCCCTTTACCATGCGGAAATCTTCAGGGATGGCGCGGGGTATCGAATTCGCGACGCCGGCAGCACGAACGGCACCTTTCTCGACGGGGAGCGCATCGGCGATGCCGCACTGCGCCCCCAAGCCGTCGTTCAGCTTGGCAGAGACGGGCCGGAGTTCACCTTCCTCGTGGAGGAAACCGGACCCTCCGAGTTGGACCGGACGGTGGCGATTCCTAAAGGCGCCCTCCTGCCCCAAGCGCGCTCCACGCCCGAGCCCGAGGCGGGCGGGCACGACGCGTTGTTGTCCGACGCCGTGATGCGGGCCAGGCGGGCGCGGGCTGAAGGCTTCGGCAACCAGACCATGACCCTGATGCGCGATGCGCTGAGGCGGGCCTTGCGGCGCAGCCACAGGCGGCTCCGGCTGGTGATCGGGGTACTCGCCTCCGCGCTGGTGCTGGTTTCGGCGTTCGGGTCCTGGAAAATCGCCCAACTGAAACGCGAGAAGACCCTGATCGACAAGAAGATCCAGGAGATCGAGAAGCTCCTGGAGAACCCGGAGACACCGGACCAGGCCGACCGGCTGATTTCCCAGCTCTCCGCATATCAGAATCAGGCCGAATCTCTCGAGCGCAACCTGCTGTATCGCCTCACTGCGAGCGAAAGGGGAGCCTTCGTGACCCACGAGATCCGCGCGGTGATGGCGGAATTCGGCGCCGAGGTGTACAGTGTCCCGCCCGAGTTCACCGAGCGCGTCAATTACCATATTCAGCAATACCAGGGCCCTGACCGGCCGCTCATGGCGCGCGCCCTGAACCAGGCAAGAGGCAAAGTCGATATCATGCGGCGAATCCTCGAGGAGGAGAAGCTGCCGCCCGACCTGGCTTATGTGCCGCTGGTCGAAAGCGCGCTCTCGCCCGGGCAGGCCAGCGGCGCAGGGGCGGCCGGTCCTTGGCAGTTCACGCCCGCGACGGCCAGGGAATACGGTCTGCGGGTGGACGGCCAGGTGGATGAACGTCACGACTTGCAGAAGTCGACTCGCGCGGGCTGCCGCTACCTGCGAAAGCTGATTCTCGATTTCGGCGCCGGCAGTTCCGTGATGCTGGTTCTGGCGGCTTACAACCTCGGTCCCACGAAGGTGAAGCAGGCCGTCATGAAGGCCGTGCAGGATCCCATCAAGCAGCGGAACTTCTGGTATCTCTACCGCGCCCGCCTGTTGCCGTCTGAGACGCGCGAGTACGTGCCCAAAGTATTCGCCGCCATCATTCTGAGCCGGAATCCGGAGCGGTTCGGATTCTGATCTGCCTCGCGGCTGTGCGTTCGAGTATCCTTAGCTCCATGCGCACCACCCGCCGCGGCTTTCTCGCCTCCGCGCTCGGCGCCGCTGTTTCCCCCGCGGGCCGCCGGCCGAACATCCTCATCATTCTGTGCGACGATTTGGGCTACAGCGATCTCGGCTGCTACGGCAACCGCGTTATCCGCACCCCGAACCTCGACCGCCTCGCCGCCCGGGGCGTCCGGTTCACCGACTTCCATGTGACCTCGCCGGTGTGCTCACCCTCGCGCGCCTCCCTGCTGACCGGCCGCTATCCTCAGCGGTTCGGCATTCATCATGCCGACCTGCCGGAGTCCCTGCCCCGCTACCCGCTCCCCGCCTCGGCAGTCGTCTTCCCGGCATTGCTCAAGAAGGCCGGTTACCAGACGGCGCACGTGGGCAAGTGGCATCTGGGCGAGCCGCCCGAGACCATCGAACCGCGCCAGCGAGGTTTCGACTATTTCTTTGGTTGCCTGGGCGGACGCCCGAGTTCCCCCTGGATCAAGTACGCCCGTTCCATGGACCCGGAGATCGTGGTCAACGAAGACCGCCCAAAGGTATTCCCGGGCCACGTGACCGAAGTGCAGACCCGGGGCGCGCTGGACTGGCTCGACCGCATCGACCGCGCGCGGCCCTTCTTTCTCAATCTCTGGTTCAACGCGCCCCACGAGCCCCTCGCGCCTCTCCCCAACCAGGAGAAACTGTACCGGGACTGGAGCGCCGCGGAGCGCACCTACTTCCAGACGGTCACGGATATGGACGCAGCCGTCGGGCGCCTGCTCGGCAAACTCGGCCAGATGGGCGTCGCGGACGATACGCTCATCCTGTTCACCTCCGACAACGGACCCGAGGCCCACAGCTTCTCCTATTCCCGCGGCTCGGCATGGCCGCTCAAAGGGATGAAAACGCAACTCTGGGAGGGCGGCATCCGCGAACCGGCCATCCTTTACTGGAAGGGACGCGTTCCGGCTGGGCGCGTGTGCCCTGCCCTTTCCAGCACGCTCGATGTTTTCCCCACGGTCTGTGCCGCGGCGGGCTTGCCTCTGCCGGCTGATCTGGATGGCGGCCTCGACCTGGTCGCCATGGCCAATGGCAGCCGCCACGGCGCCGGGCGGGCGCTCTTTTTCGAATTTCACTTCGGCCAGCGCGGCGTTGCGCCCAGCCTCCCCATGGCTGTCCGCCGCGGCAAATGGAAGCTCTTCGCCGATCCCGGCTTCGGCTCGCTCGAACTCTACGATCTGGAAGCCGATATCGGCGAAGAGCACAACGTGGCTGCCTTGAACCCGCAGGTTGTGGCGGCGCTCAAGCCGCAACTCGAACGCTGGTGGTCGCAGTTCGCCGGCCAGATCGAACTGCCGCCCAAGACTACGCGCGTGCCCACTCCCCCGCCCGAAGAATTGGAGAAGAGGCACTACCGAAACTAGCGGGACTTTACCACGCCGGAGGCGAGAAAGCTGGGAACCGGCTTAGGATCAGGCACATAGCGGAGGGCTCCGTATATACGACGGCGATCAAGAGATCGCGGGGAGCGCGCCGAGTGCCTGGGCCATCGCGCTCCTGGTCTGGTCGATTTCTTCGATCTGCCAGCGGACGCGGGGCCTTCCTTTGCGACCAGTCACCTCGATGAGGCGGCAGCAGCGAATCTCCGCCAACTCCGCCAATAGCCGGCGAGAGCTGCCCCGATAGCCGGCCTGCCGCGCCGCCCGGCGGTGCAACAGGGTCACCAGCAAATAGGCCGTCACGCACATGAAGGCGTGCACGTGGAGCTTCTGATCGGTCCAGTGAAACTGCGGACGCGTGGAAAGCATGCGGGGATCCTTGAGGTCGCGAAACGAGGACTCCGCGGCCGATTGCCCTCGATAGGCTTCGATGATCTGCGCCGTGCTCCACTCGGCGCGATCCGTGATCAGGATGCGAAGTCCAAAGTAGCGCTCGGCCAGGCGCCGATACTCCAGCCAGTCGCTCCAGACGCGAACGCGCACCGAGCCTTGCTCATCCTGATCGACTTGGCAGCAGAGCAGGGAGCGAAGGTACTGCCGGCCACGGATCTTGTTCAGCTTTCGCTTCGCCGCCTCCAGGCTGGTCCGGGGGCGCAAGCCCATCTCCTCCAGTTCCCGGCAGCTGCGCGCCATGGACTGGGCCAGCCCGCGCATTTGTCCCTCATGCAGCTTGGGGCTGAAGACCACCACCACTTCGCGGCGCTCTCCCGCAATCACCCGCTGGCCTCGCCAAGCGCGCACTTCGGCGCCAGTCGACAAGGGCACCGGGGCCAGCCCGGCCGACGCTTCCTCCAATAACGCGCGATGGTTGGACGGACGAAGCGCAGTCACATAGTTCCGCAGGCCCGCCAAGTTGTCCTTCGACGACGCCCCGGCGTCGAAGACCATCGTCAATTGCTCGGGCTCGCCGGTTAACTCGCGCAGCCGCCGGCGAACCGGCTTGAGAAACGCCGCGAACGTCTTCATGTCCGAGCGTGCGCCCTCATACAGCTCATGGGTCAATGGCAACTGCGTGTCCTGGTCGACGACCAGCGCCAGGCCCATTTGGCGCAGGTCGTGCCGGCCTTGCTTATTGTGCCCGCGCTGCGGAAGCTTGGGGCGCGTGTTGGTCGTGGCGATGTGGGTGTAGAAGTTGGTGGTGTCGTAGGCCAGCGCCTTCAATTGCAGTTGCTCGACGCGCACGACCTCGCGCACCAGTCCCTGCTCGATGGCCGCCAACCGGTCCACCGGAACCTCGTTCATCTGATCCCAGAAATGCTGGCTGGTGAGATCGGTGGCGGTGAAGCCCATCAGCTCCGGCAGATAGGTGGTCTTGGCCCAATCGGCGAAAGCGCGTTTACTGCGCGGCGCGCAGGCGCGGGCGATCATGGCGGCCACCAGGGACGCGCCCACAGTCAACCCGTCGCGGACCTGCACCCCGCCCTCGGGCGCGATCGAGCGGTCGATGCGCCCGGCGAGATCGAACTCCCGCGACAGGCGGTGCAGGGCGCTGACGGCTCCAGCCGAGACAGAAGAGACCCGCACCGGCGACTGTTGCTGTTGATAGAGCTTCAGGATGTCGTCGACGCGGCCGAGGTGGGCGACGACGCGGATGGAAGGCCTGCCGTTCTTGCGGAAGGACTCGACGATGCGGTAGTAGGAGATGCCATGCGACTGGTAGGGCTGGAGGGAAGCCATTAATTACGTATATACATGAACGTGCTTGCCAAGTCAAGACCAGCCACAGCCGACAGCAGAAGCAATAGCGGCAGACAGTAATTACGTATATACGTCAAGGTCGCCCGCATCGCCTTATTCAGCAAGGACATGGCGGAGGTCGGGCCTGTCAGCCTAGGAAACTCCCGCTAGTGCGCAGCCACGGCGGAACGGGCGTGAATCTCCTCCAGCATGCTTCGGACTGTTACTCGGGAGCGATCGAACCCGGCGTTCTCCAGTGCCCGCAGCACTTCATCGAGATCCCCGGCGTAAGCC
>Ga0272446_1005434_pt1 | contig 14080 bp, 6 predicted proteins | sample YNPCB0061_FD_194587 | JGI IMG/M metagenome (GOLD analysis project Ga0272446, IMG submission 194587) | Hot spring microbial mat communities from Yellowstone National Park, WY, United States - YNP-CB-006-1 | ecosystem: Environmental > Aquatic > Thermal springs > Hot (42-90C) > Sediment | place...
CGGCGTCATGGACGTCGCCTACGACAAACTGCGCCTGCGCCGTCCCGGCAGTGAGCCCAACCCCAGCTTCGGCGTCTGGACGGACCAGCCCATGCTGGACCTCATGACCCGCAAAGCCATCGAGATCCTCTCAGCCGGCGATAAACCCTTCTTCCTGATGGTGGAAGGCGCCTCCATCGACAAACAATCGCACTCCAATCACGCCGCAGGAACCATCTGGGACGTCATCGAGCTGGACAAGGCGGTCGGCGTCGGCCGCCAGTGGGCCGCCGCCCGGCCCAGCCCCGATACCCTCCTGCTGGTCACCGCCGATCACGGCCAAACCATGAGCATCCTGGGCGTCACCTACATCAGCGACGCCGACTACTTCGACCGCACCAACCGCCTCTCCCTGAGCCTGCGGTCGCCCGTGGGAACCCATTCGGCCACCGTCTACCGCGACGTCAACGCCAATGTCCGAGCCAATGTGCCCTGGGCCAATTCCGGTTCCGGAAACGGGCCCCCCGCAGAATATTACGACGACATTTACGGCAACACTGGCTTCCCCAATTACATCGACGCCGACGGCGACGGCTACCCGGAAAACCAGGAGCACCAGGGCCGCGGCCGGGTTCGCCTCTCGGTAGGTTTCCGCACCGGCAGCCACTCCGGCCTCTCCCTGCCGCTCACCGCCGAAGGCCCCGGCGCGCTGCTGTTCACCGGCTACATGGACCAAGCCGACGTGCCGCTCAAGATCGCCGCCGCCGTCGCCACCGACACATCCGAAATGGACGCTGTGCTCCTCAAAATCCTGACCAACCCGAGGTTCCCCAAAACCCCTGGCAAATGAGCCGCCCCGGCGCGGAGCTTCAAGACACGGGGCTCTACAGAGGGGGCCGCACCGTCTACAGTCGTTAACATGGGATTGTGTCAAGAGGATTGGCCGGTCTCTTGCACAGTCCCATAAGGCAGAGTCGATGGAACTCCAGCCTTTTGAACGCACAACCTGCGCCGGAAAGCCGTTGTGGCGCCGCCAAGTGTGTAGTTTTTACCCGGCGGGGTTTCCATTTTTTCTCAGCAAGATGTCTTTAAGCAGGAACGGAGGAATCCCCTATGACTGGCAAGGCCATTCAGTTCGTGGTTTTGGCTGCCATCGCAGCCGCTGGCGCTGGGGCTAAGGATGATGACAAACAAGTCTCCTTCCGAGGCGAAGTGCAGAGTATGGCTGCCTACCCGGGACGGATTGGAAACTGGACCATCGGTGGACGCTTGGTGCAGGTTTCGGCCAAGACCGAAATCGATCAGAAAGCCGGCCCTATCGAGATCGGCTCGTGTGTGGATGTGAAGGGCATCGAAAATCCCGATAAGTCCATCGCAGCGAGCGAAATCAAGGCGCGGCACGGACGCGGCGGCTGCCCGGACGACAACAAGAAAGACGACGTGGACTTCCGCGCCACCATCCAGTCCATGACTCGCTCCGCCAACACCGAACGCTGGGTGGTGGGCGGTCGGGATGTGGACATTCTGGCCAACACCAAGATCGAACCGCGCGGCAACCCCCCGGAAGTCGGCGATTGCGTCGACATCCAGGGCGACCTTCAAAACGGCGTCGTGCGGGCCTCGCGGGTGCAGCGGCTGGGCGCCGGCGCATGTGGTCCGCCGCCGGGCAAGCGCGATGAACCCCGCCTCATCGGACTGCTGGAAAGTTATCCCAGCGGTCTGGTGGGCGAGTGGAGAGTCTCCAGCGTCCCCGTCCGGGTCACTCTTGACACCCGCATCAACGTGGATCGCGGCGTTCTCGCCGTCGGCGCCTGCGTCGAGGTTCGGGGAACGGTCTCAGCCGGCCTGTTGACCGCCAACTGGATCGAAATCCTCGACCGGGCCGAGTGCAATCGAACGGCCGATTCCAAGTTCGAGATGTACGGAATCGTCGAGTCGATCCCCACTACCCCCGACAAGACGGGAGCGTGGAAGATTTCCGGCCGTACGGTGAACGTCGCTAAGACCACCGTGATCGACACGGACCGTGGCCCCGTAGTGGTCGGCGCCTGCGTGGAAGTGCGCGGCGCTTTGAAAACAGATGGCTCGATCGACGCCTCCCGGATCGAGGTCGAGTCCGCCAACGGCTCCTGCCTCTTCCGCAAGGGCGTGGTGGATGCGGCGAACTTTTCCAGCTTCGCGATCTCGCCCGGCCAGATCGTCAGCCTTTTCGGAATGAACATCGGGCCCGCTACGGATCTGCCGCTGGTCATTACGCCCGACCGCAGGCTGGCCACCCAACTGGCGAACGTGCGCGTTCTGTTTGACGGCGCCGAAGCCCCCTTGCTGCTGGCCTCCCGCGACCAAATCAACGCCGTCGCGCCTTGCGGGCTCCAAGCGGGCAAGACCGTCACGGTGCAGGTCATCACCAACGGCGTCTGGTCCAACTCGGTGACCGTTCCGGTGGCGGCGGCTTGGCCCAGCGTGTTCACCTTAAATGGCTCAGGCTCCGGACCGGCGGCGGTTTTGAACGTCATGCCCAACGGCTTGCGCGAGGTCAATTCCAGGAAAGATCCGGCCGCAGCCGGCTCGATGATCGAGATCTACGCCACCGGACTCGGCGTGCCCAACGTGCTGGGCTGCCAGGCGGGCCGCGTCATGCCGCTCAGCCCCGACGTTCCGCGTTTCAGCCCTGTCCCTGCCGGCATGACGGTGAGCATTGGCGGCGTGACGGTGACCCCGGAATACGTCGGCGCCGTCCCCGGCTTGGTCTATGGAATCTTCCAGATCAACGCCCGCGTCCCGGCCAACCTGCGCCCGCGCGACGATGTGCCGCTGACGGTCAAAGTCGGCAGCGCCGAATCCCAATCCGGCGTCACCATCGCCGTCCGGTAATGCAAAGGTGGCTAGGGCTGGATCGAGGCCGGCGAGGCTTTGTCCCGTTCCGGCGTCGATTGCAACTCGTGATGGAGCCGGTAGCTGATTTCCACCGGCACCATGGCGCGGAACCGGGCGCGTATGACTGCCTGGAAATGGTCAGGAAGCTTTCCGGAACCGCCTGAAACGCGGCGCACCAACTCGGCGGCGAACCTCGAATCCGTGACGTACATCGCCGCGGCAGCGGTGCCCTCCGTGGAGCTGGCAGACAAAACCAGATAACGCCCTCGTCCATGCAGCCCTGGAATGCGGCTGATCAGCGCGTGATCCTCAGTTACGTAGGGAGAATCGTCCGGCCACTCCCCCTGAAAGAATGCCGGTTCCCCTGGCCGGGGCCGAAGATTACGAATCTGCCGCCCCTCCATGATGAAATCCATGGGGACGGGAATCTCGTTGATTCGTGGAGTATATTTCGGCGGACCCAAAAAAACTATGTTAGCGTTCACTAACTCGTCCCAATTAAGGGCGCTGCTTCTGCGGACGACGAAACTCCCTCCCGCAGCGGACACTAAACGGGCGATCTCAAGGGCCCCTAGCGCGTCCCCAAAACCCGTATAGATATGTACCCCCATCGCCCGGCCGGACTCCAGTTCCAACCTTAGCCAGCCCAAAGGGGCGGACTCCTGCGCCTCCTCCCAGCGGTTGATTTGGGGACTGCGGAAAAACCCTCTCTCGGTCTTAATAAACAACGGCGTTCCCAGGCACACGACCACCGGCCGGCCGCCTTCCAGTAACGGCGACCAGATCGCTCGCTGCTCCAGCGTTAGGGCGCTTGGTCGGATGAGGCGAGGGACCAGAAAAACCGCCAGAGTGATCCCCCAAACGGCAGCCAGCGTCAAACTGATGGTCCTCCACCTCCGGTGCGCCGCCTCAGCCGGAAGGAGCTTTTGTCGCTGGCAAAACTGAAGTTGAAAATGGCCCTTGGGAAATTGAATGAAAACAGGGTCGTTTTGGCCCTCTTTCCGATAGTATTCTTCCAGTTTCTGCCGCAGCTTGCCGGCCTGAATCCGCACGGAGGGATCCTTCTGAGGGTCGTAATCCTCGGGTCTCCCGAAGGCATCCACCCCAATGGAATATTCTTTAAGCTGCGATGCCTCGCCCGCCAAGCTCTTTTCCGCCAGGTAGGCAAACAGGCGGCGAAGCGTCTCCGCGTTGCGCAGTGATTCCGACCGCAGGATGCGGTTGACTTGCTCCCTGGCGAGATCCTCCGAAACCGGCTCGATGAGCATCGGTATCACCCTGGCAGTATTTTACCAGCAAACATCTGGCAGGATGCGGCGAGTAGTCTGTCAAATCATTGACCCCCGCTCCGGCAGGCTTTACACTCGACAGGCAAAGGACTACGAGAATGACTATGAGGTTAACGTATCGATGGATGGCGCTAGCCACCCTGCTGGCCCTTCTGCCCTTGCGGGCTCAAGACTACCGCGCTTCGGTCATGGGACGCCTGACCGATCCTTCAGGCGCCGCCGTGCCGTCGGCGCGGGTGGCGCTGACCAACGAAGCAACCCGCGCGGTCTACCAGACGACCAGCAACGACGAAGGCCACTACTTGATCCCGATGATCGAACCGGGCGCCTATACGCTCACCGTTGAGGCGCCGGGCTTCAAGCGAATTGAGTCCCAGCAGTTGCAGGTGCAAACCGGGGCCAAGCTGACATTGGACTTCCGCCTCGAGTTGGGCGGCGTCGCCGAATCGGTCACGGTCCTGGCGGAAGCGCCATTGCTCCAAACCGCGTCAGCCGACGTCTCGGTGGTCATCGACCGGCGGTTTGTGGACTTGCTGTTTGTAGCGGACCGGAATCCGCTCGCCCTCGTGTCGCTCGTGCCCGGAGTCCGCGGCGGCGGCGGCCGTTTCAGCGACAGCGGCCAGCACTATCTCAGCATGCTCGGAGGCGGCGGCCAAGAGGGCCGCAATGAGATCGTCGTCGATGGCGCCTCCGTGACCATGCCGCGGCAAGGCGGCGCAATCGCAGTATCCCCATCCGGGGATTCCGTCGAGGAACTGCTGGTGCAGACCACCATGTTCGACGCCGCCTACGGGCGCTCCAACGGCGGCGTTATCAGCTACGCCACCCGTTCCGGGACCAATGACCTGCATGGCTCGTTCGAGATCTTTTATCGGAATAAGATCCTCAACGCCAACAGTTGGTTCAACAACCGCAAAGGTCTGCCCCGGCCCGATGACCCCCGCCGTCTCTGGTCCGGCACGATCGGAGGACCGCTCGTCATTCCCAAGCTCTACAACGGCCGTAACCGTACTTTTTTCTTCGCCAGCGTGCAATACGACGCGCGCTGGAGCAACCCCACCTACGGAGGGCGGGTGCCGAGCGAACTGGAACGGCAGGGAGACTTTTCTCAGACGCTCAGCTCTAGGGGCACTCCCCTGGTCATTTACAATGTGTTCACCTCGCAGATCCAAGGCTCCAAAGTCGTCCGCCAGCCCTGGCCGGGCAACCGGATCCCCGCCGCGCTTTTCAACAACACCGGCGCCACCATCATCAACGTCTATCCGAAACCCACCGACCCGGGTCCTTACTGGATTGGACGTTACAACTGGTACGAACAGAGCAAGGCTACGAACCCCGCCAAACAGATCAACACGCGATTCGACCAGATGGTGAGCCCCAAGCAGCGCATTTTCGGTCGCTTTGCCTACATGGACTGGAGTGTGGAATTCACCAAGCTGCCCCCCGGCTTGCGCAATGCGCCGGTGGGGGGTGACCCCGGCGGCGACCTCCGCCATTTCTATAACGCCACCTTTAACGACGACTATTCCTTCTCACCAAGCTGGACCGGTTCACTCCGGTTTTCTTTTAACCGGTACTGGAGCGATACTTGGTTTTCCGGTAACGTTCAAGATCCCAAGAAGCTGAACCTTCCCCCCGACATTCTCGCCAACCAGATGCGGCCTTCATGGCCGGGCATCGATATGGCCGAGGGCTTCATCCGGTTAGGCCACCGCTTCAAGATCCGCGCGAACGATACTTACGTTTTGGCCCCCATGATCACCACGTTGCGGCGCAGCCACAACTTGCGTTTGGGGGCCGATATCCGGCGCTTGCTTTGGAACGAGATCAGTCCGGATTCTCAGGCCGGCGGCTACTTCAATTTCCGTCCTACCTTCTCCCAAGAGGATCCGTGGCTGTCCGTCACAAGCCAGACTTCGGGTACCGCCATGGCCGACCTGCTGCTTGGCATGCCCGCCTCAGGCTCCATCAGCGGACCGACGCCGTATTCTCTGCGTTCCCACTATGTCGCACTGTTCATTCAGGACGACTGGAAGGTAACCCCGAAACTCACCCTGAATTTGGGCCTTAGGTGGGAGTTCGAAAGGCCGTGGACGGAGCGCTACGATCGCATGCTGTACGGATTCGACGCCAACGGACCTAGTCCGTTGAAGATTCCGGGAATGGACCTGCGGGGTGGGGTGCTGTTCGCCGGCATCGACGGCAATCCACGCCAGCAGGGAATGAGCGACCGCAACAACTTCGGTCCGCGGTTCGGTTTGGCATGGCAGGTTCTTCCCAAGACGGTCATCCGCGCCGGTTACGGCTTATTCTACTCGAGCTTGTTGGACAACCTGGACATCAGCATCCCGGTTCCACTAACTTTCAGTACAAACATAACCTATATTGGCACCGTGGACCGCGGAGCAACCCCCTATACGACGCTGGCCAACCCGTTCCCGCAAGGTGTGCCAAAACCGACCGGTAACAAGGAAGGCAGGGCGGCGCTGCTCGGCGACGCCATCAGCGTGGCGGTCAACCACACCAAAGTGGCGCCCTATAACCAGCAATGGCAGTTCGGCTTCGGCCGGGAGCTGCCCTGGCGATCGAAGTTCGAGGCCAACTTCTTGCGTGTGCTGAACGTCAAGGGCATCGAGTCGTTCAACCTGAATGAAAAACCCGACATCTTCCTGGCTTACGGCGCGGACGAGAACTTGCGGGTGCCGAACCCGTTTTACGGCGTGCTGCCCTCAACCGCGCCGCTAGGCGCGTCCGCCACGATCGCGCAGCGGCAGTTGTGGGTCCGTTATCCTCACTATTCCTCGGTTTCCCTTCGCGGCTTCAACACGAACACCATTGTGTACCACGCGCTCCAGCTCAACTACGAAAAGCGCTTTTCAAGCGGACTGTCGCTTTTGTGGAACCACTCCATCTCCAAAATGTTCGACAACAACACGACCAGCTTGATCAACGAGCGGCATTACAGGACCATTTCGGGAATGGACCGCCCGCACGTCATGAATCTTGCGTTTGTCTACGATCTCCCATTCGGCAAGGGCCGGCCCTGGTTGACCTCCGGATGGTTGAGTCATGCCTTGGGTGGGTGGAAGCTGAGCGGCCGGGCAGGCTACAGCTCCGGCGAACCCCTTAGCATCAGCGACACCAACGGCCGGCCGATCCGCCTTCGTAACGCGGCCAAGAGCGGGCCCATCAAAGAGCGGATCGGCGATCGGGTGGATCCTGTGACCAAAGAGGTCCTCAACCCGTACTTCGACACAAAGGCTTTCCAGTCGCTGCCCACGCAATACATGGTGTCGCCGGAACCGCCGGTGTTTGCCGAACTCCGCGCGCCTGCCTACTTCGCCCTGTACGATATGACCCTCGTCAAACGCTTCACCATCTTCGAGAGATGGAATTTCGACCTGCGCGCGGACTCCACGAACCCATTCAATTCACCCAGGTTTGGCTCCCCTGGCACCAATATGGCGAATAAGGCCACCTTTGGAGTCATCGAGTCGGCCGGCGGAACGAGAAACATCCAGTTGACCTTCCGCGTGACTTTCTGACGCCGGCCGATCCCGGTGGCCGGCCGGCGCCCAGCTCCTGGGCGCCGGCCCCCGCGCATTACAGGAACGCAGAAAAACAGAGGATCATTCATGCCGCGGTGCAAGCGCCGCTTCTATGCTTACGATGGGGCAAAATAGAGGAACGAAAACCCGCATGCGTCCACTTGTCGTTTTTCTCATTGCATCCATGGCCTTGGCGGCGTCGGCCGGAGCCGGCTGGGTGCTGCTCTCAACCAAAAAGGGCGACCTGGAGCCGCCCAACGGCGGCCGGCAGCAAACCGCTTCGGCCGTGTTTGACATCGACGGTGATGGTGTCAACGATTTCGCGATCGCTGAGCGGACGCAGGCGCCGGCGGTCGTCTGGTACCAGCGCCATACAAAAGGCTGGCGGCGGCACGTACTTGAGCCTCAGACCCTTCCCATCGAAGCCGGCATGACGTTTGGCGATGTCGATGGCGACGGCGATCTCGATTTAATCGCCGGGGGAGATTATCGGAGCAACCAAGTTTGGTGGTGGGAGAATCCACGGCCCCACGGCGATCCGGCAAAACCTTGGGTGCGGCGCCTGGTGAAAAATTCGGGGGCGCCTAAACACCACGATTTACTGTTCGTCGACGCCGACGGTGATGGGAAGGGCGATCTCGTTTTCTGGAATCAGGGCGCGCAGACCTTGTTTCTGGCCTCCCCTCCTGCGGATGTCCGTACAGCCGGCGAGTGGCCGAGAACGGCCATCTACTCGTACTCGAAGGACAGTGAGATGCCCCACCGCGGAGCGCCGCCCAAGTGGCGCGCCGTCAACGAGCACGAAGGGTTGGCCTTCGAGGACATCGACATGGATGGCGTCAAGGACCTGATCGGAGGGGGGCGCTGGTTCCGTCATTTAGGCGGGCGCCGTTTTCAAGAGAACCTGGTCGACGCAGCCTTTCCTTTTTCGCGCTGCGCCGCCGGCCAGTTTATCGCCGGCGGACGGCCGGAAATCGTGCTCTCGCTGGGCGATGGCGCCGGCCCGTTGATCCTGTACGAGTGGGTTTCGGGCGCCTGGAAGCCGCGCACCCTATTGGATGGAATCGAGAATGGACACAGTTTGCAAGCCGGCGATTTCAACTTCGACGGCCATCTCGATCTCTTCCTGGCGGAAATGCGGCTGGACGGCCGTAATCCCAACTCAAAAATGCTAATTTTGTTCGGCGACAGCCAGGGCAATTTCCGGCGGGAGATCGTGGCCGAAGGGTTTGATCATCACGAATCAAAAATGGCGGACCTTGACGGGGACGGCACGTTCGACATTTTGGGCAAGCCGTACAACTTCGAAGTCCCGGCTCTGAACCTGTGGCTTAACCCCAAAGGCCCTAAGCCGCCATCCAGGTGAACCCAATGCAACCCAACCGACGGTCTTTCGTTCTATCTACTGTCGGTCTCGGCGCTCGCCTGCGCGCCGGATCGGAGGGCGTAGACGACCCTGCGGGGCGCTTCTGGCGCTGTTGGTGGTTCGAAATGGGGGCCGAGCACGGCAATCCCGGCTTTAACCGCCGCTTCCGGGTCAACAGCCCGGAAACCTCCTTGCACCCGACGTTCGGATCCAGATCGGAAGCCCGCTCCTCCGGCATGCTGCAAATCTTCATGCCTGAGGACCCCCGCCAGCTCGACGCCGTAGAGTTATACCTGGAGCTTTGGGGCGGGCACCCCGGCACAGCCAACCGGCGCGTGACGGTCAACGGCCGCAGTCAGCACCCCATCCCTGAAAACGGCACGGCGGCGGGCCACTGTACGCATCTTTACCCCACCATAAGGCTCCGGCGCGAGGACGTGGTGAACGGCTACAACGCTGTTCAGTTCGCCTGCGATCAAGGCTCTACTTTCTGGGGCCATTTCATCGTGGATAACGCCTGCCTGCGAGCCGGGCTCCCCCCGACGCATCCGGACTTGGCCAAGCTGGGCTTGGACCGGTTTCGAGCTCAGGTGCGCGTGCAAGCCGGCCCCGGCGAGGCTTTCACCCTCGAACTGGAATCGAACCAGCCGGACCGCATCCTCCAAGCCGATTTCCGTGGCTTCTATGAGGGCTACGACGAAAACGGCGACGGGATCACGCGCGACTGGCATGGCTTCACGAAACATCGCCGGCCGGAGGCGTGGCTTGGCGGCTCTTCGGCGCCGCCCTTCCGCGTCCCATGGGACACTTCGATGCTGCCGGAGGCGGCCGCCGGCGTTCGCGCCCGGCTCACCTTTCGCGACGCGCCGGGCTTGATTTACGAAACCGCGCCGGTCACGGGCCTTTCCCTGCCGTCCAAAGGCGCTTCTCGCGTAAGCTGCATCGCTGCAACCTCCCTTCCGGTTCCGTTCTGGTCGCGCGCCGGCAAACCGAAGTCGGCTAAGATCGAACTCCCCTTCGCCCCGCGAACCATTCAGCGTGCACAGCTCCACGTCGTCGTCTGGGATGGTGGCCGGGGAACCGTGCAGCATCCTTTTCGGCTAAACGGACAACCGTTGGAAGTCTGCGGCAAGGGCGCCCATGACGTCATTTACTCCGTGCACGAGGTTGCACCAAAGCTGCTCGAGCGCGACAACCTCATCGAAGTCCTCTCCGACACCGATCATCACGGCATAGAGATCCTGCTTCCCGGGCCGGCCTTGATCGCCCGCACCGCCGGCTGACGGGCGCCGTAGTGGGCCTCGTCTCATAGGCTGCCAGAGCCGAGGCAGATTTGCCGTTCCGGAGCGAAACGGCGGCCGCACACGGCGGCGGCTCAAAAAGCCAGCCGCAAGCCGAGCTGGATCTGGCGGGGCGGCAACTGGCTCTGTACGACTCCGAATTGGGGATCGTTCAAAATGCGGCCGACGATGTCGTGGTTGGGCGTGTTGAGGGCGTTGAACAGTTCGGCGCGGAACTGGAGCCGCACCCCTTCGGCCAGGCGGAAACTGCGGGCGGCCATCAGATCGAAGTTGAGCAAACCCGGTCCGATGACGGTATTGCGGCCCACGTTGCCAAAGGAAAACGCCGGGGGCGCCGCGAAGGCGGCCGTGTTGAACCAGCGCGCGGTGCTGCGTCGCTCGGCCGGCAGCTTCCAGTTCTCGCCTGACACGGCGTTGGGGCGGATCAGAATCGCCCCTGTGCCTCCCCCGACGCCGGCAGTGTCGCCGGACAGATTGATGGTGAAGGGGAATCCGGTCTGCATGGAGTGAATCAGAGAGAACTGCCATCCGCCGGCCAGCAGCGCCGCCGGCCCCTGGTTCAACCACCGCTGTCCGGGGCCGAAAGGCAGGCTGGTCACGGCCGAGTTGACCCACCGGTGCCTCACATCGTACGCGGCCAGGCCGCGCTCGAGCCGCAGGTTGTGCGAATCCTGCGGCGGTGAATTTTCCGCTCCGCGCGCCCCGCCGGCATTGCGGAATTGAGGGGCGTTGGTGATCGCCTTGCTCCAGTTGTACGAGCTCAGCCAACTCCAGTTGCCGGTGAGTCTCTTCTCCACGCGCAGGAAAAAGGCGTGGTAGTTGGACTGGGCCGAATGGGGCAGAAAATTGATGAATCCCACCGGCACGCTGCTTCCCTGGACCGTGACATACGGGGGAAATACCGTGCCGGGAGCGAATTTCAGGGCGCGGTAGGGCCGCCGCGGATCCACAGCGCCGGGCCCCGGCCGCGCATTATTCGGCTGCACGTTCTGGGACAGCTTGACCCCCGCCGTCGCCAGGTACCCCGCTTCGGCCGTAAGGCTCCGGCCAAGCTGCTGCTGAATGGCGAAATTCCATTGCAGCGAATAGCTCGAGCGCTGGAATAGATCGATGCCCGCCTGCTGGATTTGCACCGGCCCCACGACGGCGGGGCCGAAGATATCAAAGCCTCGGAATTGCGGGACGAAGGCGTTGCTTGAAAGCGTCTGGGCGATATTGCCCGGCAGCACCGCGGCCAAACGGAAAAGCGGGTTCAGATCATTGGCGGCGTAAAATACCCCCGCTCCGGCGCGAATCACTGTCCCCGTCAGCACCTGCCAGGCAAAACCGGCGCGCGGCGCGAAATTGTTCTTGTCCGTGTAGGCGCACCCGCGCGGGTAACCCGATTGGCCGCAAATGAAAAACAACGGTTCGTAAAAGGCCAGCTTGCCCTCGCCGAACACCTGCCACGGCGAGGGCACGTTGCGATAGTCAATGCTGCCCATCTGCATCCGGTGGTCATAGAGCGGGGTCGCCAATTCATAGCGCAATCCAACGTTTAACGTCAGCGCCGGCAGGATTTTCCAATCATCCTGCGCATACACACTGAAAGTATGCTGGCGGCCGTCGATCCGGCTCGGCCCCACCGACCGTGACCCCTGTTGCGGCAGCCCCAGCAGCATGGAAGCCAAAATGTCTCCGGTCCCATCGTTGGACGCGGTTCTCGAGGTGAATCCCTGGGTGAACTGGTATTGGCCCAGCGTGTTCGCCGATTCGAAGCGGTTGTACTGGACCCACAAAAGCTCGCCTCCGAACCGCAGGTTGTGGCGGCCGCGCTGCCAACTCAGGTTGTCATACAGTTGGAAGGTATTGTTGCGCACCAGGACGGTCCCGCCGCCGGTCGTGCCCGTGAATCCGCCCGCTCCGCCCATGACCGGGTATCCGGCGACTACGAAACGCGGCAGCGGCCTCCGGCTTCCGCCGACCTCGAACAGCGGTTCCGGAAGTCCGTCCTGAAAAAGAAGCCGGTTGAACCCGCCGCGGAATTCATTCACCAGCATCGGACGCAAAACCTGCGTCGAGCCGATCACTAGATTTTGCGGGCGGCTGAAACCCAGCCGGTCGCGGTTTGGCACGACGTCGGGAATCACATTATTCTCGTCCCAGATGGCAAAGCGCCCAAAAACAGTCGCCCGGCGCGTCAGGTTGTAATCCACGCGCACGGACCCGTTGTCGCCGTTCTGCCGCAGCACTCCGCTGGCGTTGACGTAGCGGTCGCCGCCGACGTTGGGCGGTGGCATGGCGGCCATGGCGGCTCGTGTCCAGGGATGGATGCGGGACTCCGGAATGCGAAAGCCCGGAAACGGCTGCCGCACCCCATTTTGTAACGTATCCGGATCAAAAATGCCCCTGCTGGCGCTGAAATCGCCTGCCCGCTGCGCGGCGGTCGGAACCGCAACCGTCGTCAATCCGGCAGCGGCCTGGCGGATGCGCAGCCTTTCCCAGGCGGCAAAAAAGAACGCCCGGTCGCGGACAATCGGTCCGCCCAGTGTGGCCCCAAACTGGTTGCGTTGGTATTGCGGAAGCCTAGATGCGTTCAGGTTGAACGGACGCGCGTCCATGACCCGGTTGCGCAGAAACTCCCACGCCGAGCCATGGAAAGAGTTGCCTCCGGATTTCGTCACCACGTTCACCTGTCCGCCGGAAGCGCGCCCGTATTCGGCGCTGAACTGCGCCGTTTGAACCTGAAATTCCGCGATCGCGTCGATGATCGGCGAATAATTCAGGCTGTTGTAATCCGGATCCGTGTTTGCCGCACCGTCCAGCAAGAACGCGTTGTTGTTGGTCCGCCCCCCGCTGACGCTGAATCCCCCGGTCTGGTTCAGCCGCACCGCATTCTGCTGCACCGTGCGCCCTCCGGGATTAGCCCCCGGCACCAGCAGCGCCAACTGAATGAACTCCCTGCCGTTCAACGGCAGCCCAATGATCTTCTCCTCCGAGATGACCGTGCCGTGCGATACCGACTCGGTAACCAGCGGCGAAACGCTCCCGCTGACCTCCAGCCGTTCCGTCACCGTGCCCACTTCCAGTTGCACCTGGATCGAAGCCGTCCGAGCCACCTGGATGCGAACGTCGTCATCCCGGAAGGGGCGGAAACCTGGGGCCTCCACCTCCAAACTATAGGCGCCCGGGGGCAGCAGGCTGAACACAAACCGGCCCTCCTCCCCGGTCACCGCCTTGCGCTCCAGTTGCGTTGCTCGGTTCTTCAGCTTCACGGACGCCTTCTGCACCGGTGCGCCGGACGGATCGATCACCGTGCCCGACAGCGCGCTCAGGTCGGTCTGAGCCACCGCCGCCGGCTTGAACAATCCCAGCCCGGCCGCGCATACACAGCCCCACAGCAGCGCAACCCGCAGGTGTTTCGTCATGCCAGTCTGAGTCCTGGCAGTCTTGCCCTGTAACGTTGAGGAATACATAGAGAGGAGGGTATCAAGCGCATCTCAATAATCCGTTAAAACTGCGATACAAATAGGTGACAACCTGCGGTGTTCGCTAAGGACGGACTTTCAGGCGCACAGGGACACTCTCGAAAATCACCCCTACGACGGGGTTGACGGGCACTCTCAAAAATCACCCCTAAGTTGTTGATCCCGCGTTGACGGGTTGGAAGGTGACCTCGTAGCCATGACGGCGGAATTCGGCTCTTAGCCGTCATCACCACCATCAGCACCCGCTTGTGCC
>Ga0272446_1005435_pt1 | contig 14075 bp, 14 predicted proteins | sample YNPCB0061_FD_194587 | JGI IMG/M metagenome (GOLD analysis project Ga0272446, IMG submission 194587) | Hot spring microbial mat communities from Yellowstone National Park, WY, United States - YNP-CB-006-1 | ecosystem: Environmental > Aquatic > Thermal springs > Hot (42-90C) > Sediment | place...
ACATCTCTTCGGGATCGGCCGGATTCTCCAGGAATGTTCGCCGGTAGCTGTTCGCGAGCCCCTGAGCTACACGGGGCCTATGCGGTGGTGGTTCCCCTGGGTCATCGGAGTGGTGCTGGTAGGGTATGCCGCAGCACCAGCGATTGCGGCGGACGAGCGCGCCGAAGCCGCCGCGGCTTATCGACGGTACTGTGCGTCTTGTCACGGTTCGGAGGGAAGGGGGGATGGACCGGACGCAGCCCGGTTTGCGCGCGCGCCGCGCAACCTTAGGGAAGGATTCTTGAACGCGTACGATGTGGACGAACTGGTGGAACGTATTCGGAGTGGAACGCCGCTGCGAATCGAGCTCGATCCGGCGAAACAACGCGACTTGGAGACAAAGGCGGATGCTCTGGTTGCTCACTTGCGGCGCCTCGCTCAGGCGCGGTGGGCGCAAGTAGAGCGGGGGTGGGGCTTGTACGAGGTTCGCTGCGCCGAATGTCACGGGACGTATGGGCATCCGCCACCCGAACTGCCGCGGGGAGTCACGCGGCCGCGCGATCTCAGCGATCCGGAATGGCAAAAGCGCACCTCCGATGCTGATTTGATCGCTGCCGTGCGGCACGGTCGCAGAGGAATGCCGGCACTCGTGCCAAGGATCGGTAACGATGAGGCCCGAGCGCTTGCCGTGTTTGTCCGGATACTCTCGCCCGGATTCGAGTGGTACCAGCGTACCTGCGCGGTATGTCATGGTGACGATGGCCGCGGGGTTCAGGCAGTGAGCGGAGAAGTATACCGGCTCCCCAAGGTGCGTTTTGACCGTCGCTATTTCAGCGGCCGGAGCGAGAGCGAGATTCGCTCGGCAGTGCTGCACATGCTTCGCGAACACGAGCCGGCAATGCCGCACTTTGCGCCGATGTTGGAGCGAGCTCAGATCCGTGCCATCGTAGAGTACCTGAGGTCGCTGCCGTGAGGTTCGCTCGAATCCTCGTGGCCTCGATCCTGTGGGTAGCTGCCGGATGCCAGAGCCACGGGTGTGGCGGAGAAAGGGCTTCGGAGGGCTCGAAAGCCGCCGTTGTCGAACCGCACCTCCCCGCAGGGGAGGCCGGCCGAGTGTTGCAGAAAGCCATCGCCGCGGCCGGGGGCTGGAAGGTTTGGCAGGCGAAGCGAGACGTCACGTTCGTCTCCACGTTGACCATCTTCGACTCGCGGGGCGACGCGGCGTCGGAAACCATTTTCTTGCACAAGCAACTGCTGCATCGTGGGCCGATCGCGCGGATGGAATCCATCGGGCTACGAGAGGAAATTGTCTTTGGTTACGACGGCGCCGAATCCTGGATGTTGCGGGGAGGCCGGCTGGTGGAACAACCACAAGAGAAAATGTTCACCGAGTTTCATGGCATCAGTGCAACTCTGTCGTTTGGGTTACCGTTTGTGCTCGCCGAGTTGCAGGGCCTCACGCTGGAATACCTGGGAGAAGAAGCGGACGAAGAACGGCGGTGGGAAAAGCTTCGCGTGGCGTACGGACAGCATTGGCGCTCACCGATCCGTTGGGCCATCCTGTACTTCGACGCAGAGTCGGGACTGATCGACCACGTGTACGCCCAGGTCGAAGCCCCGTTTCTCGAGCATCCGATTTGGTTAGGCCGTTGGCGGGAGTACCGCGATGTGGGAGGGATCCGTCAAGAACGAGTGCGGTCGTTTTATCCGGCAGATTCCAGCGGTTCGCCTGTGGGAGGTCTTGCCGCGGAGCAGCTGATCGAGCATTTGCAGTTCAACGTTGGGCTGCCTCCCGCGCTGTTCTTGCGTCCACCACAAGGCTCGAAAGGTTCTGTGGCGGCCGCGCAAGACTTGGATTGGAGAACGGCAAAACAAGCCAAGCTGGTGGCCGTGAAACGCAACGCGTCTGGGAGTTAGGCACTCGTGCGAAGCCAGCGCGCGACGTGGGCTGCGACTCGCCAACGGCCCGTCGCAGTCGAACTGGAGTGCAAATTCGATGCTGCCGACGATCGTGTATGGAGATCGCTTGCGGGCGGCGGACTGGTCGACGGCTACGTTGTCGAGCCCTTGGGGCGGCAGCAGCTGACCTCCGTGTACCTGGATACCGATCGGTGGTCGCTCACGCGGGCGGGCGTTGCGCTGCGCCTCCGCCGAGAAGCAGGAAAGCCCGGCGGGGAGTTGACCGCGAAGTGGGCGGGCAGCGTACTCGGGGCGATGCACGTGCGGCCCGAACAAACAGTACTCCTCCGTCGTTGGCCCCGCGTGCCATTGCGCTCGCTGCCGGAGCCAATTGGGAGCCGCTTAGCTGGCGTCACGGCGCTACGGCCCCTTCAACCTATTTTGGTGACCGAGACCGAACGGACCAGGTTTTTGCTGTACGGACCCAAAGCAAGGCGCCGCACCCCGATTGCGGAGCTCGCGCTCGACGTGGTTTGTGTTCGGCGTCCTGAGGGTGGTCCTCGCCACACATTTCGCGAGGTCGAACTGGAGTTACGCCAGGGATCCAAGAAAGAGTGGAAACGTTTGGCTAGCTTGTTGAAGAGGCGGTTTGCTTTGCGCCCGAATTCGCAGTCGAAGTTCGAGCGAGGTTTGCACTCGTTGTATCAGGATGTTCCGACGTTTGTATCCGCGGTGCGCAGTAGGCGTTCGGGAAAGCGCCTGGTATGGTTGCTTCGATCCTGGCAGGACATTGACAGTGCTGTACGCTCCGGTGCCGTGGCTCGTGCCCCCCAGCTGGCAGGTGTGCTCGAACAAGTAGTGCAAAGCCTGATCTCTTCGGGACACGACGATGTTGCGAGAAATCTTCGTTCCGTGCTGGAGCGAATTTCCTCGGTGGCGGGTGCGTTGCGACGCTCGCGCGAACGGCACGGCCGTGAAAGGGCTACTCGGCCGCCGAGCGCGAGGGAGCGCCGTGCAGAACGAATCCTCGCCCGCGCGATGAAAAGTCGAAGCTACGTTCGTGCGATCGTGAAATTGGAAGAGATTGTGTATGGCGGTCGAGCACCGCGGTTGAACACCAGCGACTCGGAGACAATGTGATGGTCGGAGCAGCAATGTTGTATTTGGTTCGGCACGCAAAAGCGGAAGCGGCTCCGCCGGGAGGCGAGGACGCCATGCGTCCGCTTTCTCGCGAGGGCCGCGAGGACACGGTGCTGGCAGGCCGTGGGCTTCGGCGACTTGGTGTCCGTGTGGAACTGGTGCTCACGAGCCCGCTCCGGCGAGCCCGAGAAACGGCCCACCTGCTTGCGCTCGAGCTGAAAGCGGAAGTCCGCGTGCACGGGGCTCTGGCCCCTGGGACTCCAGCGGAGGAACTGGTGCAGTCGCTGGTGGAGTTCTCTGGTACGAAGAGCTTAGCTCTTGTCGGGCACGAGCCGGATATGGGTCAGATGGCGTCGTTCCTCCTGCTCGGCGATGCTGCCCGGTTACAAATGCCCTTCAAATCAGGGCAGGTCGCTGCCGTGGAAGTGGCTTCGCTGCCTCCGCGAGCTCCTGGGCTACTCCGTTGGTTCGCTACCCAGCAGCAACTTGCCTTCGTCGGCAGTTGAAGTCGGCGAGTCACCTGCCTCGGACTCGGAATCCGACACGTCTGACGTTGCCTGCGAGGGGCGGCGGGCAACCAAGGGTTCTCCGGCTCCGCTTTCGGGTTCGTAGTTTTCCGGAGGGCTAGTCCCCGCGGTGTCCATGGGACTCTCGGCAGGGGGAGAGTGATGGTCGGCTTCCTCTGCTGCGGTGGGATCGAGCCTGGTCACGATTCGATGAAGCTCTTCGAGGTTCGCTGGGCCCATCGGAGCCAACGTTCCGGTTGCCGCCATCGGCAAGAACACCTCGACCGGGATCCGATTCATGTCGGCAACGCTGCCGGCGCTTCCGTCGCGCACGCAGCCACTGCCGTACACGCCCCGGCTCCCTGCGCTCACGGGAACTCCACCGATGCTTCCGCGTGAGTCGAGCCGTAGCGGCTGACCGGCTTCTTTCACGGGTCCTGTAGCATCACGCACGGCGGGGCTGATTTCCATGAGCGGGCCACCGGTTTCTTTCACTGTTCGCGATTGTCCGACCTGCCCCATGGCAAGGGAAGCCATCAGGCTCACACCGGCAAACCCGACCGCAAACCGAAGCCAAAGCATGCGGGGAACGTATTCCTCCACTGGATGATTCGCAACTTCTTAAGCCGAAACGCCGTGCTGAGAACTACGGTTCGAAGGAGGTCTACAAGGACGGAACTTCTTTGTGCGGCTGCCCAGCACGAACACGTTGCGAGGCCTCCTGCCCACCGGCAGGGTCTCGGTGCCGTCATGCACCGCCAGGGCAAGGTCGTCTGCCCACAGCCGCGCCACCGTCATGCGGTTTTCGGTGAGCGTGTCGGTCTTGTCCACGCACAGCACCGAGGTGGCGCCGAGTGTTTCGATGGCGGCCACGCGCCGGGTCAAGACTTTTTCCTTCGACAGCCGCTAGGCGCCCAGCGCCGGGAAGACGGTGAGCACCACCGGATATTCCTCCGGCAGCAAGGCCATGGCCAGCGCGATGCCGGCCAGCACGGCTTGCAGCCAGTCGCCGCGCAGCAGGCCGTGGCCCAGCACCAGCAACAGGCTCATGCCAGCGCCAGCAGCGCCAGGGTGCGGATCAGGCGCGCGGTCTGCTTTTGCAGCGGCGAGCGCTCCGTCTCCAGTCCGCTCAGGGCGCTTCCGATGCGGCCGATCTCGCTATTCGGTCCGGTGGCGGTGATGCGCGCGATGCCCTGTCCCGCCACCACCAGCGTGCCGGAATAGACGAAGGGCGTGTCGTCGCCCCCGGGCCGGGCGGGCACGGATTCGCCTGTCGCCGCGATCTTGCGCACCGGCACCGCCTCGCCGGTGAGCAGCGATTCGTCCACCATCAGGCCGCTGCCTTCGATCACGATGCCATCGGCCGGGACCCGGTCGCCCTCGCTCAACACCACCCAATCGCCGCGCACCACCTCGCGCCCGGCGATGCGCTCGCGCTTGCCATCGCGGATCACCAGCGCGCGCGGACTGGTGAGATCGCGCAGCGCCGCGATGGCGCGTTCGGTCTTGCCTTCCTGATAGAGCGTGAGGCCCAGCGTCACCAGCACGAAGCCGAACAGGATCAGGCCTTCCTGCAATTCGCCGAAGACGAGATACAGCGCGCCCGCGGCGAAGAGCAGCAGGAACATCGGCTCGCGCAGCGTCTCCCAAATGATTTCGAGCAGCGTGCGACGCCGCCCGCCGGGCAGGGCATTGGGGCCGTCGGCGCGCAGCCGGTCGGCGGCCGCGGCGGCGGAAAGGCCCTGCAAGGCAACCGGGATGTCGTTTTTGTTCCGACCACGATTCGGCATCAGAGCAACTCCTCCGGCGCCAGCGCGCCGAACAGGCTGGAGACCGCGCGGCGCCACCAGCTCGCCAGCGGCTCCCGAGTGTAGCGCACCGGCTGGCCGTCCTGGCGTCCGACCCAGACCAGCGGCGAGTTGGCGTTGCCGGGCTCGGTGAGCTCGACGTCGAACGCCTGGTCGGGCGACGTGGCCTTCTCGAACTGCGCGCCGAGCTGTCCTCCCAGCGCGGGACTATCGATCAACAGGGCGACCTCGGTGTTCGACGGCCTCGAGCGCGGATAGAGATTCATCGAGCCGACGAGCACGGATTGGCGATCCACCACGATCGCTCTCAAGATGCGCGTGAATCCGCGGAGCCGGGCGGCAGGCGTCCCTCATTGGGGGGAAGATGTCCCGGCGCCGCCCATCGCCACATACAGTGCTGCCGTATCGGCCAGGCGCTGCGCCTGGGCGGCAATCAGGCCGATGCGGGTTTGCTGCGCCTGCTGCTGCGCGATGAGCAGTTGAAGGTAGGTGGCTACGCCCAGGCGGTATTGCTGTTTTACCAGATCGAGGGAGCGCTGCGCCGACGCATCGGCGGCAGCCTCCGCCTGCAAGGCCAGGGCATCGTTGTCGAGGGCGCGCAGCACATCGGCCACGTTGCGCAGCGCCTGCAGCACCGTCTGGCGGTAGTTGGCTGCGGCGGCATCGAGTCCGGCTTCGGCGGCGCGGGCGGCCGGCCGCAGGCCCGCGTTGAACAACGGCTGCGCGAGTTGCCCAGCCAATCCCCAAACCAGAGAGTTGGGGCCGAACAGGGCCGTGCTGGTCAGCGCCTCCGAGCCCACGTTGCCGGTGAGCGTGAGCTGCGGGTAAAGCCGGGATACCGCCACGCCGTATTGTGCGCTGGCGACATGCAGCAAGGCTTCCGAGGCCCGGATATCCGGGCGCCGGCGCGCCAGTTCCGAAGGCACTTGCACCGGCAGGTCGGTCGGCAACTTGAAATCGGCCAAGGTGAGTGAAGGGATGGTTGCGGCTGCCGGCGGCTCGCCGATAAGAATCGCCAGGAGATGATTGGTCTGCTCCAGGCGATTGCGCAGGGGCACGATGCCGGCGCGGGTCTGTTCCACTTGGGTCTGGAGCGACACCACGTCGAGCTCGGTAGCATTGCCCAGTTCGAGCCGCCGGCGCGTGAGTTCAAGTTGTTCCGTCTGGGCGGCGAGAATCTCCTCGGTCGCTGCGATCTGTGCCGCCAGTTGGGCTTCGGCTATGGCCGCGGTGACCACGTTGGCCGCCAAAGCCAGGCGCGCGCCCTCGAGTTGGAAGCGCTGGAAGTCGGTCTGTGCCGCCAGGGCTTCCAGCGCACGCCGGTTGCCGCCGAATAGATCGAGGTTGTAGCTCACGCCGACACTGGCGTTATACAGGGTGAAGGTGCGCTCTGGGCCTGTCTGGCCCTGCACGGCGGGGGTCATGCGCTGACGTTGCACGCCCAGTTGCCCATTGGCCTGCGGCAGCAGTGTCGAGCCGGCCTGCGCCGCGTAGGTTTGCTCGGCCTGGTGCAGGGTGGCCTGAGCGGCCGCAAGGGACGGGCTGGATTGCAGCGCGCGCTCGATCAGGGCGTTCAGCTTGGGCGAACCGAATTGCCGCCACCATGCGTCATCGATTGGCGCCTGCGCGACGAAGCGCTGCGCCCCGCCGAGCGCGCTTGGCGTGGAAGCGGTCTGCGAGGGCAGGGCCGTCGCCGTGTAATCTTGCACGGCGGGCGGCTCGGGCCGCCTGAAATCCGGCCCGACGGTACAGCCGGCGAGCCAGGCTGCCAACAGGACGGTTCCCGCCCGGCGCAATACCCGGTCCTGATTGAAATACGACATGGCCGAGTTCATTGGAGTGACCGTCCTTCGCCCGCTTCTTCCACAGTCTGGCCGTCGCGGATGCGGTAAATGCGCTTGAAAGTGGGGATGATGGCATCGTCGTGGGTGACGACGATGATGGCCGTCTGGTAGCGGTCGGCCATCTCGTTCAGGATGCGCATCACCGTGAGCGCGCGCTCGCTGTCCAGCGGTGCGGTGGGCTCGTCGGCAAGGATCACCGGCGGTTGGTTGACCAGTGCGCGGGCGATGGACACGCGCTGCTGCTCGCCGCCGGAGAGCTGCGAGGGCATGGCGCGGGCGCGGTGCGCCACATCCAGGGCTTCCAGAAGTTCCAGCGCCTGCTTGCGCGCCTCGGCATTGGGCCGGCCGGCCAGCATGGGCAAAAGTGCGACGTTGTCGGTCACATCGAGAAACGGAATCAGGTAGGGGGCCTGGAAGATGAATCCGATCCGGTCGCGGCGCAGTTCGCGCAGGTCGGAAATCTTCCAGCCATTGTCGTAAATCACCTCGCCGCCCAGGGTCATGCGCCCGGCGCTGGGCTCGATCACGGCACCCAGGCATTTGAGCAGCGTGGTCTTGCCGGAACCGGAGGGACCGACCAGGCCGACCAGCTCGCCGGGGGCGACCTGCATGTCCACGCCCTTGAGCGCATCGACGGTGGTTTCGCCCTCGCCATAACGCTTCTTCAGGCCCTCGATACGGATGCCTTTTGTCTGCGGTTCGATGGCAGGCTTATCCACCGATGGCCTCCGCCGGATCGACCTTGAGCGCGGCACGGATGGCCAGCAAGCTGGCCAGCACGCAGATCGCCACCACGATGACGAAGCCACGCGCCGCATCGGCCGGTTCGAGGAGGACATATTTGGGAAAGAACGGTCCCCAGAAGGTGGCCGCGATCCTGCCTACCACGAAGCCGATGAGTCCCAGGCCCACGGCCTGCTGCATGATCATCCAGGCGATGGTGCGGTTGGTGGTGCCGATGAGCTTGAGTACGGCGATTTCACGGATCTTGCCCAGGGTCAGGGTATAGATGACGAAGGCAACGATCGCGGCGCTGACGATGGCCAGGATCACTAGGAACATGCCGATCTGCTTGGACGCGGTGGCGATCAGCTTCTTGATCAGAATGTCCTCCATTTGCGCCCGGGTATAGACGGTTAGGCGTTTCCACCGGCGGATCGAAGCAGCCACTTCATCGGGCGTGTAGCCGGGCTGGATCTGCACCAGCACCGCGTTGACGTAAGGGTTGGTGCTTTGGGAGGCGATCACCGCATCGAGCAAGCCGGGCACGCCGGGGCGATTGAAGGCGGGGTTCTCGGCGGTGCGCGCGCGATTGCGCACGATGGCGTCGTTGTCCTTGAGAAACTGCGCCTGCTGGGCATCTTTCAGTGGAATGAAGATCATGGGATCGCCACTCGACGACACCATGCGCCGGGTCAAACCCACCACGGTGTAGCGCTCCCGCCGGATCTGGATTTGCTCGCCCAGCTTGAAGCCCGAGGCGATATCGGCCACGGCCTCGTAGTGGCTGCGGGTGATCTGGCGCCCCGCGACCAGATAAAGCGGCCACCCGGGCGTGCCGGATGCGCCCGGTGCGATGCCCGTTACCATGGCACGCACCTCGCGCTCGCCACTCTTCGTGATGGCCCGCACCTGCATGGTCAGGTAGGTGATGTTGGCCGCGTCGGCGACGCCCGGCATGGCGCGAATGCTGCGCCAGGTGTCGTCGTTCAGGCTGGAAGGCTCGGCATAGGGGCCAAGGGTATCCTTCTGCACGACCCACAGGTCCGCGCCGCTGTTGTCGAGCATCACCTCGGCATCGTCCACCATGCCGCGGAACACCCCGGCCATGGTCAGGGTCACCCCGATCAACAGCCCCAGGCCGATGCCGGTGAAGACGAATTTGCCCAGGGAATGCAGGACGTCGCGGCCTGCTAGGCTGATCATGGAGACACCCCCGGAATCCGCTCCACGATCCGGATACGGGAGTGCGCGGTGAGAGCGCGCTGGCTGTATTCCACGATCTGTTCGCCGGCTTTGAGTCCTTCGAGGACTTGCACGCGGCCATCGAGGTCCCTTGCCCCCAGTTTCACCGGGGCAAAGCGCAGACTCCCGTCATCAATCAGCCATACACCTTGCTTTCCGTCCACCCTCTGGATGCTGGCATTGGGGATCACCGGTGCGGGGGGCAACGCGGGCAGCGCCACCGTGGCTTCGGCCAGTTCGCCCAGGGGCGGCAGCGGCTCCGGGGTCTCGTCGAATACCAGCTTGGCCAAGGTCTCCTCGGTCACCGCGTCGGCCAAGGGATCGACCCACAGCACATGCCCCGCCAGCGGCTGCATGCGGCGAGAGCGCAGCACCACGCTGACCGGCAGACCCGCGCGCAGGCCGGCGGCGCTCAACTGATCAAAACGGGCGTTGACCCACAAACTCTTCGGGTCCACCGTTTCCAGCACCGGCGATCCGGCCACCACGGTGGTACCGGGGTTGGCGTGGCGCGCCGTCACCAGGCCTGCTACGGGTGCCACCAGATTGAGATTGGCGCGTTGCGCGACGAGTCCTTCGAGGGTGGATCGGCTGTTATCGAGCGCCTGGCGTGCGGCCTCAAGATTGGCCCTTGTCGAATCCCACCCTGCCTCCGCGTCCTTGAGCGCTTGCCGTTGCGTGGCGAGCGTCTCCTCGCTCGTGGTGCGGGCCTGCATAAGCTGCTCGTAGCGCTGCACCTGAGATTCCGCAAAGGCCTTGCGTGCCGCGGCGGCACGAAGCTGCACCTCCGCCGTCCGCACGCTTGCATAGGCAGCCTTGAGCGCAGCCCGCTGGGCGGCGATGCGGTCGTCGAGGTCGACCGGGTCCATCGCGCCCAGTACTTGGCCGGCGCGTACTGGATCGCCCACGTCCACGTCCAGCCGCTTGAGTTTCCCCGCGGCGGTCGGCCCGATCATATAGGTGTAACGCGCCTCGACCGTGCCGATCCCGAACAGCGCGGGCGCGATGGCCTGTTTCTCGACCTTGATCACCGTCACCGGCACCGGAGCCAGGGGACCCGCGCGCAATATCCCGTAGGCGAACAACGCCAACAGGACGGCAACCGCGGCACCCAAGGCCAGTGCGCGGCGGCTGATCGACGAAAAGTAATTTTTCATGTCAGCTCCATGTGATGTTTCTGTGGTCCCGGTTTGTCATCGTAGCCTAACCTGCTAAAAGCAGTTCGTTGCCAGGGCCGGAGAAACTCTTCAGGTATCAATATGTTATTTGATTTACTGCATAGTTCATGGGGTCCGAGATAGTTACCGTCACGGCCTGCCAGAGTTTCAGGAATTTCAGGCGGGGCACCTCAAGCGTCCCCGCGCACGCGCGTAAGCGTTTATCTCGCCGACGATGCGATCGTGATCTCCGGCTTGGCACCCAAATGCATTAACGTGACCTTAAGGAGATCGGCGCCGAAAAGAAACACGATGGCGAGGACCAGCATGGCGACCACCTGTGACGGCAAGACCGACGCCATCAGCCAACCATGTGTGGCGAGCAGCGACGCCACACCCACGTCGAAAGCGCTGGCCAGCAACACCCAAGGGCCCGGAAAAGGCCGTTCCCAAAAGAAACCCTGCGTGCGCATCGCATAGAGCGTGGCCTGGGTGCTGCCGAAGACCAGCCAGACGAAGAGGAGGGTTTGCGTTTGGGCGAGGTCCAGCTGCCACACGCTGGCGGCGGCCCACCACACGGCCGCGCTCAGCACCATGAGCAAGAGGGCCAGGCCCAGGCTTCTTGCGATCAGCGTGCGAACGGCCCAACGATCCGGCGCAGGCGACGGTGTCACCCGGTCGGTGGAGAGCGACATGGTGGCGAAATCGGTGGCGAACACCAGCAGCACCATCAGCGTGGGATTGAGGACGTAGCGTCCGAACAGGATGACGCCGAGGGCGAGAAAGGGCGGGACGAATAGCTTCCGCGTCATCATGGTCATGATCCAGGTCTGCATACGCCGGGAAATGCGCCGGCTTTCCTCGATCGCGGTGACGATCTCGCCGAGACCCGGTCGCGTCAGCACCAGGCTGGCCGCCGCTTTCGCGACATCGGATGCGCTCGCCACCGCGATGCCGACATCCGCCTGGCGCAGGGCGGGCGCGTCATTCACCCCATCGCCCGTCATCCCGACCACATGGCCGGCCTGCTGTAACGCCTGTACCAGGAAGAATTTATCCTGCGGCAACACCCCGGCAAAAATGTCGTAGCGGGCGATGGACTCGTACTCCATATTCGCGCGCAGTGTCCCGGCCGGCGCGGCCTCGCCACTGATCCCGACCTTGGCCGCCACGGCGCGCGCGGTCGCTTCGCCGTCGCCGGTGACCAGGATGACGCGCACACCGTGCTGGCGCAGCGCAGTGATGAGCGCCGCGGAATCGGGGCGCGGCGGATCATTCAGTGCAATGAAGCCGGCGAGGCGGAGCGTGGCGCCGGTCCCGGACGCCACCGCCAGCACGCGCGCGCCGCTGGCGGCGAGCTGCTCGACCTGGGGAGCGATCTCCGGCCACGGCAGGTGCGCCAGTTCGGCGAGCACCGACGGTGCCCCCTTGATGATGCGCACCACCTCGTGGTCCTGCCGCAACGACACCTCCGAGCGTTTGGTGGCGGGATCGAAGGGAACGAAGTCGAAGCGTGACGGCAGGTTGGCGAGCAGTCCACGCTCGCGTGCCGCCTGCAGGATGGCAAGATCGATCGGGTCCTGCGTCGCCTCGTCGGACGCCAGCGCCGCCAGCCGCAGCACCTCGTCCGCCGTGGCTGCCGCGAGCGGCACCACTTGCTCGATGCCGAGGCGGTTCGCGGTGATCGTACCGGTCTTGTCGAGGCAAAGAATGTCCATGGCCGCGGCGTCCTGGATCGCGGACAGCCGCGTGACCAGAATGCCGTTTTCCGCCAGTGCGCGGGCACCCAGCGCGGCGGACATGGTGAACATGGTCGGCAGCGCGACAGGAACGGCCGCCACCAGCAGCATCAGCCCGAAAGGAAGCATGTTGAGCAATGATTCGCCGTGGATCAGCGCGGCAATGAAGACGGCCACCGCGAGCACAATCACCAGGGCCGCCAGATAGCGGGTGATCTGCAGGATCAGCAGTTCCAGGCGGCGAGGTGCTTCGGCCGTGCGCACCAGTTCCGCCGTTTTCCCGAAGTACGTCCGCGCACCGGTAGCCTCCACCTCGCCCGTCGCCTCGCCACGGCTCACCAGCGAACCGGCATAGCAAGTGCTCCCTGCCTCACGATCGACGGGAAGCGATTCGCCGGTCAACTGGGATTGATCCACCTGTATCCGGCCATCGCTGAGCCGGATGTCCGCCGGGACGATATCGCCGACCCGCAGCCGCACCACGTCGCCCGGCACCAGTTCGGCGGCCGGGATCGTCTGCCAGCGGCCGTCCCGCCGCACGCGGGCGGTGACGGTCAAGCGCTGGCGCAGCAAGGCCAGCGCGGCTTGTGCGCGATGTTCCTGGAAAAATCCGATCAGCGCGTTGAACACGAGCAGGGTGGTGATCACGCCGGCCTCGATCCATCGCGCCATGACCAGATCCAAAATGACGGCGAGTTCGAGCATCCATGGCACCACACCCCAGAACTTGCGCAGCAAGGCTTTCATTCCGTGGGGGCGCTCCTGCGCCACCGCGTTGGGGCCGAATCGCTTCAATCGCTCAGCCGCTTCCTGGCTCGTCAGTCCTTCGGCCGCGGGGGTCAGCACGGGAACCCCGCGCTGCGCCTGTCGTTCCTGTTCATTTAGTGATTCTGGCATGGTATCGCAGCCTTGTTGCGCGCCTGGGCTTGAGGCCGAAGGCGTCAAAAATCACCAGAAGTGCGGGCGCTTGGGTCACGACAGCCTCATGGCATTGCATTCAATCATGTTCTTCCGCCAGCCATGCCGCGCCCTTGCGGGCAAGCATCCGCCCACGCGGCTGGCGGCGATAGAGATGGACGGTGCGCCAACTTTGCGAGCGCCAGGGGCAAGACCTTCCTCTGTTTGCTTCCACCAGCATCCGCCCACGCGGCAGGTTGATGAACAGCGGGCGCAGCGCCGATTCATGCCTTTCAGCGGAAGCCAAGGTAAGCACGGCAAGCGGCTCGCGCATCATGTTCATTCGATTTCTCCTTGTTGATCTGTCAACACGCGGACGTGGAACGAGGGAAAGCGCATCAGGGCGATTTTTAGCAGATCGGCAACGACGAGGAAGGCAATGGCCAGGAGCAACAAGGCGCCGATCAGCGATGGCGGGATCGGCGCCATCAACCAGCCCTGGGTTGCCAGGAGTGTGACCACGCCCAGGTCTAGAAGAGTGGCCAGGATGATCCAACGGCCCGGATGTGGCCTCTCCCAAAAATAGCCTCGCGCGCGCATCGAGTAGAGATTGGCCTGCGTACTGCCAAAGACCAGCCAGACAAAGGTGAGGGTCTGGGATTCGGCAATGCCCAGCCGTAACACGCCGGTGGCAACCCACCACACGGCGGCGCTCAGCAACATGAGCAGAGCCGCAAGGCCCAGACTTCTCATGACCAGCGAGCGGACAGCCCAGCGCTCAGGGATAGGCGAAGGCGTCACCCGGTCGGTGGAGAGCGACATCGTGGCGAAATCGGTGGCGAACACCAACAACACCATCAGCGTGGGATTGATGACAAAGCGCCCGAACAGGATGACGCCGAGGGCGAGAAAGGGCGGAACGAATATTTTCCGCGTCATCATGGTCATGACCCAGGTCTGCATGCGCTGATAAATGCGCCGGCTTTCCTCGATCGCCGTGACGATCTCGCCCAGACCCGGGCGCGTCAGCACCAGGCTGGCCGCCGCTTTCGCGACATCGGTGGCCGTGGCCACCGCGATGCCGACATCCGCCTGGCGCAGGGCGGGCGCGTCATTCACCCCATCGCCCGTCATCCCGACC
>Ga0272446_1005437_pt1 | contig 14075 bp, 13 predicted proteins | sample YNPCB0061_FD_194587 | JGI IMG/M metagenome (GOLD analysis project Ga0272446, IMG submission 194587) | Hot spring microbial mat communities from Yellowstone National Park, WY, United States - YNP-CB-006-1 | ecosystem: Environmental > Aquatic > Thermal springs > Hot (42-90C) > Sediment | place...
CCGGCATCGCCCGCACGGTACGGATCGCCTGGCATCAGCCGCTCCCAGAACAGGTAGAGCAACAGGTTGAAGACCATCGCCAGGCTGATCCAGACGACGCTCCAGATTGCGGCCTCTTTGACCGAAACCTCGTGCGCGGTGCGGTGGAATACGCCGAGATCGAGGGCGAGCATCGCGAGCACAAACAGGTTGAAGCCGACCCAGAGCCAGAGCATGGTGTCAAACACGGAACACTCCTCGAACGCGAGTTAGACAGAAGAAGGCAGAACAGGCGAGCCACCCGGCAGGCGGGCCGCCCGTTAGTCTCACCTGCACATCGTGTGCCCGACCGGCCAAGGGCCACGCCCTGTCCTGACGACCAGTCAGCCTGCCCAGGGGCAGGTAGCTCCTGCCCAGCGTCAAGCCTCACTATACCATGGAAGATTGACCTGATCGGTAGAGAACATTGTCCCAGGCACCGGGCGGAACGAAGCACCCCCGGCCAGGAATTGACAAAATCTGTGCACGGCGGCTATACTCCAGAGCGGTAGGGGAGTAGCCACTCGCCAATAAGCGAGACGCACCGTCGTCACTACGAGGTCTGTGCCTCCGGCGCTGCGAACGTGCAATCGGTACGTCTGGCAAGACCACCACGACCGTCAGCGCCGTGGTGGTTTTTTGTTTGTCCACGGTCAACAGGCAACACAGGAGGACTCGCAGTGGACATGATGACGCTGGGCCTGATCATCGCCGGATTGGCATTGCTGGCCCTTGGCGGTGAACTGCTGGTGCGCGGCGCCTCGGCCCTGGCCGCCCTGATCGGCATCAGCCCGCTGGTGATCGGACTAACCGTGGTGGCCTTCGGCACCAGTGCGCCGGAACTGGCCGTGAGCATCCAGGCCGGGCTGCGTGGCAGCCCCGACATCGCGATCGGCAACGTGGTCGGCTCGAACATCTTCAATGTGCTCTTTGTGCTCGGGGCCTGCGCGCTGATCGCCCCGCTGGTCGTCTCGGTTCAACTGGTGCGCCGCGAGGTGCCGATCATGATCGGCGTGGCATTGCTGATGGCTGGCCTGGCCCTCGACGGCGGCATCAGCCGCTTCGATGGCCTGCTCCTCTTTGCGATCCTCGTGGGCTATATCAGCTGGTCGATCATCAGCAGCCGCAAAGAGACGGAGGCGGCCAGGCAGGAGTACGCGGAAGCGTTCGGCGCCGAGCAACTGGCGCCCCGGCGAGGCATCGGCACGGTGCTCGTGCAACTGGGCTTTGTGGCCGGCGGGCTGGCGTTGCTGGTGTTCGGCGCGCGCTGGCTGATCGACGGCTCGGTCAGCTTCGCCCGGGCGCTCGGGGTGAGCGATGTGGTCATCGGTCTGACGATCGTGGCCGCCGGCACCTCACTGCCTGAGGTCGTCACCTCGATCATTGCGACCTTGAAGAAGGAGCGGGATATCGCGATCGGCAACGTCGTCGGCTCCAACATCTTCAACGTGCTGGGGATCGTCGGCCTCTCGGCGGTGGTCGTGCCGGGTGGCCTGCCCGTGGCCCCCTCGCTGCTCAACTTCGACCTGCCGGTGATGCTGGCGGTGATGGTCGCCTGTCTGCCGATCTTCTTCACCGGGATGAGCATTGCCCGCTGGGAGGGCGGCCTGTTCCTGGGCTACTATGTCGCCTACACGGCGTACCTGGTGTTCGCCGCGACCCAGCACGACATCCTGCCGGCGTTTAGCCGGGTGATGGGCACATTTGTGCTACCGCTCACCGCGATCACCCTGCTGGTGCTTAGCGGCCAGGCGCTGCTGGCCAGACGGCGCCCAAGGGCGACGACGTGAGTATGACCCGGCACGACACCGCCTACGAAGAACGGCGGCGCCTATGGCAGGATGACCAGCTCGGCCGCTTCGCTGTGGCCCGGTACGGTGCAGAAGAGGCGGAAGCTCCCGGCCTCGCGGGCAGGGAAGGCCAGCACGGCATCAACACCGGCATCGGCTGAGACGGTGCGCCGGCCGGTAGGCAGGTCCACATTCAGGTTATGGGCGATCGTGTCATCATTGCGGAAGCGCACGAACACCTGCTCGCCGACGCGGGCCTCGAGGCGCGGCTGGTCGTAGCCCTGGGCCGTCACCGTGAGTGTGAGTTGCCGTTCGGTGGGCAGGCTGCCGCAGGCGCTGAGGACGAACAACATGAGAGTGACGAGGATGATGCGGACACACTGGTGCATGGGGCGACCTCAAACGAAGCTCTGTTGCTGTAGCACAACTTCCACGTTGGCGTGGCCAATGGCGAACCGTTCTGCGATGCATAGTAGGAAGTGGCGATGCTCCTGACATCGGTTTTAGTCACGTTTGCCGCGGCGCCGCTCGGGCTACTGGCCCGCTACCTGCCGCGCCCGCCGATCGGCTGGATCCTGGCCCTGCTGCCGCTGGCCGCCTTCGCCGCCTTCGCCGCCCAGGCCCCGGCGATCATTGCCGGCGAGCGTATGAGCCAGGCCATCCCCTGGGTGGCCGCGATGGGCATCGAGTTGCGCTTCAGCCTCGATGGGCTGAGCCTGCTCTTCACGCTGCTCGTCAGCGGCATCGGGACGCTGATCTTCATCTATACCGCCTATTACCTGGCCGGCGACCCGGGCATGGGGCGTTTCTACGTCTACCTGACGGTCTTCATGGGCTCGATGCTCGGGCTGGTGCTCGCCGACAATGTACTGACGCTCTTCATCTTCTGGGAGCTTACCTCGGTCAGTTCGTACCTGCTGGTCGGCTACAAGCACGACTACGCCGACGCGCGGCGGGGCGCGCAGATGGGCCTGCTGGTCACCGTGGGCGGCGGCCTGGCGCTGCTGGTGGGCCTGGTGCTGCTCAGCACGGCAGCTGGATCATACACCATTTCGGAGATCATCGCGGCAGGCGAGCAGCTCCGTGCCTCGTCGCTCTATACGCCGGCGCTGCTGCTGATCTTCCTGGGCTGTTTCACCAAGTCGGCCCAGTTCCCCTTTCACTTCTGGCTACCAAACGCGATGCAGGCCCCGACGCCGGCCAGCGCCTATCTACACTCGGCCACCATGGTGAAGGCCGGGGTCTACCTGCTGGCCCGGCTACACCCGGCGCTGAGCGAGACGCCGCTGTGGATCTACACGCTGACAAGCGTTGGTGCGATCACGATGCTGATCGGCGCAGTCGTGGCGAACCGGCGTGACGACATCAAGGGCCTGCTGGCCTACAGCACGATCAGCAAACTTGGCACCATGGTGCTGCTGGCAGGCATGGGCGGCCCCGAGGCGCCAGCTGCGCTGGTGGCGACCATCCTGGCCCACGCGCTCTACAAAGGCGCGCTGTTCATGCTGGCCGGAGCGGTCGACCACGAGGCCGGCACGCGCAGCCTCAGTCAGCTCGGCGGGCTGCGCCGGCTCATGCCCTGGACGGCGGCCCTGGCGATCCTCTCGTCACTCTCGATGGCGGGCGTGCCGATCCTCTTTGGTTTCGTCGCCAAAGAAGAGCAACTGTACGCCGCAGTGGATAACGGCCTACCCGCGGGGCTCGACATCGTGGTGTTGATCGCCGTGGTGACCAGCGCTGTCTTCGGGGTGCTCTATGCCTGGCGGCTGGTGAGCGGCGTCTTCTTTGGGCCGCTCGGCAGCGGCATGAAGGCGCATGTCCACGAGGCGCCGGCGGGCATGCTCGTCGGCCCGGCGGTGTTGACCACCCTCTCGGTGATCTTGCCGCTCGGCCTGCTGCCGGCCACTGCGGCGCTGCTGCAACCGGCGGTGAACGCGATCGCCGACGACGGGGTGAAGATCAGCCTCTACCTCATCCCGTCCGAGCTCAGCCTGCCGCTGATCCTCAGCATGACCGCCCTGCTGATCGGCGCCGTGCTGACACGCTTCGAGCCACAGATCGCGGCGGCACCCTCGCCGCTGCCGCTCTGGTTCAACGGCGACCGGATCTACGACGCGGCGATCAACGGGATGCTCCAGGGTGCCACCAGCTTCACCCGCACCCTGCAGAACGGGAAGCTGCGCAGCTACATGACCTGGGCCGTGCTCGCGCTGGTGGCCGTGGTAATGCCGCCGCTGGTACTCTTCGGCTTCAACGGGCTGGTGCTGCCGAATCTCGCCGGGGTCGGGCCGTTCGAGCTTGTGAGCGCGCTGCTCATCCCCGTCGGCGTCCTGGCGACGCTACGGGCCCGTTCGCGGCTCGGCGCGATCATCGCCTCCAGCATCGTGGGAGCGATGATCGCCTTTCTGTTCGTGATCTACAGCGCGCCCGATCTGGCCCTGACCCAACTGCTGATCGAGACGCTCGCCACGGTCTTCCTGATGCTGCTCTTTGCCGTGCTACCGGTGGGCTTCGAGCGGCTGACGAGCGACTCCGAGCGCGCGCGTGATGGGCTGATCGCCGGGCTTGCCGGGCTGATGATGGCCGGGGTCGCCTTTGCGGCGGCGAGCAACATGCAGTTTGCCAGCATCAGCCAGGCGTTCCGCGCCGAGAGCCGCAGCCAGGGCTTTGGCGACAACGTGGTCAATGTGATCCTGGTCGACTTCCGCGGCTTCGACACCATGGGTGAGATCGTGGTGCTGTTCATCGCACTGCTCGGCATCTACGCGATGCTGCGCCTGCGCCCGAGCGTCGAGCCGACGCGCGACGACGAGGAGGCGCCGACGCCGCCCGCTAGCCTCGACGGGGCAACCCCTCCGGAGCATGGGCAGCAGGAGCAGCAGGAAACGGCGTCGGAACCCTGGCTAAAGGCATAGCGGAGACACTTCACATGTATGACTCGATCATCCTGCGCACGGTGGCCCGGCTAATGCTGCCGATTCTGCTGCTGCTCTCATTGTTTATGCTGGTGCGCGGTCACAACCTGCCGGGCGGCGGGTTTATCGGCGGGCTGCTGGCCGCATCGGCGTTCATTCTCCAGATCATCGCCTATGGCCCGGTGCACGTCCGCAGGATCATTCCCGTCAACTTCCTGGGCCTGGCCGCCGTCGGGGTAATCTTCGCGGCGGTGTGGGGCCTGATCGGCCTGGTCACGGGCCAGGCCTACATGCTTGCCTTCTGGCTCAAGGAGCCGATCCCGGGAATCGGCAAGCTGGGCACACCGGTGCTGTTCGATATCGGCGTCTACCTGACAGTGATCGGCGTAACGACCCAGCTGGCCCTGGTGCTCGCCGAAGAGCCCATCCTCTACCCGCTACGGCGCCGCCCCGTCAGTGCGGACCGTGTCGCCCCCGAGGCGTGACGGGGGGCTCGGTGGCGGTGTGGAGGTGCGGAGCGCTGGCGCGCTCCCAGATACGGGCGCACGCTTGTTCGCCACAATGTCAGGAGTAACGATCCTATGACCTTGATCCTTTCGCTGGTGGTTGGGACACTCTTCGCGGGCGGTATCTACCTGATGCTCCGGCGCAGCGTGGTCAAGCTGATCCTGGGCCTGGTGCTGCTCAGCCACGGGGCTAACCTGCTGCTCTTCCTGATGGGCGATGGCCTGATCAAGGCGCGCCCGCCCTTCGTCAAGCCGGAGGCCGGTGTGGCCCCGCCGGATAGTGCCGATCCGCTGATCCAGGCGCTGATCCTGACCGCGATCGTGATCAGTTTTGGGCTCCTCACCTTCGTGATGGCCCTGGCATACCGTGCTGATCAGGCCGTCGAGAGCGATGATCTCGATGCGATGACCTCGACTGATAGGCTGTAGGAAGGCATATGGCACACCATCTGTTTCTCCCGCTGATCGTTCCGCTGCTCAGCGCCAGCGTCGCGACGATCATCGTTCGTCAGCACGGCTGGGTGCGGGTGATCGCTGTGGCCGCGACGCTCTTCAACCTGGGGTACGGCGCCTGGCTGCTGGTGACGATCGCCGCCACGGGCCGGCAGGTTACGCAGGCGGCGGGCTGGTCGGCGCCCTTCGGCATTACGCTGGTGGCCGATGGGCTGAGCGCGATCATGCTGGTGCTCACGGCGTTGCTGACGCTGGTGACGATCGGCTACAGCTTCGCTACGGTGGATGCGCGCCAGGAGCGTTTCTACTACTACCCACTGCTGTTGCTGCTGCTCTTCGGCTGTAGTGGGGCCTTTCTGACTGGCGATCTCTTCAACCTCTACGTCTGGTTTGAGATCCTGCTGGTGGCCTCGTTCGGGCTGATTACCCTTGGCGGATCGCGTGGCCAGCTCGAGGGCGGCCTGAAGTACGTGGTGCTGAACCTCTTTGGCAGTCTCTGCTTTCTGGTCGGCGCGGGCCTGCTCTACGGGGTGGCTGGCACCTTGAACATGGCGCACCTGGCCGAGCGGCTGAGCACGATCCAGGATGCTTCGCTGGTGACGGCAGTCGCCGGCTTCTTCCTGGTCGCCTTTGGCAGCAAGGCCGGCCTGGCGCCGCTGTTCTTCTGGCTGCCCACCAGCTACCACACGCCGAACATCGCGGTGACCGCCCTGTTCGGTGGTTTGCTCACCAAGGTGGGAATCTACGCGCTCTACCGGGTCTTTGGCACGGTGTTCCAGAGCGAGCTGGCCCGTCTGGCGCCGCTCATTTTGGTGGTTGCCGGTGTGACGATGGTGGTCGGCGTGATCGGGGCGATGGCCCAGGTGAATGTGCGGCGCATCCTCGCGTTTCACATTGTCAGCCAGGTGGGCTACATGGCCATGGGCCTGGGCCTGGTCAGCGTGGCCGGGATGACGGCCGGCATTCTCTTCATGGCGCACAACATTGTGGTCAAGACGGCACTGTTCCTGATCGGCGGGGCAGCAGAGCACCTGACCGGCACCGGCGAGCTGAAGCAGATGGGCGGCATGGCCCGGCGCGAGCCAATGCTGGCCTTGCTCTGGCTGCTAGCCAGCTTTGCGCTGGTGGGTGTGCCACCGCTGAGCGGCTTTTTTGGCAAGCTCGGGCTGATCCAGGCCGGGCTGGCCCAGGAGCAGTGGCTGATCGTCGGCGTGGCCGCGACGGTCAGTCTCTTCACGCTCTTCTCGATGCTGAAGATCTGGAACGAGGTCTTCTGGAAGAAGGCCTACAGCGATCTGAGCGCCATGCCACGCGCCGGGGTGGGCCTGCTCGCACCGGCAGCCGTGCTGGTAGCGGTCAGCATCGCGATGGGAATTGGCGCAGCGCCGACGCTAGAGTACAGCGCGCTGGCGGCCGAGCAGGTGTTTGACACCGCCAGCCTGGTACGCGATGTCTGCGGCCCGAATGGCTGTGAGGCAGTTGAATTGGCAGTGGGGCGCTAAGGTCGACGTTGTCCAGCCAGGCTACGTAGGCGGCGTAGCTGGATACAGTCGAAACGAAGGAGACGGATCATGATCTGGTTGAATCTGTTACTTGCCCTGACCTGGGTGATGATCACGGGGGCGTCTGGTATCGTGGACTGGATCATCGGGTTGGTCTTTGGCTTCGTAATCCTCTGGCTATCGTGGCGGTCCTTCTTTGACGAGCCGTTTACACTGCGGCGCTACCTGCAGCTCCGCACACGCAACCCGCTGCTGACGATCTGGCGCTGGCTACGCTTCATCGGCTTCGGCTTCGTCGAAATTGTGAAGTCGAATATCGCAATGGCCAGGGCGGTACTCGCGCCGAAGCTGCAGATCAAGCCCGGTATTGTAGCCATCCCGCTCGATGTGCAGAGCGATGCCGGCATTACGACCCTGGCCAACCTGATCACACTGACGCCAGGCACCGTAACCCTCGACGTATCGAGCGACCGTAAGACCCTCTACATCCACACCTTCAGCGTCGGTGATCCGGAGCAGTTACGACGCAGGACCAAGGCAGAATTTGAGCGTCGTGTCCTGGAGTTGCTACCATGAGCGCGTTTCAGAGCGGCATGGCCATCCTCATGCTGGTGATGAGCCTTTCGCTGGGCGCTGCCGTATGGCGCCTGCTCCGCGGGCCAAGCATCCCCGATCGGGTTGTGGCCTTCGATCTGATCATCATCCACCTGGTCGGGCTCATTACCATGTTCGTCGTCACGACCGGCGAGCTAGTGTTGCTCGATACGCTGATTGTGATCTCCGTGCTGGGCTTCCTCGGCACGGTAGCCATTGCTCGCCTGATCGAAGAGGGGAGGAGTTGATGACACCGCTGGAGATCCTCACGCTGCTGATCACACTCGTCGGTGTCTTCTTCATCGTCGTTTCGTCGATAGGGCTGGTGCGCCTGCCTGACCTCTATACACGGGTCCATGCGGGGGGCAAGTCGGGCACCCTCGGCATCATCGGGGTGCTGCTCGGCGCGGGTATCTTCTTCATCAGCGACCTGCGGATCGTCTTCAAGATGCTGCTGCTGATCGCCTTCTTTTTCATCACCGCCCCGGTGGCGGCCCATATGCTCGACCGGGCCGCCTTCCTTACCGGCGTAAAGCCGATGGAAGACACTACGCCAAACGAGCTTGCGGGCCGCTACGACCCCGAGACGCGCCAGCTCAGCTAATGCGATTGCAGATTGCAGATGTGCGATGGTAGATTGGGCGCGGCGCATCTGAACACGGTCGAGGTCGCGCTGATGCCCGAACAGGTCGCCTGGAACTGCACTAAGGCTGACATAGGTGAGGCGAACCATCTGTCACCCCTTCAATCCCTCCAGGCAGAAGCGGGTGTTGATGAGCAAAGCAGCGGAAAGCGTATCGCGAGTTTATGAGGCGGGAGTGAGCGCCCGACTGCCAGACCCATCGCCCCAGTTGCTCCGGCAGGATCTTGTTAAGGTATCTTTACCACAGGAGCAAACATAGGACGTTCCTGGCAGCACAGAATTGTGTTACCATACAGCATCTACCTGAAGGCGAGCCAATGCTGGGATGGCAAGTCACGAGCGAGTAAGCGCGGGGCGTTGTTTTGTGACGCTTGCAGCGCAATGGTTGTGACTGGCCTGTTCGGGACACTGATGATGATGAGGTTGTATGGAAGCGACGTCCGTAGGAGCAACGCTCCTGATGATTGCGGTCATCCTCATAGCGGCGCGGCTGTCCAGCCTGGTGGAGCGCATTGGGCAGCCCCCGGTGCTGGGGGAACTTCTCATCGGAGTCGTGTTAGGAAACCTCGTCATGATCGGGATACCGATCTTCGAACCGATCAAGCACAACCCTATCATTGAGTTCCTGGCTGAGCTCGGGGTCATCGTACTGCTCTTCCAGGTAGGGCTTGAGTCCAACGTGACGGAGATGCGGCAGGTGGGCATACGCGCCCTGGCGGTAGCCTTCGTCGGCGTCGTGGTGCCATTTGTCACAGCTACGTATCTGGCGGGCCCGCTGTTACTGCCAGGGCAGTCATTCAACACCTATCTCTTCCTGGGGGCCACGCTCACAGCGACCTCGGTGGGCATCACAGCACGGGTATTCCGCGATCTAGGAACACTTCAGTCGTCAGAGGCGCAGATCGTCCTTGGCGCAGCGGTCATTGACGACGTGCTGGGATTAATCATCCTGGCGGTCGTCTCGGCGATTGTGAAGAACGGCAACATTAGCGGCCTTGACATTGGCATCATCACGCTGAAAGCGGTGGGGTTCCTGGTGGCAGCCGTTTTTCTCGGTCAACTCCTGGCGCCGTGGCTTGGCCGGATCCTCTCGAAGATCCATACCGGCACGGGAATGAAGTTTACGCTGGCGATCAGCTTTGGCCTGATCTGCGCATTTTTTGCCGAACTGATCGGCCTTGCGCCGATTGTGGGGGCGTTTGCAGCAGGGCTGGTGCTCGACGCGGTGCACTTTGAGTCGTTCGAGAGTCCCCAGATCGTGACTGCATTGCGGACGGAGTTGGAGCAGCATAAGCTGCAAGATGTGGGACAGATTCAGGCGATTATGCAGCACCATGCAGATCGTCATGTTGAGGATATTATCGAGCCAATAGGGCACCTCTTAACCCCGATTTTCTTTGTACTCACCGGTATGGCCGTCCGATTGGAGACGCTGTTCAATGGGGAGGTACTGCTGGTGGCGTTGGGGATCACCGTCATAGCCTTCCTGGGCAAGGCCGTCTCCGGGTTAGTGGCAGGAAAAGTGAACAAACAGACGGTTGGCTGGGGAATGGTGCCCCGGGGTGAGGTAGGTCTGATCTTCGCTGCCACCGGACAGGCGCTAGGAGTGGTGAACGACAGGATCTTCTCGGTGATCGTCATCGTGGTGCTGCTAAGTACACTGCTCACCCCACCGATCCTCTCCTTCGTGATACGGCGGGATCAGAAGCGGGGGGTAGCAGCGCTAGGAACCGATTAGAGGCGCCATCAGGGCTCGCTGCCATTTCCGGCAAGCGAGTCGTGGGTAGCAGGCGTAGGCGCTGACGGAGTGTCTGTGCGCCGATGATTGGTGACCAGTGCCACGACACAGGCACCGATGATCACCAGGCTGATGAGCTGGGCGACGCGGAGCGAGCCGCTGCAGTCACCGCCGACGCCATTGAGGCAGAGGCTGTCGGTGCGCAAGCCCTCGATCCAGAAGCGACCAGCGGAGTAGATGATCCCGTAGAGGAAGAACAGGTCGCCGGGGCGCAGCCAGCGCTTGCCGGCTGGCGCGCCATGGCCAATGCGCCGATCGGCGAATATAAGCAGGCCAACCCCGGCCAGGTTCCAGAGCGACTCGTAGAGGAAGGTGGCGTGGAAGAGCGTATCGATCGGGTACTGCTGCATGTCGGTGAAGGGCGGCACGCGGCGCTCGGGATCGATGCGCACGCCGATCGGCAGGCTGGTGGGGCGTCCGTAGGCCTCCTGGTTGAAGAAGTTGCCCCAGCGGCCGATGGCCTGGCCCAGCAGAAAGCCCGGCACACAGACGTCCAGCCAATCCCAGAGGGGGAGGCGGTTCCAGCGGGTGTAGATGATCACTGAGAGCACGGCACCGATGAGCGCACCGTGGATGGCCAGCCCGCCGGTGGTCAGGTTGAGCACACTCCAGGGGTTGGCGGCGAAGCGCTCCCACTCGAAGGTGACGTAGTAGATGCGGGCGCCGGCGATGCCGAGCAGCAGGCCGAGCATCAACTGGTTCCAGACGTGGTCGGGGTCGTAGCCGCGGTTTGCAGCACGGCGGGTACTGAAATAGGCGGCCAGCAGGGCACCGCTCATAATGATCGCGCCATACCAGCGCACCGCGATCGGGATACCGAACAGGGTGATGTTGAACAGAAACGGGTCGTCAGGCGGGTAGAGAACCATAGTCGTCATATCAGGGCTGTGGGCGTGTCTTGTGGCCCGCAGCGACTGGCTATCAGCCAGTGCTCAGAGTGAGGCGGCATACTGCACCGCGTTGCGGAAGATCAGCAGGCCATCGCCGGTGGCGCGCCGGGGCTCACGGGTCCAGCGCGGGTGCTGCTGCGGCAGCACAGCATTCTCGGGGTGGGGCATCAGGCCAAGGACATTGCCCTGGGGGTTGCAGATGCCGGCGATGGCATCGAGCGAGCCATTGGGGTTGGCGGGGTAGGCGACGGGCGCGCCGTCGGCAGCGAGATAGCGCAGGGCGACGAGGCCCTGGGCGCGCAGCAGGTCGAGGGCGGCGGCATCGCGGGTCACCAGGCGGCCCTCGCCGTGGGCGACCGGCACCTCGATCGGGTGCGTGATGCCCTGGGTGAAGCGGCAGCGGCTGGCCGGGTCGGGGCCAAGCTGGACCCAGCGGCACTCGAAGCGCGCGGAGTCGTTCTCGGTCAGGGTCACTAGCGCGCTCGCGGCCATGCCGGGCGCGGCAAGCGCGACACCGGGGAGCAGGCCGGCCTTCACCAGCACCTGGAAGCCATTGCAGATGCCGATCACCGGGCGCCCATCGGCGATGAAGCGCTGGAGCTGGTCGCCGAGGCGATGAACGAGATCGACGGCGAGCAGCTTGCCGGCACCGAGGTGGTCGCCATAGGAGAAGCCGCCGGGAATGACCAGCATCGCATAATCGGCGAGGCGCACGGCGCCGGCGGCCAGGCGATTGACGTGGATCCGTTCGGGGGCGCCGCCGGCGAGCTCACAGGCGAAGGCCGCATCGTGGTCGCGGTTGATGCCAGGGGCGCGGAGGATCAGGACGCGTGGTGGTGTCATGCTACTCCTGCGGGCGAGGCGGGCCGAAGCACGTATCGGCTGCACTATGCCTCCGCCCAGCGAAATTCAATCTCGACTTCACCAATCTTGATGCGATCGCCCTGGCGGAGGCGCTGGGGCTGGCGTGGGGTGATCAGGGTGCCATTCAGCATCGTCCCGTTGGTGCTGCCAAGGTCGACAATCGTATAGAAATCGCCATCGCGCTGGATGGTGGCGTGGTGGCGCGAGGCGATGCCGCGATCGTGCTCGGCAAGATCGAGCTCGGGGTAATGGTTCTGGCGCGGGTCGCGGCGGCCGATGCGGAGGGGGAGCTTCTCGATCGGCTGCTCCCAACTCCGGTAGGGCGAGGTGATACGCAGACGTGCCGCGGGAGGCCCGGCGAGCGGCGCGCCACATGAGGCGCAGAAACGGGCGCGCTGCTTGTTAAGGCGCCCACAGCGCGGGCAGGCCACGGTGAGCGGCTCGGCGACCGGGACGGGGGGCGGCGCGGCGGGCACGGGCGGCGGGGCCGGGGCGGGCGCTGGCGCCGGAGCGACCGCTGGCGGGGCGAGCCGGGCGGTCGGATCGACGTAGGGGGCATCGAGGCAGGCGTGGAGCGCCTGCTCAAACTCGGCCATCGTCGCGAAGCGGCGCTCGCGGTTGAGGTCCATCGCGCGGATGATCACCGCCTCGGTGCGTGGGTCAACGGAGGGATTGATGCGGGCGATCGAGCCGGGCTGCGGCGTCTGCAGGGGGACGGGCGGCAGATTGGTGAGCAGGTGCAGCAGGGTGGCGCCGAGCGCATAGACATCGCTGCGGGCATCGGTCTGCCCTTTGCCGTACTGTTCAGGCGGGGCATAGCCAGCGGAGCCCATGGCGACGGTATCTTTGCTCTTGCCCTGCTTATGGGTGCGGGCAACGCCAAAGTCGATCAGCTTGAGCACCCCCTCGGGGGTGAGCATAATATTGGAGGGCTTAAGGTCGCGATAGATGATCGGCGGCTGGCAGCTATGAAGATAGTGCAGCACCCGGCAGAGCTGGATGCCATAGGCGACGACCTGCTGTTCGAGCAGCGGGGCGTTAGCCTGATGGATGCGATCCTCCAGCGTCTGTCCGGCGACAAACTCCATCACCATGGTCGGGCGGCCCTCGTGCTCAAACAGGTCGGCAACGACCGGCAGATTAGGAAAGGAGAGCGAGCGCAGGAGGGCGGCCTCCTGGAGGAAGAGGCGCCGGTTTTCGGCCAACTCCTCGGGGGTGAGGTCACCCTGGGGACGCATCTCCTTAAGCGCCCAGATCGTACTATCGGAGGCACGGCGCACGCGATAGACGGCACCCATCCCGCCGCGCCCGATGAGATTGACGACGACATAGCTATCGGCGGCGCCGCGTACGATCGTATTGGGGACGAGCATATCGAGGGTGATCACGTTCTGGTCCAGGCGCTGGAGCTACTGTGGGTTATGCGTCCCGCGCTGCCGCGAGCGGGCCGACTGCGTGGCTCGTGGGGATTATACCACGCTGGTCTCAGCGCGGGGGCAGTGTGCGGCCGCCCCGCGCGCCCCGGGCCACGGCGCCGCCCCCGCGCCCCCGCGCCCTCGGGGCGTGGTGCTGCCCCGTGGCGGCTGGCGGGGCGCGCCGCCCCCGCGCCCCCGGGCCGGGGGCCTGCCCCGTGGCGGCTGGCGGGGCGCGCCGCCCCCGCGCCCCCGGGCCGGGGGCCTGCCCGGCCCCCGGCACCCCGGCCAAAGGGGCTCCGCCCCTTTGGAAACCCTAAAGCCCACGCCCGTACCGGCCGATCGCGGCCGTGCTGCATGCCTCAGACCGCGCAGCGGTGGACGACCTGCCGCCCCCGGTGCTGGCGGCCGGATGCCTGCCGGCCGCCATCGGCATGCCGGCGCCCCGCGGCCGGATCCCGCGCCCCGCGGGGGCGACGGCGCGCCCTGCCCGGCAGCAGCCGTGCCACTGGCCCGGCCTTCCCCCGACCGCGGTGCGGGCATGACACCCCGGCCGTGCCGCCGGGAACGCTGCCTTCCGGCGGGGTCCGGGGCGGAGCCCCGGCGCCGGGGGTGCCGGGGGCCGGCGGCGGCCCCCGGCCCGGGGGCGCGGGGGCGGCGCGCCCCGCCAGCCGCAATGGAGTGGACAGC
>Ga0272446_1005438_pt1 | contig 14072 bp, 12 predicted proteins | sample YNPCB0061_FD_194587 | JGI IMG/M metagenome (GOLD analysis project Ga0272446, IMG submission 194587) | Hot spring microbial mat communities from Yellowstone National Park, WY, United States - YNP-CB-006-1 | ecosystem: Environmental > Aquatic > Thermal springs > Hot (42-90C) > Sediment | place...
GGAGACCTCACCCTGTTGTCCCTCTCCTTCAACAAGGAGAGGGAGGTTTTGGCGAAAGCCAAAACAGGGTGAGGTGAAGAAACAGGCATAAAAACGCGGTATGTTTTCCTAACTTTGTCCCTGACTTTCAAAAACATCTTACAATGACACCACGAGAATTGGGTTACGCGATGCCGCCTGAATGGGCGCACCATGAGGCAACATGGTTTTCCTTTCCGCACAAGCCCGAAACATGGCCTGATAAGCCGCTTGAACCCATTTGGGAAACCTTCATTGAATTTTTCCGATTTCTTGCGCCGCACGAAGAAGTGCATATCAATGTGCGTGATGAAACGATGGAATTTGATGTGCGCGAAATGGTCGCCAAGAGCGGCATTGTGCGCGATGCGATTCCGAACATTCACTATCACCGATTTCCAACAAACGATGCGTGGTGCCGCGACCATGGACCGATGTTCCTCTTGCGCCGAAATGGCAACAGGGTTGAAAAAGCCATTGTGGATTGGGGCTACAACGCATGGGGCGGCAAGTATCCGCCGTTTGATTTAGACGATGATATTCCCACGCGCATTGCTGAATGGAAAAAATTGCCTGTCTTTTATCCCAACATCGTCATGGAAGGCGGCTCGATTGATGTCAACGGCAAAGGCTGTTTGCTGACCACTACTTCTTGCCTCTTGAATCCGAACCGCAATCCGCATCTGACGCAATCGGAAATTGAAGCGTATCTCAAAGACTATCTCGGCGTTACCAAAATTTTATGGCTCGGCGATGGAATCGTCGGAGATGATACCGACGGACACATCGACGACATCACACGCTTCGTTAGCCCCGATACCATTGTTACCGCGCTTGAAGAAGACCCCAGCGATGAGAACTACGACCCCCTCAAAGAAAACTATGAACGGCTCAAAACCTTCACCGACCAAGAGGGCAAGCCGTTCAACATCATCACAATTCCCATGCCTGCGCCCGTTTATGAACAAGGGCAACGCTTGCCCGCGAGCTATGCGAATTTTTACATCGCCAACAATGTCGTGCTGGTGCCGACCTACCGCTGTGCCAACGACATCAAGGCGTTAGAGAGTTTGCAGAAATGTTTTCCGACACGGCGCGTGCAAGGCATTGATTGCACGGATTTGATTTGGGGACTTGGCGCGATTCACTGCGTTACACACGAAGAGCCATCGCTCGAAGCCATCGCCGACCTTGACATCAAACGCGATTGAAGTTGATGATGCGCCCATGCTCGACTTCTGCCGAAAAGAGTGAGGGCATCGTGTCTTTTTTCAAGGCTTTGAAGAGGTCGGGGAAATCGCGCTTGGTGAGTTCGGCTTCGGCAACGCCGTGTTCATCGCACAACAGCAAGGAGGCAGAGCCTTTGTAGAGCCGTGCGTTTCCGATGCGCCGTTTGGTGTGGGTTGGAAGTGGCGGAACGGGACGTTTATCCAAGACAAGATACGAGAGCGAAAGGTCGCGCAAGTCAATCGAGAATGCGTCTCTGAATTTTGCCCACTTCGATTCCGTGAAGGCTTCTGTAGGCGGCATTGCAAAGTGATGACACCAATGCCGCGCATGTTCAGGCGCAAGCATGCCGCACCGCTGTTGATGCGGACAAGGCGCAACAAGGTGAAATTCCTTACGCAAGATTTCACGCACTTCCACCAATCGCGACGCAATCGGCTTTTGACTTGGCTCAACCCAAAGAATTGCAGTGGCTTTCTTCAAGCGATGCAGTAAGTCTGAAAGGTGTTGGTCCGTGAGTTCGTTGAGGACGTGGCTGATGAGAACGGTTGAGGCGTTGCTTATGTCGCCGTGCGTGATGGCAAGATGCGGAAAGAGCGACGAAAGTTTTTTTGAAGCAAAGTTGACCGCAAGTGAAGAACGGTCGTAGAGCGCAACAGTGCGAATGGCTGATGCAATCGGACTTTGCAAGAGTTTCCGCGAGGCGATACCTGTGCCGCACCCCCAATCGATGAGCGTGCCTTCGGGCAGTTGCCAGCCGCGCGCTTCAAGGTCTTCCAGCACGACGTTCCATTTCCAACCGATGCGCTCGGCGAAGGTTTCGTCGTAGAGCGCGAGCCGTTCTTCTGATGTCCAATAATCGTTCAGCCCGTTGGTAGCGTTAAGGAATCCCTTGCGCAAGTGAGCCAGTTGTTGGAGTTCGTCGTTGGTGAAGGGCATGGCGCAGTATGATTTTCGTTTATGGAATAAACTATTTTATATTCGTGCGTTGCATTTCTGTATTCTTATCCAATTTAACTTTCTATCAACAACAACAATGAGAACGATTCTCTCTTCTCGTCTTTTCGCACTATGGTGCATGGCTCTTCTAATTGCTTCGTGCGGCGGTGAATCAAAGAAAGAAACAAGCAGTGCCGCATCAAGCAAGACCTATAACTGGAAACTCGTTACTTCGTGGGCACCGAAATTTCCCGTGTTGGGAGAAGGTGCGGAAAAATTTGCGCAGTGGGTCGATAGCGCGTCAAACGGTCGGCTCCGCATCAAAGTCTATGGCGCGAACGAATTAGTGCCGGGCTTGGAAGTCTTCAATGCGGTCAGCGCAGGCACAGCGGAAATGGGACACAGTGCGGCATACTACTGGTCGGGCAAAGTGCCGTCATCACCGCTCTTTGCGTCGATTCCGTTTGGCTTGAATGCGCAACAATTCAATGCGTGGTATTACGGCGGCGGCGGCAAAGAACTTTGGGAAGAAGCCTACGCGCCACAAGGCGTGATTCCCTTTTTGTGCGGCAACACCGGCGTGCAAATGGGCGGCTGGTTTAATAAAGAAATTAAATCGGTCAACGACCTCAAAGGCTTGAAGATGCGCATTCCGGGCTGGGGCGGAAAAGTAATTACCAAAGCCGGCGGCTCATCGGTTACCATTGCCGGACCTGAAATCTACACCAGCCTCGAGCGCGGTGTCGTTGATGCCGCTGAATGGATTGGACCGTATCACGACTACAAACTCGGACTGCACAAGATTGCCAAGTTTTACTACTATCCCGGTTGGCACGAGCCCGGCACCGCATTTGAACTTATCGTTAATAAGAAAGCCTTTGAGTCACTGCCAAGCGATTTGCAAGAAATCGTCCGAACAGCGGCGGCACGCACCAACATTTGGGTGCTTTCCGAATTTGAAGCGCAAAACAATGCCTACCTGCAAAAACTCATTAACGAGGAAAAAGTCCAACTCAAAGAGTTTCCCAAAGATGTGCTGATGGAACTTAAAAAGCTTGCCAAAGAAGTTGCCGAAGAAGAAACCAGCAAAGACCCACAAGCCAAGAAGGTCTACGAAAGCATGATGGCGTTCAAGAAAAACATCTTGGAGTGGAACAAGAAATCGGAAGACGCCATTCGCCCGTATTTGGAATAACACAAGGTTATGAGACAAGTCGCCGAATGGATTTCATCGCTGAATGAGCGTGTAGGCAGAGCCGTTTCAGGCTTCAATGTGTTGCTTGTGGTGCTGATTTGCATTGATGTGACGGTGCGTTATGTCTTCAAGCAATCGAGTGCGGCGTTCTATGAATTGGAGTGGCATGTATTCTCGGTGATTTTCTTGATAGGCGCAGGGTGGACGCTTCGGCACGACCAACACGTGCGTGTTGATATTTTTTATGCCAAAGCCCGTCCGCGCCTTCAAGCCCTGCTTGACATTATCGGCATTTTGGTTTTACTCATGCCTTTTTCTCTCACGCTGATTGTTACCGCCTTTCCTTACACGCTAGTCGCCTTTCAAACAGCGGAAGCGTCGCCGGACACAGGTGGCTTACCGTATCGCTGGATAATCAAATCGGCGATTGCGATTGGTGCTGGATTGCTCATGCTACAAGGCGTTGCGATGCTCTTTGAAAAAGCCTTGCTGTTAATTGGCGGAAAGGAGCGCGCAGAGAATGTCGCCTGAACTGCTGACCCTGTTGCTCTTTGTGTGCTTGATTGCGCTTTTGCTGATGGGCTTTCCTGTGGCATTCACACTCGGCGGCTTATCGATTGTGTTCGGATACTTCGCCTTCGGCTTTGAGTTTTTCAATCTTCTGCCGATGCGTGTGTTCGGAATTATGACGAACTATGTGCTGATTGCCGTGCCGCTCTTTGTGTTTATGGGAACGATGCTTGAAAAGTCAGGCATTGCCGAGCGATTGCTCGATACCATGTCGCTTTTGCTTGGGCGACTAAAGGGCGGCTTGGCACTCTCGGTTGTCGTCGTGGGTGCCTTGCTTGGCGCAACGACGGGCGTGGTCGGCGCAACCGTTACCACAATGGGTTTGTTGAGTTTGCCAACTATGCTCAAACGTGGATTTAGCAAAACGCTTTCAACAGGGACGATTGCCGCCGCCGGCACCTTAGGACAACTCGTTCCGCCCAGCGTCGTGATGGTCTTGCTCGGCAGTGTGATGAATGTTTCGGTTGGCGATCTGTTTGCCGCCGCGATTGTGCCAAGTGCGATATTGGTTACATCATATCTCATCTACATCTACATCATTGCTCTTCTCAAGCCTGAACAAGCCCCGCCGATTCAAGCCGAAGAACTTGCATACTTTTGGCGACAAGGTGCATTCATGCGCATCTTCCGTGCATTTATTTTGCCTGCGTTTTTAGTGGTTGCTGTGTTAGGCTCAATTTATGCGGGGATAGCAACACCGACCGAAGCCGCCGCCGTCGGCGCACTTGCCGCAACGATTCTTACCGCCCTTGAAAAAAAATTGACTTGGAGTGTGGTCGTTGATGTCTGCAAGCAAACGACATTTTTAACCTCAATGGTGTTTATCATTTTAGTTGGTGCAACGGCGTTTGGCTTGGTGTTTAGAGGCATTGGCGGCGATGATGTGCTTGTGCATCTGATTGAGCGTTCCAATTTAAGTCCGAAGCTCTTTTTAGCCTTTGTGCTGATTGGTATTTTCATTGCAGGCGCGTTCATTGATTTTATTGAAATCATTTTCATTTTCGTGCCGGTCATTATGCCGTTGCTCGTGAAGTATGAGCTCAATTTGATTTGGGTAGGAATGTTGATTACCGTGTGCTTGCAAACCTCGTTTCTGACACCTCCATTTGGCTTCACGCTTTTTTACCTCAAAGGGGTTGCGCCGCCAGAGATTTCAACGGGTGATGTCTATCGTGGGGTTGTGCCGTTTATTGCGCTTCAACTTTTTGTAGTCGCCCTGCTCTTGCTCTTTCCTGAACTGCTCGCCGTAATTCCCACAGGTGCGCGGCGTTAAGTTTTAGTTGTAGCGCGTGCGATTCTCTTTTTCTCACTATCTTACACTCTCTTTACGCTTCAACAACAAAACCTTTCACCAGCATGACGAAACCACGCTTCTACCTCGCCTTACTTTTTCTCGCGCTTTTTTCAGAGCCACTTTTTGCGGGAAATCCATCGCCGTTTATGCGCTACTTGCCGCGTCAAGGCAACGTAGCGATTGCGGCGCGCGGTGGCTTGCTTTTCGTGAATGATACGTTTCTCGGACACGCCACGATTGCCTACGGCTTGCGCAATGGCATCGCGCTGAATGGGCATATCGGCTTCGGGCAAAATCCTTATGACCCCTACTTTGGTGGAGATGTTCGCATGACGCTCTTTGCCAATCGTAGCGTCGGCTTTGATGCCTACTTCGGCGGACACGCAGGCGGCATTGGCAGTGGCTTGGACTTCGGCGGAATTTTAGATTTCAATCTCGGCGGGCTTGGATTCATTACCGGCATTGACGGTGACTACATCATGGAAGGTGGCGCAAGCGCAACGCCTATCAATCTCTTTGCGGGGCTTGATATTGGACTATCGCGAAACACGCGCTTTGCTGTTGTCGCTGGCTTTGCCTTAACTCAAAGCGCAACGAGTGAAATCACGGCAGGGTTCAACTTCTACTTCTAATTTTTTTTTCACTCAAACGCAACAGGCGAAGACGCTGATGGGGTTTAGTGTCTTCGCCCGTTCTTTTTGCATCAAGTCGTTATACCGTCTCTTCGACCAGTTCCGATTCACGCTCCACATCAGCCAGCGTGCCACTCGATTGATGAACCGTGATGATGACAAACTTTGAAGTCGGCGTTTGGCTTTTCTCGGCGTAGCTATCAATCGGCACAAGCACATTGGTTTCGGGGAAGTAGGTCGCCGTGCATTGCTTAGGAATGTTGAACGGCACGACAACGAAATGCTTAGCTACGCGACGCTCACCGTTGAAGTGGCTAACAAGGTCGACAATATCGCCCTGCTTCAACTTGGCTTCTTGCATATCGATGGGGTTCATGAAAATGATGCGTCGCCCGTTGTAAATGCCACGATAGCGGTCGTCCAAGCCATAAATCGTGGTGTTGTATTGGTCGTGCGAGCGAATGGTCATCATGATGTATTGCCCTTTTTCCAATTTGTGAATCGGAATCGGGTGGACGGTGAAGTGCGCTTTTTTATCGCTGGTATGAAAAACCCCTTCACGCGCACCGTTGGGCAAGTAGAAGCCTGCTTTTTCGCGCACGCGCTCGTTGTAGCGTTCAAAGCCGGGAATGGTTTTCTCGATAAGGTCGCGAATGCGGTCATAATCTTCGATGAGCCACTCCCAATCAACGCAACTCTTTTCGCCGAGCGTGGCTTTGGCAATACCTGCCACAATCGCGGGCTCGCTAAGCAAGTGTTCAGACGCAGGCGGGAGCGAGCCTTGCGACGAATGCACAATGCCCATTGAGTTCTCGACGCTGACGAACTGCAAGCCACCTTTTTGCATATCGCGCTCCGTTCTGCCCAAGCACGGCAAAATCAACGCCTCTTTGCCCGTGATGAGATGCGCACGGTTAAGTTTGGTGGAGACATGCACAGTGAGGTTTGTGTTGCGTAGGGCTTTGGCGGTGTAGTTCGTGTCGGGTGTCGCTGAAAGAAAATTTCCGCCCATTGCGATAAAGACTTTGGCTTTGCCTTCATACATCGCTTTGATGGATTCCACAACGTCGTAGCCGTGCTTTTGCGGCGGATCGAAGTTGAAGACGTTTTTAATCGATTCTAAAAAGGCGGGAGTTGGTCTTTCGTAAATGCCCATCGTTCTATCACCTTGCACGTTGCTGTGTCCGCGCACAGGACAAAGCCCTGCGCCCGGCTTGCCGATTTGTCCCAAAAGCAGATGCAAGTTGGTAACGGTTTGGATATTGGCAACGCCGTTTTTGTGTTGCGTCAGTCCCATTGCCCAGCAAGAAATCATGCGCTTTGCGCCAGCGATGAGGTCGGCAAGTTGTTTGATTTGCTCGCGTGAGATGCCGCTTTGTTCGGTAATTGTGTGCCAATCGGTTGCATTGAGGTCGGCGATGAGTGCGTCGTAGCCAGTGGTGTGTTCGGCGATGAATTTTTTGTCGAACACGTTGCCCGAAGATTCTTCTATTGCGAGTAGTTCTTTCATCACGCCTTTGAAGAGTGCGATGTCGCCGTTGATGCGCACTTGCAAGAAAAGGTGTGCGAGTGCAGTGCCTTTGCCAACGAGGTCAAGCGGGTTTTGTGGATGTTTGAATCGCTTTAAGCCGGTTTCGGGAAGCGGGTTGATATGCACGACTTTCGCGCCGTTGCGCACTGCCGATTGAAGCGCGGAGAGCATTCGTGGGTGGTTCGTTCCCGGATTTTGTCCAATCACTAAAATCACATCGGCTAAATCGAAGTCTGAAAGTTTGACCGTGCCTTTACCAATACCAATGGTTTCTTTCAAGCCCACACCGCTGGATTCGTGGCACATGTTGGAGCAATCGGGCAAATTGTTCGTGCCGAATTGTCGCACGAAGAGCTGGTAGAGAAATGCCGCTTCGTTGCTGGTTCTGCCTGATGTGTAAAAGATGGCTTCGTCGGGCGAATCAAGGGCATTGAGATGCTTGGCAATAAGTTGAAAGGCATCGTGCCAAGAAATTGGTTCGTAATGTGTTGCGCCCTTTCGCAAGACCATCGGATGCGTGAGTCGACCTTGTTTGCCGAGCCAGTAGTCCGTGCGCTTGGAGAGGTCATAGACGGAATGGGTGCGGAAGAAGTCAGGCGTAACGCGCTTGGTGGTGGCTTCTTCGGCGATGGCTTTCGCGCCGTTCTCACAAAATTCAGCGACGGCACGGTGTTCGTCAGGGTCAGGCCACGCGCAACCGGGGCAATCAAATCCGCCCATTTGGTTCACTTCCAAAAGCATTTTCGTGCCGCGTGCAATGCCCATTTCCGTAATCGCGTGCTTTGCCGCACTCAACACAGCGGGAATCCCTGCGGCAACTTCTTTGGCTTTCCCAACTTTCAAGGCTTCATCGTCGGGGTGAATTGGAGTAGTCGCTATCGGTGTGGGAGTATGCTCAATGGCTTTTTCTACTGCAGGTTTTCTCTCTGCTCCCTCATTATCAAAACGCGCACTCATCGTTCAAACAGGGTTAAGTTTGTGAAACTATTTTGTTGATAAAACTTTGATTTAGCACTTATGCCCCACTTCAACCGCAGGGTGTTCGTAGTTGTCGGATTCGTCTTCGTTTGGACGCGCCGTCAGGCATTGAAAATCTTTCTCGACCAAGATATAAAGTGAATCGCCGTTCTCGAGCGGCTGATAGGCTTCAAATCCGACTTGCTCCGTCTCGACCCAAGTTTTCGCAAGGGCTTTGGGCAGATGCACGATGATGGCGCACTGCTCCATCGAGGCTGAAAGATGCTCCACATCAGCGACGCGCATGGCGTATTTGAGTTGGGCGTTTCCCGGAAAATGAATCGCGTCTTCGACGTAGCCTTCACTGCCGATTTTAGCAACCTCCGATTTTGAGAGGCGCAAGCGCAGTGTGTTTCCCTTGATTCGCAGTTTCATCGTGATTGATGGTTAAGGTTGACGTTGATTAGATTTTAGTTCTTTTATCATAAACCATTGGTCGCCCGTGTCCTCACTGCCGTTGTGGAAGAAGCCGTTTTTGAAGTAAAAGCGTTTGCCGATTTCGTTTTGCTTATGCACGAAGCAGAAATACTTTTCAGAGCCGGTGGCAAGCGCGAAATTTTCGCCGAGTTCGAGCAAGCGTTTGCCGACACCTTTGCCGATGTATTCAGGGCGAAGATAGATGCGGCGCAGTTCGAGACCTTTCTCGCAGAAGCCGAAATTGCAAAAGCCGATGACTTCTTCGCCATCTAACGCCACATAAAAGCACATTTCGCCTGATTGAATTTTCGGAAGAAGCGCAATGAGCGAATCGGGTTCATAATCTTTGCGCACCATTTGTTCAATCATCGCTTCGCTGAACACGTTCTTGTAGGTTTCGCGGAAGGAGCGCAAGGCGGTTTCATAAATGCTATGCGCATCTTTCGGCTCAAAAGTTCGGAAGGTAATGCGTTCGCTAAGCACAGGCTTCTTGACGCGCCAATCGCTTGCGTAGATGTTGAATCGGTTCGGTCTTAAAAATCCAATCAGGGTTAAATCGAATTCATCGGCAAGTTCAACGGCAAGGCTTGATGGTGCGCCAACGGCACAGAGCATTGGAATACCTGCCATCACGGCTTTCTGCACGAGTTCGAAACTCGCTCTGCCACTCACCAAGAGAATTGAGCGTTCAAAGCGTGGTTCGTTCAAGAGTTCCGCGCCGATGAGTTTGTCGAGCGCATTGTGTCGCCCAACATCTTCGCACACGCGAAGCAACTTGCCTTCTATGTTGAAGAGCGCGGCGGCGTGCAATCCGCCCGTTTGGTCAAAAATTTCTTGCGATTGGCGAAGTGTTTGAGGCAGGCTGTAAATGAGTTCAGGAGAGACTTCAAATGGCTCTTTCCAACGCACAGGGCATGAATCTGCAAGCCGCACCGCATTGATAGAGGCTTTCCCGCACACACCACAACTTGACGATGTGTAAAAATGTCGCTCCAACTTTTTGAAATCAATCTCAACCGTCGGCTTCAAGACAACACGAATAATGTTATGATGCTCAATTTTTTGCGCGGAAGGAAAGTGATAATGAATGTCGTGAATGTCAGAGAGAGACTTGATAATGCCTTCGGTGAAGAGAAATCCAACGGCGAGTTCAGTGTCGTGTGAGGGCGTGCGCATGGTTACTGAAAGGCTCTTGACCGTTGAAAATCCGTTTTCAAAACACGCCACCTGAATTTCAAGCGGCTCTTCAACGGCAAGCACATCTTCGGACTTGGCAATCAACCCGCCACTGACCTTGTGAATCTTAAAAGATTGGATACTTCGAGTCATCGCTCCTCCATTGTCTCTTTGTTGATAGGGTTGAAATTGGAATCAACTCCTAAAATGTAATACGAAAAAACGCTCTTTTGAATTTTAATCGTTTCAAAACATTCAAAGTGTTCTTGATGTCCGAAGATGATGCGATTGAGCAAAAGTCATTGCCGCTTCGTAGCCGGCATCGGCGTGGCGCAGAACGCCCATCGCCGGGTCGCTCGTCAGCACGCGCGAGAGCCGCTTATCCATTTCCGCTGTGCCATCAGCCACAATCACCATACCGGCGTGAATCGAGTAGCCAATGCCAACACCACCACCGTGATGCACGCTCGTCCAACTCGCACCATTAACCGAATTGATGAGCGCGTTTAAAATTGGCCAATCCGCTATCGCGTCGGAGCCATCGAGCATGGCTTCGGTTTCACGATTTGGTGAAGCGACACTGCCGCAGTCCAAGTGGTCGCGTCCAATCACAATCGGGGCTTTCACCTTGCCGTCTCGAACAAGTTTGTTAAAAAGCAAGCCGGCTTCTTCACGCTCGCCGTAGCCAAGCCAACAAATGCGCGCGGGCAATCCTTGAAACGCCACGCGGGTTTGTGCCTTTTCAATCCAACGCTTCAAGGCTTCATTTTTTGGAAAGAGATTCAAAATGGCTTTATCGGTTTCGTAAATGTCTTGTGCTTCGCCGCTCAACGCTACCCAACGAAACGGACCTTTGCCCTCGCAAAAGAGCGGGCGAATGTATTCAGGCACGAAGCCTTTGATGTTGAACGCATCTTCGACACCCATCTTGACGGCTTGTGCGCGAATGTTGTTGCCGTAATCAAACGTAATTGCGCCCATCTTTTGAAGATCGAGCATCGCGCGCACATGAATTGCGATGGATTCCAACGCACGACGCTTGTAGACTTCGGGCTGTTTTTGGCGCAAGTCGTTCAAATCTTCATCGCTTGCTTCTTGAATCGGAATGTAGCCGACGAGTTCATCGTGCGCAGAGGTTTGGTCGGTGAGAATGTCGGGAACGAAGTTTCGGCGCACAAGTTCGGGCAAAATTTCTGCCGCATTTCCCAACAAGGCAACGCTACGCGCAATGCGGTGTTGCTTGTAGTGTTCAACTTTTTTTAGAGCGGTATCTAAATCCGTTTCAAGTTCATCGACGTAGCGCGTTTGCAAGCGTTTTTCAATTCTTGCTCTATCGACTTCAATCGCCAATACGGTGGCGTTGTTCATCGTGCCAGCGAGTGGTTGCGCGCCGCCCATTCCGCCAAGTCCGCTTGTAACAATGAGCCTTCCTGACAAATCGCCGCCGAAATGTTTTTGTGCGCATGCGGCAAAGGTTTCGTAAGTGCCTTGCAAGATGCCTTGTGTGCCGATGTAAATCCAACTGCCCGCCGTCATTTGTCCATACATCGTTAAGCCGAGGGCTTCGAGTCGGCGAAACTCGTCCCACGTTGCCCATTTCGGCACGAGCATGGAATTGACAATCAGCACACGTGGGGCTTCGGGGTGCGAGCGCAACACACCCACCGCCTTGCCTGACTGCACGAGCAACGTCTCATCATTTTCAAGTGATTGCAGTGCGCGCAAAATCGCTCGATACGCTTCGGGAGAGCGAGCGGCTTTGCCTGTTCCGCCATACACAATAAGCTCTTCGGGTCGCTCTGCGACTTCACTATCTAAATTGTTTTGAATCATTCGAAACGCCGCTTCCTGTTGCCAACCTTTGCAAGAAAGCGATGTGCCACGCGGCGCACGTTGCGGTGGTAGTTTTTCGGTCATTGTTGGAAATGTTAAACTTGATTTGCCTGAAACTTACAGCAACCGCATGAAAAAACCGTTAGCCCAAACGCGAAAAGACATTGACGAGCACTTAATCCGCACTGAGTCGGAGCGTTATGCCAATCCGCGCAACGCCAAACAACAGTGCAAACAGGCACTCGAGCTGGCTGAATCCATCAGCGATACCACTCGAATCGCCAAAGCCCGATTGATGCTTGGCACGCTCGCCTTCGAAGCGTCAGAGTTTTCAGAAACAAAATCTCACTGCGAGTGTGTCTTGAAACTTGATGTGCGACATCCTGACTTATTCGGCAAAGCCTACAACCTCTTGGGACTGATTCAGTGGCAAGAAGGCAATCACCCCGCCGCATTAGAATCCTATCTCAAAGCGATTGACCTCTGGAAAAAAGCCAAGTTGACCGAAAGAGACTTTCAAGACCGCCACAGTCGAACACTCACCAACATCGGACACCTTTACACCGAAACCAGCAACTACGAAAAAGCATTAGACTACTATTTTCAAGCCCTCGACCTTTTGCCAAACACGCCCGACCCACACGTCCACACCACCTTGCTCCGAAGCATCGGCTCGGTCTATGAGTATTTGCAGGAGTTTGATAAAGCAATAGACTTTTTCAAGCAGTCGCTCGAGATAGTGAGGAAAACAAAAAATGCTTTGGGCGAAAGTGCGACGCGCTACAATCTTGGCAACACGCTTTGGCTTAAAGGCTCTTTGAAAGAAAGTTTGAAGGAACTGGAACACGCCTTTGAACTCGCAAGAGCCATCGGCGATAAGCGTATTGTAGCCGGTGCGCAAGTCATTAAAGCCGCCGTCTTGGCAGATTTAGGCGAGAAGGAAACCTTCAATCAGATGGCTCAAAAATGCCTTGCCGATATGGACGCGCTCAACATCGCCGACCTGAAAACCAAAACTCGACAAATTTTAGCCAAGTCGCTCTTGACGCTCAATCAACCTGAAAAAGCCTTGCCACTCTTTGAAGAAGCCTTTCAGATGGCAAAAGCGTTCAAGTTTCAAATCGTAGAAGCAGAACTCCAACAAGAGCTCTCAAAATACTACGAACAGCAAGGCAACTTTGAAAAGGCACTCTTGGCTTTTCGCCAAGCCTACGAGATTTTGGAAGCAATGAAAAGGCATCAATCGCAACTCAAACTTGAAATGTATCAGGTGGAGCGTCGCACCAAACTGCTTGAAGCCGAAAACACCAAACTCAAAGACGAACTCAATGCGTTGCGACAACAACTTCAAGCCAAACGAGAACTCACCGAAAAAGAGCGCGAGAAATTTTCACAATCAATCGCTGCACTTAATCCAAACCTATCTAAACGGCTTTTGGCAAAATCTAAATCGCTCACACCAACCGAACTACAAGTCGCCGAGATGATTGCGGCAAAATTTTCCACCAAGCAAATCGCACAGTTTTTTCAAATCAGTCCCCGCACCGTTGAAACGCATCGCGAGAATTTGCGCAAGAAGTTGAAGCTCAATCAAAGACAATCGCTCGCCACTTTTTTGCAAACGATTTAGGACAAAAGCTGAAAGTTGAGAGTTAAGAGTTGAGAGCAAAATTTCTCTCCGTATAAAATCCGTAGTCTGCTTGCGGGCGGTGCGTTCTACTTTCGTGCGCATCGTTCAACGGATTTCGGAGATGAAACGACAGAGCAAAAACACAGAGGCAACGGCGCGCAAGTCAGAACGCGAAGAGCATCAGGCACAGTTGTTAAAAAGGTTGGCAACGCGCTTTCCGACGCTTACGCAAACCGAGCGGCGCGTCTGTGTCTACCTTTCTCTGCATTGGCGCACCAAAGAAATTGCTCAAGAGATGGGCATCGGCGAGCGAACCGTTGAAACGCATCGGCAGAACATTCGCCGCAAACTTGATGTGCCGAAAGGCAAAGAATTAAGCGCGTTTCTATGCACGCTTTGAACGAAAGCGTCTCCGTAGAAAATCCGTAGTCAGAGTTTGCAGTATTGTTCCTAATCTTGCAGTGTTAAAACCAACCTGATGAAAGGAGAAAAATATGAGATACCATAAAGCAGTTTTAGTCGCAGTTTTCGTTATGGCACTTGCAATGACAGGGCAAGCGCAAACGCTCATGGACAGGCTCAACGATGCCGTG
>Ga0272446_1005439_pt1 | contig 14071 bp, 11 predicted proteins | sample YNPCB0061_FD_194587 | JGI IMG/M metagenome (GOLD analysis project Ga0272446, IMG submission 194587) | Hot spring microbial mat communities from Yellowstone National Park, WY, United States - YNP-CB-006-1 | ecosystem: Environmental > Aquatic > Thermal springs > Hot (42-90C) > Sediment | place...
CAGCACCGTGCCGTCGGGGAAGCCCGTGAGCATCGGGCCGTTGAAGCCCTCGGTGGCGGTCTTCGTCTCGGTGTCGCTGGTATTGATGGCGACCAGAACGCGCTGGCTGTCGGTGAACCGCTCGAACGCCACGATACCGGCAGGCGCTTCTGGATGCTCGTCGTTCGGCTCGTCGGTCCATGCGCGGTAGATCATGTCTCCGCGGCGCAGCGCCTCGTAGCGCTTGCGAAGCGAGTTGAGCGTCGCGATGAACTGGTAGGTCTCGTTGCTCGTGTTGTAGTTGGTGCTCCAGAGATCCTCGCGGTTCGCCGGATCGTTCCCGCCGTGGAACTGCTGCTCCGTGCCGTAGTAGATGCACGGGATGCCGTCTTCGGTGAGCAGGAAGAGCAGCGCCGAGTGCAGCGCCGCAACGCTGGGCTTGTCGTACAGGAACCGCGCCACGTCGTGATTGTCAAGGAAGTTCACCAGCAGTTTGCTGGGGGGCTGGCCGGCGCCGTTCGTCAGCGGCGTGGTCGCGTAGTTGGTCGCACGCTGGTCGAACAGGTTCTTCAGCCGCACCGTCGCAAGGCCCGCCTTGAACACGCCGTCGATGACCCCCTTCTGCGAGAAGTAGAAAACGCTGTCGACCTCGTTGTTCATCGTGTAGCTGCCGAGCATCGCGTCCTTGCTCGAATCGGGCTCGAACACCTCGCCGAACATGAAGAACCTCTGCTTGCCGAGGCTCGCGGCGTAGGTGCGGATCCGCGGCGCGAAGTCCTGCCAGAACTCGTGCTCCACATGCTTGAGCGTGTCGATGCGGAAGCCGTCGAAGTCCACGAGCTGGATCCACCTACCGTACGCGTAGAACATCGCGTTGCGGACCTCGACCCACTGCGTGTTGACGTCTTTCAAGCCGCCCGGGAAGTCGCCGTACAGCACTTGCTCGGGACGGTTCCAATCCCACACGCGGCCGCGACGGTTGTACGCCTCGGGGAGTTGCAGCACGTCGATCGAGGATCCCGGCGGATAACCTGAAACCGGCGGCATGTGGTTGCTCGCGGCGTCGGAGAAGAAAATGACCGGTGCCGGCCCCGCCACGCCGAGCGACGTGCGCGACATGACCTGCGGCTCTTCGTACTCCGGATCGTATTCGGTCCGATGCTGAATGGGTGTGTCCGGAAGCCCCTGACCAGGTTGCCCGCCACCCCAGACCGATTCGTCCGGCACGCCGTTGCCGTTGATGTCGTAGAAGAAGATCTGACCCACGTGGTTGGTCACGATGTCCAGAATCACCTTCATCCTTCGCTTGTGCGCCGCATCCACCATCGACCGCAGCGCCGCCAGATCCCCCATGTGCGGGTTGAGCGCCGTCAAGTCCTGCGCCCAGTAGCCGTGGTAGCCGTCAATCGAGGCGTCGTTCTCCACGTTCTTGACGATCGGCGAGATCCACAGCGTGGTGACGCCCAGCCCCTCGAGATAGTCGAGGCGGTCCTCGATGCCCTTCCAGTCTCCACCGTGATACCGCGAGAGATTCTCGGGGTGCAGGTTGTAGTCGTTGGACGTGTCCCCGTTCGCGAAACGATCCGTCATCACCTGGTAAATGACCTCGTCCCGCCAGTCCTCGACCAGGGTTTGGTGCGTCACGTCGCCGGCCAGGTCGGGGTTGTAGCAGCCGACACAGACGGCAACACTTCCAACGGTTGGCAGGAGCAACGTAGCCAGATTGGTGCGGGTCATCCGGGGCCTCGTCGAACGAGCGAGAGCAGCAACATCGATGTTTCGGTTCATGCGCCCCCCCATCATGGATACGAGCTCGAGTTGAACCACCACTCTGCGTGCAGACCGAAGTAGTGCTCGGTGGGCCGCGACGCCCTCGGGTCGTCGACAGGATAGGTCTGCTGCGCCGCGTTGTTGCGCCTCGTCGCGGTGTACACCAGGTAGATGATCGGGCGCTTGTAGCTGCCCCAGCCGTACGGCGTGATCATCGGCAGCAACGAGAAACGCCATGCCTGCGGCGTGAGGTGCGTGCCGTCGTCGCTCAACACGTTCGCGCTCTTGTACTGATAGCTTCCCTCGAAGCCGACAGCCGTGTGCTTGGTCGCGTAGACGATGGGACGCAGCGCAAAGATGCCCTCCCAGTACTTGTTCGACGAGTACTCGGCGCCGGACGCATCGTTGAAGTGGCGCAGGTAGGCCCCCATCATGGCGCCGAACCGGCCGGTCTCGAAGTTGCCGGAGGTCGCCATGAGAAGCTCGCTGGCCTTGGTGGCCCGGCGATCCTGGTCGAGACCGAAGGGCACCGCCAGATCCCCGTAGGCCGCAATCCCACGCGCATAGCGCGCCCACAAGTGCACGTGCCCGTCCCGCTCCCCGAAGCCGTAGTACGTTCCTTGCGCCCCCACCACGAACCCCGTGTCCGACGGAAGCCGACGCTTGGCCTGCACCGTCGCCGTCGACGGATCGTACTCGCCCGACGGCAGGAAGTGGCCTTCCGCATACAGCGAGAGCTTGAGCCCCTCGGGTGAGTGGTTGTTCGGGAAGAACTGGGTGATCTTGGTCGACGCGATCGTCCTGGGTCGGTCCAACGTCGCCACCGTGTCGGTGCCGAAGTGCGCGCGCGACGGCAGCGCCTGCTCCTGATACTGGAAGGCCCCGTCGAGCAGACGGTTGGTGCCGACGTGAGCGGCAATTCTCGTGCTGTCGGTCGCATCGAAGATCGCCCCTCCCCCCACCGTGTTCAGGTTGTCTAGCGGCCAGAAGTCGAGCAGGTAGATGTCGTCGCCGCGATACATCCGAGCGCCCGCCCATAGCGAGAGTCCGGGCGCCCCCAGACCGCGGATGTCCACGAACATGTTGCGTACAGCCGTCGTGGCCTGAAACTCGCCCGTGTAGTGGAACGGATCGCCGGCTACCGCGATGGTGCTGATGACGCGCACGCGCAGGTCCTTGTTTGGATACTCGGTGTCGCGAAGCTCCAGCTCGAGATAGGGCGGCTCGTCGAGTCGGCTGCCGTGCGCCACGATGTTGGCGTTCTGCGGCCCGCCCCCACGCAGGTCGGTGGCGGCGCGAACCCGTCCGTAGGAACCGAAGTGAAAGCCGGCGGTCTCGTCGTCCGCCCGGGCATGCGTGACGCTGGCCAGCGTCACGAGCAAGGCGACACAAGAACCTGTTCTGGCGAATCCCAGGCTGGGCATGACGCCATCCTACGCCAGCCAGCCCGAATGTCACCCTCCTAGGACGAGGATGGCGACACGGCAGCCCCGCCCCCCCGCAGCGCCGAAACCGTGGCACTAGCCGATGGGCGCGCGAATTCTCCGGGCCGCCACAATCCCCAGACGCACCCGCTCCGCAAGCTGCTCCGGCACCTCCAATGCCCTCCGCCGAACAAGCTGCGCCCCCACACTCACCGCGAGGTCCGTCGGATCCACCCCCCCGAGCGCTTCGTCGCCCGCCACCACGATCACCAGGGGACGGTTCTCCGCCGCCACCGCCGGCGCCGTCTCCGGCCGCGCCGCCAGGGGCCGACACCCTTCATCCACCGCTGCCTGCACGCACGCCACCCGCGTCTCAGCGTCGGGGTCCACCATCAACACGCAATCGCCGCCCTGCAACGGCAGCGTCTCCGTCCCCTCGCGGGGATCCTTGGCCTCCGGTCCCGAACCGCTCGACGTCATGACTTGCTTCCCAAGCTACCATGCGCCGCCGCGCTGCGCCGGGAACAATCACCGCTCAGTCGCACGGTGGGAACTGCGCCGCCCCCGCGACATCGCCGTTCTCCACGAACCCAATGCCGCTGTCTTCCAGCTCATGGCCGTACACGTCCGTCACACGAAACGAATACGGCCCCGGTCCCATCCCCGAGTCCTCGACGAAGTAGTTGTAGTCGACCCTCGCCACCTGCTTCCACGTTCCGTCGTCCTGCTTGAACTCGAACCGCGCGACCGCGTTCCGATGATTGCGCATCTGCACCGCGGTCCACCAGGGATTCGAGCCGTCCTTGAAGTGGTACACCACCGGCCCCTGGACATCGCACGGGACATACCGCCAGGTGATGGGCACGCGCCCCGCGGAAAGCGCCGCGATCTGCGAAAACGCGGTGGGGCTGAGGTCGATGTCGCCTTCCGGGCATTCCGGACACTGGTCCACAACACGGATGTCGATGGTGCCGTTCGGGCCGGTCAACCGGACGCACGCGCCGCAGACCGCCGAGCCAGCATAGTCCGTGTGGTTCATCGCGCCGACCATCAGGTCGTCGGGCGTTGGCGGGAAACCACAGTTGCCCGAGCCGTCCGCGAAGTCGTAGTAGGTCGCCTCGCCCTGGTGCATCGTGTCGTCGCACGACGTTCCGCCGCCAGCTCCCGCGACGGATCCGCCAGCACCGCCTGTCGCGCCACCTGTTCCGCCCCCGGCGTGTGAACCTCCCGTGCCGCCTGTCGCGCCACCTGTTCCGCCCCCGGCATGCGAACCTCCCGTGGCGCCCGCGCCGCCCCCTGCGCCGCCGCCCGCGGCTCCACCACCCGCGCCTCCGCCAGCCCCATCGTCGCCACAACCCGCCACCAGCACCGCTCCGACCAATGCCGTCGCCAACACCCTGCCGTTCAGCATGTCGCCTCCCTCATCGCCGCGCCGAAGCGCCCACATCCTTGCAGCACCTGAACCCAAGATGATAGTTCCGATGGCTGTCCGGATCCCGAACCTTCGACACATGCCAGTCCGGCGCGCGCCAGCGGCAGTCGTCTGCATGGGCCTCGTGCTGCTGAAACGCAAACCAGCTTCCCTTCATCTCGGTCTCGCCATACGCGCCCCTGCTCGCAAGCTGCTCCGGACCCATCGGCAGGTTCATGTGCTCGGCCGCGTTGCCGTGCTGATCGAAGACCCCGAAACGGCTCACGCACGCGGGGAAGGCGCCTGCCGGGTACGTGTTGGACCCGCAGGTCTTCCACCCGCCGCCGCCGCATTTCTTGCTCTTGTGACTACCCGTCGCGCATTTCTTGTGGTCCTTCTCCGGGCCGTACGCCCACACCACCTCGCGGCCCTCCCGCGACGCCCACTTCATCTGCATCCGGCTCTTGCCCCAGGCGTACTCCTTCTCCGCAGGACGAAGCGCCCCCGCACATGCCCCCTCCCATTCGTGCGCGTCACACAGACGCTTGCCCTCGGCCTCGCAAAGCTCCACGGCTTCGCTCGCCCGCACGAACACCACGGGGTATTCGCAGGGCAGGTTCGGAAACTCGTACTGGTCGATGCACACACGCGCGTCGGCAGCGGTCTGGCCCGCCGAAGGATCGTAGATCGGCACCATGTTCAACGCGCCGCAAATCGCCTCGTTCGCGTAGTAGGGCAGCCCCGCCTGCCGCCGAATCTCCCGGCACTGCCGGCGTGTCATCGGGTGCTCGGTCACGGCCGGGTTGCCCTGCCCCATGAACTTCGAATGGTTCACAATCGCTTCGACCTTCCTCATCACATCGTCGGATAACAACAGCCGCTCCCGCATGCGGCGAAACAAGATCGCGCGCTGCTCCTCGAGCGTCTTTCCCTCGGGCTCGTCATCCACCGGCGGCTCCGGCGGCGTCGCCACTAACGGCTTCGACACGGCGTGCGCGCGCAGCGCCTCCCACGCCTCGCTAACAGACTCGGCCTTGGTGCTCCGGTCGCGACGGCACCCGGCCCAGACGCACGCCGCTGCCACGACGATCACCAGGCTCGTGCATCGCTTCCGCCAAGGACATCGCAAGGCGAGGATCCATTCGCTCATGGTGCCGCGATGCTGGACGACTGCTCGGCGGACGGCGCATTCACGATTGTGGGAGGAGCGGGTGTGCCCGCGTAGGCCGGATTGGGCGCTTTGTCGAGCGCCGGGTCGGCGTACTCGAAGACACGGCCCTGGAAGTTGCGCAGCACCGCGCGACCGCTGCGCTGGTCATAGTGCAACAGGTAGTCAGGACCGACAGGAACCTTCCCGCCGCCACCGGGCAGGTCGATGACATAGGTGGGCACGGCCAGGCCGCTGGTGTGCCCGCGCAGATGCTCGAGGATCTCGATGCCGCGGGCGATCGGAGTCCGAAAGTGCTCGGAGCCCCGCACCGGGTCGCATTGGAACAGGTAATACGGACGCACCCTCATGCGCAGCAAGCCGTGGATCAGCGCACGCATCGTCGCGGCGTCGTCGTTGACACCACGGAGCAACACGCTCTGGTTGTTGAGGGGAATGCCGGCGCGAAGCAGCAGATCGCAAGCGCGGCCAGCTTCGGGCGTGCATTCGCGGGGATGGTTGAACTGCACGTTGATCCAGAGCGGATGGTACTTGCCGAGCATCTCGCACAGCTCGGCGTCCACACGCTGGGGCAACACACAAGGCACCCGCGTGCCGATGCGGATGATCTGCACGTGGGGGATCGCCCGGATCCGACGCAGCACCTCCTCGATGCGAGCCGTCGAGAGCATCAACGGATCGCCGCCGGATACGATGACGTCGCGGATCTCGGTGTGACGCTCAATGTACGCGATCATGCGGTCGAGGTCGACGGAACGCACAGCGCCCTCGGCCATGATGCGCTTGCGCGTGCAGTGCCGGCAGTACATCGAGCAGGTGTTGGAGATGACGAGCAGCACCCGATCCGGATAACGGTGTGTGAGACCAGGGACGGCCGAATGCTCTTCGTGAAGCGGGTCGTCTTCGCCGGTGTTGCGGTACAGGTACTCTTCGAAGGCTGGCAGCGATTGGCGGGCGATCGGATCATGAGGGTCCGCCGGATCGGCGAGGGACAGGTAGTATGGCGTGATCCCCATCCGGAAGCTTCGTGTGACTGCCCGAAGCTGCTGCAGACGCTCTTCGGGCAGCGTCACGTAGCGGGCAAGCTGGGTGAGGGAGGTGATACGGTTGCGGAATTGCCAGTGCCAGTCGTTCCAGTCTTCATCGGGCACGCCCGGGAAGAGCGACTCGCGACGCGTCAATGGCGGTTCGTCGTCCTGGTCTTCGGCGATGCAAAGCATGGGAACCTCTCATCGTAGCTTGCGGCAATGCGTTGCCAGGGTCGGAGGTGACAACGGTCGATGGCACCACCGTGCTCCTGACGTATATCAATTACCTCACGTGCCACCGTAGGCAACTGCTCGGCCATACGTGTCGAGGAACCATCATGCCCCCACCCCGCAGTCCCTGAAAAGGGGGTTGCCGGGGCGGCATGAAAAATCTCTGGCACCGACTTCGCTCCACGACAGCCCGGCCCATACACCTTCTCCCACGCCCAGGAAACCTGAACCCGTCGGGAACCTTCGCTTCCCCCCCCACCAAGCCCAACGAATCGTGAGGTTCCACCGCGCGCGCCAGAACCTTGCGCGAAGACCACACAGCGCCCCAGCGCAAGCCTCCCGCACGTCACCCCGGCGGGGACCCTTGCGGACCCGGTTCGCTGGTTGCCACCACGACGCGACGCGGTAGTGCCCAACACACCCCTTCCGCGACGCACGGCATCCAACCGGTCGCACCCGGAAATGTCGCACAGCTCCAGTTGACGTCACCCGGCAGATTGGCGATGACGCTCCCATGCAGCGCGTCGTGCGTTGGGGCATTGTGGGGTGCGGCGACGTTACCGAGAAAAAAAGCGGCCCCGCCTTCAAGAAGGCCAACGGCTCCGCCCTCGTCGCCGTCATGCGACGGACCGCGGCCCTGGCCCGTGACTATGCGCTGCGACACGGGGTGCCCCGCTGGTACGACGACGCTGACGCGCTCATCGCCGACCCGCAGGTCGACGCCGTGTACGTGGCCACTCCACCGTCGTCGCATGCCGAGATCGCAATCCGCTGCGCCGCCGCGCGCAAACCCGCGTACGTGGAAAAGCCCATGGCTGCCAGCACCGCCGAATGCGAGGCGATGATCGAGGCGTTCTGCAAGGCAGGCGTACCGCTGTTCGTGGCCTACTATCGACGCGCCCTGCCGCGGTACCTCGCCGTCAAGCACGGTATCGCCGCCGGGCGCATCGGCGCACCTCGCCATGTCCAGATCAGGCTCTGCAAGAAACCCTGGGGACCGCTCCCCAGCGGCCAACCCGTGCCCTGGCGCTACGTGCCGTCGATCTCGGCAGGCGGACGCTTCGTCGATCTCGCAAGCCACACGCTCGACATGCTCGACGACCTGCTGGGCCCCGTCACGCACGTCCGAGCCTTCGCCGTCAATCAGGCCACCCCTTGGCCCGTCGAAGACGCCGTCGCCGCGGCGTTCGTTTTTGCGTCAGGCGTCGTCGGCACCGGCTCCTGGTGCTTCACCGCCTCGGCCACGGAAGACGACGTCACCGTCATCGGCACCGATGGAAGCGTAAGCTTCCCGACCTTCGGCACGCACATCTCGTGGATTCGAAACGGGATGGTCGAGCGTGTCGAGGTGCCGAACCCCGAGCATATCCAGCAGCCCCTGATCCAGACCGTGGTCGACGATCTGCTGGACCGTGGACGATGCCCCAGCACCGGGCAGAGCGCGATGCGAACCACGGCCATCATCGACGCCGTGCTTGCCGAGCATCGCGCATCGATCGCATCCCGATGACAGATCCAGCTCGTCGTCGACCCGCGCGACGGCGGCCGCGCGCACCGACTTCGCCCCCGCACTCCACACCAGCTCGCTGCACGACCCCAGCGTCGCCCCCGTGGTGCTCACGTCGTCGACGAGGAGGACACGCTGTCCTTTCAACAGGCCGGGACGACGCAGAAAGTAGGCGCCTCGCAGGTTGTCGAGGCGTCCAGCTCGACCGAGCGCCGCTTGCCGGACCCCACCTTCACGGCGCCCCAGCGCCAACGGCTCAAACCGGGCCCCGAGCATGCTCGCCACCGGACGTGCGATCAGCGCGGCCTGGTTGAATCCACGCTCCACGAGGCGCGACCGGGGCACAGGCACGGGCACGACGACGTCGACGGCGCCGAGGCTCTGGACATGGGCCAGCCGATCCGCGAGCAGTCGTCCGAGCGCGGGCCCGAGGTCCGCGCGCGAGGCGTATTTCAGCCTCAGGAGCAGCGACGCCAGCGCGCCGCCGTAGGCGCCAAAGGCCAGCGGATCCTGCTCCCCGTTCCAACGCTCTACGGTCGCCGCGCAGCTCGGACACAACAGCACTTCGCGATCGAGCCGCAGATCACATGCGCCGCAGCGGGGGGGCGCAGCCACCCGCGCCACCCCTTGCAGCATCGCCGATAAGAACCAGTGCACGCAGGCTCATCGGTCACAGCAAAGCGATCGTTGCGTATTTTGTCGCATCGCCACCACGATGACCGGGCCGCCGCCGTGCCCAGATCAGGACGCGCGAGGAAGCACGATGCGAAACACGGCGCCGCCCTGCGACCCGGTCGTCACCTCGATGAATCCGCCGTGCGCGTCGACGATCCGAGCGGCGATGGACAGCCCGAGACCGCTTCCGCCGTCGCGGGTGGTGAAGAATGGGTCGAAGATCCTCTCCCGAAGCTCTTCCGGCACCCCCGGTCCCTGGTCTTGCACGATCATCGCACAGTACGCCTGCTTTCGCCGCATCTCGGCCGTGCACCAGATGGTGACCACGCCGCCGTGGGGCGACGCCTGGATCGCGTTGAGCAGCACGTTCATCAGCACGAGCGTCAGGTTCTCCTTGTCGCCGCGCACACGAAGCTCCTGGGCGCACGGGCACGCCTCTATCGTGACGGACGACTGCCTCGCGTGCGACGACATCAGCTCGACCACCGGCCGCACCAGATCGTTCAAAGCGACGTCGTTGACCTCGAACCTCGGCACCCGCGCGAACGACAGGAAGCGCTCGAGCACCGCGCTCAGGCGATCGATCTCCTTGGTGAGGATCTGCACCATGCGGCGTCGCGGCGACGATTCGGGAATCTCATCGGAGATGATCTGGGCGGCGCCCTTCATGGAGGCCAGCGGGTTCTTGATCTCGTGGGCGAGGCCCGCGGTCAGCTCCCCGAGCGCCTGCAGCTTGCCCGCGCGCACGAGCTGTCGCTCCATCGATCGCACGTCTTCCAGGCTCTCGGCGAGCCGCTCCGCGATCCGCTCCTGCTTGACCCGCTCGCGCACCTCCCGGTCGGCCAGCGAGCCCGTCACGGCCGCAATCAGGTTGTAGACCACGATCTCCAGCGCCTTCTCCAGCGTGCTGCTCGGATCCTGGTGGAACACGTGCGTAAACGCGTGCGGAAAGTACACCACCGACACGACCGCCGAGGTGACCATCGCGCCGCGCAGCCCGAAGGCAAAGGCCGCGAACACGATCGGCAGGTAGTACAGCCGTCGCAGGATGTCGTGCACCCAGTGGTGCGGCGCACCGGTACCGTAGTGCGCGACCGAGATCGCGAGGATCGGGATCCACATGAGCAGCCAGGCCCGGTTGCTCACCACCCACGACCAGCCGCGAACCTCCCCCCGACGACGGATCATGTGCGCCCCTTGATCGCGATCTGGTACTTCTCGATCCGGTACTGCAGCACATGCCTGGGGATCCGCAGGAACTTCGCCGTCTGGCTCTGGTTGAAGCGATTCATCTCCAGCGCCCGCACGATCACGTCGCGCTCCAAGTCCAGCAGGGAAACTCCGGTTGCCGGCAGCTCGATCCTCGAGGGCGAGACGGTCGTCACCGGAGCGTCCGATGCGAGCGGGTCCAGGGCCAGGTCGGCGGTCAGCGTGTCGTCCTCGGCCAGAAGCACCATGCGCTGGCAGAGGTTCTCGAGTTCCCTGACGTTGCCGCGCCAGGCGAAGGATTCAAGCCGCTCGAGAAGGTCGGGCGCGATGGATAGCGCCCGGTCAGGCGCATACCGCCGAACGAAGTGCTCAACGAGCAGGGCGATGTCTTCCCGCCGGTCGCGAAGCGCCGGAATCCGCAGGGGGAAGACCGCAAGGCGGAAGAACAGATCCTGACGGAAAGCACCGGCCTCCACCGCCTTCTGCAAGTCGCGGTTCGTCGCGGAGATGATGCGCACGTCCACCGGCACCGGGTCGTTGCGCCCGACCACGTCGACAACCCGTTCCTGCAGCACGCGCAGCAATCGAATCTGCATGTCCGCCGGCAGATCCCCGACTTCGTCGAGGAAGAGGGTGCCGCCGTCGGCCTGCTGAAAGCGCCCCTTTCGGTCGCGAACAGCGCCGGTGAACGCACCCTTGACGTGGCCGAACAGCTCGGTCTCCAGCAGCTCCCGAGGAATCGCCGCACAGTTCAGCGCCACGAAGGGGCGGCCGGCTCGCGCACTCCGGCGATGGATCCGCCGCGCCAGAAGCTCCTTGCCGGTCCCGCTCTCCCCCATGATGAGCACCGTGGTGTCCGCGCCTGCGACACGATCCGCGAGCCCGACGACCCGCGCCATGGCCTCGGACCGAAAGATGAGATCCTTGTCGGCGCTGTCCAGGCGCGACCGAAGGTCGCGCACCTGCGCACGCAGCGACCAGTGCTCGATCGCCCTGCGCACGGTCAGCCTGAAGTGGTCGCGGTCGCATGGCTTGGGCAGGAAGTCGAACGCCCCGGCCTTCATCGCCTCCACCGCCGTGGTCATGTCCCCGAACGCGGTGATCATGATGACCAGCGTGTCCGGAGCCCGCGCCTTGACCGACCGGAGCAGCTCCAAGCCCCCCATCCGCGGCATCTTCCAATCCGTAACCACCACCGGGTGCAGGCCGGCTTCGAACAAACGGAACCCCTCCGCGCCATCCCGCGCAACGTCACACGGCGTTTCCTCCTCCTCCAAGAGGAATCGCATCACCTCCACGAAGCTGGCGTCGTCGTCGACGAGCAGCACACGCGGTGTCGCCGGGGCTTCGTTGCGCTGGTTCATCGCGCACAGCGTAGCGGCGGCCTCGGCCGGGTGGAACCGGAAGGCGGACGCATCGACGCCTCCACGATCAGCCCCGCGCAGGCGTACCACACGACGAACGCCGGGTCCGGCGGCAGCGTCGTGCGGGCGACGGTGGCGACGGTGTCGACCCAAGGGGACGCATTCGTGTTGGCCGGCAAGCAGCGTTCGTCGAGGAAAGTCTGCACCCACGCTGGGTGGCGCGGCGAGGCAAGCGCACGGCGGGCTTCCGTCAGGAACATGCCGACCATCTCGGAGGCAAACCTGTCGATGGCGCGGCTCAACCGATCCCGCAGTGGCGACGACCGTCGCATGCACTTCGGCATAGTGACGCAACCGGTGCGTCGCAATGCGCAGGATCGTGGTACGATGCCCGGAAGCGAAAGGACCTCCCCATGGCACATCGGTCGGAGTCGCGTCGTTCGTTCTTCACCAGGGTGATGACCGCGGTGGCTGCCGCGTGGGTCGGCGCGTCCACGGGATGCGGCGGACCGCCCACCGCGAAGTATGGTGGCCCCCCCACGCCACCGCCTCAGCCCCCGCCAGAACCCGCTCCCACCACCACCATGGTCGAGCCGTCGCCACAGCCCGCGCCCCCACCCGAACCCGCTCCGGCGCCCGTCGATCCCAACCCGCCCGGCCCGGTCGTCAAGTACGGGGGACCCGTCTAGCGACGGGTCTTGGCGCCTCCCCTCGTGCCCATGCGTCACCGCAAGCCCGCGTCCTCGATCAGCCTGCTGGACTTCCCCACGTTGGTTCGCGTGCGGCGTGACGCCGAGCGACGGCACCGTCTGTTCCAGGCGCCTGACCTGACCTACCTGTTCTGGGAGAGCACGCTTCGGTGCAACCTGCGGTGCAGGCACTGCGGGTCGAGCTGCGAAGCCCAATCGCCGGTGCCCGAGCTGACAACCGCGCAGATCCTGTCCATCCTCGACACGATCGGCGAGGACTTCGACGCCACACGGATCTTCGTGTCGGTCACGGGCGGCGAGCCGCTGCTCCGCCACGATCTGTACACGGTCATCGAGCACATGTCGAAGCTCGGTATGCGCTCCTGCATCGTCACCAACGGCACGCTGCTCGGCGCCTGCCAGGCTGCCCGGCTCGTCGACTGCGGGATGGACACCATCTCGATCAGCATCGATGGAACCCGCGAGCTTCACGAGCAGGTGCGGGGCAAGGGAACGTTCCGCAAGTCGCTGGCCGCGATCAGCCGCGCGCGCGAAGCCGGCTTGCAGGTCGTCGAGGCGATCACCTGTGTCCGTCCTGCCAACCTCGACCACCTCGACCAGATTGAGCGCGCCATCCTGGACGCGGGCGCGCACTGCTGGCGCCTCATCACCATCGACCGCATGGGACGTCTGGCGAGCGCGGACGACCGCGAGATGTGGCTCAACCCTCCGCAGGTCAACCGTCTGCTCGACTTCATCGAGACGCGACGCCGTGAGATCGCAAAGGCCAACGCATCGTTTCGGATCCAGTTCTCCTGCGGCGGCTTCCTCGGACCGCGCCGCGAGCTCGCCGTCCGCCCCGGTGACGGCCAGTGTTTCGCAGGACTTTGCGTGGCGTCGATCCTGTGCGACGGGACGGTCGGCGCCTGCCCATCGCTGCCACGAAGCTGGGCGCAAGGCTCCGCGCTGCAGGATCGCTTCTCGACGATCTGGCGCACGAGGTTTCAGGCATTCCGCGACATGTCCTGGCGCAAGACCGGCATCTGCGCGGACTGCTCCTGGTGGGACATCTGCCGGGGGGGCGGGCTGCACGAACGACTTGCGCAGCCCGAAGCGTTCTGCTGGCTGGATCGGCAGGACGGCGGCTGACCTTCATCACCTCCTCGGCTCCGACCCCTGGCCTCCTGCACTTGCCTGCCATGCCCGGGCCGTGTCCCCGCAACCAGGCACATCGGCCGCGTGCTCGACAGCGCCGCGGCGCCTCCAGGCTCCGATGCCGCAAGCCTGCGGCGATGCATCGGTGGGTCAACCCAGAAGCTCGTCCACGGAAAGGACAGACACCGCCCGGCGAAGCCATTGATCGAGCTGAGCTACGTCGCGACAGCCCAGGATGCGCTTGCGCTGCTCCTCGGAAACACCCAGGCCTCGCGTGTCGAGCAGTAGCAGCAGGGCTTCGGCCTTGCCCCTGGCCTCGCCCCTGGCCTCGCCCCTGGCCTCGCCTCTGGCCTCGGCCTGGTGAATTCCCGAGACGTAGTTGTGCCGCGCCAACTCCCGCTGACGCGCCAGCTCCTGCGCGTCGGGCTGCGCCGACAGAAAGTCCAACGCCCCCTTCGCCC
>Ga0272446_1005440_pt1 | contig 14071 bp, 11 predicted proteins | sample YNPCB0061_FD_194587 | JGI IMG/M metagenome (GOLD analysis project Ga0272446, IMG submission 194587) | Hot spring microbial mat communities from Yellowstone National Park, WY, United States - YNP-CB-006-1 | ecosystem: Environmental > Aquatic > Thermal springs > Hot (42-90C) > Sediment | place...
CAACGAGGGTCGCCTTTATCGGGAGGAAAAAAGATAACTTCTAAATTGTGACCATCAGGATCACGAAAGTAAAAGGCTTTAATACCAGCGGCAGCAGGAATAGTTTCAGGTAAAGTTTGAGGAGAAGATGATACCTGTTGCACTTTGTTCTTTCTTAGTAATTCATAAGCTCGATCGATGTCTTTCACTACAATCGCAATATGTTGAAACCAAAGATCATTACTACGGGAGTCCGTCGGGATCGGTCTTCCTTTTGGAGAAAGATATTCTGTTAACTCGATCGTTTCTTGTCCTAATTGCATTACGACAATGCGTTTTTTAACCCCTGATAATCCATCAATTTTATCTTCTTCTACACCAGAAATAGTTTGGTCGGAGATTTTGCGGAAATTAAGAACTCTATTGTAAAAGTTGACCGATCGATTCATATTGCTAACCGTCATACCGATCGTGGCAACTTCAGTTATTCTAGCACTTTGTTGTGATTGAGCATGAACATGAGAAAATGCTCCTCTGTAATGAAAAGGGATAATCTGAGGAGTAGAAACAAATCCTATACCAAATAAAAGCAAAAAGATAAATTTACGCATAATTACTCCTTAAATGGACAACAAACATCACAGGGATTTTGACATAGACAGGGGGTTTGATTATTAGGGCAGAGTTTACCACAAATATTCTTAGAAGAATCTCTGGTAAACCATAAATAAACTTCCGCTGCAACTAACATACTAAGAGGGGGTACAAAATAATAAATCCAATAAAAATTCCACCAATTAGCTAAAAAAGCTGAAGCAAATGACCGGGCAGGATTCATACTAAAACCAGAATAGGGGGCTGCAAATATTACATAGAATGTAACTAAAATTCCAGCAAATAAACCAGTTAAATGACCGAATTTTCTATTATTACTAACAATTAAAACCATCGTCATCATAATATAGGCAATAACAATTTCCGTAATAATTGCCCCGATCGGTCCTGCTTTACCTGGCTGAGTAACAATATAATTTAAGCCCTCTGGAGGTAAAGAAACAAAAGGACTACCAAAAACTAAAGCTACTAAATAAACTCCTAATATCCCACCTAAGAATTGAAACAAACAATAGAAAAAAGCATCAGTTTTAGTTAGCTTTCCTAACCGGAAAAACGTGATTGTTACAGCAGGATTTAGGTGCGCCCCCGATCGTTTTCCCCAAGGAGAATAGATAATACTAATAGCCGTTATTCCAGTAATAATTCCCATAATTATATCCCTCAAAAAAGCATTAGGAATTAAAATAGGAATGTTAGCAACATCGGTGTAAATCAGAGTAGCAAATACACCCGCTGACACCATAAATGTCCCTAATCCCCATGCTTCAATTAAGTATTCTGGTAGATTTATCATGCTATTCTGGTAGACCATAAATTAACAACAAGCCATAACCGATCGCACTTATTGCAAACACAATAAAAGATGAGTTTTTTTCATTAGTAATCTCTTCTCTTAAAACATTTAAGATAACGCTACCAGACATCAAACTCCACATTATTAAAACAAGTAACTCATTCACTTCAGACGAAAGACGAATAGTTGCACCAGCCATAATTCCACCGACTAACATCCATCTGCCGATACGATCGTAGTTAAAGGAATGATGTAGGCGTAAGTTCCGATCGATGACCAAAAAATGAAGACCGATCGCTATAAATAAAACTAAACATTCTAGGAAATTAGTATGTCTCGATGAATCTTGCAGAAGATAACCTAAGACAATATTATTTACAGTGAAAGAACCAATATGAATCCAAAAAAAGTAAGGATTATATTTCTGTCCTGGCATCGCCAAACGATCGGCAAAACGATCTAAACCATGAAAAAAGATAAGACCAACTAAGGCAATGACATAGATAGGTTTGGTAAAAGGTAAGACAAACTCAGTTCCTTCAATCCTTTCTTGTATCTTACTTAAAGCAGGGAATACATCCAAAAAAACATAACTTATAGCTGCACCTCCGGCACCAGAAACCCAAATTTTAGGCGACAAACGATCGAGAATAGGCAATTTAGCTGCAAAAGCATGAAGAAAAGCTAGTCCTAAAACCAAAGAAAAACTCAAAGAAGAATTCATCTTTCTACTCCTGATAATATTGAGCATATTGCTGAATGAGTTTTGCTACTAAGCCAGTCCAACCAGTCTGATGGCTTGCGCCTACTCCTGAACCGTGATCACCATGAAAGTATTCAAAAAATAAGACATGATTCTGCCAATAGGGATCGTTTTGAAATTTGGCAGAATTACCAAAGACTGGACGTTGGTCTCGTTCATTTTTTAGAAAAATATGAATCAATCGTCTTTCAATTTCGGCAGCAACTTCCCACAAAGAGTAATAATTACCGGAATTGGCAGGGCATTCTACCTTAAAACTATCACCATAATAACGATGGAATTTTTGCAAAGACTCAATGATTAAATAATTGACCGGAAACCAAACTGGACCACGCCAATTAGAATTACCACCAAACAAACCTGTACTGGATTCAGCAGGTTCATAGTCTACTCGATATTGATTGTTATTGACTTCAAAAATGTAGGGATGATACTTATGATAACGAGAGAGGGCGCGAATGCCATAATCCCCTAAAAACTCTTCTGGGTCTAACATTTTGTGGAGAATTTGTTGTAATTGATCTTGTTTTACGATCGATAACAAACGCCTTGCTTGCTTGTCCTTTGTACAAGTAAAAGTGATATTTTTTGCTAGTTCTGGACGGTGTGCTAAAAACCATTCTAATCTTTCGGTAAATCCTGGTAAGTCTGCTAAAACTTCAGGTTCTAATGTTGTAACAGCGAACAAAGGAATTAGACCAACCATCGATCGGACTTTTAGTCGAAGTTTTTCTCCGTTGGGTAAGTTCAAAACATCGTAATAAAATTTGTCATCTTTATCCCAAAGTTCTGTACCATTACTACCCATATGATTCATAGCATCAGCAATATAGACAAAATGTTCAAAGAATTTTGTTGCCATGTCTTCATAGACTGGATTTTGCCTTGCTAATTCTAATGCAATGGTGAGCATATTTAAGGAGTACATACCCATCCAACTGGTGCCATCCGATTGTTCAATATAACCCCCTGTGGGAAGCGGCGCACTCCGATCGAAAACACCAATATTATCTAATCCTAAAAAGCCCCCTTCAAAAACATTATTACCTTCAGCATCTTTGCGATTTACCCACCAAGTAAAGTTCATTAATAACTTCTGAAAAACTCTTTCTAAAAATGCTCTATCTGATTTTCCAGTCAGACGTTGTTCTATTTTGTAAACTCGCCAAGTTGCCCAAGCATGAACGGGGGGATTAACATCACTAAAGTTCCATTCATAGGCAGGTATTTGACCATTTGGGTGCATATACCATTCTCTCGTCATCAAGTCCAATTGATGTTTAGCAAATTCTGGGTCAATCATTGCTAGAGGAATACAATGAAAAGCCAAATCCCACGCTGCAAACCAGGGATATTCCCACTTATCTGGCATAGAAAGAATGTCAGCATTATCTAAATGAACCCATTGGGAATTTCGCACTTTCTTTCTTTCTGCAGGAGGTTTTGGTTGGGTAGGATCGCCCCTTAACCAAGTGGTTACATCATAATAAAAATACTGCTTGCTCCATAACATTCCTGCAAACGCCTGTCTTTGTACATGACGCATATCATCTTTCATGTTAAATGGTGAAAGACTATGGTAGAACTCATCTGCTTCCTTTAGTCTTACTGAAAACATATCCCTAAACCCTTGATCAAAGGGAGAATGAAGATCATTTTGTTCTGAAAGACGAAGATAAACTGTCTGTGAAGATTGGGCTTGTATTGTTAAATCATAGACAGCACAGGCTTTTGTGCCTACCCGATCGGGGTTTACACAATGAGTTTCTTGATGAATAATATACCGATGAAAAGCATCTTTCACATAGGGACTGGCATTATTTGTACCGTAAAGAGCAGTGTAGTTTGTTTCGTTTTCTGTAAATAATAGAGTATTAGCTCCATTACAATAAAGCGTCTTTTGTCCTAGTTCGGGATGGTCTGCCAAAATCCGATCGTTTGTTACAGCTTTGACACATGGTTTAGGTGCATTCTTCGTCCAAGACCAAGTATTACGAAACCACAAATGAGGTAAAACCTTAATCTTTGCATCTTGATTACCTCGATTAAAGATTTCGATTTTAATACCGATGTCTTCCTGACTGAGTTTAATATATTCAACAAAAACATCAAAATACCGATCGTTGTCAAAAACTCCTGTGTCTAACAACTCATATTCTGGCAGATGTTTATCACGATGTCGATTTTCAGACACCAAACAATCGTAGGGAAACTGCTCTTGAGGGTACTTGTAAAGGTATTTCATGTAAGAATGAGTAGGAGTACTATCAAGATAAAAGTAATACTCTTTCACATCTTCACCGTGATTACCTTCTGAACCTGTAAGACCAAAAAGTCTCTCTTTCAAGATTGGGTCTTTGTGATTCCACAATGCTAAGCTAAAACATAAAAGCTGTCGATCGTCAGAAATACCAGCTAATCCATCTTCTCCCCAGCGATAAACTCTCGATCGGGCTTGGTCATGGGTGAAATAATCCCATGCAGAACCATAAGGGCTATAGTCTTCTCGCACTGTCCCCCATTGTCTTTCAGCTAAGTAAGGACCCCACTTCTTCCAGCCTTGTTTTTGTAATCTTTGAAACTCGATCGTGTTCTTGTACATAATGACTCCTTTAAGTTGTTATTTTATTCCATAGAAATGAACGATGAATGTTTGGTATCCTTTAGCAAATGCACCTCTACTTCTCTTTCAACATACTCCCATTCTTTAGAAGCTCTCATTCGTAATAAAAGATGATGAAAAGCATCCTTATGTTCAGGTGAAAACTCAAACCAAGTCAGAAAATCAAAAGGTTCACCTAAATCACGACAATGAAACAACTTCCGAGCCACTCCTGGTAAGTATTCTATGCCAACGGCGGTATGGTGTGATTGTTCTTCAAAAATCGCCCGTCTTTCATCTTGGGCTAAATCCCACCATTCATCTTTCTTTTTGATCGGAATAAGGACTGCTAAAATCGCTTCATCACGATCGAGAGGCGGGGTCACCGCTTTTAATTCATTTTGTTCTGCCCTTGTAGAATAACGAATGTTACTTGTAAAACACTTTAACACCCATACACTATCGATCGGTTGAGCGTCCATTTCGTAGTTAACAATATGCAGACGATCGGTCATTTCTAAACTTTCTCCCAAGACTGAACAGATTCGAGTAATCTTCCATTGACCTTGTTTACCGCCAATAAAGGAAAATCTGTTTTTCATTTGTTTGTTTATTTGATTTGTCATATTTACTCCTTTATTCACTTAGCATCTGCCAAACTCGCAAAACCTCTGCTACTGTCCAGGCTTGAGCATAACATCCCCTTGGCTGGTGGGGTGGATCACCATCAAATATTTCGCTCATTGTACCCAGACCATGAATAGTCAAATGATGTTTCATAGGTTGAAGGAAAGACAAGGCAAGTTCTTTATTTTGATAAACGGAATAATGCGCTAAGACAAAAGGACCCAAAAGCCAACCCCAGACTGTACCTTGATGATAAGCTCCGTCTCTTTCCCAAACATTACCACCATACTTACTTTTGTATTCTTTATGTTTTGGAGATAAAGAACGAAGACCAAAAGAAGTTAGTAAATTTTTAGCACAAGTATCAACTACCGATCGGGATTGTTCTAGTGAAAGACAAGGGAAAGACAAAGAGACAGCAAAGATTTGATTTGGTCTTAATGAATGATCATTACCTTGGGGACTATCAATAACATCGTAACAATAACCCTCTTCCTCTATCCAAAACTTTTGAAAACTGTTAAATACTCTTACTGATTTTTCTTGCCACTCATAGGAAGAATAATGAAAAAAGTCTGCAAAAAACAACATGATCTTAAGAGCGTTATACCAAAGAGCGTTAATCTCGATCGCTTTACCAGTCCGTGGTGTAACAACCCAATCACCTACTTTGGCATCCATCCATGTTAGTTGAACACCTGGTTCTCCTGAAAATAAAAGATAATCTTCCGGATCAACCTTAATACCATAACGTGTTCCTTCTTCATGATGTTGGATAATGTCTTTTAATAAAGGATATAGTTCTTTTAACAGTTCATCATCTTTCGTAGCTAGGAAATATTGATAAATTGCTTCAAAAAACCATAGTGTTGCATCAACAGTGTTGTATTCTGGCGTTTCTCCTTCATCTGGAAAACGATTTGGCAACATTCCTCTATCAACATATTGTGCAAAGGTTTTTAAGACCGATCGGGCTATATCATATCGTTTAGTTGAAATTGTAAGACCGGTAAGACTGATCATCGTGTCCCTACCCCAATCGCCAAACCACGGATAGCCGGCAATGACAGAATAAGAATTAGGGTTTTCTTTTGTCGGTCTTTTAACAATAAATTGGTCTGCCGCCAGTTTCAGTTGGGTTATCCATTCATTATCATTAGGGTTAATAAGAGTGTTGATGTAATTCATTTTGCGATTATAGGCTGTAAGACCATTGATAAATTGTTGTTTTTCTGTGCTAGCGATAATTGTCAAATCCTGTCCAGGTTCAAGTTTTACTCTAATGGTTGCACCGTGTAGATGGTCTTCCCGATCGGTCAGTCCTCTGTAGTTTTCTTGAGAAAGATAAAAATTGTATAACCAAGTATGACATGGAATGATCGAACCACGATCGGACTGAAGATAGAAAGAAGAAGCTCCTAGAAAAGCATTGATCTCTACACCTGTGTCAAAGGGTGTTATCTTCATTTGCCAATCTTTGGCATGGGAATCGCCATGATGGTCTCGATAATTGACCAGAGCTTTTATTTCTAATTCAATGGTCTCTTTCCCTGAAAGATAAACATAACGAACGAATGTTGTATTTTTACCCTGTTCCATCCATATTTGTTTTTGTAAACGCACGTCAGCGCAGGCAAAAATCCAACTAGGAATTCCTCGATCGAGTTTGAATTTTTCAATATAATGAAAGCCGTGGGGAGAGATTGACCGATCGAGCCATTGATTAGCAAATAAATGAAAATCTTGCTCTAAATATTTAACTGTTTCTTCTAATTTTGTAAACATTAGAACCCTTCCTAGAGGTGGCTTTAGCGCACTAATTAGTAATCCTTGGTAGCGTCTGGTTAAACAACCCCCGATTGTGCCGGAGCCATAGCCGCCAATGCCATTAGTGATTAACCATTCTCTTTCTAAAGAGGCGGATAAATTGCCACAGATTTCTCTACCAAACTCAATCATTTTTCTATTCCCAATAAATTATTTGCGACTTTGATTGAAACTATAAAAAACTCTTTGATCTTTTCGATCGTTATATCTTCTCCTTCTTCCCATGTCATTACCATTCCTTTCCAACCTTGAGTATGCCAATGACCGATCGATAATCCAGGTAATATTGACGGATAGGGGTAGACATAAACATACCAATAAGGACAATCGTAACTTTGATCACCAGGTGAAAAGCCTAGTCCTATGCTTTTATCTTCATGATGAATGAGAGTTGCAAGATCAAAATGGTGGGGGTAAAGACCGATCGGGTTATCTGTTATTTTTTTCAAAGCAAGAAAAGAACGATCGAATAGATCGATTAAAATCTTTTTAGCATCTTCACTAATAGTTTCAAAGGAATTGCCTAAAGCTAAAGGATGATAAGGAAAATCATAGGTAGGGTAATCCAAAGGTACTAATTGATTGGGGTTAATACCTAGCTCATTAAATACCATTTTTAGCCAATTGTAAGCATAGGATAATGTCTTTTTCTTCAGATCAAATTGAAACATATCCTCTGCGGATTTTACGGTTAAACTACATACTAAAGGATCAAACATGACAATAATTGAATGCTGATCCCCGAATGGTTTTGTTTGCATACATTTATCATCTGTGTTCCATACTAGAGCGGTGTGCCTGCCCTCTGGCTCTGGATTAAGATAGTTAGTCGCCGATGCCAAAGGTTGGATCGCATAATGAAAATGTAGACGAATATCAGAAATTAACTTTTTCATAAAATGGCTTATAAACTACAATGAATTTAGTAAGTAATCGCCAACTCGAAGAGCGTTAGCAATAATTGTTAAAGTGGGATTTACTCCTGTGCTTGAAGGGAAAAAACTGCCATCAATTACATAGAGATTTTCAACATCATGGGTGCGACAATTACGATCGAGTACGGAATTTTTAGGATCAATTCCCATTTTGCAGGTGCCGCATTGATGACCAACAGAGGCAAGATTCATCATGTTACGAGGATAAATACTAAAGGGAATTGTATGCTCTGCCCGATCGACATCTTTCAAAATTTCAATCCATCTTTTAGTCAGTCTTTCGGCTGCCTTTAGATTGTTTGGTTGGTAATGAAGAGTTAACTTTCCATCTTTGATCATGACGCGATTTTCTGGTCGGGGTAGGTCTTCTGTCTGCAACCACCATCCTACTGTATGGTCTGCTACCGCTTGCAATTCCGCTCCTGGTCTTAATTTCAGGATTGGTGCTAACAATGAAGGTGCTTCGGCGGGCAACATATCTCCCAAAACATTGCCGGTATTTTGAATCAGTCCCATTGGATAAGGAAAGCCGTCTTCTCCCCAATAAAAGTCACTAATACCGATCGTTTTTTGAAAGACAGAAGGGTTAGGTGTTAAACTCAGTTGAACAAGGGCAGTACAAACGTGTTTCATTAGATTGCGTCCGACTTGATCAGAACTGTTTGCCAGACCGTTGGGATGTTTATCATTCGCCGATCGGAGTAAAAGAGCCGCCGAATTGATCGCACCACAAGCCACTATAACTATATCTGCATGGAAAGCTTCTACATTATTTTCGATCAGAACTTCAACAGCATTTACTTTTGTGCCTTGTTCATTAGTCAACAAACGCAAGACTTCTGCTCTAGTCTTTATTGTAATAGACTGCCGAATGGGTTGAATGCAGTTAACTTCTCCATCTGCTTTGCCTCTAACTAAACAAGGGAAGCCATCACAAGTATTGCAACGAATACAATTTCCTAAAGAACGATCGATTTCGTTTAACTTTATACCAAGTGGCAAATGAAAAGGATGTAAACCTGCCTCTATCAAACCATTAACGATCTCCTGCATTCTTGGTTCATGGCTAACAGGTGGGTTAGGAAATGCAGACCGATCGGGTTCTGTAGGATCATTGCCTGCAAGACCATGAACATCATATAGTTCTTCTGCTTGTTGGTAGTAGGGTTCTAAGTCTTGATAAGATAAATCCCATTTTGGCGAAAGACCATCAATATGTTCAACATCTTCAAAATCTCTAACTCTCATTCTCAGTAAAGCAGCACCATAGACTTTCGTGTTTCCCCCCACTGCATAGGTTGTTGCTGGTCGAAAAGCCTTGCCCTGGTCATCATACCATTGCTCTTGAGTATGATAACGCTCATTCTGATAGACAGCTCTAGCACTCCAGTTGTCTTTCTCTCTTGGCAAAAAGTCACCTTTTTCTAAAACTAAGATTGATTTACCTTTGTTTGCTAAACGATGGGCGATGGTACTTCCTCCAGCCCCTGTGCCGATAATAATGATGTCAAAATGGTTGTTCATTCTTCTTTCTTCCTAATACAATGTAATTTGTAACTAAATATCTAGGACAACTTTGGCAGTCTTGGGCTTAGAAATGCAGATCAAAACGTTTCCGTCTGCAACAGTTGCACTAGGAGGTTGTAGATATTCTACTTCTCCTTCAACTAGCTTACATTCACAAGTGCCGCATATACCTTGACGACAGCTATAGTCTGGACTCAGTCCTGTGTTTTCTGCTAGTTCTAACAAACTTCCTGCTTCATCATTCCAAGATGCAGATACTTGGGATTGTTGAAAGATGACCTGTTGTTCGTTCATAGTTGTTACAGTAATCGTTGGTTTAGATGTTTCGATTGGTTCTTTGGTTTCACTCTTTTTCTCTTTGGTGAACATTTCAAAAAAGACTCTGCTATCTGGAACACCAGCTTCTCTTAGTCCCGATCGGAGAGATTCCATGAAAGCGGGTGAACCACATAAAAAGTAGTCAGCTTCTTCTTTCACTAAGGAACAAATTAAGTCAGTATCGACATAACCCGTAGAATGATAAAAACCTTCATCTTCTGGTCTTGGTTTGCTATAGGCATAGTGGACATAAAGATTAGGATTGTTCTTTGCTAGTTCTCCCATTTCTTCTCTCAAAGCATGAAAACTGCCGTCTCTTGCACCATGAAAGAACCAAACCTTTCGCTGGGGATTGTGAATTGTAGCGGCTTTTGCCATCGCAATCATGGGAGTAATGCCTACACCGTTACTGACTAAAACGATCGGTGTTGTCTTTTGTAAATCTAAAAAGAACTTACCATTGGGTGGTTTACAGGGAATAATTGAACCGACATCTACCCGATCGTGCATGAAATTGGAAGATACTCCTGGAGGGACATCCAAGCCTTTTGGAGCTAGTTCCCGTTTGATTGAAAGACGATAGAAGGTCTGTTTTTGTGCATAATCTGAAAGAGAATAAGTACGAATGACGGGCTTAGCTTGTTCGGGAATATCCAATTTAATGGTTAAAAACTGTCCTGGTAAAAAGTCTGGTAAAGTTTCTTGATCCTGTGGTTGCAAATAAAAAGAGGTAATTTCTTGACTTTCTTTCACCTTTTTTACAACTTGGAAGTTACGCCAGTCTTTCCATTCTTTTGTTGTAACTTCTTTATTCGCAACAGCCTCAGTCGGTCGTTCTTCTTTTTTCTTACCCATAAGAAGACCACCACCAAACCCAATCCCAGTCGAAACTAAAATAGCGATCGTGGTTGCTTTGTAGGTCTTCTCTCCCTTCTCACCGGTAAGAAGAATAATAAGAGAACTTGTCATTGTAACGATCGAGCCTAATATCATTCCACCGATCGTTCCCCGCCATAAAGGGTTTTTCTCTGTTTGAATAACTTTTAGCATAATCGTCTATTGTTCTTGATAATTCCACAACAAACCGCCATCAACAAAGAAGGTAGTTCCAGTTACATAGGCACTGTCATCTGAAGCCAAAAATGCAACTAATCCTGATACATCTTGGGGTTTTCCTAAACGCCCAAGGGGTATATTCTTTAGCAAAGATTCTAGTTTAATAGGATCATTTAATAGTTTTGTGTTGATAGGAGTTTCGATCGCTCCTGGTGCTACATTGTTTATAGTAATTCCGTAGGAACCAAGCTCTACAGTTAGATTGCGGGTCATCATTTTCATCGCTCCCTTACTAGCACAATAGGCGGTAAAGTGGGGAAAAGGTAACTCTTCATGGACGGAACTGATGTTAATAATTCTGCCAGGGCGCTTAGTTTCTAATAAATGTTTTACAAATGCCTGACAAGCAAAGAAAACGCCCTTAAAATTTACATTCATTACGGCATCAAAATCTTTTTCGGTGACATCCCAAAAATCGGCGTGCTTTTCAATCCCTGCATTATTCACCAGAATATCTAACTTGCCAAACCGATCGATGCTTTCTTTCACCAGTCTTTGTACATCTTCGATCATGCCAAGATCAGCCCCGATCGTGTAACCTCTTTCCACTTCACAAAAGCCTTCTACTTTTTCGCATCTGTCTGACAAGCCGAGGTCTTTGATCATCTGCAAAGTTTCTTCTGCCCCTTGGGGATTCGATCGGTAGTTGATTACAACCTGCGCTCCTTCGGCTGCTAAGCGTACAGCAATTGCCTGACCAATCCCTCCACTACTGCCTGTGACTAATGCTACTTTTCCTGCTAGACGAGTCATGTTTTTGCCTCTTGTAAATGATTGAAAGATTAGAATGAATACCTAATGAAGTACAAGACGAAAATTCTAATAAGAGTCATAGGAAGAACAAATGAAGAAAACCCGACCAAACCGATCGGGTAATTCTGGGTTATTTCACTTCAGAAGCATTGAATTTAGCGATCTTACCTTTCTTGATTGCTACAACTACATCATAGGTAGTACAAAGAGAAGCAGTCGTGTCATCTTTCTTGCTATAAAGATTGACCACCATTCCCGCACCACCAGGCTGAATCCCGATCGGGGTGAGGTCTTCTTTGTAGTATTCCCGCATGAGTTGAGCACTTTCGGGCTTACCTTTAACAGCAGAGATTTTAGCGATTTTTTCTTGGGAAGAAAGAGTCTGAGCGACAACTTCAGCTTTAACTTCATTAGTAGAAGAGAGAACAGCCGAAGAAAGACCAAGAATACCTGCCAGAGCAAGACCGCCAATCACATTTTGCATTTTCATGTTTACTTCCTAATTGTTGAAGTTAGAACGTTGACATAGGTAATGATTGACCAATATCTTCTTCTAAACAAGAGCTTTTCTTTAATGGCAGTAATAGCTTTTCCCTATGATGTTAAACAAACTAGCTGTGCTATTGACTAGATTACATTCTTAAGAAATAATAATAATAGCTGTTAAATTTTGTCAATTTAGGACAATTAAAACTTCTATGGACTTATATCAGATTCACTATTTTTTAGCGATCGTGGAGACAGGGAGTTTTACTAAAGCTGCCGATCGGTTATTTGTTTCCCAGCCTTCCTTATCTGGAGGCATAAAAAAATTAGAACAAGAGTTGGGTGTAATTTTATTAGAGCGGGGCGGGCGAAAAATTATTTTAACTCAAGCGGGGGAATTGTTCTTAGAAAAAGCCCGCAAAATCCTTCATGAATATAATTCCTTAGTCCATGACTTAGAATTACAAAAAGGTAATCCAACCCTCCGTGTAGGCAGTTTACATACTATGAGGGGTGTTGTTATTGCTAAGTTAATTTCTAGTTTTCGGCTCAATTTCCCTAATGTAGTAATTGAATTTTGTACGGGCTACAAAGAAGATTTAACCGAAAAATTAGAGCAAGGAACAGTAGATATTGCTATTACATTGTTTGATGAAAATAATGATGCAACAGAAGAACTTTTCTGGCAGCCTGTTCATTTAGCCGTGCCGAAACATCATCCTTTAGCTCAAAGAGAAAGAGTACCCAAAAAAGAGATCAATGGTCTTCCTTTTATTGAGCGTATCCATTGTGAAATTGGTAGAAATTGTCCTCAATATTTTGACGGTTTAGAACCAAGAATTATTTACTGGGCAGATAATGAAGACTGGGTAATTTCTCTGATTCGGGCTGGTTTGGGTGCCACTATTATGCCAGTTTGGATGGATTTAGAAGGAATTGTTTATTTGCCTTTTGAAGATTTACAATTAGAACGACGGATTGGTTTAAAGTGGCGCACTACTCAAGATTCCCAATTAGTAGATAACTTCCGCTTGTTTGCTGTTAATCATAACTGGGAGGTCTAAAACAACTGATCGGACTTTCCCCGAAATAGATGGATTAGAGAATTTGAACGTTCTCAGAATTCAATATGTTGATAGAAACTTGAATTTGAAGACTTGAAAGATCGATCGTTTTTTTGTACGCGTTAAAAATTCACCGATCGGTTTCTTTGTAAAAGTGTTCTAAATACATCTTATATTGGGAAACTAAAAGATATTCTTGAAACGTCTCAATAGTGCGATAATATCGAAAGCTTTCCGTCCGATCGTACTCGGCAGTTGAATCAGACACAAAGGGATTAAGTATTTTTGCGTCCTTTACTAAAACATTCCCCTGCTTAGGTTTGGGTGCTAGATTGACTTCTCCAAATTCGATAAAATCTCCAAGCGTGGGAAGCCTACGATAATTTAATCTAAAAAAATCGATACCCGATCGAAAAATTTATGTTTGGGGTATATTATTTGAGTGTGTTGCATCTAGTGGAATTATGAGTGCTAATTTGCTTGGGTTAGGTCAGGATCAACCGATCGGGGCTACCTCTCTGTACTTCATCGATCGAGGCATTGCGGATTATGGAACGATCGTAGCTGGGTTGCCCCAATCGGCAAATGTCATATATATAGATGAGACGGAGAACGGAATCGCCCGAATATCAGAAACTTTAGCCCAATATATCAACATTGCCG
>Ga0272446_1005441_pt1 | contig 14069 bp, 10 predicted proteins | sample YNPCB0061_FD_194587 | JGI IMG/M metagenome (GOLD analysis project Ga0272446, IMG submission 194587) | Hot spring microbial mat communities from Yellowstone National Park, WY, United States - YNP-CB-006-1 | ecosystem: Environmental > Aquatic > Thermal springs > Hot (42-90C) > Sediment | place...
CCTGCGTGCGCAAGGCCATGGACTACCTCGCCCGCTCGGGTGTCGCGGGGGAGGTGCTGGTCGCCGACAACGGCTCGACCGACGGCAGCCAGGCCATCGCCGAGTCGCTCGGCGCGCGCGTCATCGCGGTGCCCGAACGCGGCTATGGCGCCGCCCTCATCGCGGGCATCGCCGCCGCCCGCGGGCGCTACGTCGTCATGGGCGATTCCGACGATTCCTACGACTTCACCGCCCTCGACCCCTTCCTGGCCAAGCTGCGGGAGGGCTACGAGCTCGTGATGGGCAACCGCTTCAAGGGCGGCATCCGCCCCGGCGCGATGCCGCCGCTGCACCGCTATCTCGGCAATCCCGTGCTCTCGACCATCGGGCGGCTCTTCTTCGGCAGCCCGGTCGGGGATTTCCACTGTGGCCTGCGCGGCTTCAACCGCGACGCCGTGCGGCGGCTCGACCTGCGCGCCCCGGGGATGGAGTTCGCCTCCGAAATGGTAGTGAAGGCGACGATGCAGGGTCTGCGCATCACCGAGGTGCCGACGACGCTCTCGCCCGACGGCCGCTCGCGCCCGCCGCATTTGCGCTCCTGGCGCGACGGCTGGCGGCACCTGCGGTTCCTGCTCGTCTTCTGCCCGCGCTGGCTGTTCCTCTATCCCGGCGCGGGGCTGTTCATCGCCGGGTTCGCGGCGATGCTCGCGCTGCTGCCGGGGCCGGTGCGGCTCGGCGGCCTCACCTTCGACGTCCATACCCTGCTCTACGCCGCGGGCGCGATGGTGATGGGCTTCCAGGCCATGCAGTTCTGGGTCTTCGCGCGCATCTACGGCGCCGAGCAGGGCGTGGTTCCGGAGGAGAAGCGCCTGACCGCGTGGCTCGCGCGCTTCGGGCTCGAGCCGGCGCTGATCGTGGCGGGGGTGCTGGTGCTGCTGGGCCTCGGCCTCGGCGTCGCGGCGGTGGCGATCTGGGGGGCGGAGCGCTTCGGCCCGCTGCCGGGGATGGGGGCGATGCGGGTTGCGATCGCCTCGGTCACGGCCATGCTGCTCGGGCTGCAGCTGGCATTCGGGGCCTTCTTCGTCGCGCTTCTCGGGATGATGCGCGCCCCCCGCGAGGCCGCCGCCCTCAGCGGAACACCAGCCGGCGGGAGAGGATGAAGTTGCTGAACATCCCCGCGATCGAGCCCGCCGCCACGCCGAGCACCGGATTCGCCGCGACGAAGGGCACGACGGCCACCAGCGCGGCATAGGTGCCGTAGTTGAGGACGAAGCCGCCGAGATTGACCACCAGGAACAGCGCCCATTGCCGATGCACCGGCCCGCTGCCGCGCCCGCGGAAGGTCCAGGCGCGGTTCAGCGCCCAGGTCGCGCTTGCCGCCGCGATGTAGGAGACGGCGCGGCCGAGATAGAGCCCCGCGCCGAGAGCGAGCGCGCCATAGAGCACGGCGGTGTCGACCACGAAGCCGATGCCCCCGACCACGCCGAAGCGCAGGAACTGCTGCACGAGCGCGGCGCGCTCCGGGCCGAGGTGGCGCGCGAGCCGCGCGCCGAGGAACGGGATCTCCGCCATGGGGGCGGTGTAGGCCGCCGCCGCCCGCTTGCCCAGCCGCCCCGCCGCTGCCACCCTCCCGCCCCGCGGCGGCGGAGGGGCGGGCATGGTCGCGATCGTCGGTCTGGGCAACATGGGCATGGCGATGCTCCGGCGGCTCACGGGCCTCGGGATCGCGGCGTCCGCCTGGGACCTCGATCCGGCGAAGCGGGCGGCGGCGGCCGCGGTCGGCGCCGCCGTGCCTGGGAGCCCGGCCGAGGCGGCAGAGCCGGTGGTGGTGCTCTCCCTGCCCGATGCGGCGGCGGTGGGTTCGGTGCTCGACGCGCTGCTGCCCGCCCTGCCGCGGCAGGGCGTGATCGCCGACACCTCGACCCTCGCCCCCGCCGCCGCGCGGGACTTCGCTGAGCGGGCCGCGGCCGCCGGCTGCGCCTATCTCGACGCCCCGGTCTCCGGCGGGCCGGCGGGGGCGGCGGCGGGCAGCCTCGCGATGATGGTGGGCGGGGAGGCGGCCGCGCTTGAGCGGGCGCGGCCCGCCCTCGAGCCTCTGGCGGCGCGGATCCTGCACATCGGCCCCTCCGGCGCGGGGCAGGTCGCCAAACTCGTGAACAACCTGCTGGTGGCCACACATCTCGTGGCGGCGGCGGAGGCGCTCCGCCTCGGCGCCCGCGCCGGCGTGCCGCCCGAGGCGCTGCTGCCGGTCATCAACGGCGCCTCCGGCCGCTCGGCCGCGACCGAGGTGAACTGGCCGCGCTGGATCGCGAGCGGGAGCTTCGATTCGGGCTTCTCCGCCGGGCTCATGCGCAAGGATGTGCGGCTCGCGCTGGCGCTGGCGGCGGAGGCGGGGGTGCGGCTCGATGCCTGCGCCCGCGCCGCGGCGGCGTGGGAGGGGCTGGCGGCCGAGGTGCCTGACGGGGCTGACTTCAACCGCCTCGCCGCGGCGGTCTTCGCGGGGGCGGCGCCATGAGCGCCTTCGCCGCGCGCGAGGTGCTGCGCGAGGGGATCGGTGCGCTGCTCGGCGGGCGTGTCGGCAGCCTCGTGGACGGGGAGACCTTGGAGGGCGCGGGCGCGCGCGTGGGGCTGACCGACCCGGCGACGGGGACGGCGCTGCTCGACTACGGCGCGGCCGATGCGGCGCTCGCCGCCGCCGCGGCGGCGGGGGCGGCGCGGGCGCAGCGGGCCTGGATGGCGCTGGCCGCCGCCGAGCGCGGGCGGCGGCTCTGGGCCGTCGGCGCGCTGTTGCGCCGCGACGCGGAGAGGCTGGCGCGGCTTGACGCCGCGCAATCGGGCAAGCCGCTGCGCGACGCCCGCGCCGAGGCCGCGCGCGTGGCCGAGATGGCCGAATACTGGGCCGGCTGGTGCGACAAGATCGAGGGCCGGACCATCCCCGTCCCCTCTGGCCATGCCGTGCTCGTCCGGCGCGAGCCCTATGGCGTCGTGCTCGCCATCACGCCCTGGAACGCGCCGCTCTTCACCGCCGGATGGAACGTCTTCCCCGCGCTCGCGGCCGGCAATGCCGTGGTGCTGAAACCTTCGGAGTTCACCCCGCTCACCTCGATCGCGCTCGGGCGGCTGTGCCTGGAAGCCGGGCTGCCGGCGGGCCTCCTGCAGGTGGTCTGCGGGCCGGGGGAGGGGACGGGGCGGGCGCTGCTCGCCGCGCCGGAGGTGGCCAAGGTGGTCTTCGTCGGCGGGCCGGCGGCGGGGGCGGCGGTGGCGGCCGCCTGCGCGGCGCGCACCATCCCCTGCATCCTCGAACTCGGCGGCAAGTCGGCCAACATCGTCTTCGCCGATGCGGATTTCGCCACCGCCGTGCAGGGCGCGCAGCAGGCGATCTTCGCCGGGGCGGGGCAGTCCTGCGTCGCGGGCTCGCGCCTGCTCGTGCAGCGCGCCATCCACGACCGCTTCCTCGCCGCGCTGGCCGAGGCCGCCGCGCGCATCCGCCTCGGCGATCCGCTCGACGCCGCGACCGAGATGGGGCCGGTCGCGACCGCCCGCCAGTTCGCCCATGTCCGCGCCATGATCGGCGCCGCGGCCGGGGCGCGCATCCTCGCCGCCCCGCGCCCGCCCGGCCTGCCCGAGGGCGGCTTCTGGGTGCCGCCCACCCTGCTCGCGGGCCTTTCCAACGACGCCCGGCCGGCGCAGGAGGAGATCTTCGGCCCTGTCGTCGCCGCCATCCCCTTCGAGGACGAGGCCGAGGCCATCGCCCTCGCCAACGCGACGCGCTTCGGCCTGGCCGGTGCGGTGTGGACGCGCGACGTGGCGCGCGCGCACCGCGTCGCCGCCGCGGTGCGGGCCGGCACCTTCTGGGTGAACGGCTATCGCACCATCCATGTCTCGGTCCCCTTCGGCGGCTTCGGCGCCTCCGGCTATGGCCGCTCCTCCGGGGCCGAGGTCCTGGCCGAACTGACCCAGTCCAAGGCGGTGTGGATCGAGACCGCCGAGAGCCCCGCCCTCGGCTTCGGGCACCGGCCCGCGGGCTATTGAGGGGGCGCGGCGCGGGCCGCTAGGCTCCGACCGCTTCATCGAAGGGAGAGCTTCCGCATGTTCCGACGCGACCTGCTGGCCGGCGCCGCCGCGAGCCTCGCGGCGCTGCCGCGCTTCGCCATCGCGCAGCCGGCCGCCGCGCGCACGCTGCGCTACGTGCCGCACGCCAATCCCGGCAACATCGACCCCTTCACCAACACCGCCTTCGTCGCGCGGGACCACGCCTTCCTCGTCTACGACCAGCTCTACGGCATGGACGAGCAGTTCCGCCCCCAGCCGCAGATGGTCGCGGGCCATGTCGTCGAGAATGACGGCCTGCTCTGGCGCTTCACCCTGCGCGAGGGGCTGAGGTTCCACGACGGGGAGCCGGTGCGCGGGCGGGACTGCGTCGCCTCCATCCGACGCTGGGGCAGGCGCGACGCCTTCGGCCAGGAGCTGATGGCGCGCGTGGCCGAGATGAGGGAGGAGAGCGACCGCGTCTTCGCGATCCGGCTGAACCGCCCCTTCCCCAAGATGATCGAGGCCTTCGCCAAGGTCACGACCTCCTGCCTCTTCGTGATGCCCGAGCGGCTGGCGAATGTGGACCCCTTCACCAACATCAGCGAGGCGGTGGGCAGCGGGCCCTACCGCTTCCTGCGCGACGAATGGGTGCAAGGCTCGAGCCTCGCCTATGTGAGGAACCCGGACTACGTGCCGGTCGCGAACGGCACGCCCTCGATGACCGCGGGGCCGAAGATCGCGCATTTCGACCGCATCGAATGGCGCATCATCCCCGACGCCTCGACCGCCGCCGCCGCGCTGCAGTCGGGCGAGATCGACTGGTGGGAGCAGCCGACCGCCGACCTCTTCCCGCTGGTCGCGCGCAACCGCAACATCGCCGTGGACATCATCAACGCCACCGGGCTGATCGGCATCTTCCGGCCGAACCACGTCACCACGCCCTTCGACAACCCCGCGGTGCGCCGCGCCGTGGTGACCGCGGTCAACCAGATGGACTTCATGACGGCGGTGATCGGGACCTCCGGCGTGGAGGGCCGGCCCGACCTGCGGCGCGAGGGCATCGGCTATTTCGCGCCCGAATCCCCCTCCGCCTCGACGGTCGGGCTCGAGCGCCTGAGGAAGAACGTGGAGGCGGCGCGCGCCGAACTCCAGGCGGCCGGCGCCATGGGCGCGAAGCTCGTGCTGCTCAACGCGACCGACCTCTCCTCGATCAACGCCGCGACGCTCGTCGGCGCCGACCTCTTCCGCCGCATGGGCTTCGACGTGGATCTCGTCAGCACCGACTGGGGCACGCTGGTCGCCCGCCGCGCGAGCCGCAACCCGCTCGCCCAGGGGGGCTGGTCCGGCTTCTTCACCTTCTGGTCGGGCGTGGACCACTGGAACCCGGCGAGCCACGCCGCGATCCGCGGCCATGGCGAGAACGCCTGGCCGGGCTGGCCGACCATCCCGGAGATGGAGCGCCTGCGCAACGCCTGGTTCGACGCGTCCGACGAGGCGGCGGCGAAGGCCGCGACGACGGAGATGCAGCGCCTCGCCTTCGAGGAGGTGCCCTATGTGCCGACCGGCATGTACTATCAGCCGACGGCCTACCGCCGGAGCCTGACCGGAATGCTGAAGGGCCAGCCGCCGCTGTTCTGGAACATCCGCCGGGCGTGACCGCCGCCGGGGCCCCGCCCCTCGGGGGCGGCGCGCCGGCCGGCCGCGGGCCTCAAGGCTTGCGGCGGCCGGCCAGGGCTGGTCTCATCCCGGCGGGAGACAGGACAGGGAGAGCGAAGATGCAGCGACGCGACCTGCTCAGGCTGGCAGGGGCGGCCGGCGCCTCATCGATGCTGCCGCACATCGCGGTCGGGCAGCCGGCGCGCGAGCGGGTGCTCAAGTTCGTCCCACAGGCGAACCTGACGAGCCTCGACCCGATCTGGACCACCGCCTACATCACCCGCAACCATGGGCTGATGGTCTTCGACACGCTCTACGGCATGGGGCGCGACTTCCAGCCCCGGCCGCAGATGGCCGAGGGCCACGTCTTCGCCCAGGACGGGCGCGAATGCACCATCACGCTGCGCGCGGGGCTGCGCTTCCACGACGGCGAGCCGGTGCGCGCGCAGGACTGCGTCGCGAGCCTCTCGCGCTGGATGCGGCGCAGCCCGATGGGGCAGAAGCTCGCCACCGTCGTGGACGAGCTCGCCGCGCTCGACGACCGCCGGCTGCGCTTCCGGCTGAAGCGGCCCTTCCCGCTGCTGATCGCCGCGCTCGGCAGCGTCAACGCGCCGATCCCCTTCATCATGCCGGAGCGGCTGGCCCGCACCGACCCCTTCCAGCAGGTGCGCGAGGCGATCGGCTCCGGCCCCTACCGCTTCAAGGCGGACGAGTTCAATTCGGGCTCCCTCGTCGTCTATGAGCGCAATCCGACCTACAGCCCGACGCCCGTCGGCACCCGCAGCCTGACGGCGGGGCCGAAGGTGGCGCATTTCGAGCGCGTGGAGTGGCACATCATCGTGGACGCGGCGACCGCGGCGAGCGCGCTGCAGACCGGCGAGATCGACTGGTACGAGCAGCCGACACCCGAATACCGCCAGCTCTTCGCGCGCAACCGGCAGATCAAGGTCGAGCCGATCGACCCGCTGCCGAACGGCGCCATCCTGCGCTTCAACCACCTCCATCCGCCCTTCGACGACAAGCGGATGCGCCAGGCGATCCTGCCGGCGATCAGCCAGGAGGACCACCTGATCGCCATCGTCGGCACGGACCGCTCCATGTACCAGGCGGGCACCGGCGTCTTCACGCCGGGAACGCCGCTGGCCACCTCCGCGGGGCTCGAGCCGCTGCTCGGCCCGCGCAGCATCGACCGCGCCAAGGCGCTGCTGCGCGAGGCGGGCTACACCAACCAGCCGATGCGCCTGATCGGGCCGACCGACATCCTCGCGCCGGCGGCGCTGACGCAGGTGGGGGCGGACATGTTCCGCCGCCTCGGGATGAACATGGACCTCGTGCTGACCGACTGGGGGACGGTGGTGCAGCGGCGCGCGAGCCGCGAGCCGCTCGAGCGCGGCGGCTGGTCGGTCTTCTACACCGCCTTCGGCTCCTACGACTTCCTCGACCCGGCGGGGCACTTCCCGATCCGCGGCAACGGCGCCAATGCCTGGTTCGGCTGGCCGAACATCCCCCGCCTCGAGGAACTGCGCGACGCCTGGTTCGAGGCGCCGGACCTCGCGGCGCAGAAGCGCATCGCCGAGGACATCCAGCGCGTGGTGATGGAGGAGGTGCCCTATGTGCCGCTCGGCTCCTACCTCTCGATGACGGCGATGCGGCGCGACCTCGTGGACCGTGTCGAAGGACCGGCCATGTTCTGGGGGATCAGGCGGGGATGAGCATCACGACCGGACGCCGCGCCATCCTGGCAGGCGGAGCAGGGCTTCTCGCGGGGGGCGTCGCCACGCCCGCGCTGGCGCAGGGGGCGGCGGCGCGGACGCTGCGCGTCATCCCGCAGGCCAACCTGACCAGCCTCGATCCCGTCTGGACCACCGCCGTGGTCACGCGCAACCACGCCTTCATGGTCTACGACCAGATCTGCGCCACGGACTCGAAGGGCGAGGTGAAGCCCCAGATGGCCGAGGGCTGGGAGGTCAGCCCGGACGGCCTCAGCCTCACCTTCACGCTGCGCGACAAGCTTTTCTTCCATGACGGGGAGAGGGTGCTGGCCAAGGACTGCGTCGCCTCGATCGACCGCTGGCGGCGGCGCGATTCCTTCAGCCAGGTGCTCTGGCCCAATGTCGCCGAGCTGGCCGCACTCGATGACCGGCGCTTCTCCTTCCGCTTCCACCGGCCGACGCCGCTGATGCTGATGGCGCTCGGGCAGACGCAGTTCCCCTGCTTCGTGATGCCCGAGCGCATCGCGCGCAGCGACGCCTTCACGCAGATCCGCGAGAGTGTCGGCTCGGGGCCCTTCCGGTTCGTGCGGGAGGAGTGGAACCCCGGCCAGCGCGCCGTCTGGGTGAAGAACGAGCGCTACGTGCCGCGCGAGGAGCCCGTGGACGGCCTTGCCGGCGGTCGGGTGCCGAGGATCGACCGGATCGAGTGGACGATCATCACCGATCCGGCCACCAGCGCCAATGCGCTCGTGCAGGGGGAGCAGGACTACTGGGAATACCCGCTGCACGACCTGCTGCCCATGCTGCGGCGCAGCCGCGGCGTGGTGGTCGAGCAGCGCCTGCAGGACGGCACCTACGGCGTCTGCCGCTTCAACACCCTGCATCCGCCCTTCAACAACCCCGCCATCCGCCGCGCGGTGGCGATGGCGGTGGACCAGCGCGATTACCTCCGCGCGGTCGCCGGCGACGATCCGTCGGGCTGGGGCGTGTGCGAGGGCGTGTTCACCTGCGGCACGCCGCTCGCCAACGAGGTGGGCTCGGATCTGCTCAAGGTGCGCAGCATCGATCGCGCCAGGGCCGCGCTGCGCGAGGCGGGCTACAATGGGGAGAAGGTGGTGCTGATCGCGCCCGGCGACTACCCGCAGATCAACGCGCTGTCGCTGGTCACGGCCGACATCATCCGCCGCCTCGGCATGAACCTCGAACTCGTCGCGGCGGATTGGGGCACGCTGGTGCAGCGCCGCGCCAGCAAGGAGCCGGTCGAGCGCGGCGGCTGGTCGATTTTCCACACCACCTCCTCGGGCCAGTCGCTCGCCCTGCCGGTGTTCCACCTCTTCCTGCGTGCCAACGGGGCCAATGCCTGGTTCGGCTGGCCCGACGTGCCCGAGGTCGAGCGCCTGCGCGCCGAATGGGTCGAAAAGGGGGGCGATCCCGCCGAGAGCCGGCGCATCGCCGAGGCGCTGAACCGGGAGGCCATGCAGGCGATGTACTACATCCCGCTCGGCTTCTACTGGCAGCCCTCGGCCTGGCGCAGCAACGTCACCGGCGCCTTCCGCGCCCCGGCGACGGTCTTCTGGAACATCGGCAAGTCCTGAGGAGGAGGAGGCGCGCCGCGCCGCGCCGGCCGCGGCGCGTGGCACATCCCGTGCAGGGCTTTTGTGCGGCCGCGCCGCGGGCGGCCGCTGCCGGCCGCATTCCGGCCGGCGGGGTGCTGGTGGCGCGCCCGCAGTTGAGGCAATCTGACCGCCAATCGGGCAGGCGAGGCTTGGACCCGAGGGTATAGGGAGACGGTGGATGGACCGCAGGACGTTCTTCAAGGCTGGCGCCGGCATCGCGGCGCTCGGGGCGAGCGGAGGGCTCGGCGCGCCGGCGCTGGCGCAGGGCGCGGCGCAACGCACGCTGCGCTTCGTGCCGCAGGCGAACCTCGCCAATTTCGATCCCATCTGGGGCACGCAGTATGTCGTGCGCAACGCCGCCTGCCTCGTGTGGGACACGCTCTACGGCTTCGACGCCAACCTGGTCCCGCAGCGCCAGATGGTCGAGAGCGAGGAGGTCACCGACGGCGGCAAGACCTGGACCTTCCGCCTGCGCGAGGGGCTGCGCTTCCATGACGGGGAGCCGGTGCGCGCGCGCGATGTCGCCGCTTCGCTCAACCGATGGGCGGTGCGCGACGGCATGGGCCAGATGATCCGCGCCATCCAGGAGGAGCCGGTGCAGGCCGTGGACGACCGCACCTTCCGCTGGCGGCTGAAGCAGCCCTACCCGAAGATGCTGGTGGCGCTGGGCAAGAACAACACGCCGATGGCCTTCATCATGCCCGAGCGCCTGGCGCGGACCGATCCCTTCCAGCAGGTGACGGAGTTCATTGGCTCGGGCCCGATGCGGCTTGTGCGCAACGAATGGGTGCCGGGGGCCAAGGCGGTCTTCGCGAAGTTCGAGCACTACGTGCCGCGGCAGGAGCCGGCCTCCTGGCTCGCGGGCGGCAAGGTGATCAACTTCGACCGCATCGAGTGGATCATCATGCCCGACCCTGCCACCGCCTCGGCCGCTCTGCAGAACGGCGAGATCGACTGGTGGGAGACGCCGCTGACGGACCTGGTTCCGTCGCTGCGGCGCAACCGCAACATCCGCGCCGACATCGCCGATCCGCTCGGCAACATCGGCTCCTTCCGCTTCAACCACCTCCATCCGCCCTTCAACGACGTCCGGGCGCGGCGCGCCATCGCCATGGCGCTGAACCAGGAGGACTACATGCGCGCGGTCGCGGGGGACGATCGCAGCCTGTGGTCCACGCTGCCCTCCTTCTTCACGCCCGGCACGCCGCTCTACACCGAGGCGGGCGGGGACATCCTCAAGGGCCCGCGCAACATCGACGGGGCCAAGCGCCTGCTCGCCGAAGCCGGCTACGACGGCCAGCCCATCACGGTGCTGGTGGCGCAGGATCAGGCGCCGCTCAAGGCGATGGGGGAGGTGACGAACGCGCTGCTCACCTCGCTCGGCATGAGGGTGGATTTCGTCGCCACCGACTGGGGCACGGTGGGCCAGCGGCGGGCGATGAGGAACCCGCCGGGCCAGGGCGGGTGGCACGTCTTCCACACCTGGCATGCCGGGGCGGACTGCACCAACCCCTCCTCCTACCTCGCGCTGCGCACGCATGGCGACGGCGCCTGGTTCGGCTGGCCGAGCGATGCCGCGGTCGAGGCGGCGCGCAACAAGTGGTTCGAGGCGCCGAACCTCGAGGCCGAGAAGGCCGCGGTGGCCGAGATGAACGCGGCGGCCTTCAACCACGTGACCTACCTGCCGACAGGCTTCTTCAAGACCTACCAGGCCTGGCGCAGCAATGTCTCGGGGATCATCGGCGCGCCCATCCCCTTCTTCTGGAACGTCTCCAAGTCCTGACGCATCGGCAGGTAACCCGCGATCATGTTCGCTTATGTCGTCCGGCGCATCCTCGCCACCATTCCGGTGATGGCGGTGGTCGCGCTCTTCGTCTTCAGTCTCCTCTACATCGCGCCGGGCGACCCGGCGGCGGTGATCGCGGGTGACCAGGCCACCCCCGAGGATGTCGAGCGCATCCGCGCGAGCCTCGGCCTCGACCGCCCGTATCTGGTGCGGTTCGGGGCCTGGGTGTTCGACATCGTGCGGGGCGATCTCGGCGTCTCGATCTTCACCAACCTTCCCGTCTCCACCATGATCATGCAGCGGGTGGAACCGACATTTTCGCTGATGGTGGTGACGCTGATCCTCGCGGTCAGCATCGCCGTGCCGCTCGGCGTGGTGGCCGCGTGGAAGGTCGGGACCGCGATCGACAAGGCGGTGATGGGCTTCGCCGTGCTCGGCTTCTCGGTGCCGGTCTTCGTCGTCGGCTATCTGCTTGCATGGACCTTCGCGCTCGAGCTCGACTGGCTGCCGGTGCAGGGCTACACGCCGCTCTCCGAGGGGCTCTGGCCCTGGCTCGAGAACCTGATCCTGCCGGCGATCGCGCTGGGCTCGGTCTATATCGCGCTGATCGCGCGCATCACCCGCGCCACCATGCTGGAAGTGCTGCAGCAGGACTACATCCGCACCGCGCGCGCCAAGGGTGCGGGACAGCGCTCCATCCTCTTCGTCCATGCCTTGAAGAACGCCGCCGTGCCGATCGTGACGGTGATCGGCATCGGCATCGCGCTGCTCATCGGCGGCGCGGTGGTGACCGAGAGCGTCTTCGCCATCCCCGGCCTCGGGCGGCTGACGGTGGATGCGATCCTGCGCCGCGACTACCCGGTCATCCAGGGCGTCGTGCTGCTGTTCTCCTTCGTCTATGTGCTGGTCAACCTGATGATCGACCTTCTCTACACCCTGTTCGACCCGAGGATCCGCTACTGATGTCGTCCGCCTCCATCCTCAATCCGGCGGATGTGCCGCCCGACTCCGTGAAGGCCGCTGAACCGACGCGCGACATCATGCCCCCGGTGAAGACCCGGACGGGGCTGTGGGGGTTCGTGTGGAGGAACCCCTCGATCGCCGTCGGCGGCGGCATCGTGCTGCTGATGATCTTCATCGCCGTCTTCGCGCCGCTGCTCTGGACCGTCGACCCGACGGCGCTCGCGCCCGCCCGGCGCACGCGCGAACCCTCGGCCGAATACTGGTTCGGCACCGACATGCTGGGCCGGGACGTCTATTCGCGCGTGATCTACGGGGCCCGCGTCTCGCTGATCGTGGGCTTCGCGGTCGCCTTCTTCTCCTCGGTCATCGGCCTTGCCATCGGCCTCGTCTCGGGCTTCGTGCGCTGGGCGGATGGAATCATCATGCGCATCATGGACGGGCTGATGTCGATCCCGTCCATCCTGCTCGCCATCGCGCTGATGGCGCTGACCCGGGGCTCGGTCGGGAACGTCATCCTCGCGATCACGGTGGCGGAGGTGCCGCGCGTCTCGCGCCTCGTGCGTGGCGTGGTGCTCTCCTTGCGCGAACAGCCCTATGTGGATGCCGCCGTCGCCGCGGGCACGCGCACGCCGGTCATCATCTGGCGGCACATCCTGCCCAACACCATCGCGCCGATGACGGTGCAGGCGACCTATGTCTGCGCCTCGGCGATGATCGTGGAGTCCATCCTCTCCTTCATCGGCGCGGGCACGCCGCCGATCATCCCCTCCTGGGGGAACATCATGGCCGAGGGGCGCGCGCTCTGGCAGGTGAAGCCCTACATCGTGTTCTTCCCCGCCCTGTTCCTGTCCATCACCGTGCTCGCCGTGAACCTGCTCGGCGACGGGCTGCGCGATGCGCTCGACCCACGCATGGCCAAGAGGATCTGACGCGATGGCCCTGCTCGAGGTCGAGAACCTGCAAACGCATTTCCGCGGCCCGGACGGCGTGAACCGTGCCGTGGACGGCGTCTCCTTCCACGTCAACGCGGGGGAGACGGTCGCGATCGTCGGTGAATCGGGCTGCGGTAAGTCCGTCACGGCGATGTCCATCCTGCGGCTCATCCCCGAGCCGCCGGGCAAGATCGCCGGCAGCATCCGCTTCAACGGGCGCGAGCTGCTGAAGCTGACCGACCGCGAGATGCGCGACATCCGCGGCAACGAGATCAGCATGATCTTCCAGGAGCCGATGACCTCCCTCAACCCGGTCCTGACGGTGGGCCGCCAGATCGGCGAGACGCTCAGGCTGCACCAGGGGATGAACAGGCAGCAGGCCGAGGCCCGCGCGGTCGAGATGCTGAAGCTCGTCGGCATCCCCGAGCCCGAGCGGCGGGTGAGGGAGTATCCCCATCAGCTCTCGGGCGGGATGCGGCAGCGCGTGATGATCGCGATCGCGCTCGCCTGCAACCCCAAGCTGCTCATCGCGGACGAGCCGACCACCGCGCTCGACGTCACGATCCAGGCGCAGATCCTCGATCTCATGCGCGACCTCAAGCGCACGGTGGGGGCGGCGATCGTCATCATCACCCACGACCTCGGCGTCGTGGCCGAGGTCGCCGAGCGCGTGATCGTGATGTATGCCGGGCGCAAGGTGGAGGAGGCGGAGGTCGGGCGGCTTTTCCGCACGCCGCGCCACCCCTACACCCAGGGGCTGCTCGGCTCGATGCCGAAGCTCGGCTCCTCGCTGATGGGGGAGGAGACGCGCCTGCAGGAGATCCCGGGCCTCGTTCCTAGCCTCAAGAAGAAGCTCGACGGCTGCGTCTTCGCCAGCCGCTGCGCCTACGCGACCGACCTCTGCCGGAAGGTCGCCCCGGGCCTCGAGGAGAAGGCCGAAGGCCACATCGCGGCCTGCCACTACGCCATCAAGGAAGCGGTCGCCGCATGAGCCCCCCGATCCTCGAGGTCAATGACCTCAAGAAGCATTTCCCCATCCATGGCGGCTTCTTCGGCGGCACCACGGGCTACGTCTATGCCGTGGACGGAGTCTCCTTCTCCATCGCGAAGGGGGAGACGCTGTCGCTGGTGGGTGAATCCGGCTGCGGCAAATCGACCGTCGGCAAGGCCATCCTGAAGCTGTTCGACATCACGGGGGGCCAGGTGATCCTGGACGGCCAGAGGATCGACGACATGCCGGCGGGCCGGCTGCGTCCGCTGCGCCGCCGCATGCAGGTGGTGTTCCAGGACCCGTTCTCGAGCCTCAATCCGCGCATGCGGATCCGCGACATCCTCGCCGAGCCGATCCGCAATTTCGGCCTCGCGCGGGATGCGGCGGAGATCGAGCGCCGCG
>Ga0272446_1005442_pt1 | contig 14069 bp, 12 predicted proteins | sample YNPCB0061_FD_194587 | JGI IMG/M metagenome (GOLD analysis project Ga0272446, IMG submission 194587) | Hot spring microbial mat communities from Yellowstone National Park, WY, United States - YNP-CB-006-1 | ecosystem: Environmental > Aquatic > Thermal springs > Hot (42-90C) > Sediment | place...
CCAGCATGTTGGGCAAGGACAGCGCCGGGCCGGCCAAAAGCAGCGCCAGCGCCGGCCCCTGGCCCATGCCGGAGCCGATCAGGCCCTGCAGAATGGGGACTTCGGTGAGCGTCGCAAAATACATGAAGGCTCCCACGATGGCGGAAAAGAAATTGGCCGCCAGTGAATTGCCGCCCACCAGGCCGCTCACCCAACTATTGGGGATCAGCCCCTCGGCCCCGGGCTGCCCCAACAGCAGACCCGCCGCCAGCACGCCGCCGAACAGCAGCGGCGTGATCTGCTTGGTGAACCCCCAGGTGGAAAGAAACCACTCCTCGGCATCGCCGCGGGTGGTGGTGATGATCACCGTAAGGGCAATGATGCCGGCCCCGAAGGCAATCAGCGGCTGATGGGGAAAACCGAAGGCCAACGCGGCCACGATCACGCCGGCAATGACCACTTTGAACGCCTTCACCCGGAACCAGTTGATCAGCAAAATTCCCAACAGCACAGCGAATGCTCCGGTCAGCCACCATTTGATCTGAAACACCGCGTTCCAGAAGCCCACCGGTTCGGCCGGTTTGCCCCAGGTCGCCGAAATCAGCAGCCCCACCATGGTCGCAAAATAAACGATATTCTGCCACAGCGGCCGCTCCACCTCGACCTGGGGCAGGTGCAGTGCCGCCTGCACCTTTTCCTTCTCTTCCTTGAGAAAGATAAAATGCATCAACAACCCGATGACGATGCTGAACAGGATCGCTCCCACCGCTCGGGCGATGCCGAGGGGCAAGCCGAGGATGCGGGCGGTCAGCACAATGGCCAGGATATTGATGGCCGGCCCCGAATACAGGAAGGCGATGGCCGGCCCCAGACCGGCGCCGCGCTTCCAGATGCCGGCGAAAAGCGGCAGCACGGTGCACGAGCAGACCGCCAAAATGCTGCCCGAAACCGAAGACACTCCGTAGGCCAGGGCCTTGTTGGCGGTCGGACCTAGGTAACGCATCACCGCCGCCTGAGAGACAAAGCACGAGATGGCCCCGGCGATGAAAAAGGCCGGTACCAGGCACAGCAGCACATGCTCCTGCGCATACCACTTGGCAAGCGAGAGCGATTGCATGACGGCGTTGGTGAACCGCTCGCTGTCCATGGGCAGATAGAAGAGCACCAGAAACGACCCCACAATCAGCGTCATGGGCGCCCAGATGGTTTTCCAGTCGATGCGGCTCGGTTCCAGTTCCTCCCGCTCCTCGGCCGCCTCACCGCCGATCATTTCCTTACCCGAAACCTGCGGGTTGCTCATCTTAAAATCTCCTTCTGTTTCTGCAGGCCCAGTTTCTTTGAACCTGATTTATATTGCTCATTTGCCATCAAAATCAATCGGTCTGCACAGGGGGCTGACGCCTGTTGCGTGCCACGTTGCCGCTTTTCGCCGTGCAGGCTGTCCGCCAGCTTTCGCATTTCCGGCGAATCCTCCAACCAATGCCGCAAAGAGCCTAAAAGACTTGCCGCATAAGGGGTGCTGCTACCGTCAGCCAGGCTGTAACGGACCCATAAACCTTCCCTTCTGTAAGCCACCAGACCGGCATCCACCAGCAGTTTCAGATGGCTCGAAACCGTTGGCTGGGCGATGCCTAAAACCTCCTGGATTTCGTTGACATACATGCTCTTGCGCTGCAGTAGCTTCAATATCTTGACCCGGTTGGGCTCCGCTAAGGCCCTTGTGACTTTGATGAATTCTTTCATCATGTTTTCCAGAATAGCCAAAGGGTTAAATCAAAATATTGAACACATAACCGACCAGCAAAATGCCGCTTGCGACCACAGCGACAAAAGTTGCAATCAAGCGAACTTTGAGGACATTGCGGAGGATGATCATCTCCGGCAAGGACAAGGCAATGACCGACATCATGAAAGCCAGGACCGTTCCCAGAGCGGCGCCTTTGCCGATCAACGCATGCACCACCGGGATGATGCCGGCCGCATTGGAATACATGGGAACACCAATGAGCACCGCCAGCGGCACCGACCACCAGGCCCCTTTGCCCATGATCGAAGCCATGAAGCCTTCCGGCACGTAGCCGTGAATGGCCGCGCCGACGGCAATGCCAAGCACCACATACAGCCACACCTTGCCGACGATGGTGCGCACCGCTTCCACTCCGAAATCGATGCGCTCCGCCCAGCTTATGGGCTGCTCTTCGATTTCCTCCTCGCCATCTTCCTGCATTGCATAGACCCAGTCCTCGAGATGCCGCTCCATATGAAGACGGCCGATCACCCAACCGGAAACCATGGCGATCAGCAGGCCCATGCTCAAATAAATGGCGGCGACTTTCCAGCCGAACAACCCGTAGAGCATCACCAGCGCAATCTCATTGACCATGGGCGCGGACACCAGAAAGGAAAAGGTCACCCCAAGCGGCACGCCGGCGGTCACAAAACCGATGAAAAGCGGCACCGCCGAACAGGTGCAAAAGGGCGTGACGATGCCGAGCAGCGCCGCCAGCACGTTGCCCAGAGACTCGCGTTTGCCGGCTAAAATGGCGCGCGTCCGTTCAGGGGTGAAAAACGAGCGCACCACACCCACCCCGAAAACCACCAGCACCAATAGCATCAAGACCTTGGGCGTGTCGTAGAGGAAAAACTCAACGGCGCCGCCAAGATGACTGTCCGCAGGCAGCCGCAAAAGCTTGTAGGTGATAAAGCCGGCAGCGCCGGCCAAATTGCGGTAGACGAGCCACCAGGCTAGCAGCAGCGCAGCCCCGAGCAGTCCGTGGGTGAATGAAAGCCGCCGCTCCAAATTGGCGTCGGCCGCACGCACTGGCGGCTCAATGGCGAGACAACAGGTTTTTTCATTGTTTGAATCGGTCACTGAAGACTCCTATCGGGCCACCGTCGCTGCCGCTTCGGTCAGCCATTTCTTGATCTTATCCTTGGCCGGCACGGTCCCCTTGGCCAACACCTTGCCGTTGATCAGCAGCGCCGGTGTGGCCATGATGCGGTATCTGGCAATCTCCTTCAGGTCCCGCACGTGTTCGATGCTGGCCGGCAGGTTTAGTTCAGAAAGCAGCTCCATGAGGGTCTTTTCCAGCTGATCGCATTGCGGACATCCCGGGCCAAGGACCTTGATGTCGATCTCAGCCGATGCTTCCTCTTCATAGGGTTGTCCCATGAATTTGCGAAACTCACGCACGAAGGCCCGCCCGTATTCTTCCTCGGCGCCGGACGGTATGTAGTTATTTTTTCCCAGTTGCGCCAGCATGTGCTGCTGAATTTCTTTGTTGTCTTTATTAGCGTACTCCGCAGCCATTTTTTCCATGAGCTCTTTGATGCCGATAACGCCAACGGCGAACTTTCCCACCTTGATCCGGGAAACCTGTAAATCACTCATTCCCAACTCCCATTTGACATTTTGTATTCATCGGTATCAATACAGTTTGCTGCAAAGGGTTTTCGTGCGCGGTCCCTCGATTTTATGGGCAAGGTCTTGGCGCCTCGGCTGGGTTCGGCTGGAAGGGGTTCGCCATTTCCAATGCCTTGGTGAGCAGACGGTGCTTTCATGGTGGTGACGCACTGCGGTGGCAGCAAACCTCCTCAATCAATATATCGTTGTCTAAGAATACAGCAATATTTGATATCAGACAACAGATTTTCTTGCCCAAACATATCTTTTTCGATACTCACTAAACTCTGCAGCTCAGTTGAAGAAGTCCCCGGAAGCCTCTGCAGGTGCGGCCCATAAATCGATAACCGTCAATACAAGCAGGGCCATTGAAGAGCATGACCGATTGTCTGCGGGGATGTCAGTGCGGTTCACAGGGGATCACAAGAGCATTATTTTTCCGCTGAGCTTTTGTTGACACTGGGATTCAATAAAAAGTAGAATCCGCTTTTCGTTAAAAATGCCAATGATCAAGGAGGATCTTTGTGAGCTATACCGTTGCACTGGGAGGGAAAGGCGGGACCGGCAAGACAACCATTGCGGGGCTGTTGATTCGCTACATGATCAATAAAGGCATGAAGCCTGTTCTGGCGATCGACGCGGACTCGAATGCAAACCTCAACGATGTGTTGGGAGTGGAGTTGGAAGGGACCCTGTCCGACGCTCGAGAAATGATGAAGACCGAAGTCCCGACCGGCATGACTAAAGATATCTTCATGGAAATGAAGGTGGAGCAGTCCCTTGTCGAGGGCGATGGTTATGACCTGGTCGCCATGGGGCAACCGGAGGGCCCCGGGTGCTATTGCGCCGCGAATAATCTGCTCAGTAATCTGATCGACCGGCTGATGAAAAACTATGATTATCTGGTCATCGACAACGAAGCCGGCATGGAGCATTTCAGCCGGTTGACGCAAAAAGACGTGGACCTGCTGCTGCTGATTTCCGATCCCAGCCGCCGCGGCTTGACCGCCGCCTGCCGCATTGCGCAAATGGTTCGCGGGTTGCCCATTCGCGTGGGTCAAATTTATCTCGTTGTCAACCAATTGGAGACCATCCCGGACAGTTGGCCGGAGGAGGTTATCCAGACCTTCGGTGAAGACCACATTCGAGTCCTGCCGGCCGATCCGCTTTTGGCGCAGTATGATTTCGAGGGCAAACCCACTTCACAACTGCCGGATGACGCACCGGTGGTCAAATCAACCGAGCGTCTTTTTGAAGATTTGATCAAACCCACGATCCATTAGCCGTTTACCGCAAAGTTGAGGAGGAATGGAGATGTTCCCTATTCGACGGGCATTGATGAGCGTCACGGACAAGACCGGACTGGTGGAATTTGCCAAAGGTCTGGCTGCCCATGGAGTGCACCTGCTGTCCACCGGGGGCACCGCCCGTTTGCTGCGGGAAAACGCCGTGGACATCACCGAGGTGTCGGACTATACCGGCTTTCCGGAGATGCTGGACGGGCGGGTGAAGACGCTGCACCCGAAAATCCACGGCGGCATTTTGGGCATGCGCGACAATGAAGCCCATGTAAAGACCATGGCGCAGCATGGCATCGAGCCCATCGACATGGTGGTGGTCAATCTGTACGCCTTCTCCAAAACCGTTGCGCGCCCCGATTGCACCCTGGAAGAAGCCATAGAAAATATAGACATCGGCGGTCCCACCCTGATCCGCGCGGCAGCCAAAAACCACCAGCATGTCGCCGTGGTCACGGACCCTGCGGACTATCCCTCGATTCTCAGTGAAATGAGGCGGCTGAACGGTCAAATCTCCCGCCCGACCAGCCTCCAGCTGGCCTGCAAAGCATTTTGCCTGACCCATGCTTACGATCGCCACATCTGTGAGTATCTGCAGAATGTGGTGCGTGCAAGCAGTTACGAATAGGAGCGGGGAGCTTCATGAAAGTGCTGGTCATCGGCAGTGGAGGAAGGGACCATGCCATCGCTTGGAAGTTTGCCCAAAGCGACCGGGTGAAACAGGTTTTTGTCGCTCACGGCAACGCCGGGATCAAGCAGACGGCCACCTGTGTGGATGCCAAAACGATTGAAGAGATGCTCGATTTTGCCAGCAAAGAACGCATCGATCTCACCTTCGTCGGCCCGGAAAAGCCGCTTTCGGCCGGCATTGTGGACCTTTTTCGCAGCCGCGGGCTGCCCATCATCGGCCCGAATCAGCGGGCGAGCCGGCTGGAATCGAGCAAGTGTGACACTAAGGTGCTGCTGCGTGAATTGGGCGTCCCGATACCGGATTTTGCGGTCCATTCCGATCCAGCCGCGGCGCGGGATTACGTCAGAGAGGTGGGCTACCCGGTAGTGGTGAAGGCGGATGGCCTTGCCGCCGGCAAGGGCTCTCTGGTATGCAGCGATGTCCCGGAAGCGGAGCAAGCGATCCTGGAAATCATGGAAGAAAAAATTTTCGGTGATGCAGGCGACCGGGTCGATATCGAAAAGAGACTTTACGGCCGCGAATTGTCTTTCTTTTGCTTCACCGATGGCTACACTGTCGTTCCCATGGTCGCCGCCCAGGACTACAAACGGGCGCTGGACAACGATGAAGGCAAAAACACCGGCGGCATGGGCTCCTATTCGCCGCACCCTTGGCTGGACGCCAAGCTGGTTGAGGTCATCATGTCGCGGGTGGCCGAGCCCCTGATTGTGGGGCTGCGGGAAAAGCACGGCATCCTTTATCAGGGCATTTTGTACTTGGGCCTCATGCTCGTCGAGGAAGCCGCTCAAATCACACCTTACGTGCTCGAAATCAACATCCGCCTGGGCGACCCGGAAGCCCAGGTGATTCTGCCGCGCCTCAAGACTGACCTGGTGGATGTGTGCGAAGCGATCCTGCTCGGTCGTCTGCAGGAGCTGCAATTGGAATGGGACCCTCGCTATCAGTTCTGTTTGATCGCCACCAGTGGTCGAACCAGGGGGAAAAAAGGCTGGTATAAAGGCTATCCGGACCGCTACAAAATCGGGGTGCCCATCGAGGGTTTGGACCAGGTGAGCCAGGAATGCCTGGTTTTTCACTCCGGCACCGGCTGGAACGAACAGGGGCAGTTGGTGACCACGGGCGGGCGGGTGCTGTGCATCGTCAGCAATGGGGAAACGCTGGCTGAAGCGAGGCAAATTGCCTACCGGGAAATGCAGAAAGTGTCGTTTGAAGGCATCTTTTATCGCAGCGACATTGGCCTTTGCTGACGTCAATGAAAAGCAGTGGAGTGGATTATGCCGGAAAAGGAAAACCGTCCCCTGGTGGGTATAGTGATGGGCAGTGATTCCGACCTGCCGATCATGGCTGAAGCAGTGCAGGTCTTGGCATCCTTCAACGTCCCCTGTGAGGTGCGTATACTTTCGGCGCACCGCTCACCCCGGCAGACGTCCGAATACGCCAAGAGCGCGGCCGAGCGGGGACTCCAGGTGCTGATTGCCGGGGCCGGCTGGGCTGCCCATCTGGCGGGAGTGCTGGCCGCCGAAACCATCCTGCCGGTGATTGGGGTGCCTATCGCATCGTCCCCGCTGCAAGGCGTCGATGCCCTCTATTCGACGGTGCAGATGCCGCCTGGCGTGCCCGTTGCCACCATGGCCATCGGCAAGGGCGGCGCTCGCAACGCGGCCCTGTTTGCGGTCCAGATCCTGGCGCTGCACGACCCTGCCATCGCTGCACAAATGCGGCGGCACAAGCTGCAGATGGCCGAGCAAGTGCTGGAAAAAAACCAGAAACTGCAGACTCAGATGGCGATGGCGAGTTCGCAGGCCGAATAGTTGCGCAATTTACCGTCTGGATCTTTTGCCGATATGCGATTCGATTCATCCAGCGCCCGGTCGGTTGTTTGGCGGGTAGACCCGGAACGGCCGGAAGCAGACATCATTGCCGCCGCAGCGGCTGCGATAAAGGCTGGAGGAGTCGTCATCTACCCCACCGAGACGCTCTACGCCATGGGCGGATTGCCGCAACGGGTCGAGACCATCGAACGCATTGCCAAAATCAAAGGTCGAAGCCCGGACAAGCCCTTCCCCCTCATTGCCGCGAGTGAGGAGGACGTCCGCAGGGCGGTGACCGTCTGGCCGGCGCTGGCGGAGAAGCTGGCGCGCGTTTTCTGGCCGGGGCCGCTGACGCTGCTCCTGCCGGCTTCCCCAACGCTTCCCCAAGCGCTCCATTTGGGCGCCGGGAAAATTGCCGTCCGCGTTTCGCCGCACCCGGTTGCAGCCTCTCTTGCCAAGGCCTCGGGAGGCCTGTTGATTGCAACCAGCGCCAATGTCTCCGGCCAGCCGGCGGTCAGCGACCCCGATCAACTCGATCCGACCCTGTTGCCGGCAATCGATGGGTTGCTCCACGGCGGCAGGACTTCGGGGCAGATGCCGTCGACTATTATCGATATCACCGAGTCCGGGCCCCACCTGATTCGCAGCGGGGCCGTGCCATGGTCCGCGATCGAGAGTCAGGCGCTTGCCTCTTCCTGAGGATATTTGCGCAGGCTGCCGTGAGCCATCATGATTTCAGAGGAAAACGAATCGTGAATCGTGAAAAACAGAAAAAGCCACTTTCATGCTTCACTGTGCCTGCCAGGGCATGGCGGTTAGCCGCTATTGCGCATGCTGACGACCCGGCGGGCCTTTTACCAACCCCAGAGTGAGTGAATCCGAGTGCATCTTTTGATTTTTCTTCCGATTGGCCTGTTTATCGTCCTGCTCGTTTTGCTGGTGATTGCCGCTCGGCGCTGGAGCGCCATTACTGCTCGTGAACCAAGGGTCATTCTCACTGGAGGCGGGACTGGAGGGCATGTCAATCCGGCCTTGGCCATTGCCGAGGGAATCAAACAAAAGGAGCCCGACACGCAGTTTCTTTACGTGGGCGTGAGCGGCAAAGCCGAGTCGGTGATTGTGCGGCGCGCGGGGTATCCCCTGAAATTCGTCACCTCGGAAGGGTTTCCGGGACTGCGCCCTTCGCTCAGGTTGGTGCGTTTTCTCGGCAAGTTGCTGGTGGGGATGGGGCAGTCTTTTGTCATTCTATTCAGCTTTGCTCCCCGCTGGGTGATCGCCACGGGCGGTTACGTGAGCGCCCCCATCATCCTGGCGACGCTGCTGTTGCGCGCCTTGCGGCTTTCCCCGACCAAGGTCTTTCTGCACGAACAAAACAGCGTGCCTGGGCAGTTGAACGCTTTTCTAGGCCGCTGGGCGGACCGGGTGCTGCTCACGTTTCCACAAACCTTGAGCTTTTTCCCCAAAAACGGGGTGGTGGTGGGCTATCCCATCCGCTACTCGATCTCCCCGCGACCAAAGGAAGAAGCGCTCCATTCCCTCCCCTGCAAGGTCCCCGAAGGAAGGCGGGTGGTGTTTGTCTTCGGCGGTTCGCAGGGGGCGCGAACCATCAATCGGGCCATTGTGGATGCCCTCCGATATTTTATTCCATATCGGGACCGACTTTTCATCATTCACGGTACGGGCCTTAGCAAATCCGAGGGCTACGATGCCGAGGCCGACACCCGAAAGCGCCTGGAAGCTTCCTTCTCGACCGACGAGAAATGGTTGCTGGAGACATTCTACTACCGCCAGGACTACTACCACAACATCGCCGATGTTTACTCGGTGAGCGACCTGGTGGTGTGCCGCAGCGGCGCCGGCAGCCTCAACGAGATATCGCGGCTGGGGAAGCCATCGCTGCTGATTCCCAAAGCCAATCTCCCGGGCGATCATCAGGTCATGAATGCCAGGGCCATGAAACACGCCGGTGCGACGGAAATCGTATTTGAAGACACGGTGGTCGAAGCGGGCGAGGTCCTGGAAAAAGTTGAAGGGGAAGTCCTCGCCAGGAAAATCTTGAGTCTGTTGAATGACCCGGAGCGTCTGCAGGAAATGGCAGCCAGGAGCCGCAGTTTTCTTCGGCGCCACTCCAACGAACGCATCTTGAGTGAGCTGTATGGCGATCACAGCTATAATAACGGCACCGGCTTTCATTCGATTCCCTTCCGCCCGCTGATGACCAATTCCCGATTGTTGACCATGCTCAGCGCTGCTTACGAGAAAGCCGGCGGGCACTACAACCCACTCGATGCCATCGGTGACGAAGACGACCTCGATTATTATCGCCACCGGGCCGCAGGCCTGCTGAGCCATGAGGCGTGGCAGGACCGCAATCTGGGGGTCAAGCTGATCGGGCTCACACAATACCAGGAGAAAATCCCGGCACTGCTCCACATGCTGATCGACCGGACCCCGACGAGCAGGATCAAACGATTGTTCGGCGGCGACTTCCGGCAGGTGGGATTCATTCGCCGCAATATCGTTCATGCGCTGCAGGTGCTGAACTGTTTCAATGCCGCGATTGAAAAGCACCTGCTCATTGCCGCAAACGATCCCTATTTCGAAGTCCGCTCCCAAGTCTGCCGGGCTGCGGCTCATTTTGGACCCTTTCTGGCCGGCAAAGAAGAGTGGTTTCAGGCGTTGCGCAAGTGCATCCACGACAAGTCGTTCGAGGTCACCGTGGAAGCCGCCAAAGCTATGGGCGAAATAGGCACCAACGGGCGCGCACTCGAGGCGCTGATGGAACTCAGGGAAGACCTGCGCTGGCAGGTGCGCGATGCCGCCCTCAAGGGCATAAAGCGCCTGATGGAAAGGCGCGTCATCAGCCCATCGGCGGAAATCAGATCGCAGTTGACGACTTTTCTACTGACGGCCACCGATTTCCGCCCGCATTTTTCCATCAAAGAGACCTTCAAGAGCATTGAAACCTGCTGTCGCGAAAGGACTTTCGAAGAGACTCCCGCCGGAGATCTTCGCCAGCTTTCCGAATCGCAGGCACGGAAAAGATGAAATGATTTATGAACTGAGCAATATGTTAATGGATATTTCCGGCGTTTTCTCATTCTTTCGCCTGGTCAACTACATCACCTTCCGCTCCATCATGGCAGCGCTGACTGCGGTGATTTTCGTCTTCATCTTCAGCCGACCTTTCATCCTGCACATGCACCGGCGGAGCTTCTGGGACCAGGTGAGAGATACGGGAGTGCGCTCCTCCTTCGATAAGAGCGGCACGCCAACCATGGGCGGGATCCTCATCATTGGAGCGGTCCTGAGCTCGATGCTCCTGTGGGGCAACTGGCGAAACCCCTTCATGCTCTGCTCACTGGCGGGAATGATCTGGTTTGGCGCCATCGGCTTCCTGGATGACTATTCCAAAGTGCGCAGAAAAAGCGGCGACAAGGGCATGTCCGAGCGCACCAAGCTGATCCTGCAAAGCTTCTTCGGGCTCGTATTCGCCTGGATTTGCGTCGGTCCCTATGCTCCTCTCGGGCATTTGGCGACGGAACTGTATGTACCCTTTTACAAACACCCCCTGGTGAATCTGGGGCCGTTCGTCTACGGCTTATTTATTTTCATGTTCGTCATTTTTGTCTCCAACGCGGTCAATATCACCGATGGGCTGGACGGCCTTGCCATCACCCCGTCGCTGTTTGTGCTTTCAGTGCTGGCCGTGTTCGCCTATGTCGAGGGCAACAAGATCTATTCTGCCTATCTGTATTATCCGTTCCTGCGCGGGACCGGGGAATTGACCATCTTTGCCGCCGCTTTTGTCGGAGCGGGTCTGGGTTTTCTGTGGTACAATGCCTATCCAGCGCAAGTGTTCATGGGTGACACCGGCTCGCTCGCCATCGGCGGAACCATGGCGGTGCTATCTGTGTTGCTGAAACAGGAAATGTTGTTTCCGCTGCTGGGTGGCCTTTTTATAGCGGAGGCCCTCACCAGCCAGATCCAGGACAAAATCGGGGTGCAGTGGCTGGGTCGGCGCATTTTTTACCGAGCCCCGCTGCACCACGATCTGCAGCACGTTGGCATCGCCGAGACCAAGGTCGTCATTCGCCTTTGGATTGTCTCCGGCATCCTGGCGTTGATTGCGCTGGCGACCCTGAAGCTGCGCTGAGCGCCGTTGACAAAAACCAAAAGCAACCGTCTTTCTGTAAATCCGTTGGGGTTCAGGAAAAGCAGATGCGCATTTTGATCTTGGGAGCAGGGGCGCTGGGCAGCCTGATCGGGGCAAGACTGGCGCAAACCGGCCACCGGCTGGCCCTTCTCACCACCGATCGGCAGCATGTTGAGGCGATTCGCAGCGGCGGTCTGCGCATAGAAGAGCTGGACGGCGCGATCCGGAGTTTCCCACTGGATGCCTATGACGACGCCCGCAGTCTTCCCGAAAGGGCCGACCTGGTGGTCGTTACGGTCAAGAGCCACGACACCGGGCCGGCGGTGAGCAGCGTCAAGGACCGCTGTCATGACGCAACACTGTTCCTGACCCTGCAAAACGGCATTGGCAATTGGGAGAAAATCGCCGCAATGGTCGGTGAACAAGCCGTTCTGGTTGGCTCAACGGCGCAGGGCGCGACCCTTGTGGAACCGGGGCGGATCCGCCATGGGGGCAACGGCGCGACTTTCATGGGCGAATTTGTCAAGCCCGTTTCCGAGCGCGTGCGGGAGGTAGTCGAAATCTTCCGTCAGGCCGGACTCGAAGCTCATGCCAGCGATCAAATGCAGCGCCTCATTTGGGAAAAGCTGCTGATCAACGTTGGCATCAACGCCATCACCGCGCTCACGGGCGTCCGCAACGGCGCCATCGCGGAGCTCGAGCCGGCCCGAAAGCTCTCCCGGGCCGCCGTCCGGGAAGCCCTCGAGGTCGCCCGCGGCAGAGGCTTTGCCATTGGCGATGAAGTACTTGATCGGGTCATTGCCGTTGCAGCGGCAACCGGCAAGAACCGCTCTTCCATGGGCCAGGACGTGGACCGCAAAAAACGGACGGAAATCAACGCCATAAACGGGGCCATTGTGGCCTTTGCCGAAGAACTCGGCATTCCGGTGCCAATCAACAGAGCACTCACGCAACTGGTGCAAATACTTGAATCGAGCTATTTGAAGGAAAGGGGTCCGGCATGAACAAACGCATCACGGTGCCCGATGTCATGGCCGCCAAAGGCCAACGCAAACTGACCATGCTGACCGCCTATGACTTCCCCACCGCCCGCTGGGTGGATCAGTGCGGCGTGGACATGATCCTGGTGGGCGATTCGCTAGCGATGGTGGTGCTCGGCCATGAAGACACACTGGCGGTGGGCATGGAGGAGATGATCCACCACAGCAAAGCCGTCAGCCGCGCTGCCCAAAGGTCGCTGGTGATCGGCGATATGCCTTTTCTCTCCTATCAGGTGAGCATCGAACAGGCGGTCCTGAATGCCGGCCGGTTCTTGAAGGAGGGGCGGGCGCAGGCCATTAAACTGGAGGGCGGGGCGCGGGTCGTTGCCCAGGTGAGGGCCATTGTGAGTGCCGGCATCCCGGTGCAGGGGCACATTGGGCTGACACCGCAGAGCGCGGCGCAGTTGGGCGGCTTCAAAGTGCAGGGAAAAACGGCGGAAGCGGCCAAGGCCCTGATCGAGGACGCTCAGGCACTGGCTGATGCGGGCTGCTTCAGCCTGGTGCTGGAGGCCATTCCGGCGCCCATCGCAGCGCGCATCACCGAAGCCGTTCCCATTCCAACCATCGGTATCGGCGCCGGCCCCGAGTGCGATGGCCAGGTGCTGGTCATCCATGATTTGCTGGGGCTTTTCGACCGTTTCACGCCAAAGTTTGTCAAGCGTTACGCGCGCCTCGAAGAGAACATCCGGGAAGCTCTGACAAGGTTTCGAGAAGAAGTGGAAAAGGGTGTTTTCCCGGGGCCCGAGCACAGCTTTGGCATGCCTGAGGAAGAAGCCAACAAGATGTGAGTAAATCATTGACCATTGGGTAGGCCCGTCCCCCCCCGATGCCACAACGGGCCCCTATGGGGTCTATTTGTGCACAGCACACACCCTGGATTGGTGATTGTTGAGGTAGTCTGGGAGAGGAAAAGAAAGGGTCAGTCGGGCTTCCGCCTGGAAGCCAGTTTTCGCAGGTACTGACCAAGGGCCATCAGGGGAAAGCAATTGCGGTAGTTGTGATAGCGAATGTAGAAGTGATTGGGGAAACCCGTGCCGGTAAAATAGAGCTCATCCCAGGTCCCATCCGCTTTTTGATTCCTCAGCAGATACTGCACGCCGCGTTGCACCTCGCTGCATTCCACCTCGCCGCCCGCCAGCAGGCCCATAATCGCCCATGCCGTCTGTGACGGGGTGCTCACTCCCTGCCCCCTGAGCTCGGGGCGGGCATAGGTTTCACAGGTCTCACCCCAGCCGCCGTCAGGGTTTTGGTGTTTTTTCAACCAGTTCAAGGCAGCCTGGACGTAGGGCGCCTTGAGGTCTTCGCCAATGGCCATGAGCCCGCGCAAAACGCTCCAGGTGCCGTAGATGTAATTCACCCCCCAGCGTCCCCACCAGCACCCGTCCGGCTCCTGCAGCCTGCGCAGGAAATCGATCGCCTTGCGGGCCCTCGGGTGCGACGAGTCGTAGCCAAAATGCCCCATGGCTTCGAGCATCCTGCCGGTCACGTCGGCGGTGGGGTAATCCACCATCGCTTCCTGGTCGGCAAAGGGAATGCGGTTCAGGACCATCATCACGTTGTCCCGATCGAAAGCAGCCCAGCCGCCGCAACTGCTCTGCATACTGAGGCACCATTCCATGCCCGAATCCTTGGCGCACTCCAGGCCGTCGCAGACCTGATCGCTCAGGCGATGGAGGGTGTAAAGGATCACT
>Ga0272446_1005443_pt1 | contig 14063 bp, 16 predicted proteins | sample YNPCB0061_FD_194587 | JGI IMG/M metagenome (GOLD analysis project Ga0272446, IMG submission 194587) | Hot spring microbial mat communities from Yellowstone National Park, WY, United States - YNP-CB-006-1 | ecosystem: Environmental > Aquatic > Thermal springs > Hot (42-90C) > Sediment | place...
ATATTTGTTATTTATCTTTGCTTTTTTACCTGCTTTGGTCGGAATATTTTTATTTTCTAATGATCCAAGGCGTGGTATTTCTTTAGTAGGATTTACATATAATATTTCAGGAATATTTAGAGTTGGCGCAAGAGCTTATTTATATATTTACATTTTATCAATTGTAATATTCTTCTATTACCTAAATATCATATGGGCTGTATTCAACTTTGAAAATAAATTTAAAAAATTGTTAAAATATATTTTAACAATGCTTTTTATAATTGTTTTGCTTTTTGATGTTACAGAAGATAGATGGTACAAACAATTTAATACTTATAGTATGCCAAGTAATGAAGTATACACTTTTCTTAAAAAATTACAGAAAGGATTGGTCTGCGAAATCCCGTTTTATTCTTTGCCGGATGATCCTCCCGAGCTAAGTTATATATATTATTATAATAGTTCCATCTATAAAATGCCTCTTTTAAATTATCAAATTTCTATTGATAGTCCCTATTACCCAGCTATTAAGGATCTAAGTATTATTACTAAATATTTTAATGAGAACATGGTTAATGTTTTAAGAAATTTAGGTGTTAAATATTTAGTTATTGATAATAAAAATACGGTGGTTCACGGTCTTATTAATAATCTAGATATATTATATAGGAATAATGATAAATCATTATATGAAATAAAGAATTCGATATCGCTAAATAAAGATGAATTCAAAAGCATATTAATAAACGATTTAAATAATTTAAATTATCAAAGTTTACTTTCAGTTAAAGCGATGTCACCATATTTTAGTGTAGGATCTACAATTCTATTTAATAATAAAAAGAGTAAAGATTATATTTTTTCTGGATTTTCATCAGTTGAGGATTGGGGAACATGGTCAAATGAAAAAAAAGGAATGATATTATTTAAGAACAATTTAGATGATATTAAAAATGCAAAATATTTAGAAATATCTTTTGTTGTATTTAGTGATGGAAAATATGTACAACACGTTAAGTTAGAATTAAATAATAATATTATTTTAAATGAAAGTTATTCTAAAAATAGTAATTATATCATTAAAATTCCTATACGTGGTAAGCTCAAGAATGAAAATGAATTGGTTATATTAACGCCTGACGCAATATCTCCACAAGAATTACATGTAAACAATGATACACGAAAATTATCAATCGGAATGATATATTTAAAAATATATTAGACGTTATATATAAATAATATTACTACAAATAAACACAGAGACTAGAAGGAGAGTTAGGATAAATGAAAAAGATATCACTTATTATCCCCATTTATAACGAGCAAGAGAATATTCTTTTGGTTTATAATAAAATTAACGATAATATTAAAGAGCTGAATAATTATGATTGGGAAATTATATTAGTAAATGATGGTAGCAGTGACCAATCACTGTCAGAATTAAAAAAAATAGCCGAAGCTGACGATCGAATCATCGTTTTGGATTTTAGCCGCAATTTTGGGAAGGAAATCGCCCTTACGGCGGGGCTTAATTCCTGTTCAGGAGATGCGGCTTTATTTCTGGACGCGGACTTGCAACATCCGCCCGAATTAATACCCGAATTCATAGCGAAATGGGAGAAAGGCGCGGAAGTCGTAAGCAGTATAAGGAAATCCACGGAAAAAAAACCTATTATAAAAGATATTGGATCGAAGATATTCTATTATTTAATAAATAGGCTTGGCGATGCGAATTTAACGCCAAACTCCACGGACTTTAAATTGATTGATAGAAAAGTCATTAACGCGTTATTAAAATTCACAGAGAGGAACCGGATGTTCCGAGGCCTAATCGATTGGTGCGGGTTTAGAACGGAATATATCGAATTCGTCGCACCGGAAAGGCTTCATGGAAAGTCCACGTATTCTATCAGCAAATTGATTCGGTTAGCCATAAATAGCTTTACAAGCTTCTCCTTGTTGCCCTTAAGAATAACCGGCTATTTGGGAATCTTTGTTACCCTTATCAGCGTATTATTGATGATGGTAATGATATTTTGTGATTTTATATTACGGAACGGAATGTTCTCCTCCATCGCTTTCGTTATCGTGACGAATACAATAATTTTAGGTATTGTACTCGTAGGACTAGGACTTATCGCTCTCTATATAGGTCAAATCCATGAGGAAGTGATTAATAGGCCGCTTTACATAGTCCGAGAGGAAATTAGGGCGAAACGTGGGTGAGAAAGATCATTTTGTTATGTAGAACTTACATGATACTGATCTAATGGGTTATTCTGACTTTTTACATTTGAGAGACTCACAAATTAGCTTAAAATAGGAGAAATCGTGAATATATCGGTTATTATTCCCTTTCAGAAAGAAAGCGACTATTTAGCGGAAACCCTCGCCGCTCTAAAAAACCAAACCCATCGCAAGATGGACGTTGTCCTGCTTTCGGATGGCCCATTGGCTGAGTCCTTTGTACGTGAACATCTAGGATCCTATCCGTTTCCATATAAGATAATCGAGACCGGTCCTGTAAGCCCGGCTGTTAAGCGCGATAAAGGAGCCGTGGTCTGTTCCGGAGAGGTCCTTGCATTCATCGACGACGACGCCTACCCCGCGCAGGATTGGTTGGAAAAGGCTATCCCTTATTTCTATGATGAGGCAGTTTGCGGCACGGGAGGGCCTCAGCTGACGCCAGAGAACGACGGATTTTGGCAAAAAGTGTCCGGGGCTGTTTTCCTTTCTCCTCTTAACGGTGGGACAGTCTTTAGGTACTGGCCTGGGAACAGATCTAAGTCAGTGGACGATTGGCCCTCGGTGAACCTCCTCGTCCGGAAAACTGATTTTTTCATGGTTGGAGGTTTCGACAACGAGTACTGGCCAGGGGAGGATACGAAGCTTTGCCTTGATCTAGTGAACCTCGGAAAGACGATCATCTACGTTCCCGATATGATAGTCTACCATCATAGGAGGAGCGGCTTCAGGAGGCACCTTCACCAGATTGGGAACTATGGACTTCACCGAGGTTTTTTCGCGAAAAGGTACCCCTCCACATCCTTTCGGCTGATGTATTTCCTTCCTTCGTGTTTCTTTTTTTTCGTGACCCTGGGCTGGGTCCTTGCGCCTGTAGGGTTGACCCTTGTGTATGGTAGCCTCTGGGCAGTCTATCTCGTAGCCCTCGTTTACTCTACGTTATCTATCATGAACAAAGTGAAATCCCCAGTGCTCGCTCTCGGAACGGTCCCGTACATTGTCGGGACTCATTTCTTGTACGGTTTCCGATTTTTACAGGGTTTTTTCCTGAAAACAGATTTGAAAAGCAAATTAGGAAGGTGAAATGAGAATTGCTATCAGTTACCCACCGCTAGAATCCGAGAAAGGCGTCCCGCTCCTTGCGCAGAACCGTCAATTTCAGTGGTTCAACAATCCGACGTATATATATCCCATGGTTCCCGCGTCCGCCGCGACAGCGCTCGCGGCGGACGGGCACGAGGTTTTCTGGGATGACGGTATCGCCGAGGAACTTCCCTACGCGGACTGGCTCGAACGGCTCGCGGGAACGTACAAACCCGATCTCGTCGCCCTCGAAACTAAGACCCCCGTGGTTAAGTTGCATTGGCGGATCGTCGACGAGTTGAAGGCGAAGCTTCCCAAGGTCAAGGTGGTCCTTATGGGGGACCATGTCACTTCCTTCCCCGAGGAAAGCATGACTAACTCTGCAGTTGATTATGTGATTACGGGTGGAGATTTTGATTTCTCGCTTCTGGAACTTTGCTCTTTTTTAAGCAGGAAAGAAGGTTACCCCGAGGTCCCAGTCGGGATTTATTATCGCGATTCTGGCAGGATTGAGAAAGGCTCCAAGGTATACCTCGAGCGGGACCTGAACTCTCTCCCGGCAATCGATAGGGACCTTACCTCCTGGAAGCTCTATAGCGAGAAGAATGGTAACTTTAAATTTCTTCCAGGCACATACACAATGGCTGGACGGGACTGTTGGTGGGGTCGTTGCACGTTCTGTAGCTGGACCACGTTGTTCCCTGGGGCCTCGTTCAAGACTGTTACTCCAGGCAGGCTTCTGGATGAGATCGGAACCCTGATCGATACATACCATGTGAAGGAAATCTTCGACGACACGGGGTGCTTTCCGAAAGGCCAATGGCTTCGAGAATTCTGCGAGGGGATGATCGAGCGCGGCTATAACAAGAAAGTTGTCATGGGCTGCAACATGAGGGTTGGAGCCTTAAACCAGGATGAGTGGAATCTCATGGCAAAGGCTAACTTTCGCTTCGTGCTTATAGGCCTTGAATCCATGAACCAGTCTACCCTGGATCGTTTGAACAAGGGAATCAAGGTAGCCCAGATCGAAGAGACCATGAGGATGGCTAAAAAGGCTGGACTTGAGCCCCATATCACGACCATGGTTGGTTATCCCTGGGAAACAAAAGCCGAAGCGGAAGAAACCATCTCCTTCGCCAAGCGAATGTTCGAGGAAGGCTGGATCGATTCTCTCCAGGCGACCATTGTGGTCCCCTATCCCGGCACGCCCCTGTTCGCCGAAGCGAAACAGAACGGTTGGCTTCTTACAGAAGACTGGGACCGCTACGACATGAGGGAATCTATCTGGAGGAGCGAGGTAGGAACCGAAGATGTGAAAGCCTTCAGCCAGGCATTGTACAAAGCTGCACTCCGGCCTCGGTTTATTCTGCGGAAGATCGCGAGGATCCGGTCGGTGGAGGACATCAAATTCCTCGCCCGTGCTGGGCTCAAAGTTCTCGGCCATTTGAAGGACTTTTCCAGCAAGAAAAATAGCAAGGGTCAGGAACAATGCTGATCCTCAGGATGTTGTAATGTCGATAAACGAGCCATTCGTGAGTATCGTCGTCACGACGAGGAATGAGGAAAGTAACATCGAGAACTGTCTGCTTTCCATCCAGGAGCAGTCGTATAAAAACGTCGAGATCATCGTCGTGGACAACAAGTCCACGGATAGGACCAAAGAGCTCGCTAGTCACTTTACTGATCTCGTCTTTAACAAGGGCCCCGAGCGATCGGCGCAGAGGAACTACGGTATGATCGATGTCGCAAAAGGCGAATATGTCATGTTCGTGGACGCGGATATGATCTTAGCTCCGAAGCTCGTCGAAGCCTGTATTAGGACGATTCAGGCAGGTGGCTTTTCGGCTCTTCACATTCCGGAAATCATACTAGGTTCGAAGTACTTCTCACGTGTGAGAAGATTCGAGCGGAGTTTCTATGATGGTACTGTAGTTGACGGTGCCCGCTTTTTCAAGAAGGATGTCTTCGTAAAAGTCGGAGGGTTCGACCCTTCTATGAGCGGGCCCGAGGACTGGGACATTGACAAGAAAATCAAGCACGAGGGAAGAATTGGCCTCTTACAAAAGAACTTAGTCGACCTCTCAGGTTGGAGTCTCTGGCGCTTTATAGAAGATCGCGGGATCCATGAAAGTTGGTCCGACGTGATTTTTCATAACGAAACGGAATTTTCATTGAAGCGGTATCTTGCAAAAAAGGCTTACTATTCCGCTTCTTTTGACGCCTATATCACAAAGTGGGGAAAAGACGATCCTGATCTCAAAAAGCAATTTGGACTTTGGTATCGGTATTTTGGAATATTTCTTGAGAACAACAAATGGAAGCGGATGTTCCGTCGCTTGGACCTAGCCTTTGGGATGTATTTTTTGAGGTTCTTGGTAGGAGTCGTCTATCTTGTGAAAGGCAGAGTGGACTGAGTCATGGCCGCGGGATTTCTTTAACGACCTTCGCGGGAACACCGGCTACGACCGAATAGGGTGGAACGTTCTTCGTCACCACGTAACCCGCCGCAACCACGGCGTACTCTCCTATAATGCAGGGACCGATGATTGTGACGTTGCTTGCTACCCACACGCCTCGCTCGATTGTAATGTCGTTACCTTTCGGGATTACTGCCATGTAACGGTCTTTTCCAAATCTATTCATATTGTGGCTTCCAGTCAGCACACTTACGTTTTGTCCGAAAAATACATCGTCATTGATTGTAATAGTACCGCTCAAGGTGTTAAGGAACGCATTGTTGATCGTGGCAGAATTTGAGATGTATAGCCTTTTTGGATCCCCGAAGAGATGTGGTTTTAAAAGGTATACAATTCCGAAAGTCTTTGTGTAAAACTTGCTAAGGAAAAATTTCCTGATTAGTAAGTGAAGACTGCGCAAGAGTATTTTCATATTGACTATTCAGGAGGGTGTAGCCTCTGTTTGCAGGCTTATCGGCTTGAGGCATGAAAGGACAGCCAGCGATGGCTTTTATGAGGACTACAATCGCGGCCATTCCCTGCTTGGAAGCGGTGGAGAGGTAGCTACGTATGCGGCAAAAGCTCGTTGCCCTCGTTTCCTGAGCCATTCGCCCATGCCGTCCGGGCTAATGGTCTTGCTCTCCAGCAAGAGAGCCAACTTCTCTCCGGGATGGCGATGCGATAGCTGGATGCCGTCTCATCCATCCAAGGCCAGTGTACCAGCCCTGAACGCCTGTATCCATCGGCCCAGGGTCGCAGGATGAACACCGCTTTCCCGGGCCAGCTCGTCTAGGTTCCGCCCCGACCCGTCCTGCGACTTCCTCACGATAGACGCCTTGAATCCTTTTGAATATCTCACCTGTTTACGCCCTCCAACTGGCGCAAACTATCTTGACTCCTATCGAGGGAGCTATATTCCTGAGTTTTGTCAAATTGGCGAGAATCAAGGATAGACAGCATAAATAGCCTGGAATTATTCTGAATGAGGTCGGTGTGCCGGAAAATTCTGATTGGATCATTCGTTTGGGGTGCGAAAACAGTCGTAGTTCGGGGCAAGGGCCGAATTTCGACGCAAAACCGCAAAATTCCCGAAATGACAGTTCCTATCAGTCATCGTCAATGCCTTGCCGGGAAACGCCGACCGGAAGAGAAAACGGTAAAGGAATTCACAAATGGACCTGAAAGAATTGAAAATGAAAAAGGTCTCCATCCTGGCGCACGGCGCAGGAACGGGAAACGCCGAAGAGCTCAGGGACTGGCTCATCGCGAACAAGATACGCGAGATCGTCTATATCACGTTCCCGTTCTGGACGTCACCAAAAAAGGAGATCCGGGTCGAGATCTATCGTTACGGCAAGTTGGAAAAAAAGACCCGTTCGCTCGTCCGTTTCCAAAAACCGGTTCTGCTTTCCTACCTGAAAGATTTTCTATACGCGCTTTTCCACTGCGTCCGGTACTGCCGCGGTTCGGATATTTTCTTCGGTTCGGACAATCTTTTGACGCTGGCCGGCGTTTGGATGAAAAAGATCGCGGGAATAAAAAAGATCGTTTATTACATGATCGATTATACGCCTGTCCGGTATGCAAATCCCGCGGTGAACGCTTTGTATTACGCCATGGACAGGGCATCCGCATACGGTTCGGACGCGGTGTGGCCGCTCGACCCCAGGACGATCGAGGGCCGTTTCGAGGATAAAAAACTGGACCCGAAAAAAGTGAACTGGTACGCCGTGCCCTACGGGAACCATTCATCCAGATTCAAATTGCCGTCCAAGATCAAATCCAACCACATCTGTTATATGGGCGGCCTGATCAAGGCCAAGGGCGCAGAACTCTTTCTACCTATCGCGGAAGAGCTCATCAGGCAAAAGACCAAGTTCAAGTTCATCATCGTCGGGGGAGGGGAATACGGCCTTGAGCTCAAAGATGAGATCAAAAAAAGGAAATGGTCCGGATACATGGAAGTCCTTGGTTATATCGAAGACAACGACCGCCTCCAGGAGATCATCAGCCGCTGCAGCGTCGCCATTGCCCCTTATTTTCCGGAGGACAAGAACAATTTTTCCTATTACGCCGATGCCGGTAAGCTCAAGACCTATCTTGGCTGCGGCTTACCCATAGTCGTTACCGACGTTCCGCCTTTCGCAAAAGTGTTGGTGAAAAAAGGCGCCGGACTTATCGCGAAATATGACTCGAAAGATATCGTGGACAAGGCGAAGAAGGTCCTGACGCACCAGGCAACTTTCCGTAAAAAGGCGATCGAATTAGGCAAGGAATACGACTGGGACAGGATCCTGGAAACGGCTTTTCAGAAACTCTAGCCCGGTCTTGGTCTCATGCAATTGAGGCTGTCCCGTAACTACCACGCCTTTTAATTTTATGGTACGGTCTCCTCCGGGGGGTGGGAAATGCCAAATTTTAGGGATTACGATCAAGAACAGACGGTCTATCGGCAACTCGTTCCCGCCCAATTGCTTGAAGACGACCATCCTGCCCGCATCGTCAGCGCCGTTTTGTCGAAATGTTGGATCTTGAACGGGTTTACGCCTGGTACAAAGATGAAGGAAAACCGGCCTACCATCTGCGGATGATGCTCAAGATGCTTTTCTACAGTTACTTGATCGGTAACATGAGTTGCCGGAAAATGGAGGCAGGGTTGCAGTTGCGTGCCGATTATGTCTTCCTGTCCGGCGACCAGGTCCCGGACTTCAGGACGCTCAACACATTCCGCACCCGGCATATGGCGGAGTTGCCCGGACTGTTCACGCAGATAGTTATGATGGGTTCGGCCCTGGGGATGATCGACTTCAAACACCTCGCCCTCGACGGTCAGAAGATACAGGCAAGCGCAAACTTCCGAGCTACAACCAGCAGAGCGCGGTGGACGGAAAGTTCGCCGTCACCTGCGTGGTAGCCACAACGCAGGCAGGGGACAAGCCGGGCGACCTGTTCGCCCTGGTCGACATGGCAAAAGAAAACGCGGGCGGAACTTTTGATGCAGTGCTTGCCGACTCGGGATTCTCCGACTATGAGACGCTTCGGGCGATGGAAGAAGAGCGGGAAGAGACATTCCATGTGCCGGACAAACGGCAGGAAGTCGAGGATAGCGGGGAAACCGCCCGTGGGGCATACGACAAGAGCAAATTCACGGCTACTGAAGATGTAACAATGATGACCTGCCCCAAAGGAATGGCCATGCAGATTGCCCACGAAACACATTTCGATGACGGACATACGGAGCGGACTTTCGTCGGAACCGGATGCGCCGGGTGCCCATCCCGATCGGCCTGTACGAAAGCGAAGGACGGGAAACGCCATGTATCCTATGATTCCCGGGAGCCGTTCAGGGACGTCATGCGCGAGCGGCTACGGAGTTCTGAAGGGCGAGAAGCCTATCGGCGGCGGCAGGGCATTGTGGAGTCGAACCATGGTCATGATCAGAAAAACCTTGGTTGGCGCCAACATCATTTGCGCGGCTTGCCGAAGGCTACGCTTGAGTTCCAGTTGCTCAGGCTGGCGGGAAACATAGGGAAGATCGCCCGGTACAAGGCCCGGGAACTGCTGGCCTTGGCCGGAGGCGTCCCCGGGTATGCGGGGGCATGATGAAAAGCGGTTCGGGGTGGGCTTCCACAGGGATGCCCATTCCAGTCATAAGGGCAGGATGCTGCCTGGTGGATATACAGACACTGGCCGAGCGCCCTCTCAGTCCATGGAATCCTGAATGGTGGAACCGACTACCCCGCTGTATGGGGTGTCTGAGTGGAGATAACACTAGAGGAAACTAGTTACGGGACAGCCTCAATTATATCTCTGAATAGATCAATAACGAAGTTCCGGACATAAGGAAATTTTAACTAAATGCATATATCAAAACTAACTTCATTATTTGGTTCACGATTTTTTAGAGAAAATCTAATCGTGCTTGTCGTCAGTAATTTGACAAATTTGTTCATGTACCTAGGTCAGATGATACTGTCAAGGTCCCTCTATAAGAACGATTTCAGCATTTTCAATTCTCTTCTTAATCTAACAAATATAGTTTTTTCTTTTTACAACGTAATTAGTTTTTCTACCGTGAAAACAATCACGAATCTACCCACGGTAGAAGAACGTCGAGGTTTTTCACACCTTATGCTTAAATACGTGTCCTTATTAGCTGCACTCTCGACTCTTGGGCTTCTAATTGCATCGGGAGAGATCAGCAATTTTTTAAATTTACATTCACGAATGTCAATCTTCATCTGCATAAGTGTGATATTTATTCTGGTTATTCAAGCTTTTTTTTCAGGACTCGTACAAGGAGTAGGTGAATATATACATTTATCAATAGGTATGTTCCTTCAATCATTATCACGCTTTTTGGGTTTCCTTGCGGTTTCTTGGTTGAGTCTCTCCTATAATAGCGCACTTTGGGCCGTACTATATTCAGTCTTAGTTACCCTATTATATTATGCATTTTCAGTCCGCAAACTGTTATGCGGAGCTTCAATACACGTTAAGAAAGGTACTTTTAAAATGATGGGTTTGAACGCAGTGAACATCCTTTTCATGAGCGTTCTTGTGGCTTTAATCACGAATACAGACCTCATCATCGTAAGGCATTTCTTTAGCGGCGAGGAAGCGGGTCTTTTCTCGGTAGCGGCTTTGATAGGGAGACTTTCTTATTATTTACCAGGGCTTATAATATATATTTTTTTTGCAGAGGTCGCCAAGAATGATTCCGCCAAGAAAAGTTCTCTTCAATCACTTTTGATAACTGGAGGATTAACTACCTTAACGGGTGCCATTTATGTAGTTTTTATTGGGTTATTTCCGAAATTTTTTATTACACTACTTTTTGGAGCGAATTATGTAGGATCTGAATATTTGACTATCGTTATCAGCGTGACGATGGCGATTTTTTCGCTTACGAATATTTTATTCAACTTTTTTACGGCTCGCGCCGTTTCATTGAATTTGTATCCCTCCTACGGACTATTTGTCTTGACCGTTGGTTTAATTTTCGCCTTTTTTCACAATACCCCCACGCAAATAGCTCTCGTTTTGCTTGCCGGCATAGCATCCATTTTTATCGTGAATGTGATCCTAGCATGCATAATTTACAGGAAAGAAATTCGTACTTTATTCATAAACGTCAAAACAACCACACCCCAACAATGAGCGTGGCCATATTGGCTCAGGTAGGCGAGCGTTCAAAAAATTGCTACTGAATCCAGGGAGATTCGTGCATCCTCGACGACGAGGTCATAGAAGGCTTGTGGGTCCAGGTTCCAGGGGAGTAAGCTCTCAAGTTGATCTTTCGGGGTGGTTGGTAATTTTGTCAGAATGTACCGCAGAGCATAGTAAGGCTCCAGCCCATTCAGTTTGAAAGTTTCTATAATAGAATACATCGTGGAGCTGGCCGAGGCTCCGCGCGGCCCACCGGAAATGACCCAATTCTTCCGACCTACCGTGAAGGGTCGAATTGCACGTTCAGCTTCATTATTGTCGGGGGTAAGATCCGGACTATCAAGATAGCGGACAAGCCTGGGCCACAGATTCAGCGCATACGACACAGCGTGTCCGAGAGCACTGGTGGGTAAAACCTCCTGGACCTTCGTATCAAGATAGGTCTTGATATCATCCAAAACTGGTACAACCAGCGTCCGCCGTTCCGAGACAAAGGCCTCTGCATCACCGCTGCCGCCATCGCCAAAGTATTTTTGCCGCAACTCTTTCTCGTGGTGGTACAGCATACCAATTTTTTTGATGGCATCGCCGGAGGAGCCTTTTATCTTTGCGGCTTCTAAGGCTTCTACAAAGCGACGCCGAGCATGGGCCCAGCAGGCCACATGAAGTATGCCTTCCTTCTCTCCGATCGCGTTGTAACCGGCATAACCGTCGGTCTGCAAGAAGCCAGTATACGACGCAAGAAACTTGGAGATGAAGTCGGCTTCCCGTGTAGCATGGTAACGGTACAGGACCACCCGACGGCCCGGGGAACCGCCGGTCATGACCCACATATAGGATTTCGTCGTATTATCCCGGTTGTCTTCATCCATGACTTGAAAATACGTTTCGTCACAGTGAAGCGCGGGGGCAGACAGCAACTCGGCTTTCAATAATTCAATGAAAGCATCTAACTTGGTTGCTACCGCTATGGTCCAGTTAGCCATGTCTTGTCTGCTAATCTCAAGACCAAATCGTTTAAATATCTTCTCCTGGCGGTAGAAGGGCAACGCGTCGCAAAACTTGCCGATTAACACCGATGCCAGAAGCGACGGAGTCGCGATACTGCGCGGAAGAATGCGTTCAGGAGCGGGGGCAATGAGTATGCGTGGCGGACTATCCGGCGTTGCGATCCCGTTTCCACGCACCGGCTTCACGATATACCGTGGACGAATGGTTTTTATTACCACATACTTTTGCGGAATCTCGTGGACCTGCTCACTCGTTTCCTCGCCGATCCTCACCAACTCGTACCCTTCGGGAATTGAAGCACGCTCGGTGTCTCCAAGGTCAACCACGACTTCCACCCGACTCAGTTTTGGCGATATCGATGTACGGCCGCGCTTTCTGCGTTGATAGACCGCCTTTGTGATACGGACTGTTTCGATAACCTCTGGCGGTTCGGTGGCGTGTAGTTCGTCCTCGTCGAAGAGCTTCCCCTGTCGGATATCTTCGATAGTCCGTTTCTCAGTACTGCGGCCGTACTCTCGGGCCTTCAGTATTCTGATCTGTTCCCGTTGTTCTTCGGTAAGGCGCTTCAGATCGGTGTTTTCGATGCGTAACGAAATGATCTCTTGAGTCGCCGTGTGCAGGTCCGTGGGAAGCGAAGATCCGTACAAGCCCATAGCTTTTTCGTTCGTGGTAGTGTCCATACAAAATTCTACCACGAAACGAGTCAGCGTGTCATTTACTCATACTACGGTTGTATAATTGAGGCTCCGATGTTCGTGCCAGAAGTCGATGCCACGGAGTAGGAGGAGTATCTGATCTCGGTTTATTTCCCGTGCCTCGGTATCCCCGGAGGGCCAAGGAAAACGATCGTTTTCAAGGCGCTTCATCCACAGGCAAAAACCGTTACGATCCCAATACAGAACCTTCAAGACCTTACGGTTGCGGCCACAGAACAGGAAAAGATTGCCGGTGAATGGGGGCAACCGCATTTCAGATTCAGCTATGGCCGCAAGACCGCTGATCTGCTTCCGCATGTCCGTGACGCCGGGCCGCACAAAGATTTTCACCCGCTCAAGATCAACAGTCATGGTAATTTCCTATCAGATCGAAAACCAGTGCAAGGGTAGCCCTGTCAGTCCCGGGGTATACAGCAACGCTGATACCGACGGGAAACTGGATTACCAAGCCACGGTTTTCAGTGGTTCCCACAGAAGGCGTATCGTGTCCAGCCAGAAACTCAGGACTGGTTTTTCCCGACCGTATCTCCACAAACCCTGCCGCGTTATGTTGTACTCCCCGCTTCGCTGCTCCACCAAGCCGCCGGATACAGTTTCGCAGACTCCGCTCTACGACATGCTCAGCCACACAGAATTGATGTACCGTCAGGCTGCTTGACCTGTAATTCCTAACGATGTCAGCCCATTCTTTCTTCGTTCTTCGCATAGTAGAAACCTCCAGGTATCTACCATCGAAAAAATCCTTGCCCCGGTAAAGATGTAGTTGTTTTGACGTTTACTCTCAAACCATTTATTCCAGAATATTTACGCTTTCTATTGATCTAAAGCAAATGGATGGCGTTGATGATATTAATCTTTGATCTCCTTCTAATCCTTAGCTTTATCAAATATCATTTTCCCTTCATATAGATGGAGAGATTCAAGACGAAGTCAAGAGCTACTTTGGGATGAGAAAGATATCTGTTCGCAATGGCATAATTTTGTTAAATAATCGGCCGCTTTATCAACGTCTTGCGGAGGAGTTTCTTAAGCGATTTGGAAGCCTATTTGAAGCGGTTCGCAATATTGGATATTTGAGTGGATATTGCTATACTCAATTATATGATGTAATGCAAGAAGTGAATGGTTTGGCCACCGCAGATAGAAAATTAAAAGTCAGATTAGATAAAATCAGGAACATCATTGTGAAAGAAGCAGAAAAGTAAACATGTTTCTTATCGTTTTGCTCGCGAGTATAATGAGCCCTGGAAACTGGGCCAAAAAAATGTAAAAATAAGGTGGTAGAAGTACATAATACACCTGCTTAACAGGAGGAAACTACCAACATGAGGAAACGATACGATAAGGCATTTAAAGCGAAGGTGGCTCTCGAAGCCCTTCGTGGTGATAAAACGGTCCAGGA
>Ga0272446_1005444_pt1 | contig 14063 bp, 10 predicted proteins | sample YNPCB0061_FD_194587 | JGI IMG/M metagenome (GOLD analysis project Ga0272446, IMG submission 194587) | Hot spring microbial mat communities from Yellowstone National Park, WY, United States - YNP-CB-006-1 | ecosystem: Environmental > Aquatic > Thermal springs > Hot (42-90C) > Sediment | place...
ATTGCCCAGCCGGACTTCTGGAATGACCAGGAGCAGGCCCGGAAAATCCTCAAGGAACGTCGCCGACTGGCCCAGGCCATCGAAACCGCGGCCTTTTATGACCGCGAGACAGCCGACCTGGAGGTGCTCTTCGAGTTTGCCGAAGCCGACCCGGCCTCGCTGACAGAACTGGAACAACGCCTACGGGTGCTCCAGCAGAAAGTTGAAGCGGACGAAACCCAGATGTTGCTATCGGGGCCGAATGACGCCAACAACGCCATCGTCCGCATTCAGTCGGGCGCAGGCGGCACCGATGCCCAGGACTGGGCCGAAATGCTGCTGCGCATGTACCTGCGGTGGTGCGAACGCCGTGGCTTCAAAACCAGCCTGCTCGATGTCCAGCCGGGCAAGGAAGCCGGCATCACTTCGGCAGAATTCACGGTCGAAGGCGACTATGCCTACGGCCTGCTTTCGTGTGAGAGCGGCGTGCACCGGCTGGTGCGGATTTCGCCGTTTTCTTCCGCTGGAACCCGCGAAACGAGCTTTGCCTCCATTTTCGTCACCCCAGAGGTCGAGGACGACATCGAGATTGAAATCAACGAAAAAGACCTGCGGATCGACACCTACCGTTCCTCCGGGGCCGGCGGCCAGCACGTCAACGTCACCGATTCCGCCATCCGCATCACCCACCTGCCGACCGGCATCGTCGTGTCGTGCCAGAACCAGCGGTCACAGCATCAGAACCGTGAAGTGGCCATGAAAGTGCTCAAATCACGGCTCTATGAACTCGAACTCGAACGCCGGCGGGCCGAGAGCGCCAAGCTGGAGGCCGCCAAGCGGGACATTTCCTTTGGTTCCCAAATCCGCAATTACGTGCTACACCCATACCGCCTGGTCAAAGACACCCGCACCAAGCTGGAGCGCAGCGATGTGGAGAGTGTACTCGACGGCGATCTGGATGATTTCATCAAGGAATACCTCGTGGCCAGGAGCCGCCAACCCGATGGCGTCCTCGTGGCTGGCGATGACGAATGAGCCTCAATCGTGGTTGGGGTCCCCTTTGGCGGTCGTATGACGATGATGAACGCAACGACGACGGACAGTTTTCCACCCCCTGTAGCGCACAAAGGGCCGACCTGGTTCTTCTCCTCACGCTTTGGGGAAGCCCTTGGCATCGTCCTTGGACTGTGCGCCCTGACCCTGGCCATTGCCCTGCTGTCCTTTCATCCCGATGACGTGGCTTGGAGCGTCAGTGCCCGGACTGACCAGCGGCACAATGCCGTCGGCGTTGTTGGTGCCAATCTTGCCGACGTGCTCTTTCAGGGTTTAGGGCTGTTAGCCTACGGCTTGCCGGTGCTGCTCGGCTGGCATGCCATTCAGGTCTTTCGGGGGAAAGCCCTGCTGGTGTCCGCCGAACAGGCAACCGGCATCTGTGGTGTTCTGCTGTCGCTGGCCGGCTTTTTGTCCCTGTTTCAGGAACTGCCGCTGTTTTATGACCGCATCCGTCTGGGGGGCTTCATCGGTTTTGCGCTTGAAAAGTGGCTGGAATCAGTGCTCAACCCGGTGGGTACGGGGCTGCTTCTGAGTGGGACAGCGGTGCTGTCGCTGATGCTGGCGACGACCTTCTCCCCCCGCCGCTGGTTGCTGCGGTGGTGGCAGGAACTCCCGTTTGGCCGGGCCAAGCCCGCCCCGGAGACGAATGACCATCCGGCAACGGTGACGACCAACGGCGTCCCTTCGCTCACTTCCCTACGCCAACGCACCAAGGTCAGCGGTACTACGCCCTCCACTGAAACGACGGACGACAAAAGCTGTGATGAGCAGCGGATTGCTGAAGCTCTCTATGGCGACGAAGCGCCCGGCATCGTCTCTCCGGTCAAGCGGACGCCACACGGGATACCGGCAGTTGATCCGGAAGCCCTGTCACCGTCCCCGGCGACGCCTCCGGCCGCGGATGCGCCGGGTGGCGCACCACCGGGCGCGCCCATTGCCCCTCCCCTGCCCGCCACACCACCGGTTGCCCCGCCCGTCCCGGCTGCGGCGGCATCTCAACCCCAGCCGGAGCCACCGCAGGGCCCCGTTTCGGAAGTCCGGCGACTGGCCCGTGAAGCCATCGAACGGCGCAACAGCGGCAACAATCCCCTTGTCCGCGATAAAGACCGTGACAGAAACGGCAGTCCGGCCGAAGTTTCCGCCGCCCGCCGCCGGCTGGCCGCAGCCGAACAACAGCTTGCCGCCAACGCCGAGCAGGAAGTGGCCAAAATGGTACAGGCGGTGCACATCGTCCGCCGCCAGATGACGCCGCCGACGCCAGCACCGGCCGTGCCGGCGCCACCCCCTGCCGCCGGACAGCGCCCGGTGTCCACCGGTGCGGCCGCGGCGGCGGCTGCCGCGGCCAAGGCCGTCGAAGAAACGGTCTATGCCCTGCCGGCCGTGGAGATGCTGACCCCGGCGCCGCCCCAAACCAGCCAGTCCGATGAAGAACTCCGCGCGCGGGCCCGCCTGCTGGCGGAAAAGTGCCGTGAATTCAATGTCATCGGTGAAATTCTCGAAATCGAACCGGGTCCCGTGGTCACGACCTTCGGTTTCAAACCTGACCCCGGCGTGAAGTACAGCCGGGTGGCCGGACTGGTGGATGACCTCTGTCTGGGGCTTCAGGCGGAGTCGGTACGCATTGATCGCATCCCCGGCAAGGCCACCATCGGGATTGAAGTCCCCAACGCGCGCCGCGACACCATTTACCTGCGCGAAATCATCGAATCGGACGTGTTCCGCGACAACCCCGGACGCCTGCCCATCGCGCTCGGCAAAACCATCAACGGTGAGCCATACGCGACCGATCTGGCCAAAATGCCCCACCTGCTCATTGCCGGTTCGACGGGTTCGGGCAAGTCCGTCATGATCAACTCGCTCATCTGCTCGATTCTGTTCAAATCCACGGCCAATGATGTACGGCTCATCATGGTGGACCCGAAGCGTGTCGAACTGGAGCTGTACGCCGGGATTCCACACCTGCTGACACCCATCATCACCGACCCGAAGCGGGCGGCCAACGCACTCAACTGGGCCGTGGGCGAAATGGAGAACCGCTACAAACTGCTGGCGAGCGTCGGCGTACGGAACATCGAAGGCTTCAACCGCGCCGTGACGGAAGCCCCCGATCCGACGCGCTTTCCCGACGGGCCGCCGCCGCGCCTGCCCTACATCGTCATCATCATTGACGAGCTGGCCGACCTGATGATGGTGGCCTCGAACGAAGTCGAAACCGCCATTGCGCGGCTGGCGCAGATGGCACGCGCCGTGGGGATTCACCTCGTCATCGCCACGCAGCGGCCCTCCGTGGATGTCATCACCGGCCTCATCAAAGCCAACTTTCCGGCGCGGATTTCCTTCCGGGTTTCTTCCAAGGTGGACTCCCGCACGATTCTCGACACCAACGGGGCCGAACAGTTGCTCGGTCAGGGCGACATGCTCTTCTCACCCGGCTCCTCACGGCTCATCCGCATCCACGGGGCGTACGTCAGCGAAACCGAAATCAACCGCATCACCGACTTCATCAAGCAGCAGGGCGCGCCGCAGTACGACGAAAGCGTGCAGATGTCGGAAGAGGAAGTCGAAGCGGCCGAAGCCGGCGTGGGCGAGCGCGACGCCCTCTATGACGAAGCCGTACGCATCGTCGTCCAGATGGGAAAAGCCTCCACGTCGGTGCTTCAGCGCCGGTTGCGGATTGGCTACGGCCGGGCCGCAGCCATTCTCGACATGATGGAACGGGAAGGCTTCATCGGCCCGATTGACGGCAGCCGCCCGCGGGTTGTCAAACAGGCGGCTTACGACTATGTGGAAATGCTCGATGGGCACGCGCTGATGCCCGAAGACGACGAGTGACCGGCCCGGAAGTCGTCCGAAAGTCGTTGGGGAAACGGCTGGCTTTTCCGTTTCCCCAACTTGGCGCAGACGGCAGTGCCGACCGTGCCTAAGCCCTAGAGACCCTTTTCGGCCATGAACTGGATGAGGTCGCGCACGCGGCAGCTATAGCCCCACTCGTTGTCGTACCACGACAGCACCTTGACAAGATGACCGCCGATGACGCGGGTGAAGGAGCCGTCCACGATGGATGAACGGTCATCGCCCCGGTAATCAATCGAAACCAACGGTTCTTCGGAGTAACCCAGAATCCCCTTGAGTGAACCTTCGGCGGCTTCACGCAACGCGGCATTGACGCCGGCCTTGTCGGTTGCCTTGGCGACTTCAAACGTCACATCCACAAGGGAGACATTCGGCGTCGGGACGCGCACGGCAATGCCATCGAATTTGCCCTTGAGTTCCGGCATGACGAGTTCGACGGCCTGGGCCGCGCCCGTCTTGGTGGGAATCATCGAAAGCGCCGCGGCCCGCGCCCGGCGCAGGTCGTCGTGCGGCAGATCGAGAATCCGCTGGTCGTTCGTGTAACTATGCACGGTCGTCATGATGGCTTTTTCGATACCAAATGCCGCGTGGATGACTTTGGCCACCGGAGCCAGGCAGTTCGTCGTGCAGGAAGCATTCGAGACGACGTGGTGCTGCGCCGGATCGTAGGCCGCTTCGTTGACCCCCAGCACGATGGTCAGGTCTTCGTTTTTAGCCGGGGCCGAAATGATGACCTTCTTGACGCTGTCGCGCAGGTGGCCCACGGCTTTGTCCTTGTTGGTGAACAGACCCGTGGACTCGATGACGATTTGCGCCCCGGTCGAAGCCCAGTCAATCTCGCCCGGACTGCGCACCTTGAACACCCGGATGGGATGCCCATCCACGGCGATGGTGTCCTCGTCCGGTGCCGTCACGGTGTGGTTGGTCAGGTTGCCCAGAATGGAATCGTATTTGAGCAGGTGTGCCAGGGTTTTGGCGTCGGTCAGGTCGTTGACCGCTACAAACTCGATGTCTGTGTGCCCCAGCGCCGTCCGCAGAATGTTGCGCCCAATGCGCCCGAACCCGTTGATGCCGACTTTGACTGCCATAATGCCTCCGTGTGGGATGTAAGGGGTTGAAGCGTCAGGAAAGGAACTCATGCTCCGTGCCGAAACTAACACATCCGGCCGCCAAATGCGGCCTTGCGGGGAGATTCCCATCCGTAGCCTGCCGGAGGTCTGCTGATGTCCGGTAGTCTGGCCTGGTGGGTGTTGAGCCTCAATACGGCAACGGCCCTCTACATGACGGGCGTGATCTGGCTCGTGCAGCAAGTTCACTATCCGCTGCTGCGCCACGTCGGGACGGACGCCTTCACCGACTATCATCACCGGCACGTGGCGGCGATTTTCCCGGTCGTCGCCCTGCCCATGCTCATCGAAGGACTGTCCGCGGCGTGGCTTGCCTTCCAGCCGCCGCCCGGCATTGCACGCGGGCTGCTCTGGGGCGGGGTAGCCTGCGTCGGGCTGGCGTTTGGCGTCACCGCTCTGGTTTCCATACCGTGCCATGACCGGCTGGCCGCAGGCTTCGATGAAACGACGCTCCAGACGCTGGTGGCCACAAACTGGTGGCGGACGCTGGCCTGGACGCTCCACGGACTCCTGAGTCTGGCGGCGCTGGTGCAATTCGGTTGCCAAAAACCTCCGGCCGACTGACGATGCGCGCCATACATCAGGGACGCCCGGACGGACGTTCCCCTACTTTCGTGCCAATACTTCGTGGATGAGGAAAAACCATGCCTGCACCGCAAAACTGGTTCATCACCGGCGTTTCGACCGGTTTCGGTCTGGAACTTGCCAAACTTGCCCTTGAACAGGGCCACACCGTGGCCGGAACGGCGCGGCGACCTGCCGACCTGACGGCTTTTGAAGCGCTCGCGCCCGGTCGCGCCCATGCGTTCCCTCTCGATTTGACGCAAGCCGGCACCGTGCCGGGGGTCGTTACCCAGGTCATCGAACGGCTTGGACAGGTGGATGTCGTCGTCAACAATGCCGGCTACGGAACGGCCGGCGCCATCGAGGAAGTCACTGACGAGCAGATTCGCCGCCAGATGGAAGTCAACTTCTTCGGCGCTTTGGCCGTGATGCGGGCCTTTCTGCCCTACCTGCGCCGCCAGCGAAAGGGCTGGATTCTGAACCTGTCTTCGATTGCCGGTGTGCTGGCCAATCCCGGACTGGGGCTGTACTGCGCCAGCAAATTTGCCCTCGAAGCCGTCTCGGAGGCGCTGGCGAAGGAAGTTGCGCCGCTGGGCATCAAGGTTGTCATCATTGAGCCGGGCCCCTTTCGGACGGATTTTGCCGGGCGCTCGCTGGTTGTTGCGCCGGCCATCCCGGACTACGCCGCCACGGCCGGCGCCATGCGCCGCTACTTTGAGCAGGCGGATGGAAAACAGGCCGGCGATCCGGTCAAGGCCGCACGCGCCATGCTGGAACTGGTCACTATGGAGAACCCACCTCTGCGGCTGGCGATGGGCAACCGTGCCGTGGACCTCATTCGGAACAAGCTCGAAAGCCAACTGGCCGAACTGGCGCAGCATGAAAGCTGGGCCCGTTCCCTTGATTACGACGCCTGACGCACGGGAGGAGCCATCATGCTTTCAACATCTGACTTCAAACGCGGGGCCTACATCCTCGTGGATGGTGAACCCTACACCGTCCTGGACTGGACGGTTCAGACGCCCTCGGCGCGGGGCGCGGCAACGCTTGTCCGCACGCGCGTGCGCCACGTTCTGACCCAGGCCGTTCTGGAAAAGACCTTCAAATCAGGCGACAAATTCGACGAACCCGACATTGACCAGCGGGAAGTGCAGTTTTTGTACGAATCTGGCGGCGAGTATGTCTTTCTTGACCAGGAAACCTATGAGCAGTACACCCTGCCGGCTTCGGCGATGGAGCGGCTGACGCCCTATCTGACCGAAAACGCGCAGCTCAAAGCGCTGTTTTACGAAGGGAACCTGGTCAGTGTGGAACTGCCGCAGTTTATGGAGTTCGAGGTTGTGGAAACCGAACCCGGCGCGCGCGGCGACACGGCCGCCGGCAAGGTGACGAAACCGGCGCGCATCAGCACCGGCGCGAGCGTCAAAGTGCCGCTGTATATCGAAGTCGGAGAACGTATCGTCGTGGATACCACGACCGGCGAGTTTGCCCGCCGCGCCAAATCCTGAACGTTTTGCCCGAACGCTACCTGCCACAGGCCGCAGTTGGCTGACGTTCACCGGAAAGCGCGCCGTTGTAAAAAAATGTTTTCGGTCTGGTCAGGGGGGGGTGGGTACGCCATACTCTGCGTTTCCCACCCCCTGTCAAACACCCAGGACGGGGCTGACTCCCGGTTTTTTCTCCTGTTCACAGTCAATGCTCAAATCTACGCTCTCTGTTCTGTTTTGTCTGGCGTTGGGCAGCGCCCTGCTGACACCGGCCGCCGCCCAGTCCGAGCGGCCGGGGGAGGTTGCACCGGCGCGCAGCTATGCCATCGTCAATGCCCGTCTCGTTCCGGTGGCCGGTTCGCCCATTGAACGGGGCACGATTGTCATCCGCAATGGCCTCATTGTCGCCGTTGGCGCGGATGTCAAACCGCCGGCCGATGCGCGCCAACTGGATGGCACGGGACTGACGGTCTATCCCGGTCTCATGGAAGCCGTTGGGCGCCTTGGTTTTGCGCCAGCGCCGCCGGCCACACCGCCGCCGGCGGGACCCGTCCGGGCCACACCGGGGGCGACGCCTCCGGCCGTACCGGTTGGCGGGCTGGCCAACTCGACCCGTCCAAATGGTTTCCAGCCGGAGCTTCTGGCGGCCGAACTCGTCCGTCCGAACGGAGACGGACTGGAAGCCGCCCGGCAGGCTGGCTTCACCACGGCGCTGACCATTCCGCGCGACGGCATCGTTCTGGGGCGGTCGGCCGTCATTGCCCTGGCGGCTGATTCGCCCCGTGAAATGGTCATCCGCACGCCTGTGGCGCTGCACATTGCCTTCCGGGTGGTTTCCGGCGGTGGCTATCCCAACTCCCTTATGGGCGTTTTTTCCATGGTGCGGCAGGCCTTTCTCGATGCCCAGCAGTACCAGGCGCACTGGGCGGCCTACCGCGCCAACCCACGTGGCATGAAGCGGCCGGCAGATGACCCGTCGCTCGAAGCCCTGCTTCCGGCGCTCAACCGCGAACTGCCGGTGGTCTTCCACGCCGACACCGAACGCGAAATCATCCGGGCGCTCGACTTTGCCCGCGAATTCAACCTGCGCCCCATCATTGCCGGTGGGCGTGAAGCCGAAAAGGTGGCCGACCGCCTGAAGGCGGCCCAGGCGGCTGTGCTGCTGTCGCTGAATTTCCCCAAGCGCACCACGGCCTTTGCGCCCGAAGCTGATCCGGAACCGCTTTCCCTGCTCCGGGCGCGCACAGCGGCGCTCAAAACGGCGGCGGCACTGCACAGCGCCGGCATTCCCTTTGCTTTCCAGACCGGCGGGCTGTCCCCGGCGGAAGCCCTGTCAAACGTCAAAAAAGCCACTGAGAACGGCCTGCCGGCTGAGGCGGCGATTCGCGCGCTGACGCTTCGGCCGGCAGAGATGTTTGGCCTGGCTGACCGGCTTGGAACCCTTGAAGCCGGTAAGGTTGCCAACCTGGTGGCCGTGCGGGGCGACCTTTTTGATGCCAGGCGCAAAGTGGCCTTCGTCTTCATTGACGGGGCCATGGTCAACCTGCGCGGCTCCAACGTCACGCCAGGCGAGATCGCCGGCACGTGGGAGACAAAAGACCTGAAGCTCACCTTCAGCCGTGAGAACAACGAACTCAAGGGCAAGGTGCGCATAGGCGACACCGACATCGAGGTACGTGAACTGCGTCTCGGTCTGGATGAAGACGCTTCTCTTTCCACCGTACGGTTCGTTGCTGACCTGCCACGGGATGGCGCAACCAGGGCGGCGATCTTTACCGGCAAGTACACGAGTGACGAACTGCGCGGAACCTTCACCGTGGACGGGAAAGCCGAACCCGAACGCCTGTTCAAACGGGGCACGGCTCCGCCGGCGACGCCGGGCGCAGCGGCAACCGGCACAGCCAATGGGTCGGGAGCGGTCTTTGACTTTACCGGTACCTGGAACCTCACCATCTCCTTCGGACCGCAGAGCCTTCCGGCAACGATGACGCTCCGGCAGGAAGGCACGAATGTGTCAGGGACGTTGAGCCTGGGGCCGGTCGGCACCGTGGAGTTGAGCAACGGACGTGTCACCGGCAACCGCATGGAAGCCACGGCCCGCGTGGATTTCGGCGGCCGCAGCGTTGAACTCCAGCTCAGCGGCACCGGCAACGGCAACAGCCTCGAAGGGACGGTGACTTCTCCGCAAGGTACAGCGGCTTTCAGCGGCACACGCCCCCAGTAATGACGGGTAAGCCGCCCGCAAACCAGAGAGCAATGCTTGGATCGTGGCTGAAAACGTTTTTCCCCGGACGCCGCAGCATCCCGGACAAGGCGGCGGAACCTGACTTTGATCCCCAGACGCTGCCCTGGATTGACCGCCCGGAAGCCGATCTCGAAGGCTATCTGCGCGGCCTTTCCAAGGCGGAACAGGACATGTTCGGGCCGGCACTGCGGTCGTGGCGCGATCTGGGCTATGCCATCTTTCCCCAGGCGGTCAGCCACGAGTTGATTGACGCCTACCTGGCCGACATCGAAGAACTCTATGCACAGCGGCGCTGGCGAGCGCTCGTTCTGGGAGAAAGTTTTGGCGTCCAGCCGGTGCAGGCGTTGTCCCGGGAAACACTCGAAGGCGAACATCACCTTCGGCTCATGGACTTTCACAACCACTCGGTGGCCGGGAAGAAACTGGCCCTCAACGCCAAGGCCGTGACGTTTCTGCGCCATGTGTTTCAGGACGAGGTTGTGGCCATGCAGTCGCTGACCTTCATCCACGGCTCGGAACAATGGACGCACCAGGACTTTCCCTACGTCGTGGCGCAGATTCCCAGCCACCTGGCTGCTTCCTGGATTGCGCTGGAGGACGTGCACCCGGACGCCGGCCCGCTCGGTTATTTCCCCGGCTCCCACCGGCTGCCCAAGTTCAACTTCGGGAACGGTCTCTTTCTGACGCCGGAATCGCCGCTCCGGGAAGATGCCTTCCGGGAACACCTGGAAAGACACTGCGCGGCACGGGGCATCGAACGCCAGGTTTTTCTTCCCAGGAAGGGGGATATGTTCGTGTGGCATGCCGCGCTGGCCCACGGCGGGATGAAGGTCAACAATCCCAACCTGACACGCAAATCGTTCGTGACGCACTACTCATCGCTGCGCGCCTACCCACGCGACCGCCGCGCGCCGGAGGTCATCCCCCAGCGCTGGACGCGGAACGGCGCACACCTGTACGAAAACCCCCTGCTCCCGGAAGAAGAAAACGCCTTTCGGCGCGGAGAAGCCGTCGAATGAGGGAGCTTGTCAACAACCTGACGAACCGGCCGGCCCTACGTGGCGGCATGACACCGCCCCGGTCTGGCAACCTGTCTATCCCCCTGCTCGGAGGTCCGAGGACGTTTGTATGCTGAACACCACACCCTTACGCTTTGCCCTCGCCTGTGGGCTGGCCACGGCGCTCGGCTTCGGAACGCTGGCCCAGACACCGGCCCGGCAGCAAGCCCAGACACCGACGCTCATCAGGAACGCCACCCTGCTGACCGTCACCAAAGGCACGCTGGAAAACAGTGACCTGCTCATTGAGAACGGCAAGATTGCCAAAATCGGCAAGGGTCTGACGGCTCCGGCCGGCGCGCGGGTCATTGATGCCACGGGGAAGTACGTCCTGCCGGGCATCATTGACTGTCACTCGCATTCGATGATTGACGCGGTCAACGAGGGTTCGCTTGCGGTGACTTCCATGTGCCGCATCCGCGATGTGCTCAATCCGAACGACGTGGATTTGTACCGCGCTCTGGCTGGCGGCGTTACGGCGCTGAACCTGCTGCACGGCTCGGCCAACGCAATTGGCGGGCAAAACCAGGTCGTCAAGATCAAGTACGGGCGGCCCATCGAGGAATTCCTGTTCCCCGACGCCCCGCCAGGCATCAAGTTTGCCCTCGGCGAAAATCCCAAGCGGTCGAACTTCCGCTTTCCGGGACAGACGCAGCGGTATCCCAACTCACGCATGGGCGTGGAGGAAACCATCCGTGATGCCTTCGTGCGGGCGCGGGATTACAAGCGCCAGTGGGATGACTACAACGCCGCCAAAGCCCGTGGCGAAAATGTCGTACCGCCCCGGCGGGACTTGCAGCTTGAGCCGCTCGTTGAGGTGCTGGAAGGCAAACGCTACGTGCATGCGCACTGCTACCGCGCCGAAGAAATCCTGATGCTGATGAATCTGGCCGAGGAGTTCGGCTTTCGGGTGCGGACGCTCCAGCACGTGCTGGAGGGCTACAAAATTGCCCGTGAAATTGCCAAACACGGCGCCGGCGCTTCCGCCTTTGCCGATTTCTGGTCCTACAAGGTCGAAGCCTACGACGCCATTCCACATGACGCCGCCCTGATGACCCGCGCCGGTGTCATTGTCTCGCTCAACTCGGATGATGACGGACGCGCGCGCCGGCTCAACATGGAAGCCGCGCGCGTCATGAAGTACGGCGACCTGACCGAAAACGAGGCGCTGCGGCTCATCACCATCAACCCGGCCATTCAGTTGGGCATTGACCGGCGGGTTGGCTCACTGGAAGTCGGCAAGGATGCCGACCTGGCGATCTGGACGGCGCATCCCCTGAGCGTCTATGCCCGCGTCGAGACGACGTTCATAGACGGCGAAGTGTTCTTTGACCGGCAAGCCGACCTGGCGCGGCGCGAGGCACTGACCAAGGAGCGCGCCGAACTCGAAGCGGCGGAAGTCAACTGTCCGCAGGGTGGCGGCGCACCGCCGCCGGCACCGGCCCGCCGCCGTCCAGCCTACAGCTTCGGCGACAACTGCATGCAGATGACAAAGGAGTAAGCGCGACGATGAGAGCTGTTGGTCAACTTCGTTGGTTTCGTCTGGCAGCGGGACTTGGCTTTTGCCTGGCCCTGACACTTGACGCCCTTGCCCAGCAAAAGCTGGATATTGCGCCGCGCGTGACCGTGGCCATCCGCGACGCCCGACTGGTGACGGTCAGCGGAGAAACCATCGAGCGCGGCACGCTGGTCATCCGGGACGGCCGGATTGCCGCCGTCGGTGCCACGGCGGCCATTCCCTCCGGGGCGCAAATCATTGACGGCAAGGGATTGACGGTCTATCCCGGCATGATTGACGCGGCGACATCGCTGGGCCTGGTTGAAATCCCGGCCGTAGCCGCCACGGTGGATCAGGGCGAAGTCGGCGATTACAACCCGAACGCGCGCGCCATCGTGGCCGTCAATCCGCACAGCGCCCACGTGCGCGTCACCCGCTACAACGGCATCACGAGCGCGGCGACGATGCCCGATGGGGGCGTCATCTGTGGGCAGGCGACCTTTATCAACCTCTACGGAACGTCGCCCCAGGAAATGGCGGTTGTACCGTCGCTGGGGTTGGTCATCAACTTTCCACGGCTGAACCTGGGCGGCGGGGGGCCGTTTGCAGCGTTTCGCCAGCCGCCGCCGGCCAACATTGCCGAGGCCATTGCGACGCGCAACCGGCGTGTCGAGGAACTCCGCCAGGTGATGCGCGAAGCCGCGGATTACGGCCGCGCCAAAGCCGCCGCGGCCGCCGACCCGAACATCCCGCGTCCGGCGACAAACGTTGTGTATGAAAGCCTGCTGCCGGCGCTGCGCGGTGAAATGCCGGTGTTTTTCCGGGCTGACCGGGCGCAGGACATTCGCGCCGTGCTGGCCTTTGCCGAGGACATGGGGCTGCGCCCGATTATTGTCGGGGGCAATGACGCCTGGATGTGTGCGACGGAACTCAAAGCCAAAAACGTCCCGGTCATTCTGACAGGCGTGCTCGACCTGCCCAGCCGGGAAGATGATCCCTACGATGTGCTCTATGAAAATGCGGCCAAGCTGCACCAGGCGGGTGTGAAGTTCTGCATCTCGACAGGCGACAACGGCGCGCATGTCCGCGACCTGCCCTATCACGCCGGGATGGCGGCGGCGTTTGGCCTCAGCCCCCAGGCGGCGCTGCGGGCGGTGACGCTTTCGGCGGCCGAAGTGCTGGGTGTCAGCGACCGTCTGGGATCGCTCGATGTGGGGAAAATGGCGAACGTCGTGGTCGCGGATGGCGACCTGCTCGAACCCCGGACGCGCGTCAAATATGCCTTCATTGACGGCCGTCCGGCACAACTGACGAGTCGCCACACGGAACTCTACGAGCAGTTCAAGGAACGGAAATAGCGCCAGTTTCCGATAATCATCGGATGTGTCAGGATTTGGTGTGCGTCCGCCACAGGGCTTATTCCAAATCCCCGCATCCTGTGGATTCGCGGGACTGAGGGCAGGCATGCTGGAACCCGACGCGAAAGGCAGCATCCATCTGGCTGACAACCTGGACGTGCTGGCTTGCCTGCCGTCGGCTTCGGTGGACCTCATCTACATTGACCCGCCGTTCAATACCGGCCGGGTTCAGCGCCGGACTCAGCTTCGGACGGTACGCTCGGACACCGGCGACCGGATTGGTTTTCAGGGGCGGCGCTACGCCAGCCTGGTCATCGGCCGCCGGTCTTTTGGCGACGAATTCGACGACTACCTGGCCTTTCTGGAACCGCGTCTGGTGGAAGCGCACCGGGTGCTGGCCGCGCACGGCTCGCTGTATTTCCACGTGGACTACCGCGAAGTCCACTACTGCAAAATCCTGCTCGATGGCATCTTCGGGCGGGAGAACTTCCTGAACGAAATCATCTGGGCGTATGACTACGGCGGCCGTCCGCGCCGCCGCTGGCCCGCGAAGCACGACAACATCCTGTTTTACGTCAAGGACCTGGAAGGGTATGTGTTCAATCAGGAGGCCATTGAGCGCATTCCCTACATGGCGCCGGGACTGGTTGGCCCGGAGAAGGCGGCGCGGGGAAAGCTTCCTACGGACACGTGGTGGCACACGATTGTGCCGACGAACAGTGCCGAAAAGACGGGCTACCCGACCCAGAAGCCGCTGGGCATTCTGCGGCGGATCATTCAGGCGTCATCGCTGCCCGGCGCGCTGGTGCTGGATTTCTTTGCCGGCAGCGGCACAACCGGC
>Ga0272446_1005445_pt1 | contig 14057 bp, 13 predicted proteins | sample YNPCB0061_FD_194587 | JGI IMG/M metagenome (GOLD analysis project Ga0272446, IMG submission 194587) | Hot spring microbial mat communities from Yellowstone National Park, WY, United States - YNP-CB-006-1 | ecosystem: Environmental > Aquatic > Thermal springs > Hot (42-90C) > Sediment | place...
TGAGCCAAGCGGAGTGTCGTTTTCATCGTATCAAGCCTGTGGGTTGGAATTATTAAAAATTGTTAAGTTCTGCAACCTTTCATCGCCGAAGATACTTTTTTCAACGCTAACACATTACCGACAATGAGACTGCAAGATGCTGTTGAGTTTGTAACGGCAAAACTGCCTGACGTATTTTCTTCGGACCGTGCTGATGTAACGACCACTGAATCGCTCAAATTTATCCAAGCACTTGGAGCAGTTGAACTTGCCGCTACTCCCGCTGCGATTCAATCACTCCGCGCTACGCTGACTTCGGCGTGCCAAGCCAATCCTACACGAGTTCAACAGATATGCACCTACACGCTTTTAGACACGTTCAATTCAAGCCTTTGGACGCTTCATCGAAAAGCCTTGCAAACGAAGTCCGAAGAGCACGTGAATGCAACGATTTCGTATCGATTTCTTTATGAACAACGTGTAGCCGGAATGTCGCATCTACTCAACGCGCTTTCTGATGTTGAGAGAACGTCGGTGCGCATGAGCGAAGTAATAGAGAGGCTTGATTTGTTGAAAGAGGATTTCATATCGTTTGATGAAGAACTTGTTTGGCATCATGCCCTTTACGGCGAGAGCGTCGAGACACTGCGGTGGCAATTCGCCGACGCGAATTTTTGGCTTGCGAATCCTGATGAATGGAAACGGCGTGTAGGAGAAATCGAACCTCGCTTGAAGTGGAAAACGCAGTTAGAAAAACAGCGGTTCAAAAAATTCTTGCTATCCAGAAAGTCGCCTAAGTCAAAAATGCCGCTCTCGCTTTATGCGTTGCCAAGCGTGATGAAACCGATACCTGAAAGTGAGATGCTCTCTGAAATTGAACAGTATGAGCGCGCGTTCTTCAATCATCAAACGCCGAAACCGATGAGAGAATTGGGTGGCGCGTCGGTTTATGCGCACTATGCGTTTTCTTGTTTGGAGCAAAATCAACCCTTAAAAGCACTGGCACTCTTTCGCAAGAATTTGATGCTCCATCTTAAAAATCCTGATGCTTGGCTGAATTTGGGAGTTGGAAATTTTTTGGCAGGCACACTGCATCGCGCAAAATTTTGTTTTGAAAAAGCCCACGCACTTCGTCCCGATATTTTCACCGCAAATGATTTAGGGGCAGTCTATGCATTGCTCGGCTTGCGCGAAAAAGCCAAAAGTCTTTGGAGCAAACATCTCAAAAACGAAGCGGCAATTGAACCCACCTACAATTTTGCCACGATGCTCATTGCCGAGAATAGCCTGATTGAAGCCAGCAAATTGCTTCAATGGTGTGGTGAGCATGATAAAACGCATGGCGAGACAGCCTTTAACATGGCAGTTGTGATGGAACGCGAAGCGAAGGATTTTTTGGCGGAACGCTATTACGCATTAGCCGCAAAACTCGGTGTCAAGTAGCACGAGTTGAACGAATCAAAACACTCAACAAAAAAGTCCATCAGTGTAGATGGACTTTTGATGTTAGCATGCTTTGTAAATGATGCTGTTCTGAACGCTTACTTATTGACGGCGGCTTTGAGTGCGGCACCAGGCTTGAAGCGAGCGACTTTCTTCGCTTTGATTTTGAGCACAGCACCTGTTTTCGGATTTCGCCCAGTGCGTGCGGCACGCTTACCTACGCTGAACGTTCCGAACCCAATCAGGGTAACAGACTGCCCCTTTTTGAGCGACGATTTAACACCATCAATAAACGAATTGACGGACTTTTCGGCGGCGGCTTTCGAGATACCCGCGTCTTTTGCAATTTTTTCTACTAAGTCGGCTTTTGACATAATGGTCTGTAAGTTTTGTTGTTAATGAATAAACAGCCTTTCAAGAAAACTTCTTGTAAGGCTATGCGAAGATACAGAAAAAACCGAACAATGCAAGCCTATATCGCCCGAAATCCCTTGTAAAATAAGGCGGTTTCAAGACACGGCTTTGCACTGCCTCGTTTTTGGCGTTGAAATCGCTTGTCTTATATTTGCAGGCTCTTTTCAACTGTCAATATCTTCAACACTTACAACTGCGATTCGTCCAAAACTTATGGCAACTACAAGTGATTTGTCAAAAGGAGTTATCGTTCGCTTCAACGGTGAACTTCACGTGTGCGAAGAAGTCATTCATCGCACGCCCGGCAACCTTCGAGCATTTTATCAAGTCAAAATGCGCAACTTGCGGCACGGAAGAATTGTAGAAAATCGATTTCGTTCTGGCGAAGAAGTCGAAGTCGTGGAAACAGAACGCAAAACCTTTCAATACCTTTACCGCGATGGCGACAACTTTGTGCTGATGGACAACGAAACCTATGACCAAACCAATGTTCCCATCTCTGCCTTCGGAGAGCAAGCGAAATTTCTTAAAGAGTCCATGACCGTCGAAGTCGTTTATGCCAGCGACGGCTCGATTGTTCAAGCCGAAGCACCGACGTTTGTTGAACTCACGGTTACCGATACCAGTCCAAGCACCAAAGATGAGCGTGCAACCGCAAGCACAAAGCCGGCAACGCTTGAAACCGGTGCGGTAGTTCAAGTGCCAATGTTCGTGCTGACGGGCGATGTGGTGCGCGTTGATACACGCACAGGCGAGTATATCGACAGAGTCAATAAAAAGTAACTAATGTCCTGAACTCGCCATGTGCGTGTTCCGGCATAACTTTAAAAACAACCGTTCAACCTTTGTAAAAAACTTTTGGAGGCGAGATGAACCTCGATGATATACAGCGACTTATTAAAATGGTCGACGAATCTGGTTTAGATGAAATGACCATTGAAGAAGGCGAGTTCAAGCTTACTTTGAAGAAAGCGGCAGAGCCATCAGCATCGCCCGCGATGAATGCAGTGCCGATGATGATGCCGCCGCAGTATTTTGCACCACAACCAGCGCAACAGACCCCGCCTCCGCCGACGGTTGCCAAACCCACTGAACCTGTTGCACTTGCGCCAGCAGAAACCAACAAGAAATACAAGGAAATCCGCTCCCCAATGGTTGGCACATTCTATCGCGCACCTGCGCCCGAAGCCAATCCTTACGTGCAAGTCGGCGACACCATCACCAAAGGTAAAGTGCTGTGCATCATTGAAGCCATGAAACTGATGAACGAAATCGAGAGCGATGTTGATGGAAAAATCGTGAAGATTCTCGTTGAGAACGGCAAGCCTGTTGAGTTCGACCAAGTACTCTTTTTAGTGGAGTAACTACCTGCAACGCCGAAACATTTTTCTCAATGTTCAAGAAAATCCTGATTGCAAATCGCGGCGAAATCGCGATGCGCGTCATTCGCACGTGTCGCGAAATGGGCATACAAACGGTCGCAGTTTATTCTACTGCCGATGCCGATTCACTTCACATCAAATACGCCGATGAAGCCGTGTGTATCGGCGCGCCAATGAGCAAAGAAAGTTACCTCAATATCCCGCGTATTATTGCCGCGGCTGAAATCACCAACGCTGATGCGATTCACCCCGGCTACGGCTTCCTTTCCGAAAATGCGGAGTTCTCAGAAATCTGCGCGTCATCGGGCATTAAATTCATTGGTCCTTCACCTGACATGATTCGTGCAATGGGCGATAAGAAAACCGCCAAAGACACCGTCAAGCGCGTTAATGTGCCAACTGTTCCGGGAAGTCCGGGATTGGTCGAAGATGTGAACGAAGCAAAAGAAATCGCTCGACAGGTTGTTTATCCGATTATCATCAAAGCGACAGCAGGCGGCGGCGGCAAAGGCATGCGCGTGGTTCTGCGCGAAGAAGAATTAGAGAAAGCATTTCAGACCGCTCGTAACGAAGCCGAAAAAGCCTTTGGAAATCCGGGTGTCTATATCGAGAAATTTGTTGAAGAGCCGCGCCACATTGAAATTCAAGTGCTTGGCGACCAGCACGGCAATGTGATTCACTTAGGCGAGCGCGATTGCTCGGTTCAACGTCGACATCAAAAGTTGATTGAAGAATCTCCCTCGCCGATTGTCAGCGAAGAACTCCGCGCTGAAATGGGCGATGCGGCAGTTGCAGCGGCGAAAGCCATCAATTATGAGGGCGCAGGCACGGTCGAGTTTCTCGTCGATAAATACCGCAAGTTCTACTTCATGGAAATGAACACGCGCATTCAAGTCGAGCACCCCGTAACCGAAGAAGTTTGCGATATTGATTTAATCAAACAACAAATTTTAATTGCCGCGGGCAAAAAAATTTCTACGCGCAAAATTGTGCCACACGGACATGCGATTGAATGCCGTATCAACGCCGAAGACCCTGACAACGACTTCCGCCCAAGCCCCGGCGAATTAAAAGTCTTTCACACGCCCGGTGGACATGGTGTCAGAGTTGAAACCCACGCCTATGCCGGCTATCGCATTCCGCCTTACTACGACTCCATGATTGCCAAACTCATTGTTCACGCCCCAACGCGCGAAGAAGCCATTGAGCGCATGCTCCGCGCCTTAGATGAGTTTATCGTCGAAGGGGTTAAAACGACAATTCCGCTTCACAAAAAAATCATGCAGTCTCAACTCTTCCGAAGCGGACACTTCGACACGAGTTTCCTTGAAAAAGCCCGATTGATGAAAGCCCACTAAGTCAAGGCGACTGCCGATGTGAAACAAAATCGCGAGTAATGAACAACGCACACGGTTCACGACTCGCGAGTTACTACATGCATTCTGCACGAAACCGATTTCATAACACCTTTTCCAATATCAATTCATCGCGAAGCGGAATGCCGTGTTCGCCCGTGAGCTGAATGGTTGGATTTTGTTTTCGCCGCGCATCAATCGCTCCAATTCGCAGTTCCGCCAGACGAAACGCGCGTTTTTGCAAGAAGCGAAGTGCGTTGAGGTTGTCGTTGCCAATCACGCACGTCAATTTTTTGCACCCCTTTGCCCTTGCTTCGGATTCAAGGCGATTGAGCAAAGATTCACCAATCCCCATTCGCTTGCGGAGGACATTAAGGCTGACGATGTGACACACGTCGCCTTGATAATTACAAAGGAGCAACCCGACAGGCTCGTCTTTTATTTCTGCAACCCAGCCATGCAAAGTTGAAGAGCTTGTCTCGTTTGCAAGTTCAGGGAGATAGGTGCCGTTAGCTTGTTTTTTCAGAAATCCCTCCGCCCATTCTGCATCGGCGGCAGTTTTTGGACGAATCTGTATTGACTCCATATTGCAGTAATGTGTGTATTCTTGATTGACAATGTGTGGGGTATTTCTAAAATGTAAAAAACATATTGAAAAAATTAACTGCACCTTACGGCTAAAATGGTGGAGTCGTCGCGCAAGGGCAAACTGCCTCTGAATGTTGAAAGTGTTGATGAAAGGCTCTCGTAAAGATCTTTGGCTGAAAGCGATTCAGGTGCCGATTTGAACCAAGCGACGACGCGCTCGATTTGAAATTCCTCACCCTCTTCGTTGAGCGTTTCGTTGACACCATCGCTGAACAACAGGAATCGGTCGCCACGTTGAAATTGGTACATCTCTACGGGAAAGGTTGCATTGTGTCGAAGTCCAAGTGCAATCGCCTTGGGTTTAAGCAAATGCACATCGCCGGAGCGGTTCTGATGAAAGAGAATCGGCAAATGCCCGGCATTAGCGACTGTGAGCACTTGTTTGCGAAAATCGAGCAAAAGACAAGCAAAACTGACAAACATTTTCGGGCGCGAGTTGTCGCAAATATCGTTGTTGAGCTCGCACATCAAATTTTCAAGCGTGGTGAAGTGGCGCAGTTCCGCACGGAAAGCCGCTTTCGTAATTGCCATCAAGAGACCTGCCGCAACATTATGTCCTGAAACATCACCGACCGCAACAATCAATCGCCCGTCGCCGAGCCAAAACGCATCGTAGTAGTCGCCGCCGACTTCGGTGGCAAATTCGCTCTTGCCATAAACCTCAACCACATCGTTTTGAATATTGAGCGTGGGCAGAAAATCTTTTTGTATGGATTGGGCTAAATCGATTTCTGCATCGAGTTTTGATTTTTCTTCGACAACCGAGCGAATCACATAATTCCACATCGAGCCGCTTGCGCCTATCAAGATGAGCGTTGTCAGTGCAAGTGCAAACGAAAGCCAATCAAACGAGGTCAGGGTTCGAGTATTCATCGCCCCCATCGCGCCCATATAGCCGCCAAACAAAAATGAGAGCGGGAAAGTGAGCCAAAAAAATTGACGCACCGAAGGAAAGAGAATCATTGAGAACGTCAGACCTGAAATCACCGCTCCAAACGCATACATCACCATCAAATTTTCAAATGTCAAAACTGATTTGAGCATGAGGTGAATAAGAAAAAGCACAAGGAAAGATGAGATGAACGTCGCCGTTGCCGCAGTCGCACGCACTTTGAGCGGCAACGTGAAAAAGAATTGATATTTCTCGATTAGTTGCGCATTGAAATTTGAAAGGGAAATTTGTTTGCGTGAAGAGTTCATGGCTTAAAGCATTTCCGATTGTTTTCGCACTGCACTAAAAAGGGTTGCAACAAAGGCAAGCATTACAATAAGCAAACAGCCTTTCGGAAACCAATCGGTGTGGCGCACATAAAAACTTTCGTCATCATAAAGTTCAAGGTCTTTAGCGGTGTAAGATTCTTTCCACCAGTCGATTTCGCCGTAAGGTCTGCCGTATCGGTCAATGAAGAGCGAGATACCTGTATTTGCGCTTCGTGCCATTGCACGTCGCGATTCAATACAACGCAGTTTCGCAAATGCCGCGTGTTGATAGGGTCCGTAAGATTTTGAAAACCAACCATCGTTGGTAATGACTGTGAGCATGGTTGCGCCGCGTCGAACAAACTCGGCTGTAAAAGCAGGGTAAATGGATTCATAACAGATGAGCGGTGTTACTTTAACATTCTTGTTGGATTTTGTGATAAAAGAAAAATTCAGCGTGTCTTTGCCCACTCCCCAACTGGAAATGCCCGCAACGGCAAATGTGGCAGACGAAAAGAACGGCAGGTATTGCATATACGGCACGCGCTCGGCAAACGGAACGAGTTTCATTTTGTGATAGACTTGTGCATTGCCGTTTGAATCAAGGAGCATAGCGGAGTTGAAGGTGTCGTAGTATTGCTTCGCATTGCGGTCATACTTTGCGCCGAATTGTCGCTCTGTGCTATCGGCATAATAGACTGCATCTGAAAATCCTGTCAGCAATGGGGCTTGCCAACGTGCAACACTTGATTGTAATCGTTCCCATGCGTCCGACCCGCGTTGATACAAGATGAAATACGGAATTGCCGTTTCAGGCCAGACGACCAAATCAACGCCGCCACGCGCCGCCGAATCACTGACAATGATATGCTTTTCTAACACCGCCCGCCGATTCGAATTTTCCCACTTCGCAAACGGGTCGATGTTCGGCTGAATCACTGCGACTTTAATCACGCCAATCGGTTCAGGCTTCGGCGAAAGAAAGACAACTGCCGAATACAAGAGCGGCAACGCAAACATCACGGCAAGGCTTGCATAAAGCACTTTTAGCGTTTCCTCTTTGCCCATCGACTCAATGAGTTTCACAACAAGCACATTGAGCAACACAATCCAAAAACTCACTGCCCACACACCGAACAAATCAACATACTGAATAAGCCACCAAAGGTTGGCGTGCGAATTTCCGAGCGTAATCCAACCGAAGGAAATTTCTAAATCGAGGTAAATCCACTCCCATGCCGTCCAAAGAAATGGGAAGAGCCAAAGTGCGCGATTCCACCCAAGCCCTTTTCTGACAAGGTAAAAAAGCATGAAGGGAATGGTCATGAAAAAGGTTTGAGCGAAATACATAAGGAATCCGCCGAGAAAGGTCGAGAGCGAGACCCACCAGACCGAGACCAGCGTAAAGCAAAAGAGTGAGAGATAGGTTGCGCGAAAATACGCGCCAAATTTTTCCTGTGTCTTCAAGTGCAAAAGAATCGGGACGAAGCCAATCCACGCAAGGAACGGCGCGTGAAAAAAAGGATACATCACGAAGGAAAGCCCAAGCAACGCACCACCGATGAGCGAAGCACGAAAAGAGGAAAGAGTAGAGATGATGTTGTTCATTGAAGGGGCGGAATTTTAGCGATTGGTTCACCGCTTTGAGCACGCTTCCAATTTTCAAGTAATTCTTCTTGATGTAGCGAAGCCCATTCTACGACTAACCCTAACGCACGCACGGGAAGCTTGCCGTCAAGAATAGCAAAGTCAGCAATTCTTATCAACGCCTCAAATTCTCCATATCTTGCGTGAAAATGAGGCGGTGCGTGGTCTTCATAAAACATATAAATGGTAATGCCAAAAAAGCGGCTGAGTTCAGGCATTTTGATGAAGTCTCGGTTCAGAATTTCGGTTGCACACGTTGAGGTAAAGGCTATCGGCGCAAAGGTCAATCTCATTGTCCCAAACTAATGCACGCGATTGAGAGTCAATTTTCACAGACTCAAAAAAAGAGGGATTGTCAAATGCGGTGAAAATGCCTTTTCCTTTGAGGTGAGAGAGGTCAACCGTGCCTTCTACGCCATCGTCAAAGCAAAGCCATAACTGAAAAGGTGCAATCGGTTTGACTGAAACGAGTTTCTTCATAGTTGAACACTTGGTTTCTGAAACGACTATTTCGTCTCTTTCTCACAACGAAAATACGAAAAAGCCTTTGAAGAAAGGGCGAGGGAAGTGTTAAGTTTTCAGCGAAAAGAAAAACGCTCAACAGCGACAAGCAGTATGAGGCAGTATCGAGGTAAGCTGTAAGCGTCAATGAAGTTTTTAATTCAGCAAACAGGAGAATAACATTATGGCTCTCTTTGGCGCAGCAGAAGCGACCGTTGCTCGCTCTGATTATGAAGTCGTCCTTGAAGGTGGCACAAGCACGTGGGGCAAATTAAAAGCCCGTGCCACGATTAACGTTACGCCCGCAATTCCGCTTCTTCCAACGGACTTGAATATCAAACTCAAATGTAAGCCGATTGGCGACAGCAAAGATGTGGTGCGCTTCTCGTGCCTTATCGAGACGGTTGTTGATAGCACCGTCAAGAAGCTCACGGTTGAAGCCGACATCGCCAATGAAACGGAAGAACGCCGCGTTGCCGTCGGCGACGGGGTGGTAACGGTCGGCGACTTCTCGCACGCCTTCTCGTTTGAAGGCTCGGTAGTCAATCTCTATTACTATAAATCCGACGTCATTCGTCGCAACATTCCGAACCCGCGATACCTGCAAGGGCGACAATTCCACGACATTCTGATGAAAATCCCGCTTGAAAACGACGACCTCATACAGACATGGGAAGCAACCCTTTCAAGCATTCGAAATTCAGGACCGAACTTCGGCGACTGGATTCGAGATTTCTGGTTCATCGGACCCGCCTATAACGCCCTTGATGAAGGCGGACAACGCATCTCCAACTTGGAAGTCGTCAGCATCGGCACACAAGGCACGCCCCAAGAGCCGCTCGGCGTTTCCAACTGGCGATTCTCTAATGCAGGTTCCGGGGTTGTCGATGCGGTTTGCCGTTGGACAGAACTCTTCCCTGTGGAAAAATTGCTCGGACGCGAAGCGGCTATCGAAGCCTCGTTCCGTTCCGACTCACAGGGGATTGAGGTGAAGGCGGACGGCAACTTGCCCGGCATCTCCATCGATGCAGGCGGTGGGTTGCGCAGAATCTTGAATCACCCACTCATACCGATTATCCATCATGGCATCGTCGGTAAATACAACGAGTTCCGTGTGGATACGCAACTGACCATCACGTTGCCGTCTGGCTATAAAATTCGTTACGCCGCACCGCAGTATCGAAACCAAGTCGGCGAAACCTACAAATGGTATGGAGGCACTTACGCCAAATGGGTCGAGCACATCTGCAAAGGCGGAACAGGACAATTTGAAGTCCTTTACGCACAATAACGATAGTGCAACCCGTTCACAAAGTTCTTTTTTTGACATAGCGGAAACGGGTGATGCCGTCCGCACCATAGCGCGATGAAAGACTCGCATAAATTATCTGCCCGACAAAAAGGTTTGTGCACCTGAGAAAAGGGCTTCCCGAATAAGGGAAAAAGGATAGTTTGCACAAAGACCGAATGGACGCATTCGGTCTTTTATTTTTGCACGGTTTCACAGCCCAAATTAAATTCGACTTTTGCAAAACGCATATTTCTTCTACAATTCAATGCCTCAAATAGACCTATTTGCCCTACTTGCCATCATCACCGTTGTGAGTGCGATTTTTTCTTACATCAACATTCGCTTTCTCCGATTGCCTAACACGATTGGCTTAATGGCACTCGCCCTTGCGCTCTCGCTGATGCTGATTGTGTTAGGCAAAGTCAATCCAACGGTGTTAGACTTTGTAACAGGCATTATGAACCGCGTGGATTTCTCTGAAGTCGTGCTGGAAGTGATGTTGAGCTTTCTGCTCTTTGCAGGTGCGTTGCATGTCGATATGGACAAACTCGCTGAACAAAAATGGGTGATATTCTCGCTCGCAACCGTCGGAGTGGTTCTTTCAACCTTCATTTTAGGCACGCTCTTTTTTTATGCGTGCCAAGTCTTCGGCTATCCCGTGCCGTTCATTTACGCCTTGCTTTTGGGCGCGCTCATTTCGCCAACCGACCCGATTGCCGTGCTGGGCATTTTGAAAGAAGCCAAAGTTCCGAAGAACATTGAAATTGCCATCACGGGCGAATCGCTTTTCAACGACGGCGTGGGCGTGGTCGTCTTTCTCTCGATTCTTGAAGTCGCAAAGTTCGGCGCAAGCGAAGCCACCGTGAGTGATACAGCAATCCTTTTTGCAAAGGAAGTCTTCGGCGGCATCGGGCTTGGACTGCTTTTCGGCTGGCTCACTTACAAATTGATGAAATCCATTGACCACTATCAAACCGAAGTCTTGCTCTCGTTAGGATTGGTGATGGGCATTTACGCGCTTGCGCTTGCGCTACACTTTTCCGCACCGCTGGCAGTGGTGGCGTGCGGCTTGTTCATCGGAAACACAGGGCGCAACAGTGCGATGAGCGAACAAACCCTTATTTACCTCGATAAATTTTGGGAACTCGTCGATGAATTTATGAACGCTGTTCTCTTTGTGTTAATCGGATTTGAAATCGTGCTACTCACATTCATCGGCAAATACTTTTGGCTTGGCATCATCACGATTTTTATTTCGCTTTTAGCGCGGTGGATTGCGGTTTCTGCGCCGCTGTTTGCTCTGCGCTCGCGCACGAACTTTATTCCCAAAGTTGATTTGATTCTCACTTGGGGCGGATTGCGCGGCGGAATTTCTATCGCACTTGCGCTCTCAATTCCTGCTGAAATGAATCGCGAGGTGATTTTATCGGTAACTTACATCATCGTGATTTTCTCAATTCTCGTTCAAGGCTTAACGCTCGGCAAATTGGTCAAACAGCTTAACCCCGCATGATACAACGACTCCTCTTGATTGGCGTGCTTTTGAGTGCGTTTGGGAAGACGCTCGAAGCGCGACCTGATGATACAACCCTGACGCGCATTGTCGTTACGCGCGACGATTCGGCGAAGGTGCAATTTCTTCAAGACACGTCGGCGCGCCCGCTCGGCGTTCCTGTAATGGTGTTCGGAAGAGAGGTGTTCAGAATTTTCTCGCCGCTCGGAACGCTTACGCCCGAAGAGCGCGCTGAGCGCATCAGCAAAACCATTCAGCAACTTGCCGAAGAAGGCGCAAGCGTTGATTCAATCACGATTGTCGACAGCAAGTCGCTGACCACCGTCAGAATCGGTAATCGAAACGTGCTTACTGTCACCGACGACGACGCGCGCTCACAACTTTCCACGCGACAAGCTCTTGCAGAACTCAAAGCCCGCGAACTGCGCAAATTCTTGCTCGACTATCAAGAGGAACTTTCGCTCAAACGTATTCTTATCAATCTTGGCATTTCGGCGATTGTTTTGGCGATACTCATCGGTCTGCTCGCGCTCCTTTCGTTCTTGACCGATGTCTCACGAAAGTGGATAAAGAAAAATCTGCTCTCGTGGATGCCGACGCTCAAATTTCGTGACCTTGAAATTCTCACCACTCGGCAAGCCCTTCTGATTTCAACAAGTGCTGTTGGACTATTGGGGTTCGTGCTGAAACTGATTTCAGGATACATCGCGCTTACGCTCATCTTTCAACGCTTCATTTGGACGCGCACTTGGGCGGAAGGCTTGCTCAACTTGGTGCTTTCGCCCGCGATTGACTTGCTTAAAAAGTTTTTTGATTATATCCCCAACCTCATCGCCATTGCCGTAATTGTGTTCGTGTTTCGCTTGCTCATTCGCTTTTCAGATTCCGTCTTTGAGCGCATTGCCGAAGGCAAACTCACCTTTGAGAATTTTTATGTGGAATGGGCTGACCCGACGCGGAAGATTGTCAAGTTTGCATTGTTTCTTTTCGCAGTCATTTTGATATATCCCTACACGCCGATTGCGGCATCGACAGCGGCGCAAGGCATCTCGATTTTCGTAGGTGTGCTGTTTTCTCTTGGTTCTACCAGCGCGATTGGCAATGTCATCGCCAGCATCGTGCTGAACTATACGCGCTCGTTTCGAATCGGAGACACCGTCAGGATTGGCGATGTAACCGGCGATGTGGTCGAGAAAACTGCGCTCGTGATGCGGATTCGCACCCGCTACAACGAGGAAGTCTCAATCCCAAACACGACCGTGGTTGGAAGCAATGTGATGAATTTTTCCGAAGCGGCACGGCGTGGCGAAATGCTCATTCTGCACACAACCGTCAGCATCGGCTACGATGCACCTTGGAGAACCGTTCATCAACTCCTCATCGAGGCGGCATTGGCAACGGAAGACATTGAAAAAGAACCGCGCCCTTTCGTCTTTCAACTCGCGCTCAACGATAACTATCCCGTCTACGAAATCAACGCCTACACCAAAAAGCCGTCGCTCTGGCTCGATACTTACACCAAACTGCACGCAAACATTCAAGACAAGTTTAACGAGGCAGGCATAGAAATTCTTTCGCCGTCATATCACGTCAATCGGCTCTCGCAAGAAACAACCCTTCCGCCGGACTATCGCCCAAAATCCTACGCGCCGCCGCCGATTGACATTTCCATAAAAGAGCAAAAAACATCGTAACTTTATTCCTAAAAATTCACTTGTGAGTCATCTTGTTGGAATTTCCATCGTTGGCGCATCGGGCTATTCGGGCGCGGAACTCTTGCGCTTCTTGATTCGCCACAAAGGCGTGCGCATCGATAAACTCTTTGCCAATTCATCAGCAGGAAAATGGCTCTCCGACCTTTATCCTGAATTTCGCAATCGGCTCGACAAACCCTTTGAGCCATTCACGCTCGAAGCCACAGAAGAAAGCGACTGCGTCTTTCTTGCGCTTCCATCAGGCGAAGCGATGAATCTTGCGCCTGTCTTGCTTGAAAGAGGAAAAATCGTGATTGATTTAGGCGGCGACTTTCGTTTGAAGAACGTGGAGCATTACAAGAAATTTTACAAGCACGAGCATACCGCAACTCATCTTTTAGAGAAGGCAGTGTATGGATTAGCAGAGTGGAACTGCGAACAAATTAAATCGGCGAACCTGATTGCGAACCCCGGTTGCTATCCAACGAGTGTGCTCTTGCCGCTCTTGCCGTTGCTCAAAGAAGGGTTGATTTTGCCAAGTGGCATTGTGATTACCTCAATGTCAGGCGTTTCGGGGGCGGGGCGCAAAGCCGACCTCTCGCTTTCGTTTGTCGAAGTCAATGATTCGGTCAAAGCCTACAAAGTCGCCGAGCATCAACATCTGCCTGAAATCCAACAAACGCTTGAAACAATAACAGGGCAGAGCGTTTCGCTCTCATTTGTGCCGCATTTAATTCCAATCACGCGCGGCATTTATACCACGATTCACGCAACGCTTTGCGAAGGCACAACCGCCGAAAAAATTTTTGAGGGATATGAACGCTACTACAAGCAAACGCCGTTTGTGCGATATTCTCGCGACTTCATTCCTGAACTGAAAGGTGTAGTGCATACCAACTTTTGCGACATTGGCTTTCGCCTGTCATTGGAGACTAATCAAGTGATTTTATGTGCGGCGATTGATAACCTCGTCAAAGGCGCGGCGGGACA
>Ga0272446_1005446_pt1 | contig 14053 bp, 11 predicted proteins | sample YNPCB0061_FD_194587 | JGI IMG/M metagenome (GOLD analysis project Ga0272446, IMG submission 194587) | Hot spring microbial mat communities from Yellowstone National Park, WY, United States - YNP-CB-006-1 | ecosystem: Environmental > Aquatic > Thermal springs > Hot (42-90C) > Sediment | place...
TGTGGCCATTGTCCAGCCCAACGAGGCCCGGCACATGAGTTCGTTTTCGGCTTCGCCAAACAGATCCGGTGCACCTGAACCAGCCACGACGGGCCGATCTTCCGGGGTGGCGCCAACCATGCCCCATCCGCCCGATACCGCCACGGCATTTTCATGTCCGGGGGCGGCGCCTTCGCCATGAGCATTTATCGTGAAAATGATCTGTAGGGGCGTGTTTCAAACTCGCACCTACCCATGCCGAATTTTCATCCCCGGGGCCGGTACTCCACCGTCATGACCATTTACCGTCTCAGGTTTCCTCCAGCCGTTTCGCCAATTCCCGAATACGGTTCCAACCATCCTCCGAAATCTTGGCACCCATCACCTGGCAGACTTCAAAGCCGCACAGCGATGCCAGTTTTCCGGCATTTTCGAGGGAATATCCTCGGCTGAGGCCGTAGAGAAAACCGGATGCCCAAAGGTCTCCTGCGCCGGTGGTATCGACGGCATTGCCGTTTCCGACGGCCGGAATGTGCAGGATATTTCCATTGGCAGCGATATAGCTGCCGCGGTTGCCGACCTTGAGGATGGCGATCGGGGCGGCCTCCGCCAAGGCCTGTACCTGATCATGATCGGTTCGGGCGCCTGTGAAGGCGGCGGCTTCATCTTCGTTGGCAATCAGAATGTCCACCCCGTTTCGAACGAGTGTGTCGAGTTTACTTCGGTGCGCTTCGATCACGGTGTAACTGGCCAAATCCAAACAGATGCGCGCTCCGGCCTGCTTGGCAAGCGCCTGAATGTGATGGATCAGATCTCCCTGATGGCACAAATATCCCTCGATATGCGCAATGGCCGCATCGTCGAGGCATTGCGGCCGGATGTCTTCCGAGGTGATTTCGGCCGATGCACCCAAATAGGTCAGCATGGAACGCTGGGCGTCAGGCGTGACGATCGACACCACTCGCCCGGTCTTTGTACAGCATTTCTCGAGTCGGGCCTCGACCCCATCCCGGCTCAAATGGTCTTCAAACAGACAGCCCATTTCTCCTGGGCCGCATTTTCCGACAAATCGGGCCTTTCCGCCGAGTTTCGCGATGCCGATCATTGTATTGCAAGCGGAACCGCCGGGAACGACGGCAGGCTGTGCTTTCGTCCGTTTCAAAACCGCATGCAGGTCCTTTTCTTCGGCAAGGACCATTCCCCCCTTCTGAATCCCGGTCTTTTCGATAAAAGCATCCGTTTCCGAAATCAGGATGTCCACCAATGCGGAACCGAATCCGACCACAACCGGTTCTTTCATTCCATCACCTCAGTTTCCGGCATCTTTCTGTCTTGTTCCGAACGCTCCTTTTCACCACACCAATGCATCAAAAATCCACCCCTTTTTCCCGCTACCGGTTTCGATATAGAGCCACTTTCCATCTCTACGATACACCTTGAGCGGAATACCGCTTTCCAGGTTGAACAGGACTTGGGCATCCATCGCGGGATTGGCTCGGACGTTGCAATTTTCCTTGATCGTGATGACCGTAGGCGCCGGTCCCACAACGGACTGGTGGATCCAGCCCTGATCGCCTTCATAGTCACGGAATTGAATCCACTCTCCCTGCTTCTTGACGATCTGGAGGGGGTAGTAGATATCGGCCTTCCAGAGGATCCGCGATTCAAGAGAAGGGGCGGACCGCACGTTGGCTTCCCGCACGGTTACCGAAACCCGCTCCGGAGCGGCACCTGCCGCTACTGCCTGCAACACGATCATTCCGATCGCTAGACCCCACACCGCCATCCGAAACACCGTTCGTTCCTTTCCGTTTGCATCCCTTCTGTCCGCAAGACCTTAGAAACCCATCCACCGTCCGGTCTGATAGACCAGAAATGCAATGATCCAGGCCATGAGAGAGCTGTAGACCATGCTGAAGATCATCCAGCGAGCGGAGCCCGTCTCTCTGCGGATGGCGGCCACCGTTGCCAGGCAGGGAACATAAATCAACACAAACACCATGAAAGAGAGAGCGGAAAGCTTCGTCATCCCCGATGCCGCAAGGGTTCGGGACAAGGCTTCCGCATCCGTATTGTCTCCGTAAGCATAGAGAATTCCCAGGGTGCTGACAACAATTTCTTTGGCGACAAATCCGCTCATCAGGGCCACACTGCCCCTCCAGTCGATGCCGATCGGCAGGAAAACGGGCTCGATCCACTTGCCGATCCGTCCCATGTAGCTTTGTTCGGTTTGAAGGATCTTGCGCTGTGCCTCGGCACGCTCGGCAATGTCCCGATCCGCCTCCGGATTGACCGCTTGAACCATTGCCTTTTGTCCGATGTCCGTGGATTCGATCGGAGGTTGGGGCATCCGGGGGAAGGCGGACAGGGCCCAGACGATGATCGAGCCGATCAGGATGACATTTCCCATTTTCTTGAGAAACATCTTGCTGCGTTCCCACATGTGGATCAGCACGCTTTTCATCATCGGCACTCGGTATGGCGGAAGCTCCATCACGAAAGGTGCATCCTGCCCCCGAAGCAGGGTTGTCCGAAGAAGCCTTCCTGTGAGAATGGACAGCAGGATGCCGATCAGGTAAATACCGAAGATGACCGTTCCCGCCTTGTCCGCAAAGAAGGCTCCTGCAATGACGATATAGATTGGAAGCCGGGCCGAGCAGGACATGAAGGGGGTGATCATGATCGTCAAAATCCGGTCCTTTTCGCTCTCGAGGGTGCGGGCGGCCATGATGGCCGGCACGTTGCAGCCGAATCCCATCAACATGGGGATGAAGGACTTGCCGTGCAGCCCGACCATATGCATGATCTTGTCCATCAAAAAGGCGGCACGGGCCATGTACCCCGTATCTTCGAAGAGCGAAATGCATAGAAACAGGATGAGAATGTTCGGTAGAAAGACGACCACACTGCCGACACCGCTGATGATCCCATTGACCACGAGGTCCTTGAACCATCCGTCTGCAAGCTGCCGTTCGAACAGGGTTTTCAGGATATCCACACCGGCCTCGATCCAGCCCTTGGGAATTTCGCCTACACTGTAGGTAAGCTCGAACATGGCCCAGATCAGGAAGATGAAAATGGGGAATCCCAGGAAGCGGTTGGTGAGCACCCGGTCGATGTTGCGGGAAATGTCCACTCGCTTCCTCGTGGAAAGCGACACCACTTCCTTGACGATACCGGCGATGAACCCGTAGCGCTCGTCGGTCATGACGATTTCCGGATCGTCGTCATACCGGTCTTCGATGTAGGCCCTTTCTTCGTGGATGAGGGATTCGAGCGTTTCCCGAAGTTCCGGGGTCTCCAGCGCAGCAACAACTTTTTCCCGCACCACGGCATCGTTTTCCAACAGCTTGACGGCCGTCCATCGGGGCGCATAGGGCAAGCGTCCGTTCCCGTTTTCGATCAGCCGACGCTGGACGCGTTCGATGGCGGATTCGATATCCGGGCTGTAGCGGACCCGCCTGCCCTTGGGTTCCCGAAAAGGTTGTCGGGCCAACTCGATGGCCCGGTCGAGCAATTCCTCAACGCCTTCGCCTCGGTTTCCGACCGTGAAGACAACGGGCACATCCAGCAGTTCGGAGAGCTTTTCTGCATCGATCTTCATGCCCCTGGCCTGGGCCATATCGGCCATGTTCAGGGCGAAGAGAACCCGGCAGTCGATTTCCCGAAGCTGGGTGGCCAAGTAGAGGCTGCGTTCGAGGTTCGATGCATCGATAATATCGATGACGACATCCGGATGCTCTTCCAGAACGAAATTTCGGGCGACGATTTCTTCGATGGAAAAGGGGGTGAGGCTGTAGGTTCCCGGCAAGTCCACAATACGCAGCTCGATACCCTGCCGCTGAAGGCGTCCTTCCTTCTTTTCGACAGTCACCCCGGGCCAGTTGCCTACCTTCTGGTGGGCTCCGGTCATGTTGTTGAATATCGTGGTCTTGCCTGAATTGGGATTTCCGGCAAGTGCGATCGTGATGGCGGATGGGCTCATGCAGCCTTCTCCGAAGTCATCAGCTCGACGGTGATATCAGCTGCTTCCTCCACCCGCAGGGACAAGTGGTATCCCTTGACGACGATTTCAATGGGATCGCGAAGCGGAGCATATTTTTCGACATAAATTTCGGCTCCTTTCACGATTCCCATTTCGAAGATTCGTCTTCTGAAAGCGCCGCTTCCGCCGATCCGCAGCACGCGGGCGCTCTGCCCCTCACGAAGCAGGCTCATTTTCAATTCTTCATTCATGATAGGCCCTCAAGGGGTCGAACACATTCATAGGGTTTCACCAGAATCTTCTGGGCAAGACCTCTGCCGATCGCATAGCGGGTGTTTCCAACGGCGATGGCCATCTGTCCCTTGTTGATATTGGAAATGACTTCGATGAGATCGCCGATCTTCAAGCCCATCGTCCGAAGGCGCAGCCTGGCCCCCGGGCCGCCGACCACGTCCGTGATCACCAGCCTTTCGCCCGGTTTGGCGAAAGCCAGAATGCGGCCTTCCGTTCGGTCTTTGCGGCAATTCGAACAGATGCCGTAGAGCTCCATCCGGTGATGCAGCGGCTCGAACCCATAGGCATCGGCGATCTGTCGTTGAAGGGCTTCGATCTGATCATTTTCGAATTCCACGATTCCACCGCATCCGGTGCAGATGAGATGGTCGTGATGTTCGCCGATGTGCATGTGCTCGTAGCGCACATGGCCGTTGTTGAAGCGGTTCTTTCGGGCAAAGCCCAGCCGATACAACACCCGCATCGTGTCCTGAACGAATTCCGGTGAATAGGACTTTCCCTGCGCTTCCAGCAGACGCACCATGTCCTGGCAAGTGACGTGGTGTTCGGTCTGCAGAAAAGATTCCAGAATGGCCAATCGGTCCTCTCGGCGATCGATATCTTCCTGTTCGAGAAGCGCCCGACATTGTTCCTTTTCGAGAGTATGCAGCGGTTTGGTCATTTATCGAGGGCCTGGAATATCGTATGTGGTACAGGAACCGCTCGAACAGGAACGGGTGGTCGACGAGGCTGCGCTCGGTCCGGATCCTCCTCCGGTCACGACAAAATTCGTCTTGCTTACGACCCGTTCGAGTTCGCTCGAAGCGCATTGTTCACATGTAAGCTCGACCATGTCGTCGGATCCTCTGACGAGGAATTCGAAACAATGGTTGCATTTCATGCAGCGGAATTCATAGATCGGCATCGTTGGTTCTCCTTGTAGATTCGCTGGGAGCATCCATCGGGAACGTCACCTGGAATCGCGCCCCGCCCAGAATGGGACTCGTTTCCACCTGGATCTGTGCACCGTGGCGCACCGCAATTTCGTGGCAGATATACAACCCCAGGCCTGTACCTTGGCCGGGCGGTTTCGTCGTAAAAAACGGCTTGAACAGGTCCTTCCGGACATCCGCAGGCACCCCTGGCCCATTGTCGTCACAGCGGAAAATAATCCGTCTGCCTTCAAAGTCAACCGAAACCTCCAATCGAATGATTCCCTTGAGGGGATCCACGGCCTGGATGGCATTGTCGACGAGGTTCAGTACGAGTCGGCCGATGTCGCCGAAGCTGCCCGGAAATTCGGGGATCTCCTCCGGCAGCACGACATCGATGCGGATACGGGTGTGCTTGAGACGGTTGTGGAGAACCTTCAGGGCATCCTGGATGACATCGGGGAAATCAATGGATTCCGGTTGGTTCGCCCCCTGTCGGCTCAGACCAAGAAGGCTTCGAACGATGTCTCGCGCCTTGTCCAGCTGTCTGCGGATGAACGTCAAGTCTTCGAGGAGGTCGGCGTCGATCCCGGGGTGCTCGCGCAGCTCCTCCAGCACCGATTGGACGAGACTGTCCGCCGAAGCGAGCGGGTTGTTGAGCTCATGGGCGGTTCCGGCCACGAGGGTGCCGATCGATGCGAGGCTCTCGGAGCGGATCATCTGTTCCTGCATCCGGCGGGTGTTCTCCAGGGCTTCCTGAAGGGAGCGGGTTCGTTCCGCCACCTTGTTCTCCAACTCCTGGTTGAGTTGCCGCAGTTGTTCCAAGGTCGTCGCATTTTCCAGGGCCAGTGCGCTCTGACCGGCCAGGATATCGAGAAGCCGGGTGTCTTCGGACGTGAAGGGTTCACCGGAAGCCTTTTCGCATACGATGAACACCCCATGAAGATGCCGCTGACAGACCAGGGGGACGATGAGCGATGCCCCGAGGGTTTCCATGTCTGCCAGAAGCCGGCTCGAAAGAGATGCTTCCATGTGCATCCGGACCCTCTCGATCGAAATCGTCTTTGCGTGGGAAAGAAGTGTCTCTCGTACAGCGATATCCGGACGATAGATTTCCGGGAAAACGGTTTCGCGCGATGAAGTGCGAAACACCGCAACCTTCAACGCCTCCTGTTCCTCCTCACCATCCGTTCCCTGTTTCGTGGTCTGTCCCTTGTAAAAGGCGCAGGCCGTCAGTTTCATGGATTCATGAACGGTATCCACCAGTCGCTCGGCGATCCGATGCGATTCCTGGAGGGTGAGGATGTCCTGGGATAGCGCTCGAATGATGCTCGGATATTGCCGGGCATCTCTTCCGATCCAGCCGTCGATCCACTCCTGAAGCCGGTTCTGGAGGGGGCCGATCGATATGCCGACAAGCAGGAAGAACATGAACGTGAACAGAAGCATCGATGCATCGTCCGACACCGGAAAAACGAGATGCATGCTCCACAGGGCCGTAGCGTAGACAGCGCTGAGAACGAGGCCCGTCAGGCCGTACAGGAGGCCTCTACGTACCAGCAGGTTCATGCCGAGCAGATCGTATCGGAACAGACCGAAGGCAAAGATTCCCAAGGGAACGAAGGCGAAATTACCGGGAGGATAGATCGAAAACCCCAGGATCGGCAGGATGTTCAAGCCGATGAGCAAGCCTAGCACACCGAAACCGATCCCCATGTAGATGAGCTTGATGCGGTAGACGAAGCGCCGTGTGTTTCGGATCGCTTGAAGAAGCATCGAAAAGACGATGGTGATGGAGCAGGCGGCCAAAAGTCCGACCAGCCAGTAGAGCTTTCCTCCGATCGCCCAGTATCCGAAATCGTGATGCCGCATCCCCCGTATCAGCCAATTGGTGGGGGCGCTTAACATCAGCAGAAAGGAAGCCCCATAGACGATCCGGATGACCTTCCGATAACGGTCGATGCCGAGATACGCCGAAAAAAACTGCAGATACAGCGGGATGAGATAGAGAATGAAGAGGTGGTCGATACGGCTGACCCAGAGGGCGGCCGTTTCGGAGGAGATGCTGAAGATGATCAGCACATCGATGTAGAGAAAACAGCCGAGAATGCAGATGCCAACGAAGAGATTGCGGGCGGGGAACGCCGAGCGAAAACGGGAGGCGAACCAGGCAAGCCATCCGAAACCGATGAGACTCAGCAGCGGAGGAATACAGAAGGCGACGGTCATGCCGTTTGCAGGAGTTCTCTGGCGTGGGCCAGGGTCGTCTCGGTCATCTGCTCTCCGCCCAGCATCCGGGCCATTTCCAACACCCGCTGTTCGTCATCCAAGGGGGAAATGGTGGTGATGGTCCGGTTGGCTGCCACGATCTTGGCGATATGAAAGTGGTGGTCTGCAAAGCGTGCAATTTGCGGCAAATGGGTGATGCAGATGAGTTGATGTCTTTTGGAAAGCTCGTGGAGTTTTCGGCCGACGACATCGGCCGTCCGGCCGCCGATACCGGCGTCCACCTCGTCGAAAACGATGGTCGATACGGCATCCGCTTGCGCCATGATGGCATGGATTGCGAGGACTACCCGGGAGAGTTCTCCTCCGGATGCGATCCGTGCGAGGGGTTTCAATGCCTCTCCGGGGTTCGTGGCAATCCAGAAAGACACCCGATCCCATCCCGTCTCTCGCATGCGCTTGCCATCGACCACAAACATGTCTCCGTCATCCGGAGCCGGGGCGATGGGTTCCACGCGGGCTTCGAAGCGGCATGCGCCCATCCGCAGCTCGGAAAGCGCCTGCATCATGCGTTCGGTCAGTTTCGCCGCACCCTGCAAGCGGCCGGTGGAGAGATTCCGGGAAAGGGTGATCAGTCGTTCCTTCCGCTTGGCGATATCGGCTTCAATCCGTCTGCGGTTGTTGTCGAGATCTTCCAGCGCTGCAAGCTCGTTCTGGACTTCTTCGAGGCGACGCCGGACCGCATCGAGAGAGCCGCCGTATTTGCGCTTGAGACGATTCAGGGTATCGAGCCGCTTTTCGACCGCTTCCAGACGACCTTCGTCCATTTCGAGCCCGCCCAACCGAAGGCGCACATCGGCTGAAATGTCTTCGATCAGAATGCGGGCCTCTTCGATCCGCCGACCGATGGCTGCGCTTTCGGGATCGATGCGTCCGGCCTTGTCCAGGGTTTTCGACAAGGTGACCAAGCGCTCCAGAATCGATCCTTCCCGGCTATAGAGCTCCTGCATGCTTTCCTGCAGGCTCTGCATCAAAAATTCCCGATGCTTCAACACGGCGCGCTCGCTTTCGAGGACCTGATCCTCGTCGGGCTGGATGCGGGCTTCGAGAATCTCGTTTCGCTCCGCCTCGAGAATTTCGGAAAGGGCTGCCTGACGTCGTTGAAGGTCGAGCAGCGTTTCCCGCTCCCGCAACAGCGGCAACAGGGCATGGTACAACCGGGAGGCTTCCTGTCGATCGCCATCGAGCCCACAGAAGGCGTCAAGCAGCACGAGATGGTGATCTTCCCGAAGCAGGCGCTGATGGGCGTGCTGCCCCGAAATGCCGGCCAGATGGCCTGTGACCGCCTGCAACATCTGACCCGTGACCGTTCTGCCGTTCAGGGTGATGCGATGGCGGTTGGCTTCGGAAACCACCCGTCGAACGATCAGTCCCTCCGAAGGATCGATGTCGTTTTCACGCAGAATGTCGGCTGCAGGGCAGGATTCAGGGATGTCGAAGAAGGCTTCCAGTTCGGCTGCACTGCAACCGGTACGCACCATGGCGGCATCCGCCCGGGCGCCCAGGAGCAGGTTGACGGCCTGAACCACGATGGATTTTCCGGCCCCTGTTTCACCGGTCAACACCGTCAGCCCATCGTCGAATTCGATGTGCACATCGTCGATGATGGCAAAATTTTTAATGGAGAGTTCACGAAGCATCGCAAGAGAAACGGGAAAAGGGTTTCGGCTCGGTGTCATCCGATGCAGTAACGGGCGCACTACGTTGTCGGCACGACCAGAACCGGGATTTGCAGGGTTTCCATGAGTCGCTTGGGAACACTCCCAAGCCAGCGTTCCTGCCACCCGGCCCTGCGGGACATGCCCAAAACGACCATCGATGCCTGAAATTCCATGGCCGCCTTCTGGATTTCTCCGCTGGGCTCACCGATATAGACATGGGGCTTGGCTTCGATTCCAGAGCGCGACAGGCGGTCGCAGATGTCATCGAGTTTTTTTCGGGTGGTTTTCCGGGTTTCCTGAATGGCCATCGACGATTCGGCCTTAAGGGAGCGCTCGGATGCCGCATGAACCACATGGACCGTCTCGATGACCTTGCCGATGGATTCGATCAGTTCGACCGCCCGATTCGAGGCCGGGCTCCAGGCGGTCGCCAGAAGAGGCCTGCGGAACGGACATTCGACAGGGGTGTCCTTTCCTTCCTTGAGCATCAACACCGGCGTCTTCGTCCGATAGGCGATTTCACTGATGTCCACGCCTTCGGTCACCTCCTGGACCTTGCTCTTCTTGCGATATCCCATGACGATGAGATCGGCCTCCTCGTTTCGGGCCGCCTTGACCACCTGCTGAACCATCGGCCCTACCACGATATACACGCCGACTTCGAGTCCCTGCTCAAAGAGTTGTTCCGCCCAGTCGATGAAGCGTACGTTGGCCCGCTCCCGCAGGCGCACGGCCTCGTCCTTTCGATAGCCGATCCCTCTTCTCAGGGCGATCTTTTCGGGTTCGATCACGTTCAGAAAGACCACGTGGTCGAGCGACGCCTTGCGCAATTCGAGAATGGGCAGCAGGTCGTCGAATTGGATGTCTTCAAACCTCGTGACAAACAGCATTTTTTGGATGTTCATGAGATGAGCCTTTTATCGTGAAAAAAGAAGTCAGAAGCCAGGAGTCAGGAGTCAGAATTCAGGAGAAAAGCGGTTCCTCCCCGTTATCATGGATGGGGGTGACGCCCCACGTCATGAGCATTTATCGTGAAAATGCATGCCAAGTGACCGGCAGCCATTTACTTTCCCGCCAGCACCTTCCGAATCGCATCCGCCAGCATGGCGGGCGATACGGGTTTTTCCAGGTAGATGTCCGGTTCCGGAACCTGTCGGCCGTCGTTTCCCGAAAGAATGTCCTGGGATTTCAGGAAAGATTTCCGGGCGATTCCGGAAAGCACCACCACCGGGATGTCCTTCAGACCATCGTCGAGCTTGAGCGCCCGATACATCTTGATGCCGCTTTGTCGAGGCATCAGAATATCCAGCACGATGGCATCGGGCTTTTCCGATCTGGCCAGGGCCAGTCCCTGCTCGCCGTTTTCCGCAGTCACCGGTTCAAAGCCGTTTTCCTCGACCACCGTCTGGTTCAGAACCAGGATATCCGGATCGTCATCCACCAACAACACTTTCTTTGCCATGGTTCTCCCCTTGATGTTCATCGGGTTGATGGTCTCGTACAGGCAACCATACGTGAAACGTCGTTCCTTCGTTCAGCCTGGACGTCACTTCGATGCCGCCTCCGTGTTCCTCGACGAGCTTGCGGGTGACCAGAAGCCCCAGTCCCGTCCCCTGAGCTCCTTTCGTACTAAAGAACGACACGAACAGCTTGGAAGCCGTTTCTTCGTCCATGCCGCATCCGTTGTCCGTCACCCATAGATCGATCCGCTCTCCTTCCCGAACGGCCAGACGAACCATCACCCGAAAGGATTTGAGACGGTTTTCGTCGAAGAGACAGGCATCGATCGCGTTGGAGACGAGGTTCATCGTCACCCGGTAGAGGGTTTGCGGATCGAGCATCACGGTTTTCGGCCCACCCTCCTCGACCCGGATATCCAAGGTCACCCGGCTTTTTTCGGCGATCGGAAGCAGCAGATCGCATACCTCTTTCACGATTCCGATCGGATCACAGGGCTTGAATTCCGGCTCCCGCTTCTTGGAATAGGTGAGCAGATCCTTCAGCAGATCGGCCGTTCGATGCACCGTCCGTTGAATGAGACGCCAGCCGTTCGTGAGCTTTTCGTAATCTTTCCGCTTGATGGCTGCATCCAAGATGTAGCTGCCGCCCTCGAGGCCGTGAAGGATATTCTTGATGCAGTGTGCAAGACCGGCCACGGTCTGTCCGATCGTTGCCAGGCGCTCCTTTTCGACGAGTTCCTGCTGCAACCTGCGGATTTCCCTGAGATCATGAAAAAACCCGACGAATCCGATCGAAACTTCGCCGTCGAACAGGCAAGATCCGGAAAAATCGACAGGAATCCGCTCCCCGGTTTCAGCGATTACCGTCAACTCCTGGCTTTCGAGATGGCATACATTCGAGTGAGCCGCCTGCTCGATGATGGTGCGTACCCCGCTTTCGAGGGTGTCGATCGTCGTACCCAGCACCTGCCGTGCCGATTTCCCGAAAATGCGTTCTGCAGCCGGGTTGTAAACGGCAATCGCCCCATCGGCATCGATACCGACGATACCATCCCAGGAGCTGTTGATCAATTCCTGCAGAAAGACCGTTTGCCGTCGTAGGGCGCGGGTGGCTTCCTCGACCTTTTCTTCCAAATTGTGGGTATAGTCTCGAATCTGCTGCTGGACGGCGAGCTTTTCCCCGGCCCGCTTCAAGGCGACACTCAGGGCTTCGTCCCGCACCGGTTTGTTGATGAAATCGCTTGCACCGTACTTCAGGGCCTCGATGGCGACATCGACATCCCCATGTCCGGTGACGATGATGACCTCGACCCGGTCGCTCAGGCTGCGGACCCGCTTCAAGACCTCGATGCCGTCCATGCCCGGCATGCGGATATCGGTGATCACGATCTCCGGACGGTGCTTCAGAAACAGTTCGATGCCTTCTTCACCGCTTGCAGCCGTATGGACCGTGTGTCCGTCCACCCGAAGCGACATGGCCAGCACCCGCAGGATGTCAGGCTCGTCATCGATCAACAGAATGTGGTGCATGCCTCTTCTCCGCCGGTGGAAATCGGACGGCGAAACTCGTTCCCTGTCCGGGTTCGCTGTCCACTTCGAGGATCCCGTCGTAATCCTTCACGATTCCGTAGCTGATGCTCACCCCGAGGCCCGTTCCCTTTCCCACCGATTTGGTCGTAAAAAACGGCTCGAAGATGCGTTTCTGCACCTCGATCGGCATCCCGATGCCGTTGTCCGTAATGCGTGCGCTGACCATGCCCTGCTCCAGGCAGGTGATGACTTCCAACCGCTTGCGGTATTCGCCGCAGTCGGGCCTCGCTCGCTTTTCATCCATGGCATCCACGGCATTGGTCACGAGGTTGATGAAGACCTGCTCCAGCCGGTTGTGGCTTGCCAAAATCTGAGGAAGATCGTCGTCGAGGGATACGAACAGCTCGATATCGTGTGCCTTGATCTGATGACCGAGCACCTTGAGCACATCCCGGATCGGGTCGTTGATGGAAATTTTCGTTTTGACCGCCTCGGCCTGTCGAGAAAAATCCCGCATATGCCGAATGATGTCCGCAGCCCGTTGGACATTCCTGGCAATGTCGTTGGCGATGGAGGCCATCTCCTCTTCCGGAAGAATCGCCTTCTTCCCGACCATTTTCAGCAGGAAATCGGCACAGACCTGAATGACGTTCAGGGGCTGGTTGATCTCGTGTGCGATCCCGGCGGCCATCAGGCCGAGGGTGGCCATTTTCCCGGCCTGGATAAGCTGGGTTTCCTTCTCGACCACTTCGGTAATGTCGGTGGTGGTAACGATCAAGATGTCTTCATGCAAATCCCCTGCCCTGCGGACATTGATGTTGACGAAAAACGGTCGGCCGTCCTTCCGGAAATGCCGCTTCTTGCTGAGCAGCAGGGAGCGATTCGCCTCGAGTCCCTCGATACGTTCCATGACATCCCGTTCGGTTTCGTCGCCCAGATCGGCGAAAGGCTTTCCGACGATTTCATCGAGGGTGTATCCATAGACTTCGGTGACGCGGTGATTGATGTCCCGAATGCGGTAATCGATCACATCCAGCAGAAAGATCGGATGAGGATCGTTGTTGAAGAGGGAGCGGTATTTCTCTTCGGATTCGAGGAGCTGCTCCTGAAGTTCGACGTTTTCGACGGCCACACCGATCCGGTTGCCGATGAGTTCCAGAATGTTTTGTTCGTGGACACTCCATAGCCTTCGGCTCGTTTCCCCGATCACCATTGCCCCCATGCTCTTATGGGCTTTGGTGCTGATAGGAATGAACCAAATCGTCTTCAGAAGGGGTTGCTCGGAGGATAGGGGGGGTTCCACGACAACTTCATTGGCAACGGAGAGTGCCCGAACGGTGGACGTTTCCACCGCCTTCTGCAGCTCCTTTTCCCATTCTTCCTGCAGCGGCTGGACACAGGGATTGTCACCCGACAAGGCCGGGTATTTCGGAACGAAGCCCTGGAGAGAGTCGTAGAGAAAAAGACCGATACAATGAACTCCTAAAAAATCCCGAACCAATTCGATGGAACGCTGTACCCGTGTTTCGATGGGTTCGGCTGCGCTCAGCTCGGAATAGACGGCGCACAGGACGCTCAGTTCCCGGGTGTGGGCTTCTCGTTCTTCTTCTGCCTTTTTCTGTTCCGTTGTATCCCACAAAGTTTCGATGGCGCCAAGGTACCGCCCGTCCGCCGCTCGAATCGGGGCTGCCGTAAAAAAACACCATTTTCCCCCGGATCCGAGTTTCGGAAAAAACACCTCGGCCTCATAGGCGCCATCTATCAAGGCCGACGGTCGCCACTTGCCTCCATACAGACGTTCGACCTCTTGTCGATCGATCTTGTCGAGAATCACGTCGGCCATGGAGGGCCGCGGATGCTCCCAGAACGGCTCCCATTGACGTTTGGTGCCGACCATTTCATCTTCCCTGTAACCGGTCAGCCGCTCTATGGCCTTGTTCCAATGCG
>Ga0272446_1005447_pt1 | contig 14053 bp, 12 predicted proteins | sample YNPCB0061_FD_194587 | JGI IMG/M metagenome (GOLD analysis project Ga0272446, IMG submission 194587) | Hot spring microbial mat communities from Yellowstone National Park, WY, United States - YNP-CB-006-1 | ecosystem: Environmental > Aquatic > Thermal springs > Hot (42-90C) > Sediment | place...
GAATTTAGATTCATTTCGATTACGACAGCCTGACCCGTCATTGGCCCAACATAGCCTCCTCAACAATTCGGTCGCCAATAAATCGCTGACTCGAAACCCTACCGTTAGAAACCGATCAGAAAGGCTAGAGACCGTAGTCCATCAATCGCTGCAAAGACCGTTTGGACGACGCTGTCAGGCCCGCAAGGGCATGCAGTCGAATTTTGCCGTAGCTCTGACAAGTCTTTCGCAATAATCTTTCACTCAACATCGTGCTTTATCGCAACACGGGAACACCAAGGGGGATTGATTGACTCCTCAACGCCGTTGTCCTGCGCTCGCATTGTTGCTGCTCGCAACCACATTCGCGGTTTGCCTCCCCCTATTTGCGGAAGCACTGGCAAAGGAAGATAAAGCTGCCATTCCATCGAGTGCCTGCGATGGAGCAACCGCACTTGCGGTGTTTTCTTCGCCGCTTGCGCCATGGCAAGGCGCGCCCTTGCGCATCATCGTCAGCTCCGAGCGGCCGCTCGACGGTGAACTCTCGCTCATCGCGCCAGATGGAGCTGTCGCCGTCAAATCCCATGAGCGCCACGGTGGACCACCTTACTTTTGGTTCGCCGAAGTTGCAGCGCCAGCCGTTGGAAAGTGGCAAGCCACCCTCGCCAGCGACGGCCCCACCGCGGAGTGCAGCACAATCACCCGTGACATCGACGTGCGCCGCGCGGCGTCGCCACCACCGCGCGCGAATGAAAAGAGCGTCTGGCCGCTACGCGGCACATGGAATCGCTCGACCGAGAACCTCTATTCCGCTTGGCTTGAAAAGCTCTTCGACGCCCCACTCGACGCAACACCCTCTTGGCCGGCCCTGCATATGGTTCTTCGCGACAGCTCGCGCAATTTTCTTTTCAATCATCTCGGTCTCGGTGAGGACGAGAAGGGTCTCATCATTCAGCCCGACTGCGCCGACCTGCCCTACTTCTTGCGCGCATATTTCGCGTTCAAGATGGGGCTTCCGTTTGGCTACTCGAAGTGCTCCCGGGGCGGCGGCGGGAACCCTCCAAGATGTTCGCAATGGTGGAACATCCAGAAAGAAGAGCCGCCTCCGGTACCGCCCGAGCAAAAGGCGGCATCCGGCGGAGTGTTCGGAATATTCGGGCAACCAGCCGGTGTTTCTGCGCCGAGGGCTGCCTCGCGGCCGCAAGGACTCGTTCCGGGCTTCGGTTATTATCTTCGCACCACCATTGCCAACGCTGTCCATTCCGGCAATGGCCGAACGGCGGCTCGTGACAATGACACCGATTATTATCCGGTGGCGCTCGCGCAAGAGACACTCCGCCCGGGCACCATCTATGCCGATCCTTATGGTCACGTCCTTGTGCTCGTGAAGCGCGTGCCGCAAGCAGATGGTACAGCCGGCATATTCCTCGCAGTCGATGGCCAACCCGATGGGACCGTCGCGCGAAAGCGCTTCTGGCGCGGCAATTTCCTCTTCGTCCAGGATCCGGCTCTCGGAAGCCCGGGTTTCAAGCGCTTTCGGCCGATCGTTCAGGAGAAGAGCGGCGTTCTGCGTCGGCTGAGCAATGATGAGATCGCGCGAAACCCGCACTACGGAGATTTTTCACTTGAGCAATCAAAGCTTGGAATTGATGAGTTCTACGACCGCATGGATGACGTGATGTCGTCGGTTCCCCTCGACCCATCGCATGCGATGAAGGAGGCCATCACCGCGCTTGAGGAGCAAGTAAAGGCCCGCGTGACGTCGGTCGAAAACGGTCGAAAGTATCAGAATGGCGGCGGGGGTGACGTGGCAATGCCGGATGGCGCATCGATATTCGAGACGACCGGCGCCTGGGAAGATTTTGCGACTCCTTCGCGTGATCTGCGTCTGCTCATTGCGATCGATATGGTCCGCGGTTTTCCCGATCGCGTTGCCCGAAGGCCGGCGCGCTACGCAATGCCATCGGATAAGAGCATCGCCGACGTGAAAAACAGACTGGATAGCGATCTCCGCGCGGAGCTTGCCGCACGTAAGTTTACCTACACACGGAGCGACGGCTCCGAATGGACTCTGGCACTCAAAGACGTGGCCGACCGCGCCATTGACCTCGAGATGGCCTACAATGTTAACGACTGTGTTGAACTGAGATGGGGTGCGCCCGAAAAGAGCGAAGAGGCATCAACATGCAAACGGCGCGCCTCGGCCGAGCAACGTACCAGGATGGCAGCATACCGCGCCTGGTTTCACGAACGGCGACGGCCTCCCCGCGATTAGCCTTGCTGCGGCCGCTGAACTTTTTACTTGGGTCAGCCGTTACAGGAAAAAAGGAATGTCTGAACGACCTCTTCTGCTGCTTGACGCACGTCAACGCAATCGGGCGCGCCATGATTGATCTTACGCCAAGATCTCGACCGCATCGGACATTCATCATGGGGTTGTGACATGGCGAAGGAAATCAAGAAAACCGAATCGAAATCAGGCGGCATCCCCGCTCAGAGATACCTCGATCCATTCTCGGCAATGCGGGCCGAAATGGACCGCGTATTCGAATCGTTCCTTGGCCGCGGCTTTGGCCGCATGCCGGCCCTGCTTCCGAGCCTAGAGGAAGGTCCGGTCGTACCAGATATCGATATACGCGAAACCGACAGCGAGTTCGTTGTTGAAGCCGAACTTCCCGGTATCGATGAAAAGGACGTCAGCGTGACGCTCAGCGGCGGAGTCTTGACGATCAAAGGCGAAAAGAAGTCCGAGCGTGAGGAAAAAAAGCAGGACTATCACCTGATGGAGCGCAGTTACGGAAGTTTCCAGAGATCGTTTGAAATGGACGAAACGATCGACGCCGACAAAGTCACAGCGGTTTTCGATAAAGGTGTCCTTCGGATCACCTTGCCGAAACGGCCAGAAGTTACCCCGTCGGAGAAACGCATCCCGATCGGCAAGGGATGATGCGTGAGGTATGCCAACCATCGCGACCTATCGCCACTTTAGGTGACCACACAGTGGGGAGGCATCATGTCGAGCAGTAAGATCAAGGAACATGTCACGAGAGCAGCCGCCGCCGACAAGCTTGCGAAGCTGGCGGACGAGCTTCGCAATGGCTCGGTCTCATTCCGAGGGAGCCCGCTGGTTTCCGTCACCGATGAGGTCGATCTTAAAGGAGAACTCGAGGACGATGAGTTGAAGCTTGAGATCAAATGGAAGCCGTTAAAGATGTGACGGACTTCCCAATCGGCACGACCACACGCATTTGGTGAAAGCATCGAGAATATGACCCGTCCGCATGCCTTGGTTTGGGCGCTGACCATTATTATGGTGGCAGGCTCATCAGCAATGGCTCAACACCCTCCCCAGGCAAAAGGCGATCCTCGCGAGGCGGTCGCGCTCACCCCCGCCGAAACAGAAGAGCTTCTGCGCGGAATGCGAACGTATCTCGAAACGCTTCAAGACCTCGTCGCGGTCCTGGCTGAAAACCGGATCGACCGCGTGGCTGAGATTGCAAGCAAATCCGGCGCTAGACTTTTGAGCAAGGCGAGTCCGGTGACGGGTCTTAAGGTTCCGATTGGCTTCGCATCCATGAGTTTCGATACGCATGACAAATTCGACCGCCTCGCCGACAAAGCACGGCATGGAACGTCCCGATCGGAGGTTCTCGGGGATCTGCGTGACATCATGAATAACTGCGTCAGCTGCCACGCATCCTACAGACTGGCGCCATAGCCGCGCTCCGGATTTTTACGCAGACCGGGTTGCCGGCGAGGGACTTGGTTGGCCCTCGGTACCAGCAACTGGCCGGGCGGGCTTGACGCACTGACGTGCAAACCATAGCTTAATGAAATAATGGGGATGGGGTTCCCCAAAACCGCCCTTTCGGGCTGATGACCCCTACCACGCGGAGGCGCGGTAGTGGGTAGTGTTGGACCCACCGAACGGTGGGTTTTTTTGTCTCTCTGCACCTTCCCGCGCTTTAGTCATGTGCGCTGTGCTCCTCGGACACAGCGCCAAGAGTCACATCGTCGAATCTGCACGGTATCGAGCCGGAAATGTCGGAATTGGCATCAGAAACCACCCGGAACGAGGATCTCCTGAACCGGTCCACTGAATCAGAAACGGGTGGTGCCCAAAAGAAGCCGGAACCGCAAGGGGGCTTTCATGGCATTCTCTTTTCTGAACCGGTGAGTTTCCAATCGCCCGACACTCACGAAGAGCCTGAAGTCTTCCGCGACCTAAATCTCGATCAGATCGTCGAGACCGTCACCGCCAATTGGGCCGACTATGATCTGAAGCCATATTTCTACGCACCGTTGGGCCGGATCGACGCGATCCGATACCGCCACGCCATATTCAGGGATCTTGAAAACCCTCTGCTGCTCGCTGTTGTTCGAGCCTTTGCGCAAAGGATGCGTGAAACGCGGGCGAACATGAAGCAGGCCGATAAGCTCCACTATTCAGTGCACAAAGGCGCATGGCTCCTGCGTGCCGTAGAAACCTACTGCGGTGCTATCGAGAACTTCACTGCCGATCTCTCTCGAGCCTCCCTGACGTCACCCGGCTTCCTCGCCCTGCGCGACTATCTCGCCAGCTACCGGGCGAGCTCTGCTTTCATTTCCCTCTGCGAGGAGACCAGGTCACTCCAGAACGATTTGTCAAAGCTGCGGTATTGCATCCACATTCATGATGGCGGCTTCACCGTGCGCAATTACGACTCCGAGCCCGACTACGGCGCAGAGGTCGAGCGGACCTTCCAGAAATTCAAAATGGGGGCGGCGAAGGATTACAAGGTCGACTACCCCCTCGCACCCGCCGAGATGAACCACATCGAGGCCAAGATACTGGAATTCGTTGCACTCCTGAACCCGGCGATCTTCGCGAAATTCGACACCTTCTGTACCGCACGCGCGCAATTCATCGATGAAGCGATTGCCCGCTTTGATCGCGAAGTTCACTTCTATTTGGCTTATCTGGAATATATCTCGGAGCTGAAGCGCTCTGATCTCCAATTCTGCTATCCCGACATTAGCCGCGAGCCGCAGGAAATTCACGCCGAGGATGGCTTCGACTTGGCACTCGCCCACAAGCTCAGAGAGGACAAGCGGTCGATCGTCTCTAACAGCTTCCATTTGACAGGCCCCGAAAGGATCATTGTCGTCACCGGCCCCAACCAGGGGGGCAAGACGACATTCGCCCGTATGTTCGGCCAGCTGCACTATTTGGCCAGCATCGGCTGCCCTGTCCCCGGCCGCCACGCCCGCCTGTTCCTGTTCGACCGCATCTTCACCCATTTCGAACGCGAGGAGGAAGTCGAAAATCTCCGCGGCAAACTCGAGGACGATCTGACCAGAATCCTCGCCATTCTTGAGCGGGCGACGTCGCGATCCATCATTGTCATGAACGAGATCTTCACCTCGACGACGCTTGAGGATGAGATCTACCTCAGCCGCCAGATCATGGAACGGATTACAACGCTCGGAGCTTTGAGCGTCTGGGTCACTTTTGCCGAGGAAATGGCGTCATACAATTCCCAGACCGTCTCGATGGTTAGCTCTGTCGATCCGGAGGATCCGACGAGCCGAACCTTCAAAGTCGTAAGGCGGCCCGCCGACGGATTGGCTCACGCCGTAGCACTCGCTGAAAAATATCGGGTGACTTACGACTGCATAAGGGAGCGCCTGAAATCATGAAAGCCCTGCTGATGCGCAGAGACGACGATTTCGACCCGGGCCAGGTGCTGGTGCGGCGCGAGAAGGAATCGCACATGCATCAGCGATATCAAGAAACGACTCTTGATGAGCTTCTCCCTTGGAACGCTGACGCGCTGATCCAGGATCTCGGCCTTGAGATCCTCTTCGAGGCGATGGCCCTCGGCGACCGCTTTCTTTTCGAGGTAGCTGAGGCGACAATTCTGTCCCCGACCACCGATGTTGAAACGATCCTTTACCGCCAGGATGTTCTCCGGGACTGCATGCGGCTTGAACCGGCCGTGCGAGAAATGTATCAGATCGCCGTTGTTGCGATTGAACGAGAGCGAAAAAATTTCTGGAGCCTCTCCGGCCGCTATCCAGCAAGCACGCTTTACCGCGCAGTAGAAGTCCTGCAAATGTTTGTAGGACTTCTAAAGGAGTTGCGGCGCATCGCCGATCAAAATATCGGCTTAGCCCAATCAGCCGGACTTTCACGATTCTTCTCGATGCTTCGGCACGAGATCAGTGATGATTATTTCTGCGAGATTGAACGGTACCTGAAGCAACTCAAGTTCCGTCGAGGTGTCCTGATAAGCGCGCAACTGGGCATGGGCAACAAAGGTACGGCCTACGTGCTCCACGAGCTCCCAGACGCAAAATCCGGATGGCTCCTCGGCCGTCTGTGGCATAACGAGACGGGTTACACCTATTGGCTTCATCCGCGGGACGAAAGCGGCGCAAGGGCGCTCTCCGAACTGAAGAACCAGGGCGTTAATCTCGCCGCTGATGCGCTCGCAAAGTCAGCGGATCATATCCTGAGTTTCTTTCAGATGTTGCGGACCGAGCTCGGTTTCTACATCGGCTGCCTCAATCTGCGAAAGCAGCTTGATGAACTTGGCGAACCAAGCTGTTTTCCCGTTCCTCTCCCACGCGGCAAACAAGGATTGGCATTCTCCGAGCTCTATGACGTTTGCCTCGCTTTGAAGAAAGGTCAGAAAATCGTCGGCAATGATCTCGATGCCGGACCAAAGGGCCTCATCGTCATTACCGGCGCAAATACGGGCGGAAAATCGACATTTCTCCGCGGTCTCGGCTTGGGCCAGTTGATGATGCAGAGCGGAATGTTCGTTCCGGCCCGGACGTTCACTGCCGAGATCCGCAAGGGCATTTACACCCACTTCAAGCGAGAAGAAGACGTCACGATGGAAAGCGGTAAGCTCGACGAAGAGCTCTTGCGCATGAGCGAGATTGTCGATCACCTTGGACCGGATTCGCTTGTCTTGTTCAATGAATCCTTCGCGACGACAAATGAGCGGGAAGGATCTGAAATCGCGCGGCAGGTCGTGTCCGCATTGACGGAAAAGTGCGTCAAATGCGCCTTCGTCACACACCTCTATGATTTCGCTCGGCGCCTCTATGCCGAGAAAAGGGAGACCGCTGTGTTCCTCCGAGCCGAGAGGCTTTCCGATGGAACGCGCACATTTCGCCTCCTCCTCGGCGAGCCCTTGCAGACGAGCTATGGCAAGGATCTCTATACCAAGATCTTTGGTGGCAGATCTGCGGAGAGGACGGAGAGGGTAGGCCGTGGATTTGTGTGACAAGAGCACGCACGAAGCGCCTCGAATTGCGGCCCGTCTATCCCGATCGGCGGCACTTCGATTTATTGTCCTGGTCGGAATTGTCAGCCTCTTTGCTGATATGACCTATGAGGGTGCGCGCGGCATTACCGGACCATATCTTGGCGCACTTGGGGCCTCGGCGACCATTGTCGGCATTGTCTCGGGGCTTGGTGAACTCGTCGGCTATGCGGCGCGCCTCCTATCGGGTTGACTGGGCGACCGCACTCAGCGCTATTGGACGATCACGATCACCGGTTATGTCATCAACCTGCTCGCCGTCCCTCTGTTGAGCCTGACCTCGAGGTGGGAGACCGCCGCCCTCCTCATCGTCGCTGAACGCATGGGACGTGCCATCCGCTCGCCAGCCCGCGACGCCATGTTGTCTCATGCGGCCGCCCAGACGGGCCTCGGCTGGGGCTTCGGCCTGCACGAGGCGCTCGATCAAACAGGAGCGATCGTTGGTCCCCTTCTCGTTAGTGCGGTGCTGTACTTGCAATATGGCTATCAGGATGCCTTCGCCGTCCTAGTGTTTCCAGCGCTAATCTCGATTGCTCTCGTCGTAAGCGCCATGTTCGTTTTCCCGCGGCCGCGCGATTTCGAGCTGACACCGCCGGCCCTCGCGACTGTGGGTATCACACGACCCTATTGGTTGTACTTGGCCGGCGTCGCCTTAGTCGGTGCAGGCTATGCCGATTTCGCGCTTATTTCTTATCACTTCGGCCGAGCCTCTGTCGTGGCCGCACCTGTTATTCCATTGCTGTATGCAGTCGCGATGGCCAGCAGTGGTGCAGCCGCGCTGATCCTCGGGAGATTGTTCGATAGTTACGGTATGATCGTCGTCGTTGCCGCAACCTCGGCCGCCGCCATCGCTTCTCCGCTTGTATTCCTTGGTGGCGCACCGGAAGTCATTGTCGGAATTGTGTTGTGGGGCATCGGCATGGCAACGCAAGAATCAATTATGCGCGCTGTAATTGCTGGAATGTCGTCACCGGATCGCCGCGCCACTGCCTTCGGCATCCTCAACGCAGTATTTGGCGTTGCGTGGTTCGTTGGCAGTGTTCTGCTCGGAGTTGTCTATGACTGGTCCGTCGCGAATGCTGCAATTCTTTCGCTGCTACTTCAGATTTCTGCCATTCCAATTCTCTTGGCTTTGATTTCGAAAGATAAAGACACGACCAATGCCACAGGATGAAATGACGACGGACCGGCTCACCGGCCGTGTATCCACGCGCGATGACACCTCCCAAAATGTGCTGGGCACGCTCCTCGCACAAGCCGCGGCAAGCGTGCCACAACCGACATCCACGCAGGCGCGAATCATCGAGCAACTCCACAAGCTCGAGACACGGCTTGCCGAAGGCCATCTTCGCATCGCCGTCCTTGGCCAATTCAAGCGTGGCAAGAGTTCGCTGCTGAATGCGCTACTGGGGGTGCCGGCCATGCCAACCGGGGTCACGCCGGTCACATCCATTCCAACGTTCATCAGGGCCGGCACGCGCAACCGGGCCTTCGTCACCATAAAGGGCCAGCAGCAGGAACTTTTGCCTGGCGATAAGCAGAATTTGGCGGACATACTCAGCGACTACGTTTCCGAAGACGCCAATCCTCACAACCGGCGCGGCGTTGAACATGTCGAAGTCGAGGTGGCAACCCGGTCCCTGGGGCCGGGAGTCGTAGCAATCGACACGCCTGGCGTCGGCTCGATGTTTCTCCACAACACCCAGGTTGCCGAAGCGATCATCGCCGAGAGCGATGTCGCTGTGTTCGTCGTGTCGCCTGATCCGCCCATCACAGAGGTGGAGATCAACTATCTCAACCGGATCCGCGGCCTGATTTCAAAAATTGTCGTTGTCCTGAACAAGGTCGATCTCTTAGCCGATGCTGAGCGCGCAGCAGCACTCGCCTTCCTTAAGCGCATGCTCCGCGAGCACACCAACATTGCCGACGAGACCGTCTATTGCATCTCGGCCAGACGGGCATTGGAGGCTAAAGAACGGAACGACATTCCGGCGCTGGATGCGAGCGGACTTCCCGCATTGGAATCGCACCTGCGCGAGGTGGTCGGCAGTGAAAAGCGGCAGATTCTGTTGGACATCGTCCGGCGCCGCGCGCTGGCCCTAATCTCGGACCTGCGTTTGCAGACCGCAATTGAACTCGAAGCCCTCCGAATGCCTCTCGGGGTCTTGCAGGAGAAGATCGCGGCATTCGAGCGATCGGCGAACGCCTTCCGCGCCGAACAACTTTCTTTGACTGACCTCACGGCGGTCGAATGCCGAGGCCTCCTTCGAGACCTCGAAACAGAAACCGACCGGCTTTGGCAAGAAGCAAAGCACGTGACACGGAACCAAGTCAGGGCCCTGCTGAGCCAAGGCACCGGAGTTGAGCAGGTGCAGGCTCGCATCGGTGCTGAAATCGTAGCGCATTTCGACAACGTGCTGCATCGTTTCATCCCTGAGTTCGAGCAGCGTTTTTCCGATCGCCTCGCAGCACATAAGAAACGAGCCGATGCTCTGATCGATGAGGTGCGGCGGACGGCGGCCGACCTGATGCAGATAGACGACGTGAATGTCGCAAACGTGGACTCCCTCGAAGTGGAGCGCGAGCCGTACTGGGTCGAGCCCGAGGCCCCGGCATCGCTCATGTCGATTTCGAGCCGTGCTTTCCTGCGCCTTATGCCGAGGAGTATCCAGCGCCGCCATGCAGAGAACCAGCTTTTTGCGGCGATCGATCGTGCCGTCCTGCGCAACATTGCCAACCTCGAATGGGCAATGCGGCAAAACATCGAGGATGCCTTTCGTCGATTCGAGCAGTCGGTTGGCGAGCGCCTCACGCGAGTTTTGGAAGAAACGCTTGGTGTCATGCGGCTGACCGTTGAACGACATCGCCAACGGTCCGAAGAGGTCAGAGAGAACGCCGAGAGATGTCGTGCCAGCCTCGCGGAGCTCGACGAAATCCTGTCTGCTTTGACGTCGTGGACTATCGCTCGCTAGCCGGGGCAGACCGGCCATAAGGCAGGCCATGGCACCAACTGGCACCCACGAAAGGAGAAGGATCATAAGCTGCTTCTGGAGTGTGATCGCAAGCCGGAGCCCAAACTTGTGACGATCCAAACTGGGGCGGCCCCAAGAGACTAGGGTGCAATCAAGGCACTGACCCTATTGAATGGAGCAAAATGGCATTATGCTGCGGCAAGTGGGGCGGGCCGCTTGGATTGAACAGTGAAATTCCGCAGCAACGTAAAGACGTGGATGATAGCCATGCAGGTTCCCCGTGATGCCGTACTCCTCAGAATCTTCATCGGTGAAGACGCAAGATATGGTCATCAGCCGCTCTACGAGGCGATCGTTCTCAAAGCTCGTGAAATGCATCTCGCCGGCGCGACCGTGCTGCGCGGGCCGATGGGATTCGGCAAATCCAGCCGCATTCATACTACCAAGGTTTTACGCCTCTCCGAAGACCTTCCGCTGGTGATCGAGATTGTCGACTCGGAAGAAAAGATTAATTCGTTTGTCACCGTCATCGATTCAATGATGAGCAGCGGGCTCATCACACTCGAAAAAGCGAAAGTATTGAAGTACGGAGAGGCCAAAACCTCCGGCTAAGCAGCATTGCCATTTCAGCCAGAAACGAGGGACGGGCGGCCGCCGGTGCTTGGAGATCGCGTCAACGCACTTTCGCACGCCAAACCGAACGGCAGGCCATCTCTGCACCGGCAAGCCTCGACAACGAAAAGTCACGTCACCAGAGTCGGACGCCGCTTCTGCGAAATATTCTTGTATCGCCGATGCGCCGTGGCAATGATCTCCATAGCTTCTTCGGCATTACCCCAGCGCTGGATGCGGACCCATTTTCCATCCTCGAGATCCTTATAATGCTCGAAGAAGTGTTCGATTTGGCGAAGCGTGGCTTCCGGCAACTGGCTCGTCTCCTGAATGCCTTCATATTGCCGGGTTAGCCTGCTGATCGGAACGGCAACGATTTTCTCATCCTGCCCCATTTCATCCTGCATCAACAGAACGCCGATCGGCCTGACGGCGACCACGGCACCCGGAATGAGTGCGCTGGTGTTGGCAACGAGGACGTCGCACGGATCCCCATCGGCCGAGAGCGTCTTGGGAATGAAGCCATAGTTTCCAGGGTAGCGCATCGGTGTGTAGAGAAAGCGATCGACCACAAGCGCACCCGTCGCTTTGTCGAACTCGTATTTGATGGGCTCTCCTCCAATTGGCACCTCCACGATGACATTCACCTCGCGAGGGTAATTGGTGCCGATAGAAATTGCATCGATGTACATCTTCGCCTCACGCGTTGGGGCCGCCTGGTATTGGCAGCATCGCCAGGCGGCACGGTTTGCTACGCTGTAGGGGTCATCAGCCTGGAGGCGGTTTTGGGGGACACCATCCCCACGAAAACTATATGATGAATTATTGCTGGGAGCAGCAGCGACAAACGTCGCATCGGCCACTCCCTGAGTTCAAGTCGAAGTCATAACAGGTGCGAGCCGATCCACACGCCATCTCACATGTGCCGGTAAAGAGGGCCAGGAATGAGCAACATGATGCGCACCAATTTTGTTTGCTACTCGGAAAACACGGTCTCAAATTCGGTCAGGATCTTCTGGTAGAGATCGCGCTTAAATGGCACTGCCAGCTTGGGTAACTCTCGACGTGGAACCCAACGCCAAGCGCTGAACTCGGGATGCTCCGTCGCGACGTCGAGATCCGAATCCTGCCCTTTGAATAGCATCACGAACCATTTTTGCCGCTGCCCCCGCCAACGTCCCCTCCAGGCATTCTGCGCCGGCTCTGACGGGACGTCGTACGTGAGCCAATCCCTGCTTTCAGCGACGACCTCGACGTTATCGCTTCCGATCTCCTCCATGAGTTCCCGCAACGCGGCTCGACGCGGATCCTCTCCCCGAGCGATTCCACCTTGAGGTAGCTGCCAGGAGTTTGGCCCTTGATCGATGCGCTGACCGACAAAGACCTCACCTCTCCTGTTGATGAGCACGATCCCCACTCCAGGCCGATACTGTTTGCCCTGCTCGGAATCCTCGGAATGCGCTGCGTTTTTGAGATACTTACTCGAGATTCTGCTGAGCATTGTGAGCAGCTCGCGCTCGTCAACGCGATCCGCTCGCATGATGAGTTTCACCTCCGGCTCCTCCAATAGGTGAACCAAATTGGTGGGAACAACCGCGATCGGCGTTTGCGTATCGTGGTTGGCCGGCGTCGTGACCGATGCGGTCTCATCAGCACAAGTCTTCGTCGGCAACGTGTTTTCTTTTGAGGGGGTGGCTGCCATGTCGGATCCTCCCATTCGCTCAACCTCTCTGAGGTCATGTGCGGTCTGGTAGGAGTCATCAGCCGGCTGGCAATTTCGGGGAACTCCATCCCCATCGATGAGTGATTTTGAAGTTAGCACCAGACTCTGTGAAAGCAACTTGCAACCATCGGGTGATTGCAGAATGAACCGATCGAAAATGCCGGAGATGATGGTGGAGATTCTGCGCTATTGCTTCCTCACCAAAAAGTAAGATTCGTGAATTCGAACTTGGCACAATGAGAATGCACGATTGAGTCACGCGCCAATCGAGCATCCGTGAAAATTCCGGTTGACTCCGTGAACTGCTCGGGTAGTTTCCCACGCCGGGAATGGAATCTCCCGTAAAACCGCTCCGATGGCTGATGATTCCTGCTTCGATGCTGATCACCGCAAGGTGACCAGGGCAGGATCGATTAAAAGATCAAGCCTAGGAGGGTTAAAAACCCCCCTCTCATCATCGAAGAACGTTGGCGGATGAAAGAGGTCCGGTTAGCGAAGCTTTGCACGCTTCCTACCGCTAAACCGTCCTCCTTCACCCTTCCAGCGACAGCCTAGAAGTGTGCTTAGGCTACGTCACAGCCGTGACGTTAGCATATGGAGGAAATGATGAGAAAGTGGGCATTGTCCACTGCGGCACTTGCTGCGCTCGCTGTTGCGAGCCCGGCACTGGCCAATGAGGACGTCATCAAGCTAACGCAAGATCCGGCAAATTGGGCAATCCAATCAGGCGATTACAGCGGCCACCGGTACTCGAAACTCGACCAGATCAATACCGAAAACGTTGGCCAGCTCAAAGTGGCATGGACGTTCTCGACCGGCGTTCTTCGTGGCCACGAAGGCGGCCCGTTGGTCATCGGCGACATGATGTATATCACGACGCCGTTTCCGAACAACGTGATCGCGCTGAACCTTGCAGACGATAATAAGATCGTCTGGAAGTATGAGCCGAAGCAGGACCCATCCGTCATTCCCGTCATGTGCTGCGATACCATCAATCGCGGTGTGCAGTACGCGGAAGGCAAGATCTTCCTCCACCAAGCCGATACCTCTCTCGTCGCTCTCGACGCCAAGACGGGTAAGGAACTGTGGAAGGTCGTTGACGATGACCCCAAGAAAGGTGCGACCGGCACCGGTGCCCCGATCGTCATCAAGGATAAGGTGATCATCGGCGTTTCGGGTGGCGAGTTTGGCGTTCGCTGCCACATCACCGCTTATGACATCAACAGCGGCAAGAAGATCTGGCGTGCCTACTCGATGGGTCCTGACTCGGACATCCTGATGGATCCCGAGAAGACCATGTCGCTCGGCAAGCCGGTCGGCAAGGACTCGTCCTTGAAAACCTGGAACGGCGACCAGTGGAAGATCGGCGGCGGCGCAACGTGGGGCTACATGGCCTACGATCCGGATCTGAACCTCTTCTATTATGGTTCGGGTAACCCCTCGACCTGGAA
>Ga0272446_1005448_pt1 | contig 14051 bp, 10 predicted proteins | sample YNPCB0061_FD_194587 | JGI IMG/M metagenome (GOLD analysis project Ga0272446, IMG submission 194587) | Hot spring microbial mat communities from Yellowstone National Park, WY, United States - YNP-CB-006-1 | ecosystem: Environmental > Aquatic > Thermal springs > Hot (42-90C) > Sediment | place...
TCCGGCTCGACGACGTGACCGCCGGCCTCCTCGACGCCAGCTTCGAGATCGGCGGCGACTCGGACGGGCTGCTCCTCCGCGGCGAGCGCCCGACCTTCGAGACGGCGCGCACCCTCCTCGGAAAATCCACCCCCTGCGTGGCGCGCGACGCCGAGCTGGCCTCGCTGGAGGCGATGTTCCGCGCCGCCGTCGACGATCCCGGCGCGCGCGCGGTGCTGGTGACGGCCCCGGCCGGCGTCGGCAAGTCGCGCCTGCGCTACGAGCTGCTCCGCCGCCTGCGCGCGCTCGATTTTCCGTCTATCGAAATCCTGGTCGGCCGCGGCGACCCCATCTCGGCGGGCGCGCCCTTCGTCCTCCTCGGCGAGGCGCTGCGCCGCGCCGCCGGCCTCTTCGACGGCGAGCCGCTGGCGGTGCGCCAGCGCAAGCTGCGCGGCCGCGTCGCCCGCCACCTCCCCGAGAGCGAGCTCCGCCGCGTCACCGAGTTCCTCGGCGAGCTCGTCGGCACCCCCTTCGACGACGAGGGCAGCGTCCAGCTCCGCGCCGCGCGCGCCGACGCGCAGCTCCTCGGCGACCAGATGCGCGCCGCCTTCACCGACTGGCTCGCCGCCGAGTGCGACGCCGGCCCGGTGGTCTTCGTCCTCGAGGATCTGCACTGGGGCGATCAGCCGACGGTCGCCTTCCTCGATCACGCGCTGCGCGCGCTCGCCGATCGGCCGCTCTTCGTCCTCGCGCTGGCGCGCCCCGAGGTGCACGAGCTCTTCCCGCGCCTGTGGGCCGAGCGCGACCTCGCCGAGATCCGCCTCGGCGAGCTGGGCAAGCGCGCCGCCGAGAAGCTCGCGCGCCAGGTGCTCGGCGACCTCGCCAGCGACGAGATGATCGCGCGCATCGTCGAGCGCGCCGCCGGCAACGCCTTCTACCTCGAGGAGCTGATCCGCGCCGCCGCCGAGGGGCGCGGCGCCGACGGGGCGCTCCCCGAGACGGTGCTGGCGATGGTGCAGGCGCGCCTCGAGACGATGGAGCCGGAGGCGCGCCAGGTGCTGCGCGCGGGCAGCGTCTTCGGGCAGGTCTTCTGGCGCGGCGGCGTGGGCGCGCTCGTCGGTGGCGGCGACGCGGCGTCGACCACCGAGGTGGCCGACTGGCTGGGCGAGCTGGTGCGGCGCGAGGTGATCTCGGCGCGCGCGAGCGGCCGCTTCCGAGACGAGCCGGAGTACATCTTCCGCCACGCCCTCGTGCGCGAGGCCGCCTACGCCATGCTCACCGAGGCCGATCGCACCCTCGGTCACCGCCTGGCGGCGCGCTGGCTCGAGGGGCGCGGCGAGGGCGAGGCGCTGGTCCTCGCCGAGCACCACGAGCGCGGCGGCGAGGCGGCCGAGGCGGTCGCCTGGTACGCGCGCGCCGCCGAACAGGCGTTGATGTCCAACGATTTGACCGCGGCCACCGCCCGCGCCATCCGCGGCCTCGGCTGCACCACCGACGAGACGCCGCCCGCGCAGCGCGGCCAGCTCGAGCTCGCGCTGGCCGAGGCCTACAACTAGCGCGGCGAGTTCCCCGACGCCGAGCGCGCCGGCCGCGCCGCGATGAGCCGCCTCCCCGTCGGGGGCGACGCCTGGCTGACCGCCGTGGCGGAGGTCGCGCTCGCCGCCGGCGTGCAGGGGCGCGGCGATCTCGTGCGCGCGCTCGCCGCCGAGCTGGCCGCCGCCGCGCCGTCCTCGACGGGCGCGCTGCCCAGCCGCGTCCTCGCCGAGACCCGCGTCACCGAGCAGCTCATCATCACCGGCAGCCCCGAGGTCGCCGCCCCGCTCCTCGACGCGCTAGACAAAAAAATCGAGGCGCTGCGCGCCGACCGCCCCGGCCTCGCCGGCCGCGTCCTCTCGGCGCTGACGCTGGCCCGCCGCTTCGCCGGCGACGCGGGCGCCGCCCACGCCCTCGCCGAGGACGCCATCCTGGCCTTCGAGCGCGCCGGCGATCAGCGCAACGCCCTCCTCCAGCGCGGCCGCCTCGGCTACGCGCTCATGGAGATCGGCGACTACGCCGCCGCCGACCGCCGCCTCTCCGACGTGATCAGCGCCAGCGATCGCATGGGCCTCGGCAACGTCGCCGCCACCGCGCGCCACAACCTCGGCCTCACGCTGGCGCGCCTCGGCCGCTTCGACGAGGCGCGCACCCACGAGCGCGCCGCCGTCGCCGCCTTCCGCGCCTCCGGCAACCGCCGCATGGAGGGCGCGTCGCTCGAGTACCTCGCGCTCATCGAGCTCGACGCCGGCGATTCCACCGCCGCCATCGAGGCCGCCCGCGGCGCCTGCGCCGTCGCCGAGGTCGAGCCGATCCTGCCGCTCAACCTCTCCGAGTCGCTGGCCATCCTCGGCCAGGGGCTCCTCGCCGCCGGCCGCCCCGACGAGGCGCTGGCCGTCGCGCGCCGCGGCCTCGAGATCCTGGAGGGCCTCGGCGGCATCGACGACGGCGAGGCCATCATCCGCCTCACCGTCGCCGAGGCGCTCTTCGCCACCGGCGCCACCGACGCCGGCCGCGCCGCCATCGCCGCCGCGCGCGAGCGGCTCCTGCACCGCGCCGCCCGCATCCCCGACGAGGCGATGCGCGCGCACTTCCTCCAGCGCGTCCCCGAGAACCGCCGCACCCTCGAGCTCGCTACCGCGCGAGCCGCGCCCTGATCGCCTCGGCGAAGCGCGCGTTCGTCGTGAAGCGCGACGACTCGTAGGTCGCCATCTTGGCGATCATCGTCGCGAGATCGTCGTGCGCCGGATCGGGCCGCTGCCACCCCGCGCCCGGCGTCTGCACGACGCCCCACATCGTCGTCTCGCCGAACAGCTCGCGCGCCAGCGGATCGTCGACGCGCTTCCAGGTCCAGATCGACCACGCCCACCCGTGCTTCTCGAACGTGTCGAGGTAGACCCCGAGCGCGTCGTACCCGAACGGCTGGTCGACGATCGTCGAGAACGACCCGACGAACACCGGGACCTGCGCCGTCGACTCGGCGTCCTCGAACTGATTTTCGTAAATCGTCGCCAGCGCCTGGTACTGCCCGAGCGACTCCACGCCCCAGTCGAAGAGGTGCGTCGAATAGACGACGCCCGTCCACGGCACCGCCGCCGGCTTCGGCAGGCTCGCCAGGTCCTTGAAGCCGTCGTGGATCACGAGGAGGTGCCGATCCCCGGTCGCGCGGATGGCGTCGTGCAGCCGCTTGTACATCGCGACCATCGCCTCCACCGTCGGCGCCGCCGTCGGCTCGGCGAGGAGGCTGTAGGCCGCGACGCTGGTGCGCGTCTTCAGCCGGCGCGCGATCTCCACCCACAGCGCGACGACCTGCTCCTGCGCCGCGGGATCGTCGTACAGCCGCTTCGGCGACCCGGTCACGCCGTTGTGACCGCCCGGCGAGTCCTGGAGGTCCATCACCGCGTAGAGCCCGTACTTCTCGCACCAGTCGAGCAGCTGCTCGACGCGCCGGAAGCCCTCCTCGTCGAAGACCAGCGCCCCCGACGGCTGCGCGCCCCCCTCGACCTCGACGAGATCGCGCCACCCGGTGGCGATGCGCACCGTGTTCAGCCCGAGCTGCGCGATCGCCGCCACGTCCGCCTCGGTGATCCAGGCGTCGCGGAACGCGCCGACGATCTGCTTGCGCCCCGCCTTCCCGAAGCGGCGATCGAGCGCGTCGTAGAGCGGCGCCTCTCCGTCGCCCCACATCGACGTCCAGGCGCGCGCCGCGTCCACCACCTCGCGCGCCGCCGCGTCGCCGATCTTCGCCGCCAGCGCCGGCTGCACCTTCGCGAGGTCGCCCCCGTCCTCCTGCCCGAGCGCCTTCACCACCTCGCGCGCCGCCGCGCCCTGCCCCAGTCGGTCCGCCTCGACGACGACGCGCTCCCACGGCTGGTAGTCGAAGTTGGTGATCCACGGCTCGTGATACAGCCACCCGCCGAGCGCGACCCCGCGCAGCGGCAGCGGCCGCCCCTTGCCGTCGACGAGCCGGGTCGTCTCCGCGTGCACGAAGGGGTTGTCCCCGCCGCCGCCGCAGCCCATGGCCGTGACCATGACCGTCGCCAGAAAGGCCACCTGAATCCGGGTCATGAAGCGACCCTGGCGGAGCGCTCCAGGCCGAGTCAACTGCGACGATTCGTCACAGGGGCCGGGGGACCCGCCACTCCTTGCATCGAATGCAACTCCTGCCGTCGGAAAAACGGCAACGATTGCAGGTTCGCGCCCGTGCGCCGGTGAATGTCCGCATCCCACCGTGTGGCATCGCCGTTGCTCAAGGCCGCGGCATGCGCAAACACATCCTGACCACCGCCTTCGCCCTCACCGTCTCGCTCACCGGCGCCCTCGCGGGCACCGCGCGCGCCGACCTCGTCAGCGACCGCGTCCTCCTCGTCCCGACCGCGACCGCCGCCTGCGGCAACGGCACCCGCGGCTTCTCGCGCGTCCAGCAGAAGCCCGACGGGACCGAGGTCGCCGAGAGCGGCGAGTTCCAGGTCCCGTCGGGCTTCTACCTCGAGATCACCAGCGTCGACTACACCCTGCCCTACTACACGAAGAGCGCCGGCATCTACTGGCAGGGGATCGACCTCACCATGCGCAAGCGCACCAACACCTATGGCGGCACGTCGGTGCTCTCGACGCGCTACATGAACCACCTGACCTTCGGCGACAACGGCGGGGGCAACCTCGTCGAGGTCGGGCAGTACGTGAGCCCCAGCGCCGACCTCCGCAGCGTCAGCTTCCCCGTCGGACCGCTGATGGACCTGAACGCGCGTCTCTGCGTCGCGGCGCCGAACGACTTCTGGCTCTACCAGGGCTCGATGCGCGTCCGCGGCCGCCTCGTCCCGAACGGCTCGACGACGATCATCAACACCGGCGGCGGCATCCTCTACACCCCCTAGCTCACCGTCGTCGGCACCGCGCAGAAGCGATACGACCAACATGCAGGCGTATTCTTTGATAGACATCAATGCATTCCCCGTCGCTGAGGCGCTTGGCTTTCGACGATTGGGCAGCTAAGCTATTCTCATGAATTCCGGGGCTTCGCCGCAGCTTGCGTTCTCGTTTCGCGCTCGCAAACGGCGGCCGAAGAAGCGGCGGCGGCCCGGTCGCAAGCCGGGGCCCGGTGGTCGCCGCGTCTCTCACAAGCGTCGCCCGAACTTCGCCGCCTGCCGGTGCAGCGCGACCACCTCCACCTCGTCGTCGAGGCGGCGAACCGCGATGCGCTGTCGCGCGCGCTCCATGCACTCGCGAGCTATCACATGCGGATTCTGAAGACGCCCACCGAGGTGAAGAACGCGCTTCGCTACGTCCTCCGAACGTCCACGCCCTGACGCCCCGCGCCAACGCCACGCCGGCGGCACACCGTCCAGTCGTGCGCAACCTTCACGCCGCCCCCGTCGCAGCAAGAAGACGTGAAGTGACCACGGAGTAGGTGGTGGTCCATCGCCTCCTCGCCGGGCGCGGTGCAGGCGCGAATCCACCCCACCCCTGGACGCGCGTCGAGGCAGACGAGGAGGCGGGCTATTTCGTGCTAGACACGAACGGCCGCATCGTGTCGGCGAGGCAGGTCGGGCAGTAGCGCCCGTCACCGCTCTCGTGGCCGCACATCCGGCACTGTCGGCCTTGGGCGGCGGCGGCGCCGCGCTCTCGAGGAGGTCGGGATCGACGTCGGGCGGGATGGCCTCGCGCTTGCGCCGGAGCTCCTCGGTCTCCTCCCGGTGCTGCACGGGATCGACGAACTTGCGCAGCACCCAGAGGAGCGACATCCGCTTAGCCTGGGCTCGCCCCGTCGGACGCGCAAGCGCCCGGCGCCAGCCGGCGCACCTCGTCGACGAAGCGCGCGGCCAGCGCGTCCGGGTCGGGCACCAGCCGCTCGTCGCCGCTCACGCCGAGGCGCACCTCGCCGCCGTAGCTGACGAGGCTCATCGTCATCCCGACGGCGCCCGAGGCCGGCGCCCAGGCGACGAGGCCGCGCACGCGGTGCCCCGCGAGCCGCACGTCCGACGAGGGCCCCGGGACGTTGGTGATGAGCACCGTGGCCTTGCGGGTGAAGAGCTCGATGCCGAAGCGCTCGACGGCGGCGCTGGCCAGCCCCATCGCGCCGATCACGCCGAAGGCCGCCACCGCCTCGGGCGACGACTTCACCTCCTCCATGCGCGCGTGCACCGCGAGGAGGCGCCGCGCGGGCGTCGGCTCCGACAGCGGCAGCGGCACGAACACCAGCCCGAAGCGGTTGCCCGCGCCGTCGCCGTCGCCGTCGGCGAGAGCGCGGCGCAAGTTCACCGGCATCAGCGCGCGCACCTCGAGCCCCGGCGCCATCGCCGCGCGCGACTCCAGATAGCCGCGCAGCGCGCCGGTGATCGCGGCCACCAACAGATCGTTCAGCGTCCCGCCGACGGCGTGCGCCGCCTCGACGAGCGCCGCCTGCCGGACCGGCGCCGACCAGGCGAGCTGCTTGCGCGGCCCCAGCTTGCCGTGGATCGCCGTCGCCGGATCGGGCTGCATCATCAAGATGCGCGCGATGCGTCCCGCCCCCTCGACGACGTTGCGCGCCCAGGTCGCCGCGCCGTGGCCCGGCGGCGGACCGACGTCGCGCACGTGCGTCTCGCCGTGATCGGTGAGCTCGAGGAGCAGCCGGATGAGCGCGACGCCGTCGGCGAGGCAGTGGTGCAGCCGCACCACGACGGCGCTCCGCCCGTCGCCGCGATCGACCAGGTGGACCTGCCACAGCGGGTGCGAGCGCTCGAGCGCCGTCGACGCGAGGTCGCTCACCAGCGCGCGCAGCGCCGCGTCGCCGCCGGGCGCGGGCAGGCCGACCTCGTGGACGTGGTTGGCCAGCGAGAAGGCGCCGTCGGGGACCCAGCGCGCGCGCAGCCCGCGCTCGTCGACGCGCTGCACGAAGCGCGGGTGGCGCAGCAGGCGATCGCGGATCACTGCCTCGAGCGCCTCGCGCGACAGCCGTCCCTCCACCTCGACGAGCGAGGTGATCATCATGAGGTTCGTCGGCCGATCCATCCGCAGCCAGGCTGCGTCGACGGCCGAGAGCGGCTGCACGTCGCGCGACATACCCGGGAGGGTAGGCCGCGCGCGCGCGATTGTCAGCTGCGGGTCAGGGTCGCGGCGCGGGCGAAGGCCCACGTCGGGAAGTCGTCTTTGTAGAGGCGATAGTCGAGCATCGCCGTCGAGAAGAAGACGCCCGACTGTGACTGCTGTGGCCAGGCGCCGTCGCCGCGCTGCAGCCGCTGAAGGCAGGCGAGGCCGCGCTGCACCGCCGGGTGGCGCGCGTCGAGGATCTCGACGAGGGCCAGCGTCGCCCAGGCGGTCATCGCCGCCTGGCTCTCGGGGTGCTCGACGTAGGTGTCGTTGAGGCAGCTCGTGTAGTGCTCGCCCCAGCCGCCGTCGGCCTTCTGCTTGCCGAGGAGCCACGCGGCCGCCCGGGTGAGCGCCGGATCGGTGCGCGGCGCGCCCGCGGCGACGAGCGCCTCGACGCAGTGGAAGATCGCGTAGGTGAAGTTGACGCCCCAGAAGCCGACCCAGCTGCCGTCGTCGAGCTGGCGCGACCGGATGAGCTGGAGCCCCTTCTCGATGGCCTCATCGACGCGCGCGCGCTCGACCTCGGGGTAGCGCTTCCGGAAGCGCGCCAGCGCCCCGACGCAGGAGGCGGTGCACTCGGTGTACGAGCGCTCGGTCATGCAGTTGCCGTACATCTCCGACGGGTTCACCCACTCGAGCAGCACCGAGCCGCGGCGGCGCTCGTAGCTGCCGAAGCCGCCGTCGTCGTTCTGGCGGCGCAGGATGAACTCCACCGCCTGGAGGAGCCGCGCGTCGGAGAGGCGATCGTTGGAGCTCAAACCGATCTCGGCGGCGCGATCGTGGCACTCGAGGATGGCGGTGAGCGCCTCGGCGGTGCAGTCCGAGACCGGCCAGCGGTGCACGCCGTCGGAGAAGCACCAGCCGCCGAGGATCGGGTCGCGCCGCTCGCGCTCGCGCTCGGGCAGCTCCTCCTGCATCTGCGTCGCGGCGAGCCAGGCGTAGCTCTTGCAGAGCGCCTCCTCGCTGCCACTCAGCGACGGCGCGGCGAGGATCGCCCGCATGACGAAGGCGGTGTCCCACGCCGTCGAGTGCGCGCCGCAGTAGCGGATGCCCTCGGCGTCGTCCTCCCACTTCCAGCTCTCCATGGCGTCCATGGCCATCGGGAGCGCGGGGTGATTCGGATTGACAGAAAAGAGCGCCAGGCAGTTGAGCAGGCCGTTCACCGGCGAGATGCCCTGCCCGCGCGACGCCGCCACCTCGTACTCGATGCGCGAGAAGCAGTGGTCGAGGGCGCGCGCGCGCAGCGCCTTGCGCCCCGGCACCCACGGCGCGCGCTCGTAGGCGACGAGCGCGTCCCAGGCGAGGCGCAGCGGCCGCGACGGGCGCACGTAGAGATCGGTCGCCGCGATCTCGTGGCGATAGGCCGCGAAGTCGATGCGATCGAACTTCCCGTCGTAGAGCTCGCGGCGCAGCTCGTCGCCGAGCGCCCCGAGGTCGGCGGTGAAGCGCCGGCCGTAGAGGTACGCGATCCCGAGGTAGATGTAGCGGGTGTGGCAGTAGAAGTTGTTGGGGTGGATGGGGACCGAGTCCGGCAGGAGGAAGACCTCCGGCGGGATGGGGTTCACGCCCTCCCAGCCGTAGAGGCCCACCATCGCCAGCCACAGCTTGCCCCACGAAGGCACCTGCTCGACGCCGCCGTGATCGCGCAGCCAGCGACGGGCGTCGGCGCACAGCGGGTCGTCCGCCGGGACGCCGAGGACGCGCAGCGCGACGTAGGCCAGCGTCGTCATGTAGACGTAGCCGCCGCCCTCGCCGTGCATCGCCCACGACCCGTCGGGGCGGCGCGTGACGCGGTAGTGCCGGAGGATCTGCTCGCGCTCCGCCGACGGGATCGGCCAGCGCGCGCCGCCGACGATCCGCCGCGTGAGCACGTACTGCGACAGGATCATCGAGTTCCAGACCATCTCCGCCTCCCAGTACGCCCCGGCCACGCCGGCGGGCGCCGGGCGCTGGAGGCGACGGAGGTGGGCGACGGCGCGCTCGAGCGAGTCGCTCAGCGACGGGGAAACAGGGCGCGCTGCGCGCTGCTCACGAGCTTCGAGGGACATCCGGGCCTCCGTAACCCTTCCCCTTCCCGTTCCCGTTCCCGTTCCCGAAGACCACAGCGTCAGATCGGGAACGGGAACGGGAACGGGAACGGGATTGGGAATGGGATTGGTCTGAGAACCTTACGACCTCGCCTTCGCGAGGTACTCCTCCCACTTGCGGATCGTGAGCTGCTGGAACTGGTGCACCGCCGGGTTCAGCTCGGCGATCGGCTGCTCGAAGTGGCGGTTGTAGCCCTCCTGCTCCGCCTCGACGGCCATCTTGTCCTCGCCGATGAGCGGCCCGACCTGGAGCCGCTTGGCGAGCGGCATGATCACGTTGTGGATCAGGAAGGGCGGCAGCTTGAACCAGGGCATCCCCGGGAGCTGCACGAGGTCGTGGCGGAAGTAGAACAGGAAGATCGCGCGCGTGGTCTGCTCGTCGATCGGCAGCACGAAGCACCAGTGCTTGATCCGATCGTCGGTATTCGAGCGCTGATAGGGATATTCGTAGGCGAGCTTGATGTGATTCGCCTTCGACGAGGAGCGATTCACGAAATACTGCGTAATCCCGCCGCCGCCCACCACCGTGTCGTACTCGATCTCGATGGTGTCGCCCTTCGACTCCAGCTTGGTGAGCTTGGCGTCGTGGAACGGCTTGTACTTGCGGTGGAGGTAGGCGTGGGTGAAGTCGCTGACGTTGTCGAGGATCATCGAGTGGTGGCACTTCCACGTCGCGTCGACGGGGATCTGCCCCCACTGCTGTGCCTTCGGCCCCTCGAGCTCGGGGATCTCGGGGGGGCGGCGCTCGCTCGCCAGCTTGGGGTCGCCCGGGAAGATGAAGATGAGGCCGTACTTCACCATCACCGGATACGATTTGACCTTGAACTCGGGGTCTTTGACCCCGAAGGTCTCGTGCGGGATGTGGACGCACTTGCCCGAGGCGTCGTACTGCCAGCCGTGGTACGGGCAGACCAGGTTGCAGCCGTTGACGTGCCCGATCGACAGCTTGAGCTGACGGTGAGCGCAGCGGTTGTCGATGGCCGAGAGCTTGCCGTCCTCACCGCGGAAGAGCGCGATGCTGTTCTTCCAGAAGACGACCTCTTTGACCTCGCCCTTTTTGACGTTCGCGTCCCATTCGACCGCGTACCAATAATCGGGATTCATCCCGGCGGCGCGCGCCTTCTGGCGGCGGTTCTTCGCCTCCTCGAACGAGGGGGGGCCGCCCGCGGTGCGGAGCTTCACGAGGGTGTCGAGCTTGGCCGCTTTTTCCATCTGTCTACGCTCCAACCGACTGCTGGGTGTTGCGAGAGGCTGCCGGCGAGACCGGCGAGACCACCGACGGCACGAAGGCCGCGCGCCCCGCCTTCGGCGTGATCACGCCGCGCGCGACGAAGTGCTCGTAGGCCTCGCGCACCGCGTCCTCGATCGACGTCGGCGCGAAGCCGAGCTCGCGGCGCGCCTTGCCGTTGTCGGCGCGGCGGCACATGCGGAGCACGCGCACGGCGCCGGGCGTGAGGCGCTGCGGGACCTTCGGGAAGAAGTTGGTGAAGACGAACTGCGTGACCTCGGCGACGACGGCCATCACGTTCACCGGGAGGCGGATGGGCCGCTTCTGACCGGTGACGCGCTCCATGATCCCCATCAGCTCGTCGACGGAGAGGAAGGTCGTCGAGATGATGTACTTCTGCCCCGAGCGCCCCTTCTGCATCGCGAGCACGTGGCCCTCGACGATGTCGCGCGCGGCGACGAACTCGAAGCCGCCCGGGATGTACGCGCGCATCTTGCCGTGCGCGAAGTCGACGAGGACGCGCCCCATGCGCGACGGCTTGAAGTCGTTCGGGCCGAGGATCGCGCACGAGGTGGCGATGACCACGTCCTGTCCCTCGGCGAACGCCTTCAGCACCTCGTGCTCGACGCCCGCCTTCGACTTCTCGTAGGGCATCGCCTTGTCGAAGGGGTTGAAGGGCTGCGTCTCGTCGGCGAGCCCGTCGGGGACGTGGCCCACCGCCGAGAAGCTGCCGGTGACGACGATGCGCCCGGTCATCTCGTTGCGGCGCGCCGCCTCGAGGAGGTTCTTGGTGCCGACGATGTTCGACTCGAAGAGCTGGTGCTCCTCGCCGTCGATCGTCGAGAGCAGCGCCGCCGCGTGGTAGATGGCGTCGACTCCGCGAACCGCCGCGTCGAGCGACGCCGGATCGCGGAGGTCGCCGTCGACCCGCTCCACGTCGAGCCCGTCGAGAGCGCTGTTGTTCGACCCGCGCCGCACCAGGCAGCGAACGCGGTGCCCGTCGCTGAGCAGCCGGCGAACCAGGTTGGCGCCGAGGTGCCCGCTTCCACCCGTCACGAGGTAGTGCATCACCCGCGTGAATACCGCTCGCGGGCACCGAAGTCCACGGTTTTCCGGCGTGCGAAATCGCACTAAGGCCGCGATATCACGAATACTTTTCGCAAAACCGAGTCAATCGACGCGGGCCAGATCGACCGGGCTCATATCGCGCGGTGCAGCGGCGAAGTCGACGCCGAGATCGATGGGGCCGCCGTAGCCGGCGCAGGCCAGAGCGCAACCGCCCGTCGGACAGCAGACGTCGACCGCCGCGCAGCCGGTCGGGGTCGCCGCCGACGGACAGAGGACCGAGGCCGGTACCGTCGTCGCACAACCCGGGTGCTCGCTCTCGATCTGCGTGAGGATGGCGTCGATCATGTCGTTCACGTCCGTCGGTGAGCCCGCCGGCCAGGCCGCGTGGCCGCCGCACAGCGTCCCCGTACAACGCGCGCCGCCGACGGCGGCATAGACATCGACGTCGGCGATCGACTGCGCGTCGAGCCCCGGCGCGACCACGTGGACCTTCATCCCCGTCGCCGCGACCGCCTGGACGCGGGCGCGCGTGACGGCGCTGTTTCCCCCCCTCGTTGGGATCGCAGTTCGCGGCGCTGTCGGTGATGAGGATGATGTGGCCCGGCGCGCGTCGCGGATCGTGCATCAGCGGCTCGTGGTACACGTGCTCGACCGCCTCGTGAGTCCGTCCGGCTGCAGCGTGCCCAACACGCCGACGATCATCGAAGCCGAGTCGATTCGCGGGGTGACGCGGACGTCGACTCCGACGGTGCACATGCTGTTCGCGTCGTTGGAGAAGGTGGTGAGGCCGTAGACGAACCGTCCCGCGTGCTTGCCGATCGCCGACGAGATGCCCTGCTTGGCGACGTCGAGGCGGCTCATCGCGCTCCCTGGAACCTGGGTGTCCATCGAGCCGGTTCGGTCGACGATGAACATGACCGCCGGGCAGGCCGGCGGTGCGACCGGGGTGAGATCGGGCGGCGTCGTCGGCCCGTCGCTCTGCTCGGGGCTCGGCAGATCGACGCCACCGTCGGGGGGTGGCGCCTCGAGGGCGCGCAGGATGACGTGGCGGGACAGCGGCGCGTCGCTCTCGAGGAGGAGGTCGGCCGTCGAGTCCCCGACGACCTGGCCGCCGAAGAGCGCGTCGATCCGCACCGAGACGGCGCCGCGGGTGCCGCGCGGCAGGAGGAGCGCGACGTCGACGGGGAGCGTGCGCTCCTCGGGAGTCTCGGGCGTGACCCGGCGCGCGCCGCGGAAGTCGCCGAGGACGGTGAGGGCGAGCTGGTCGACGCGCGTGACGATGCCCGCGCCGTCGCCGTCGACCCGCAGCTCGACGCAGAGGTCGCTCGTGCCGTCGCAGGGGCTCTTCTCGCCGCAGCCCGCGAGCACGAGCGCGACGCCGACGAGTGACGCGCCCCTCATCGCACGCCCGCGTCGAGCGCGTAGGAGACGCTCGGGTAGGCGCTGCTCGCCGACGGGCGACCGACCGTGAGACCGACGCCGAGACCGACCGCCGCGCCGACGGCGACGACGGCGCCGCCGATGACCAGGCCGAGCACCCACTTCCGCTTGCGCTCGACCTCGGGGCGCGCCGCCGGCTTCGCCACGAGGAGCCGCGCGGCGCGCGGCCGCTCGACGGCAGGCGCCGCCTGCGGTGGCTTCTCGACGACGACCGGCTGCTCGACGAGCGCGGGCGCCTTCGCCGGCACCGCCGCTGGCGCCTCGGGGGCGGGGGGCTTCTCGGCGCTGCCCGGCGTGAGCGCGCCCTGCGGCGGCGCGGCGCTGACGGTTTTATGCGCGCGCACCAAGGCCCGCAGCTCCTCGATGCGCGCCTCGACGATCTTGCGATCGGGCGTCCTCGGCGCCGCGCTCAGGTAGGTGCGATAGAAGTGGAGCGCCTCCTCGTAGCGCTCGGCGAGGCGGTGCGCCTGCGCGATGTTGAAGAGGAACACCGGGTCGGGGTGGGTGCGATAGCCCTCCTCGAAGGCGGCGATCGCCTGGCCGTATTCGCGGAGATGGTAGTGCGCCATGCCGCGGGTGAAGGCCTGCTTCGCGCGCGCGACGTCGCCGTCGTCGGCGCGCGCGGCACCGACGGGGATCGCGACCACGATGGCGATCGCGAGGAGAACGTGAACGAGTCGCATTCGCGCCTGCATGCTCGTTGAGTACCAATCGGGCGGCGCGCCCACGCGCCAAGCGACCCTACGGTCGCGCCAACCTTCAGCGTCCGGAGCGGACGGCGGCGACCGCGGCGGCGAACAGCGAGTCGGGGACGGCGGCGAGGACGTCCTCGTCGCGCCCCTCGACGACGAGCAGCTCGCCGTCGGAGCGGCGGAGCAGCGCGAGCGCGCCGTCGTCGACGCGCACCAGCCAGACGGCGCTCGTCGCGGGGCCGGCGCGGAAGAGGATCGCGGTGACGCGCGCGAGCAGCGTCGGGTGCCGATGGCGAAGCGCGAGCTCGAGCTCGCCGCGGAGGATCCACCGTGCGAGGAGCGCGAGCAGCGCCGGCGGGCGCGGCTCGGCGGCGCGCGCGCTCGAGAGGCGCGCCACCGCGGCGACGATCCGCTCGTTGTACCGCGCGGCGGCGTAGCTCCCCGCGCGCAGCG